>VFQP010000614.1_pt1 | contig 62035 bp, 68 predicted proteins | sample 3512351 | NCBI WGS metagenome assembly VFQP01 (sample SAMN10412372, study PRJNA504923) | tailings metagenome | isolation source: Relicate 1 Philex TSF1 revegetated site | place: Philippines: Tuba, Benguet | collected 2017-08-29 | reverse complement strand
GAGGCCCCCTCCCCATCCCAGCCATGAAAAGTCGCCGGGTCCAGGGGCCGCCTGGCCCCTGGCGGGTGGGGTCCGGGGAGGGCAGCGCCCTCCCCGGTCCTGCCCTCACCCCGCCAGCTCCTTCCGCACCATCGCCGCCCCATCCGCCAGCGCCTTCAGCTTCGCGAAGGCACGCTCGCGCGGCAGGTATTTCATGCCGCAGTCGGGAGCGGCGACCAGGCGTTCGGCGGGCACGTGTTTGAGGCCGGCGCGGATGCGTTCGGCGACGGTTTCCGCGGTTTCGACTTCGGCGGTGCCGAGGTCGAGCACACCGAGCATGATCGTCTTGTTCGACAGGTCGCGCAGGATGCCGAGATCGAGCCGCGGCTGTGCCGCCTCGATGGATATCTGCGCGGCGGTGGAATCCGCGAGCTGCGGCAGGAAGGAGTAGCCGGAGGGCTTTTCGGACACGACGGCGGCGTAGCCGAAGCAGAGATGCACCACCGTCGGCCCCGCCACGCCTTCCAGCGCGCGGTTGATCGCCTTCACGCCGTATTGCTTCGCCTGCTCGGGCCGCGCCTGGAGCCAGGGCTCGTCGAGCTGGATCACGTCGGCGCCGGCGGCCTTGAGGTCGCGCGCTTCCTCTGCCACCGCCTCGGCATAGGCCATCGCGACGGCCTCGGGGTCCTTGTAGTACTCGTCCACCGCCTGCATCGAGAGGGTGAAGGGCCCGGGCAGGGTGATCTTGGCCAGGCGGTCGGTGTTGGCGCGCAGGAACTGCATGTCGCGCCGCTCCACCGGCTCGCGCCGGCGTATCGGGCCGGTGATGCGCGGCACCGGCGTGGGCTTGCCCATGCGCCCGACCACGACCGCGGGCGTGTCCACGTCCACGCCGTCGAGCGCGAGGGCGAAGCGGTTGGAATAGCTTTCGCGCCGCATCTCGCCATCGGTGATGATGTCGATGCCGGCGCGTTCCATGTCGCGGATCGCGATCAGGGTCGCGTCGTCCTGCGCCTGTTCCAGCGCGTCCTCCGGCACGCGCCAGACCTCCTTGAGGCGCACGCGCGGCACCACGTTGTTCTTGATCAGCACGTCGCGGTTGATCAGCCAGGCCGGCTGCGGATAGCTGCCGACCACGGTGGTGGGCAGGAGAAGCGGTGCGTCGGGCATGCGTGTCCTCGTCTTGCGGGCGGGGGCGTGCGGCTATTCGGCCGCGGTGTCCAGGGGGGGCCGGCGCCGCGCTGATTGCAACCGCCGCTCCAGCGCGACGCCGATGAAGGCGCCGGTCGCGGCGAGATGGTCGGCGAGCAGCGCGGCGGCGCGGTCCGGGTCGCGGTCCAGCGCGGCTTCGGCGATGGCGGCGTGTTCCATGGCGACATCGCGCCGCGGATAGGCGGCGGCGTTGGCGAGCGCGCGGTAGCGGTCCGCCTCCTCGCGCAGGCGCCCGCAGAAGGCGACGAGCGGCGTGGCGTCGCAGGCGGCGATCAGCGCGTGGTGGAAGGCGCGGTGCGCCTCCTCCCAGGCCGGGTTGGCGAGGAAGCGCGCGGGATCGAGCGAGCGCGGCAGCCGCGCGAGCCGCCGCTCGGCAGCCATCACCGCATCCTCCCACGCCGTGTCGCCGAGCCTTATCGCCTCGCGCAGCGCGAGCGGTTCCGCCAGGCAGCGGCTGCGGATCAGTGCCGCGAAGCCAGCCGGGTCGGCCTCCGCGACGCGGAAGCCGCGCTGCTCGATGCGCCGCGCGAGGCCTTCCGCGGCGAGCTGCGCCAGCGCCTCGCGCAGCGGCGCGGGGCCGGTGGCGTAGCGCGCCGCGAGGTGCTGCACCTTGAGCTTCAGGCCGGGCGCGAGCGTGCCATCGAGGATGTCCGCGCGCAGGCGGCGATAGGCTGCCGTCGCCTGGGTGGCGGGCGCGCCGTCGGCCTCGGGGTCGGCGGTCGTGGACATGGGGCGAGGATGGCCAAGCCCGCGCCGCGCCGCAATCGGCAAAATGGATTGACAGGTTCATTTTATCGAGAAAATATGGCGCCTTCTCCAAGGGGGTCGTCCATGCGCCTGGTGTGCTTCGAAGCCGACGGAAAGAGGCTGGCCGGCGTGCGGCTCGGCGCCGATGTCGCGGTGCTTGGCGACGCAGGTGCGATGAAGGCGCTGCTCGGCACTGCGCCGGCCGCGCTCGCGGCGAAGGCCGAGGCCGCGCCGCGCCGGCCGATCGCGGGCGTGACCCTGCTGCCGCCGGTGCCCGATCCGGGCAAGATCATCTGCATCGGGCTGAACTACGCGCTGCACGCCAAGGAAGGCGGCAACGCGATCCCCGACTATCCGGCGATCTTCCTCCGCGCGCAGAGCTCGCTCGTCGCGCCGGGCGGGGCGATGGTCCGCCCCCGCGCCAGCGAGAAGTTCGACTGGGAGGCCGAGCTCGCCGTCGTCATCGGCCGGCGCACGCGCCACGTGACGGAGACCGAGGCGCTTTCGGCGGTCGGCGGCTATGCCTGCTTCAACGAGGGCTCGATCCGCGACTACCAGCGCAAGAGCACGCAATGGGGCGCGGGCAAGAACTTCGACGGCACCGGCGCCTTCGGCCCCGAGATCGTGACGGCCGACGAGCTGCCGGCCGGCGCCGACAACCTCCGCATCATGACGCGCCTGAACGGCGAGACGATGCAGGACAGCACCACCGGCGACATGATCTTCAAGGTGGCGCAGATCGTCTCGATCCTGTCCGAGGTGATGACGCTCGAGCCCGGCGACGTGATCGCCACCGGCACGCCGTCCGGCGTCGGCTATGCGCGCAAGCCGCCTCGCTTCCTCACGCCCGGCGACGTGGTGGAAGTGGAGATCGAGGGCATCGGCGTGCTGCGCAACCCGGTGACCGCCGAGACCTGAAGCCGGTGGCGCCCACCATCACGCTGACCTTCGACAACGGGCCGGAGCCGGAGGTGACGCCCTTCGTGCTCGATGTGCTGCGGCGGCGGGGACTGGGCGCGACCTTCTTCGTCATCGGCCGCAAGCTCGCCGACGCCGCCGCGCGGCGCTGCGCGGAATGCGCGCAGGCCGAGGGCCACTGGATCGGCAACCACACCTGGTCGCACGAGGCGCCGCTCGGCCCGCGGCGCGATCCGGGCCATGCGCAGGCGGAGATCGGCCGCACCCAGGCGACGCTCGGCGCGCTGGCGCATCCGGCGCGGTTCTTCCGGCCCGTCGGGGGTGGCGGGAAGCTCGGGCCGCATCTGCTGAGCGCGGAGGCGCGGCGCTTCCTCGAGGATGGCGGCTACACGCTCGTCACCTGGACGCAGGTGCCCGGCGACTGGCGCGATCCGGATGGCTGGCCCGACCGCGCCGTAGCCGGCTGCATGGCGGAAGCGCGCCCGGTGCTGGTGCTGCACGACCTGCCGGGCGGGGCGATGCGCCATCTCGATCGCCTGCTCGGCCGGCTCTCGGATGCCGGCGCGCGGTTCGTGCAGGAATTCCCGGACAGCGTGCTGCCGATGCGCCGCGGCATCGCAACCCCTGCCGTCGCGGATTTCGTGACCTGCGAGGACCAGGCCACATGCCCCGCCTGATCGCCCGCCGCAGTCCGGCGCGCGAACGGGCCTGGACCCTGCAACCCGGCTGAGGAGACGGCCCATGGAGGATTTCGACCTCGACGGCGTGACGGAAGCCGTCATCGAGCAGATGGCGACGACGCCCGATCCGCGGCTGCGCGAGATCATGGATGCGGCGGTGCGCCACCTGCACGCCTTCGCGCGCGAGGTGAACCTGACGCCGGACGAATGGCTGAAGGGCATCGCCTTCATGACCGCCGTCGGCCAGGCCTGCACGCCGTACCGGCAGGAATTCATCCTGTTGTCGGACGTGATCGGCCTCTCGCGCGTCGTCAACATCATGCACGACGCGAAGGGGCGCGAGGCGGCGGGCACCGAGACGAGCCTGCTCGGCCCCTTCTTCCGCGAGGGCGCGCCGAAGATCCCGCTCGGCGGGACGCTGGCCAATGTCTCCAAGGGCAGCGAGATCGTGATCTACGGCCAGGTCACCGATTCCGAGGGCCGCCCGGTGCCGCACGCCACGATGGATGTGTGGCAGACCAACGAGGACGGGGCCTACGACCTGCAGGCCTACGACCCGACGACGATGGACATGCGCGGCCAGCTGCAATGCGACGCGGAGGGGCGCTTCCATTTCCGCACCTTCCGCCCGCTCGGCTATTCCATCCCGATGGACGGGCCGGTCGGCGACCTGGTGAAGCGCCAGCACCGCCACGGCTTCCGCCCGGCGCATATCCACATCCTGATCGCCGCGCCGAACCATCGCGAGCTCGTCACCGCGCTCTACTTCGCCGACGACAAGCATGTGGACAGCGACACGGTGTTCGGCGTGTCGAAGTCGCTGGTGATCATGCCGCGCAAGGATCTGCCCGACGCGCCGATCCCCGGCCTGCCGTCCATCCGCTACGACTTCACCATGTCGCGGGAGAGCGCGGAGGGCGGCGGGCGCGTCGGCTCCGATCCCGCGAAGCTGGTGCCGGGCGGGCGCGTCGGCTCCGACCCATCCAAGCTGATGCCCACGGGCTGAACGGGCCCGCGACAAGGAGGAAACCCAGGATGCTCAAGCGACGCCTGATGGCGGCTGCCATCGCGGCCCTCGCCGCGCTGCCCTTCGCGGCGCGCGCGCAGGAGGCCTTCCCGAACCGGCCGGTGCAGATCGTGCTGCCCTATCCGCCGGGCAATGCGATCGACCTGCTGGTGCGGTCGCTGGCCAATGCCATGCAGCCTGCGCTCGGCGGCCAGTCGGTCGTGGTGATGAACCGCGACGGCGCGGCGGGGCTCGTCGGCTCCGTCTTCGTCTCGCGCGCGCCGGCCGATGGCTACACGCTGCTGTTCATGCCGGCGCTCGTCGCGTCCGTGCTGCCGGTGACGCAGCCGACCTCCGGCCTGCGCACCGACAGCTTCCGCCCGATCTGCCAGGTGTTCAGCAACTCGATGGCGCTGGTGGTGCGGCCGGACAGCCCGATCCGCAACCTGGCCGACCTCCAGGCCCGCGCGCGCGCCAATCCGGGGCGGATGACCTATGGCACGCTCGGCGTCACCTCGATCCCGCATCTCGCGATGGTGCAGTGGCTGCTGGCCGCCGGCGTCGAGATCGAGCACGTGCCCTTCCGCGCCGACGCGCCGGTTATGACGGAGACGCTGGCCGGGCGCATCGACCTCGGCTCGATCGTGCTGGGCTCGGCGGCGGGCCGGAACGATCTGCGCGTGCTCGCGGTGTTCGACCGCCAGCGCCATCCGGACTTCCCGGATGCGCCGACCGCGGCGGAGCAGGGCTTCGATGTCGCGCCGGCGAGCTTCGGCGGCGTCTTCGCGCCGGCCGGCACGCCCGAGGACCGCATCGCGCGGATCGAGGCGGCCTGCGCGACGGCGGCGAACAGCGAGGCCTACCGCACCGCGGCGCGCACCGGCTCGCAGCCGGCGAACTACTACCTGAACCGCGCCGACTTCACCCGGCGCCTGCAGGAGGACATCGCCGCGAAGGCGGCGGTGCTGCGGACCGTCCAGCTCAACTGATACCAACGGCCCTGTTGATTGACCTGCGGCCGGCGCAGTCGGCCGAGGCCGCGAATGCGGCCCGCCGGCAGTCCGGCGAGCCAAGGCGGCGGAGCCGCCGCCCGGCGCCTGAGGGCAACAAAAGGAATACCAACGAGTCGCTGAAAGCGGCCGTTGGTATGAGCAGCCCGCCTATCCGTGCAGCGCGGCCCGCTGGACCAGCGGCGTCGCGCGCGCACGAAGGCCATGCTGGCAGAAGACATGGGCGCCGCGCAGGGTGAGGCGGCAGGCGGCGCCGCGGAACGCCCAGCCGCCGGCGGGCTCCACGGCGGCGTCGAGGGTGACGCCGCCGGCCTCCACCACGGCCCGCGCGGTCTCGGCGCGGAGCAGGCGCAGCACCGCGCCCTCGCCGGGGCCGGCCACCACTTCCTGCGGGCGGACGAAGGCGGTGGCGGGGCCGTCGGGCAGCGCGACGCGCAGCGGCGGCAGCGGCAGCGGCTCGAAATGCGCGACGCCCTGGCGCACCTCGCACGCCAGCCGCGCCGCATCGCCGAGGAAGCCGGCGACGAAGGGCGTTGCCGGCCGCTCGATCAGCGCCGCGGGCGTGTCGAACTGCACGACGCGGCCGCGCTCCATCACCGCGACGCGGTCGGACAGCTCCATCGCCTCCTCCTGGTCATGGGTGACGAGGATGGAGGTGATGCCGAGCCGGTCGTGCAGCCGCCGCACCCAGCGCCGCACCTCCTTCCGCACCAGCGCATCGAGCGCGCCGAAGGGCTCGTCCAGCAGCAGCAGCCGCGGCTCGATCGCCAGCGCGCGGGCGAGTGCCACGCGCTGGCGCTGGCCGCCGGAGACCTGGTCCGGGTAGCGGCGCTCGAGCTCGGGGATCTGCACGAGATCCAGCAACTCCCGCACCCGGCGCGCGGTCTCGGCGCGCGTCGGGCGCTCGGCGCGGGGGCGGACGCGCAGGCCGAAGGCGATGTTGTCGAACACCGTCATGTGGCGGAACAGCGCGTAGTGCTGGAACACCACGCCGACATGCCGGTCGCGCGCGGGCACGCCCGTCATGTCGCGCCCGGCGATGGCGACGCGGCCGGCATCGGTGCCTTCGAGCCCGGCGAGCACGCGCAGCAGCGTGGTCTTGCCCGAGCCCGACGGGCCGAGGAGGGCGACGAACTCGCCCTCGGCGATGTCGAGCGAGACATCGTTCAGCGCCGCCGTCGCGCCGAAGCGGCGGGTGAGCTCGCGGATCGAGACGGTCATGCGGCGCCTCCCACGCGGCGGGCGGTCAAGCGTTCCAGCACCGCCTTGGCGGCGAGGGTGACGAGGCCGAGGAGCGCGAGCAGCGCGGCGACGGCGAAGGCGCCGGCGAACTGGTACTCGTTGTAGAGGATCTCGACATGCAGCGGCATGGTGTTGGTCTCCCCGCGGATATGGCCTGACACCACCGAGACGGCGCCGAACTCGCCCATGGCGCGCGCGTTGCAGAGAAGCACGCCGGCGAGCAGCGCCCATTTCACGTTCGGGAGGGTGACGCGCAGGAAGATCTGCCAGCCCGAGGCGCCGAGGGTCGCCGCCGCCGCCTCCTCGTCGCGCCCCTGCTCCACCATCAGCGGGATCAGCGTGCGCGCGACGAAGGGGAAGGTGACGAAGACGGTGGCGAGCACGAGGCCGGGGAGGGCGAAGATCACCTGGATGTCGCGCGCCTGGAGCCAGGCGCCGAGCCAGCCCTGCAGGCCGAAGATCAGGACGAAGACGAGCCCGGCGATCACCGGCGAGACGGAGAAGGGCAGCTCGATCAGCGTGACGAGCAGCCGCTTGCCGGGGAAGTCGTGCTTGGCGACACACCAGGCCGCGGCGATGCCGCCCACGGTGTTGAGCGGGACGGAGATCGCCGCGACGATCAGCGTCAGCCATATCGCCGCGACCGTGTCGGGATCCTCGAGCGCCTCGATCGCCACCGGTAGGCCGCGGCGCAGCGCCTCGACGAAGACGGCGGCGAGCGGCAGGAGCAGCACCAGGACGGCGACGAGGATCGCGGCGCCGGCGAGCAGCGCATTGGCCCATGCCGGGTCCTGCGCGGCCGGGCGGAAGCGGCTCATGCCAAATCCCGCGGATCGTGACCGATCCGCGCCTCAAGCGCCGGCGCCGCCATCCGGCGGCTTGGCTCGCCGCACTTGCGGCGGGCCGCGTTCGCGGCCTCGGCCAGCTTCGCTGGCCGCAGGTTCCGATCAACGGGATTCGGCATCATCACCGGCCCCGCCGCAGCGCGCGCTGCACCAGGTTGAGGGCGAGCAGGATGGCGAAGGCGAGCAGCAGCATCGCCAGCCCCACCGCCGCCGCGCCGGCATAGTCGAACTGTTCCAGCCGGATGACGATGAGCAGCGGCGCGATCTCGCTGAGCATCGGCATGTTGCCGGCGATGAAGATGACGCTGCCGTATTCGCCGACGGCGCGCGCGAAGGCGAGGCCGAAGCCGGTGAGCAGCGCCGGCAGCAGCGCCGGCAGCACCACGCGCAGCAACGTCTGCGGCCGCGTCGCGCCGAGCGTCGCGGCGGCTTCCTCCGCATCGCGCGAGAGGTCGCGCAGCACCGGCTCGACGGTGCGGACGATGAAGGGCAGGCCGACGAAGACGAGCGCCGCGACGACGCCGAGCGGCGTGAAGGCGACCTTGAAGGGCAGATGCTGGCCGATCCAGCCATTCTCGGCCAGCAGCGCCGTCAGCGCGATGCCGGCGACCGCGGTGGGCAGCGCGAAGGGCAGGTCCACGGCGGCATCGAGCAGGCCGCGGCCGGGGAAGCGCAGCCGCACGATCGTCCAGGCGAGCAGCAGCCCGAGGGGCAGGCAGATCGCGGCGGCGAGCAGCGCAGCGCCGAAGGACAGTTGCAGCGCGGCGAGCACGCGCGGCTCGGCGAGCGAGGCGAGAACGCCCGCCACGCCGAGTTCCCACGGCTTGATCGCGAGCGCGGCGAGCGGGATCAGCACGATGGCGCCGAGCCAGAGCGCGGTGATCCCGAAGGCAAGGCCGAAGCCCGGGATCGGCCGGACCCGTGACGGGCCGGCGAGGTGCAGCGCAGCGCTCAACGCGGCGCTTCGGGCTGGGCCGGCCGCACCGCGCGGATGGCGGCGAGCACGAATTCGGCATCCGCGCGGTCCGCGAATTCCGCCACGCACTGCCCCGAGGCATCGGTGATGAGGGTGGTGAGGCCGTAGTCGAGGAGCGTCCAGTCCCGCGGGGCGGGGGTGCGCGGGCGCTGCGTGAAGGGTCGGGCGGTGAGCATGCGCGTCTCCCTCATCGGCTCGGCCGGTAGATGCGGTCGAAGGCGCCGCCGTCGTTGAAATGCGTCCGCTGCGCCGTGGCCCAGCCGCCGAACACCTCGTCGATGGTGATGAGCTCCATGCGCGGGAAGCGCTGCGCGTTGGCGGCCAGCAGCGCCTGGTCGCGCGGGCGGTAGAAGTGCTTCGCCGCCAGCGCCTGGCCCTCCGGCGTGTAGAGCCCCTGGAGATAGGCCTCCGCGATCGCGCGCGTGCCGCGGCGGTCCACATTGGCGTCCACCACCGCCACCGAGGGCTCCGCCAGGATGGAGAAGGGCGGGTAGACGATGTCGAGCTTGTCGGCGCCGAATTCCTGCAGCGCCAGATGGGCCTCGTTCTCCCAGGAGAGGAAGACATCGCCCTGCGCGCGCTGGGCGAAGGTGGTGAGCGAGCCGCGCGCGCCGGTATCCAGCACCGGCACCTGGCGGAAGAGCTGGCCCGTCGCCTGTTCCGCCGTCGCCTGGGTGCCGCCCGGCTGGCGCAGCGCCCAGCCCCAGAAGGCCAGGTAGTTCCAGCGCGCGCCGCCCGAGGTCTTGGGGTTGGGGGTGATGACGGAGACGCCGGGCTTCAGCAGGTCGCCCCAGTCGCGGATCGCCTTCGGGTTCCCCTTGCGCACGAGGAACACGATGGTGGAGGTGTAGGGCGCGCTGTTGTGCGGCAGGCGCCCCGCCCAGTCCCGGGCGATCAGGCCGCGCTCGGCGATCTCGTCCACGTCGTAGGCCAGCGCCAGCGTCACCACATCGGCGGCCAGCCCGTCGATCACGCTGCGCGCCTGGCGGCCCGAGCCGCCATGCGAGGTGTTGATCCTGATCGCCTGGCCGCTGCGCTGCTGCCAGGTGCGGGCGAAGCCGGCATTGTATTCGCGATACAGCTCGCGCGTCGGGTCGTAGGAGACGTTGAGCAGCGTCACCTGCTGCGCGGCTGCGGGCAGCGCGGGCAGGGCGAGCGCGGCACCGGCGAGCAGGGCGCGGCGCGCGACGCGGGGGGCGGTCGTCATCGCGGGGTCCTCCGTTCGGGATATGGGGATGCTCAGGCGAAACGGCCGCCGGGCGAGGGGATGAAGGGCCCGTCCGGGCGGGGCAGGCCACCGAGCAGGGCCAGGAGCGGCGCGCCGGGCCCGGCGATCAGCGAATCGGTCTTGTTGATCTGGATGAACGCCAGCGCGGCTTCGCGGTTCAGCGCGCTCCACGCCTTGGTGTCGTAGATATTGCCCACGGCATCCTCCTTGGCGATCTCGGCGTTCCGCCCGCTTGTGCCCGGAGGGGCCTGCGGAACCGGAACACCAAAACCCTATCGGAGTAGTGGAGTTTAGATCAAGCCTTTTCTGTGGCGTCCGCCCGGGCCGCGTCCATCACGGTTTCGAGGGATTCGCCCGCCAGGTCGGCCACCGTGCGGCGATCCAGGATCGCGGCGATCGCATCCCGCACCTCCCGCATCACGCGGCGGATCGCGCAGGCGGCGGGGTCGGCGCAGTCGGAGCAGGGCCGGTAGGCGGTGAGGCTCGCGCAATGGAGTGGCGCGAGCGGGCCATCCATGGCGCGCACCACGTCGGAGAGCGGGATCTCCGCCGCCGGGCGGGCCAGCGCATAGCCCCCGGCCTTGCCGCGGGCGCTGTCCACGAAGCCGTGCCGGCGCAGGTCGAGCAGGATGGCTTCGAGGAACTTGCGCGGCGCATGGGCGCGCTCCGCGATCTCATGGATCGGCAGCGGGCGCGTGCCCGGCTCGTGCGGCGCCTCGGCCAGCACCCGCAGCGCCTGGAGCGCGTATTTCGCCTTGTGCGTGAGCATCGACGATGGATACGCCGCGCGCATGGCAAGGCCAAGGCAGGCTCAACCGCGATCGAGCCAGCCCGCCTGATCGAGATGCGCCCGGACCGCGCCGATGACGGCGGCAGGGCCATGTCCTTCCGCGCGCAGCCGCGCGCGCAGCGCCGCCACCTCCGCCAGGCGGTCCGCCCATTCCTCGCCGAAGCTGCCTTCGAGCCAGGCGCGGATCGCGGCCGACAGGGCCGGCGCGACGCCGCCGGTCGAGACGGTCAGCAGCAGTTCCCCGCGCCGCACCAGCGCCGGGACGTGGAAATCGCAGAAGGGGGGCATGTCCTCGATGTTGACGGGGATGCCGAGGCCGCGCGCCGCGGTGGCGAGCCATTCCGAATCGGCAAGGTCGAGCCCGGCGCCGAAGACCAGCCGCTGCCCTTCGAGCAGCGCGAGGTCGGGCAGGCCCTCGCAGAGCGTGAGCGCCGTCATCCCCGCCCCTTCCAGCAACGCGCGCCGCTTGGCGAAGGCCGGCCCCTGCCCGGCCAGCAGCACGGGCGTCGTCGGCAGGAAGATGAGCGGCAGCATCAGCCGATCGCCACCTGCCGCCGCAGCAGGCCGCGCGGCACGGCATCGCCCACCGCCGCCGCCTGGTAGGCGAGCGGCAGGCGCCGCAGCGCGGCAAGCCACTCCTCCGGGTCGGCGCCCTCCGGCAAGGCGACGCTCGTCACCCCGCAGCGCCGCAGCAGCGCACACTGGTCGGGCAGGAGATGGCCGGTGGCGCGGATCGCACCGCCATAGCCGAGCCGCTCGCGCAGCGCCCGCGCCTGGGAGAAGCCGCGGCCGTCACGATGCTTCGGCCAGTGCAGCACGACCACCGCGAGGCGGTCGAGCCAGGGGCGGAGGACTGCCGGATCGGCGTCGTTCGGCAGCGCGGCGCCGAGCGGGTGCGGCCCCGGCAGGGCAGGATCGGCGCCGAGCCGCGCCAGGCTCACGATCGCCGGGCCGGTGAGGGGCGCGTCGTCCGCGAGCGTGGCGAAGCGGTCCGGGTGGAGCCCGGCGGCCTCAAGCAGTGCCATAGAGCGCCTCCCGGAAGGGGCCATGGCCGAGGCGGCGCACGCAGGCCTTGAACGCCTCGCCCGGTTCGCGCCGCGCGAGATAGACGCCGACCAGCTTCTCCACCGCCTCCACCGCGCCCGCGGCATCGAAGGCCGGGCCGAGCAGCTCGCCGATCGCCGCATCGTTGGTGGCGCTGCCGCCGAGGGTGATCTGGTAGACCTCCTCGCCGCGCTTATCCACGCCGAGCAGGCCGATATGCCCGGCATGGTGATGGCCGCAGGCATTGATGCAGCCGGAGATGTTGATGTGCAGCCTGCCGATGGCGTGCTGCGCATCGAGGTCGGCGAAACGCTCGGAGATGCGCTGCGCGATCGGGATGCTGCGCGCGGTGGCGAGGGCGCAATAGTCCATCCCCGGGCAGGCGATGATGTCGGTGACGAGGTTCGCGTTCGGCGTGGCAAGCCCGTGCCGGGCGAGCGCCGCGTGCAGCGCCGGCAGATCCTCCTGCCGGACATGCGGCAGCACGAGGTTCTGCACATGGCTCACCCGGATCTCGCCGAAGGAGAAGCGGTCGGCGAGGTCGGCCACGGCCTCCATCTGGTCGGCCGAGGCATCGCCCGGGATGCCGCCGATCGGCTTCAGCGAGACGATGACGGAGACATGGCCCGGCTCGCGGTGCGGATGCGTGTTGCTCGCCGCCCAGCGGGCGATGGCGGGGTCGCGCGGCGGCGGCAGGTCGGGCAGGCGGGCGAAGGGCGGCGGGCGGAAATGCGCGGCGATCGCCTGCACGGTTTCGGGCGCCAGCCGGTAGCGGCCCTCCGGCATCGCCGCGAGCTCCGCCTCGACCAGGCGGCGGAACTCGTCGCCGAGGTCGCGCACCAGGATCTTGATGCGCGCCTTGTAGATGTTCTCGCGCTGGCCGAGCGCGTTGTAGACGCGGAGCACGGCTTCCATGGTGGCGAGGAACCCGGACTCCGGCACGAAGTCGAACAGCTTCGTCCCGATGATCGGGGTGCGGCCGAGCCCGCCGCCGACCCAGATCTCGAAGCCCGTGGCGCCCCCCTCGTCGCGCTTCGCGACGATGCCGACATCGTGGAACCTGGCGGCGACGCGGTCCTCGGCGGCGCCGGTGATGGCGATCTTGAACTTGCGCGGGAGGTAGCTGAACTCCGGGTGGAGGGTGGACCACTGGCGCAGGATCTCGGCGTAGACGCGCGGGTCCAGGATCTCGTCGCGGGCGGCGCCGCAGAACTCGTCGGTGGTGACGTTGCGCACGCAGTTGCCGCTGGTCTGGATGGCGTGCATGTCCACCTCGGCCAGCGCGGCGAGCATGTCCGGCGCGTCCTCGAGCTTCGTCCAGTTGAACTGGATGTTCTGCCGCGTGGTGAAATGTCCGAAGCCGCGGTCCCAGCGCCGGGCGATCATCGCGAGCTGGCGGAGCTGGCGCGAATCCAGCACGCCATAGGGGATGGCGACGCGCAGCATATAGGCGTGCAGCTGCAGGTACAGGCCGTTCATCAGCCGGAGTGGCTTGAACTCGTCCTCGGTCAGCCTGCCGTCGAGGCGGCGGCGCACCTGGTCGCGGAACTCCGCGATGCGCGCGGCGAGGAATTCGCGGTCGAAAGCGTCGTAGCGGTAGAGCCGCGCATCGGGCGGCAGCGGCGCGTCCATCATGCGGAATCCGCGATCGTACGCGCCTCGGCATCCACCGAGGGGCCGGCGGCGCGGAGCCGCTCGCGGAAGCGGCGCGGCAGCTTGCGGCCGGACGCCGGCTCCACCTCCACCGCATAGGCGCCGACGACGAGGCGGGCGCGCTCGGCCGCGGCGCCGAGGGCGAGCGCGGCCTCGGCCTGGTGCGCCGGGAAGAGGCGCGCCTCGGCGAGGCGTGGGGTCCAGCCGCCATCCTCGGCGAGCCACACGACGCGGCCGTCGCGGAGCGCATTGGCGGTGAGGAGGAGGGGGGCGGTGATGGGGCGGGGCTTCGAGGGGGCCGACATGCGGGGCTCCTGACGGGCTGGGCCAATTTTAGCGTTCGATGATCGTGCAATCAATCCGCCAATTCGGATTCCACGCGGCCGTCCGCAAAAAATCGGGGTAACAGGGTAGCTTCATCTCTTTGAGCCGGGTATTATCGGGTTTGGAAGAATGATTTTGCCGTCCATGCCGACCTGAAAGACGATATCGGATGGTGCAATATGGCTCCGCCCTGGCCGGCGACCGCCCGCTCCGACCCGGCGAGGTCTGGCTCGTCGGCGCCGGACCGGGCGATCCAGGCCTGCTGACCCGCCGCGCCGGCGAGGCGCTGCGGCAAGCCGATCTCGTCCTGCATGACGCATTGCCCGGGCGCGGCGTGCTGCGGCTGGTCCGCCCCGGCGCCGAACTCGTGCCCGTCGGCAAGCGCAAGGGCGCAGCGCCGGTGCCGCAGGCCAAGATCAACGCCCGGCTGGTCGCCGGGGCGCGGGCCGGGCTGCGCGTGGTCCGGCTGAAGGGGGGCGACCCCTTCCTGTTCGGCCGCGGCGGGGAGGAGGCGGCCGCGCTCGACGCGGCGGGCATCCCGTGGCGCATCGTGCCCGGGGTGACCGCCGGCACCGCCGCCCCGGCCGCGGCCGGCGTCCCGCTCACCCATCGGGGCCTGGCCAGCGCGGTGACCTTCGTGACCGGCCATGACGAGACCGGCGCCCTGCCGGAGGTCGATTGGGCGGCGCTCGCGCGGCTCGGCGGAACGGTCGCGGCCTTCATGGCGCTCACCCGGCTGGACGAGATCGCGCTGCGGCTGCTGGCGGGCGGGCGGGCGGCGGCGACGCCGGTGGTGGTGGTGGCGCAGGCCTCGCTCCCCGGGCAGGCGGTGCTGCGCACCACGCTCGGCGCCTGCACGCTCGATGTCCGCCGCGCCGGGCTGCCGACGCCGGCGCTGGTGGTGATCGGGGAGGTCGCGGGCCTCGGGCTCGGGCTCGCCACCGCGGAGCGCGAGGCGGCGGCGGCGGCCGGCTGAGGCCGCCCCGCGCCGCGCCCGAAACCGATTGGGTTTGGAATCTAGCCTGCGGAAACCCAGGCCGTGGCGACGTCCCGCACCCCGACCGGGGCGGGGCCGGCGATCGCGCGGACCAGCACCCGCCCGCCCGCGGCCGGGCGGTGCAGGAAACGATGGTTGTCCCAGACCAGGACATCGCCGGGCCTCAGCTCATGCCGCCGCGTCACGGCCGGATCGCAGGCGGCGGCCTCCAGGCGCGGCTTCAGGCGGGCCGCGTCCTCGGGTGGCAGGCCGGCGATCATCCCCGTCCCCGGATGCAGCGCACGCCGGCCCGTCGCCGGGTCCAGCACGACCAGCGGATCGCCCGAGGGGTGCCAGGCGAGGAAGACGAGCTGCTCCCGCAGCCAGGGATCGAGCCGGTCATGGGCGGCCTGCTGGTCGGCCAGCACGATCGCGCCGCCATCGGCCTCGGCGACGAGAAAGCGCGCGAGGCCGCCGCCAAGCGTCCGGCCCTGGCGGCAGCCGGGACCGGCGCGCGTCGCCTGCGGCAACGGCCCGAATGCGGCGGCGAGGGCGCGGAGCGGGTCGGCCCCGCCCCGGTGCAGCAGGACCCCATCGCGTGCCAGCGCCGCCCGGATGTCCTCCGCGGGCCCGGGCGGCGGTGGGAAGGCCGGTTGCGGCGGGTGCCGCGGCCCGGCGAGGGCGAAGGCCGCGCTCATGCGGCGATCGGCCAGGGGCGCTGCGGCTGGCGGGCGCGCGCGATCACCTGCCGCGCCAACGCCGCCGCCTCCGCCGGGGAGCCGAAACAGGCGCCGTGCAGATCCTCGACCTGCGGGTCGAGCGCGACGAAATGCCACTGCGCGGAGGCGCGCACGGCGACGCCGACGAAACGGCCATCCACCTCGACGGGACGGGACTGGATCATGACGGGCGGTCCCTCGGGGCTGCCGGCAGGGCCGCCCTCGGGCACCACAATCCACGCCGATGGCGCGCCCCGTCAAGTAATTCACGATAGAAAGATGTATTTACTGGCGCGCGGATGCGTCGCGCCACGGGTCCGCATGGAGATCGGACTTAGTAGAAATAATTTCTCTTGGCTTGGGCGGATTTCGCCGCCCCGAGAAAATCTCTCTACTTCTCGCCGCCCCTCACGCCTCGCCCGGCGCCACGATCCGGCTCGTCAGCCGCATCACCCCCTCGAGCCCCGCGACGCAGACATCGCCCGGCTTCAGATACAGCTCCGCCGCGTTGGGATGGCCGATCGCGGTGCCGCGGGGCGCGCCGGTGGCGATCACGTCGCCCACCTCGAAGGGCATGAAGCGGCTGAAATGGGCGATGATGCCCTCGATCCGGTGGATGTATTCGTCGGTGTTGACGCGCAGCCGCTGCTGCCCGTTCACCTCGCAGGTCAGCCAGAGATCATAGGGATCGGCGATCTCCGCCAGCGGCACCGCATAGGGCCCCACCGGGCAGAAGCCCGGCATGTTCTTCGAGGTCCAGAAGCGCGTGCCCGACGCGACCTCCTGCTTCTGGATCTCCCGCGCCGTCAGGTCGTTCAGCACGGTGATGCCGCCGACATGCTCCCGCGCGCGCTCCCGCGGGACGCGATGCGCGCGCTTCGTGACGATGAAGGCGAGCTCCGGCTCGTAGTCGAAGGTCGAGATCCCCTCCGGCCGCACCACGCGCGCGCCCTCGCCCACCAGCGTCTCCGTCAGCTTGACGAAGCCGGTCGGCTCCTGCGGGTCCTCCTTCAGCATGCCCTCCCGCACCAGCTCCTCGCGATGGACCTTGCTGTTCTTGCCGACGCAGAACAGCTTCCCCGGATCGGGGATCGGCGGCAGCAGGTGGCAGGCGGCGGCGGGCAGCGTGACCGGTGCGGCGGCGATCAGCGCGCGCAGCTCCGCGATCGGCAGCGCCAGCGCGCGGCGCATGTCGAGCTCCGGCCCGTGCGCGGCGGTGAGGTCGCGGATCGTCTCGCCCTCCGCCGCGCCGAGGCGCGGGCGCACATCGCCGGGCGAGAGGAAGGTGGCCAGCCGTATCATCTTGCGTCCTATTCCAGGGTGATGCCGCGTTCGCGCACCAGGCGCTGCCACTTGGCGATGTCGGCATCCACGTAGGCGGCGAAGGCGGCCGGCGTCATCGGCTCGGGCTCGGCGCCGAGGCTCGCCATCCGCGCACGGGTCTCGGGCGTCGTCAGGCCGCGCGCCGCATCCGCGGCGATCCGCTCGGCGAGCGCAGCCGGCATGCCGCGCGGGCCGAACAGGCCGAACCAGCCCACCGCCGAATAGCCGGGCAGCCCGGTCTCCGTCACCGTCGGCAGGCCGGGCAGCAGATCGGTCCGGCGCTCGGCGGTGACGGCGAGGTTGCGGACCTGGCCGGCGGTGACGGCGGCGGCGACGGTCTGGGGCGGGGCGAACATCAGCTGGATGCGCCCCGCGATGAGGTCCGATAGCGCCGGGCCGGTGCCGCGATAGGGCACGTGCAGCATCTCGATGCCTGCCATGGAGGCGAAGAGCTCGGCCGCGAGATGGCTCGCCGCGCCGGTCCCGGAGGAGCCGAAGGCGAGCTGACCGGGCCGCTGCTTCGCCAGCGCGATCAGCCCCGCCACATCGGTCACGCCGAGGCCCGGATGCACCGCGACGACATAGGCGGGGGCTGCGATCAGCGTGATCGGCGTCACCAGCTCCCGCGAGTTGAGCGGGCGCTCCACCCCGGCCGCGCCCATCATGCCGCCGGTGGAGGTGACCATCATCGTGTGCCCGTCCGGCTGGGCGCGCTGCACCTGCTGGAAGCCGATGCGCCCGGCGCCGCCGCCGCGGTTCTCGACCACGACGGAGCCGCGCCAGGCGTCCTGGAAATGCTGCGCCAGGATGCGCGCGAGCACGTCCGTCCCGCCGCCCGGCGGGAAGGGCACGACGATGCTGACGGTGCGGGTGGGGAAGGCCTCCTGCGCACGGGCGATCCCGGGCAGGGCGAGGAGCGGAAGCGCGGTCAGGCTGCGGCGCGATATCGGCATGGCATGTTTCTCCCGGGCGCGTTCATGGACCGGCTTCCAGCCTTGGCCAAGAGGGGCCGCCGCCCTAAAAGAGCGCCGCATCCAGGGGGATTTCCATGAAGCTCTACTACTCGCCGGGCGCCTGTTCCTTCGGCATCCACATCATCCTCGAGGAGATCGGCAAGCCCTACGAGCTCGGCCTGGTCGCGCTGAAGGACGGCGCGCAGCACAAGCCGGAGTATCTGGCGATCAACCCGAAGTCGAAGGTGCCCGCGCTCGACCGCGGCGACGGGAAGGTGCTGACGGAATGGCCGGTGATAGCGGCGTGGCTCGCGAAGGCGAACCCGGAGGCGAAGCTGATCCCCTCCGACCTGGAAGGCGAGACGCGCTGCCAGGAATTCATGGACTACATCTGCGGCACCGTGCACCCGCAGGGCTTCACGCGCCAGTTCCGCGCCGCCAACTTCACCCCGCGCGAGGAAGATCAGCCGAAGGTCGTGGAGCAGGGCAAGGCGCTGGCGGCCAAGTATTTCGAGACCATCGAGAAGGGCTGGCAGGGCGGCACCTGGGTGATGCCGCAGGGCTATACGGTGGCCGATGCCGCGCTGTTCTTCGTGGCCTATTGGGCGGTGCGGCGCTCCGGCATGGCGCTGCCGCCGCGGATCGAGGCGCATCAGCGCGCGATGCTCGCCCGCCCCGCCGTGCAGCGCGCGCTGACCCAGGAAGGCCTGGCGCTGTGAGCGCCCGTCTGGCCGCGCGCCGATGCTGACGCCCCTTCCCTTCTGGTTCCTCCGCCATGGCGAGACGGACTGGAACGCGCAGGGCCTCTCGCAGGGGCGCAGCGACATCCCGCTCAACCGCATCGGCATCCAGCAGGCCGAGCGCGCCGCGCGCACGCTGAAGGGCCTCGGGATCGCGAGCATCGTCGCCTCCCCGCTCGTGCGCGCGCGCTGGACGGCGGAGATCGTGGGCGATGCGGTGGGCCTGCCCGTCGCGCTCGATCCCGACCTGGCGGAGGTGGATTTCGGCGCGCAGGAAGGCCTGCCGATGGGCGACTGGTACGACGACTGGATCGCCGGCACCTACACCCCGCCCGAGGGCGAGACCTTTCGGGCGCTGCTGATCCGCACCGTTCGCGGGGTCAATGCGGCGCTGGAACGCCCCGGGCCGGTGCTGATCGTCGCGCATGGCGCGCTGTTCCGCGCGCTCCGGCTCGCGCTCGGGCATGAACCGAATGTCCGTACGCCGAACGCACTGCCGCTGCGCATCACGCCGCCGGCGGATGGCGGGCGGATGTGGGACGTCGCGCCGGCGGCGCTCGCCGGGGCCTGAGCGCATGCTGCGCCTCGCGGTGCTGAAGCTGCCGCTCGACCATGCGGAGGGCGCGATCGCAGCCGCGCTCGCCGCGCGGCTCGGTCTGCGGCCCGGCGAGCTCCGCAACGTGAAGGTCGCGCGGCGCGGCTGGGATGCGCGCCGGCGCCACGCGATCGAGCTGGTCTATGCGCTGGATTTCGAGGTGGCGGACGAGGCCGCGCTGCTCCGCCGCGCCGCGCGCGACCCCTCGCTCGCGAAGCTGCTCGCCCCGACGCCCGACACCACCTATCGCCACGCGCACCGCGCATCGGCACCGCCGCCGCGCCGGCCGGTGGTGATCGGCGCCGGGCCCTGCGGGCTGTTCGCGGCGCTGATCCTGGCCGAGGCCGGCTTCCGCCCGATCCTGCTGGAACGCGGCAAGGTGGTGCGGGAACGCACCAAGGACACCTGGGCGCTGTGGCGACGCTCCGAGCTCACCACCGAGAGCAACGTGCAGTTCGGCGAGGGCGGCGCGGGCACCTTCTCCGACGGCAAGCTCTATTCCGGCATCAAGGATCCGCGCCATCTCGGGCGCAAGGTGCTGGAGGAATTCGTCCTTGCCGGCGCGCCGGAGGAGATCCTCTGGGTCGCCAAGCCGCATATCGGCACCTTCCGCCTCGTGCAGATGGTGGAATCCATGCGCGCCAAGATCGAGAGCCTCGGCGGCGAGTACCGCTTCGGGACGAAGGTCACCGACCTGCTGGTCGAGACCGGGCGCGACGGCGTGCGGCGGCTCATCGGCGTCGCGACGGAAGCGGGCGAGGCGATCGCGACGGATCACGTCGTGATGGCGCTCGGCCATTCCGCGCGCGACACCTTCGCGATGCTACACGCGCGCGGCGTGTTCATCGAGGCGAAGCCCTTTTCCATCGGCGTCCGCATCGAACATCCGCAGTCCCTGATCGACCGCGCGCGCTTCGGCGACTTCGCCGGCAACCGCATCCTTGGCGCGGCCGACTACAAGCTGGTGCATCACGGCGCCAACGGCCGCAGCGTCTATTCCTTCTGCATGTGCCCGGGCGGGACGGTGGTGGCGGCCACCAGCGAGGCAGGCCGCGTCGTGACGAACGGCATGAGCCAGTATTCGCGCGCCGAGCGCAACGCGAATGCCGGCATCGTCGTCGGCATCGAGCCCGCCCGCGACTATCCGGGCGATCCGCTCGCCGGCATCGCCTTCCAGCGGAAGTGGGAATCCCTCGCCTACGAGGCCGGCGGCGGCGGCTACCTGGCGCCCGCGCAGCGCGTCGGCGATTTCCTGGCCGGGCGCGCTTCGACGCAGCTCGGCGCGGTGATCCCGAGCTACCGGCCAGGCGTGACGCCGACCGATCTCGCGCGCTGCCTGCCCGATTTCGCGGTGCACGCCATCCGCGAGGCGCTGCCCGCCTTCGGCCGCCAGATCCGCGGCTTCGACATGGACGACGCGGTGATGACCGGCGTCGAGACGCGCACCTCCTCGCCCATCCGCATCACCCGCGATGCCGGCTTCCAGAGCCTGAACACGCGCGGCCTCTATCCCGCCGGCGAAGGTGCGGGCTATGCGGGCGGCATCTTCTCGGCCGGCGTGGACGGCATCCGCGTGGCGGAGGCAGTGGCGCGCGACATGGCGGGCCTCGGCGCGGCGGCCGCCTGAGCATGACATCCGATTTCGACGTGGTGGTGATCGGCGCCGGCGCCGCCGGGCTGATGTGCGCGATCCGCGCCGGCCAGCGCGGGCGGCGCGTGCTGCTGTTGGATCATGCGGAGGCGCCCGGGAAGAAGATCCTCATCAGCGGCGGCGGGCGGTGCAACTTCACCAACCTGGATTGCAGGCCGGAGCGCTTCCTCGGCGCCAATCCGCATTTCGCGCGCTCCGCGCTGGCGCGCTACACGCAGCACGACTTCATCGCGCTGGTCCGCAAGCACCGCATTGCCTTCCACGAGAAGACGCTCGGCCAGCTGTTCTGCGACGGCTCCGCGCGGGAGATCGTGGCCATGCTGCTGGCCGAGGCCGAGGCCGCCGGCGTGACCCTTCTCCTCAACCACCGCATCACCGATCTCGCCCGCGCCGAACGCTTCCGCATCGAGACCGACCGCGGCGCCTTCGGCGCGGACTCCGTGGTGCTCGCGACGGGCGGACTTTCCATCCCGAAGATGGGCGCGACCGGCTTCGCGCACGACATGGCACACCGCTTCGGCCTGGCGCTCACGGAAATCCGCCCCGGCCTGGTGCCGCTCGCCTTCGGGGAGACGGCACTCGAACTGATGCGCCCGCTCGCCGGCGTCGCGCTGGAGGCGATCGCGCGCGCCGGCCGCGCCACCTTCCGCGAGGCGATGCTGTTCACCCATCGCGGCCTCTCCGGCCCCGCGATCCTCCAGGCCTCGTCGTACTGGCGGGAGGGCGAGACGATCACGCTCGACCTGCTGCCCGACCGCGACGCGCCGGCGCTGCTGCTCGCCGGCAAGCGCACGCGGCCGAAGGCGCAGCCGCAGACCGTGCTGGCGGAGCTGCTGCCCACGCGCCTCGCACAGGCGCTCGCCGCCATGCATCTCCCGCCGCGCGCCATCAGCGAGATCGGCGACACCGACCTGCGCCGGCTCGGCGCGCTGCTCAAGGCCTGGGTGCTGAAACCCTCCGGCACGGAAGGCTACGCGAAGGCCGAGGTCACGCTCGGCGGCGTGGACACCGCCGGCCTCTCCTCCCGCACCATGATGGCGAAGGACGTGCCCGGCCTCTTCGTGATCGGCGAAGCCGTGGACGTGACCGGCTGGCTCGGCGGCTACAACTTCCAATGGGCCTGGTCGAGCGGCTGGGCCGCGGGCGAGGCGGCGTAGGGCCCTGAAGGGGGCTTTGCCCCCTTCAGACTTCCCCCACCAGGAGCCAGCGGGCTCCTGGACCTCATGCGTTTTCAGGCTCGCTTGGGGAGGGGGCCGGTTGCGGCCTCGATCAAGGTCGCACCAGCGAGGCCCCCTCCCCAAGCGAGCCTCAACTCAGGGGTTCCAAGGGGCCGCTGCCCCTTGGCGGGAGGAGTTTGAGGAGGGCAGAGCCCTCCTCAAGACCTGCGACGCCTTACACGTTGAACCGGAACAGCAGCACGTCGCCGTCCTTCACGACGTACTCCTTGCCTTCCACGCGCATCTTGCCGGCTTCCTTGGCGCCCTGTTCGCCGTTCAGCGCGACGTAGTCGTCGTAGGCGATGGTCTCGGCGGCGATGAAGCCGCGCTCGAAGTCGCCGTGGATCACGCCGGCTGCCTGCGGCGCCTTCATGCCCTGGGTGATCGTCCAGGCGCGTGTCTCCTTCGGGCCCACGGTGAAGTAGGTGACGAGGCCGAGCAGCGCGTAGCCGGCGCGGATGATGCGATCGAGCCCGCTGTCCTCGAGGCCGAGCGAGGCGAGAAACTCGGCGCGGTCGGCTTCCGGCATCTGGCTGATCTCGGCCTCGATCGCGGCCGAGACGATCACCGCCTTCGCCCCCTGCGCCGCCGCCATCGCCTGCACGCGGGCGCTGTGCGCGTTGCCCGATGCCGCGCTCGCTTCCTCGACGTTGCAGACATAGAGCACGGGCTTGGTCGTCATCAGCTGGAGCTTCGCGGCTGCCGCTTCCTCGCCCTTCGGCACGGCGGTGCGCGCCGGCTTGCCGGCTTCCAGCGCGGCCTTCAGCGGCTCGATCAGCGCCATCTGCGCGACCGCTTCCTTGTCGCCGCCGCGCGCGCGCTTGGCCAGGCCGAGCGCGCGCTTCTCCAGGCTGTCGAGGTCGGCGAGCATCAGCTCCGTCTCGACCGTCTCGGCATCGCGCACCGGGTCCACGCTGCCTTCGACATGGGTGATGTCCCCGTCCTCGAAGCAGCGCAGCACGTGGACGATCGCGTCCACCTCCCGGATGTTGGCCAGGAACTGGTTGCCGAGGCCCTCGCCCTTGGACGCGCCGCGCACGAGGCCGGCGATGTCCACGAATTCCAGGCTGGTCGGGATGATCTTGGCGGACTTGCCGATCCGCGCCAGCACATCGAGCCGCGGGTCGGGCACGCCGACGCGGCCGACATTCGGCTCGATGGTGCAAAAGGGATAGTTCGCCGCCTGCGCCACGGCGGTCTGCGTCAGCGCATTGAACAGCGTGGACTTGCCCACATTCGGCAGGCCGACGATGCCGCAGTTGAAACCCATCTCAGCGTGTCCCGGTCAGCGCCGCGCAGAGCTCCGCGGCAAGGGTGGAGGCGGCGATGCGCGCCGCGCCGTCATCGGTGCCGACCACCAGCGCCGCGGCGCGCAGCAGCGGGGCGAGGGTTGCGGGCGCGAGGCCCGCGCGCGTCGCCGTCTCGGCCAGGCGCTTCGCGAGATCGGCCGGCGCGCGGCATTCGTCGAGCTGCGCCGCGGCATCGAGGGCAAGTGCGGCGCGCATCGCCGCCTCGCCCGCCGCCTGGAGCGCGAGACGGGCGCGGCGCACGTCGCCCACACCTTCCGGCCCCGGCTGTGCGGCGGCGCGCAGCGCGGCGGCGGCCTGGGCGAGTTCGCGCGCCTCCCGCACCAGGCCGGCGGCGAGCACGGCGGCGCCATTGGCCATGTCCTCGGGGCCGGGGCCGCCGAAGGCGCCGTCGAAATCGGGCTCGCTGTCCATCACGGCTCCTGCGTCAGCAGCGCGACGCGCGTCATGAAATCCTCGGGCTTGCCGGCGGCGAGCAGCGGCGCCGCCTCGGCCAGCGCATCGAGCAGGGGCGTCACCCAGGTGTCCGCCTTGGCGAAGTTGCCGAGCACATGGCCGGTCACCGCCTCGCGATGCCCGGGATGGCCGATGCCGAGCCGCACGCGCCCGAAGCCCGGCGTGCCGAGCGCCCGCTGCATGTCGCGCAGCCCGTTGTGGCCGGCGGTGCCGCCGCCGGTCTTCACCCGCACCTTGCCGGGCGCGAGGTCGAGCTCGTCATGCCAGGCCCAGATGTCGCCGGGCGCGATCTTCAGGAAGGCGGCGGCCTGCTGCACGGCATCGCCCGAGGCGTTCATGTAGGTCATCGGCTTGAGCCCGAGCACCTTCACCCCGCCGATCGCGCCCTCCGCGACCTCCCCTCGGAAACGCTTGCGCCAGGGCGTGAAGCCGTGCCGCCGGGCGATCGCGTCCAGCGCCATGAAGCCGATGTTGTGGCGCTGCCGCGCATGTTCGGGCCCCGGGTTCCCGAGGCCGACCCAGAGGAGCATGAGGCCGGTTTCCCCCTCCCCCGTTCACGGGAGAGGGTTGGGGTGGGGGGTGTCGTCGTCGCGCCCGACCCTCCGCACCCCCACCTCGGCCCTCCCCCGCGAACGGGGGAGGGAGAGGCAGGCGGGGGAAAGGAGAGGCTACTTCTTCTTCGCCGGGGCCGCGGGCTTCGCGGCCGCAGCCGGCGCGGCGCCGCCCTTGGCCGGGGCGGCCGCCTTGCCCTTGCCCTTCGCGGGCTCGGGCGCGGCCGGTGCGGCGGCGGGCGCCGCCTCGGCTTCCGTCGTCGGCGCGGCGATCGAGGCAACCATGAAGTCGCGGCCCGTGATCACGGGGCGCGCACCGAACTGGTCCTTGATCGCCGACCAGCGCAGGCCGTCACCGATCTTCGCCTCGCCGAGGTCGATCTCGAAATGCTCGGGCACGCGGTCCGTCTCGGCCAGCACCTCGACCTCGCGGCGGACGACGTTGAGCACGCCACCGGCCTTGAGACCCGGGGAGGCTTCCTCGTTCAGGAACACCACAGGAACGCGGACCCGGATGCGTGCGCCGGGGGCGACGCGCTGGAAATCCACATGCACGGGGCGGTCGGTGACCGGGTCGAACTGCACGTCGCGCATGATGGTGCGCTCCGTCGGGCCGTCCTTCACCGCCACCTCATAGAGGTGCGACTGCCAGCCGCCCTTGGTCAGTTCCTTCATCACGTCGCGCGGGTCGAGCGCGATCAGGGTCGCGGTCTGCTTCGCGCCATAGACAACACCGGGGACAAGCCCCCCACGCCGGGTCGCGCGCGCCGCCCCCTTGCCAGCACGCCCGCGCGCCACGGCCTCGATCCGAACAGTCTGGACCATCGCCAGGCTCCTTGCTTGAAAACGGAAAACGCCGGCCTCCAGGGGTGCCGGCGCGGCGCAGGCCCTACCGCAGCCCGGGGTTCCACGCAAGGGGCGCGGGGCGGCCCGCAGGGTCCGACAGGCGGCGGCGCGGTCAGCCGCTCAGCGCCAGCACCGCCAGCATCACGCTGCCGAGCGCGATGCGGTACCAGCCGAAGGGGGTGAAGCCGATCCGCGCGATCACGCCCATCAGCCAGCGCACCACGACCAGCGCCACCAAGAAGGAGACGGCGAAGCCGACGCCGATCTGCGCCAGCCCGTCGAGGTCGAGATCGCCGCGGGCCTTGTAGAGGGCATAGGCCGTCGCGGCGAACATCGTCGGGATGGCGAGCACGAAGGAGAACTCGGCGGCGGTCCGGCGGCCGACGCCGATCAGCAGGGCGGTGATGATCGTCGCCCCCGAGCGCGAGGTGCCGGGGATCATCGCCAGCGCCTGGCCGAGGCCGATCAGCACCGCCGCCAGCGGCCCGATCTCCGGCACGGAATGGATCGTGGGCGCCGGCCGCCAGCGCTCGATCGCGATGATCGCGACACCGCCCGTGATCAGCGCGACGCAGACCACCCAGGGATTGAACAGCGCATCATGGATGACGCGGTAGAAGGTCGCGCCCAGCACCATCGCCGGCAGGAAGGCGAGCAGGATGTTGGCGGCGTAGAAGCGTTCCGGGCCGGGCCGCCAGGCCTTGAGGGCGAGATCGAGCAGGGTCTGGCGGAACACCACCACCACGGCGAGGACGGCGCCGAGCTGGATCGCGATCTTGAAGGTGTTGCCGGTCGGCCCCTCGAAGCCGATCAGCTCGCCGAGCAGGATCAGGTGTCCGGTCGAGGAGATCGGCAGGAACTCGGTGAGCCCCTCCACGATGCCCATCAGCACGGCGGAAAGGAGGGCGTTCGGGTCCATCGCGGCAGGTCACTCCGGGATCGTCCCGGTGATAGCGGCGGATGCCGCGCCGGGCCAAGCCGGCCCCGGCGGGGCAAGAAAAAACCCCGCCGCCCGGGTGGGGCGGCGGGGCGGGGCGCGCGGCGGGCCTGGGCGGCTCAGCGCACCATCTGCGGCGCGCTGAAGGCGAAGTTGTCGAAGCTGTTCTCCGACACGCGGAACCACTGGAACTGGTCGCCGCGGAAGCGGTTGTAGCTCTCCATGATGGTGCGGAAGCGCGCGTTCTGGCCCGAAAGGTCGGCCACCAGCGCCTCGTTCGCACGCCACGCCGCTTCCAGGATCGGGCGCGGCCAGAAGCGGAGCTGCGCGCCCGCGGCGACCAGGCGGCGCAGCGCCGGCGGATTCATCGCGTCGTAGCGCGCGACCATGTCGGCATCGGCCTCGGCGCAGGCCACCTCGATCGCGTGCTTGTAGAGATCGGGCAGCGCGGCATGGGCGCGCTGGTTCATCATGAAGTGCAGGCGCGCGCCCGGCTCCCAGAAGCCCGGGGCGTAGTAGAAGCGCGCGACGCGCACGTAGTTGGCGCGCTCGTCGTCATGCGGGCCGACGAACTCGGCGGCGTCGATGACGCCGCGCTCGAGCGAGGGGTAGATGTCGGCCGGCGCCACCAGGGTCGGCGCCGCGCCGAGCCGGGTGAAGAGCTGCCCGGCGAGGCCGGTGATGCGGAACTTGAGGCCGCGGAGCTGCTCCAGGCTGTTGATCTCGTTGCGGAACCAGCCGCCCATCTGCGCGCCGGTGTCGCCGGCGGTGTGCGCGACGACCTGGTATTCGCGGAAGAACTCGTTGGCCAGCTCGTTGCCGCCGCCATGGCGGAACCAGGCGGTCATCTGCCGCGTGTTCAGCCCGAAGCTCATCGCCGTGAAGGGCGCGAAGGCCACGTCCTTGCCGATGTAGTAGTAGGAGGCGGTGTGCCCGGCCTCGATCGTGCCGGCCTGCACCGCATCGAGCACCTGCAGCCCGCCGACGATCTCGCCGGCCGGGAAGGCCTGGATGCGGAAGCGGCCGTCGGTGAGCTGGCCGACGCGCGCGGCGATGCGCTCCATCGTGCCGTAGAGGATGTCGAAGACGCGCGGGAAGGAGGACTGCACGCGCCAGCGCACCTCCGGCATCTGCGTCTGGGCGAGGGCGGGCGCGGCGAGTGCGACCGGCGCGGTCGCGGCAGCCCCCATCAGGAAACGGCGGTTCATGGTGGATCCTTCCTCCCGGGTACGGGTGGCGGGCGTGCGCCCGCCGCTGGCGGTTGCTTAATCCATCCGCGAAACCAGGAAAATAGCCACCTTCCGTCGCCGGCCCGGCGCCACACATGCGGGCGCGGAGGAAACCGCCATGACCGCCACCCCCGCCATCCTCGCCTTCGTCGCGACCATTGCCCTCGGCGTGGCGGTGGGCGCGACCTACCTCGCGCGGGGGCGGCGGTCCTGGCTGGTCACCGCCCATCTCTCGGCCGCGCTGGTCGCCGCCGTCCTGGTGCTGGCCGCGATCCAGTTCGGCCCGCCACCGCGCGAGGACGCACCGCACCCCGCCTGGCCGGCCGGGCTGCTGATCGCCGCGACGGCGGCCGGCTACGCCGCCTGGCGCCTGCCGCGGATGACGCGGCGCCGGGCCGAGGCGCTGCTCGGCCTGCACATCGTGCTCGGCGTCGCGGCGTTCTTCGTGTTCCTGAACTGGATCAAGGGGATGTCCTGAGGCGGCGTCACCGCGCGGCCTGCTCCGACGGGCGGCGGATCAGCGCGGTGATCGGCGCGATCACCACGCCGCGCCCCGCCGCCGCCTCCGCCCAGGCGGCGATCGCCGCGACCACGGTCGGCGCAGGGTTGTTGGCCAGCCCGATCGGCGTCTGGCCCTGCCGCGCCAGCGCCTCAAGGTCCATCAGCTGCCGCGTCACCTCCACGGCCGTCGTCGAGGGCTCGTCCACCACGATGTCCACGGCACGGCCGAAGGCGCGCGCCGGCGTCGGCGCGCCGGGGCGGGGATCCACGTAGAGCAGGCCGCGCTGGGTCAGCTCCTGCTGCAAGGCCCCGAGCAGTTCCGCATTGGCGGCGAAGCGCTCGCCGCGCAGCCCGCCGAGGCCGCCGATCGCGCCCACCTGCCCCTGGATCCGCGACAGCGCCCAGAGCAGGCGGTCGTGGTTCACCGCGGCGCCGAGGCCGGTCAGCAGCGCCTGCGGGCCTGGGTCTGCGCCCTGGCCGAAGCCCTGCGGTTCCAGCGGCAGGGCGACCAGCGCCTCCATGCCGCGCGCGCGGGCGCGCTCGAGCAGGGGTTCGGGGCGGATCGCATAGGGGCTGAAGGCGAGCGTCACGCCGCCGGGCAGGCGGCGGATCGCCTCCTCCGAGAAGGGCGCGGACAGCCCGATGTTGTTCACCACGATGCCAAGTCGCGGGCGCGGATCGGCCCGGTCGAATGGGCGCGCATAGGTGCGGATGGAGGTGCGGTTCTCCGGCCCGAGGCGCGGCACCGGCCCATGCCGGGAGGGTTCGAGCAGCGCCGGATCGGGCGGCGCGATCGCCGCCTCACCGGCCGGCAGCGCGGCTTGCAGCCTGGGCGATGCCTCGGCCAGCGGGGGCGGGTCCGGCGCGGCGGGCAGTCCGGCGGGAATCGCCACCAGGCGCACCGGCTCAATCGCCTGCGGTGCCGGCTGCGGCGGGGGGGACGGCGCCGGTGGCGCCGCGGCTTCCACCGGGGCACGGGGCGCGAGGTCGGGCGGCGGGCCGAGCCAGGCGAGCAGGCCGAAGGTGCCGGCCGCCAGCCCGATCACGGCCAGCCAGAACAGACGCAGCGCGCGCAGGCCCGGAACGCGCATCGCAGCCGGCCCGCGCGGTGCTGTGGTCAGCGCTGCGCGCGCTGGCGCGGGCCACCCGCCGCGACATAGTTGCGCAGGAACTGCACCGCCTGCTGGAGCTGGTGGTCCGTCTCCGGCCGGGCGGCGTCGAAGGCGGGCGCGCCCTCGGGCGGCACGCGCTGGACGCGCTCGAGCAGGCCGGCGGGCAGGTTCAGCGGCGGCGGCGCGGCCTGCGGCTGGGCCGGGGCCTGGGCCTGCGGCTGGCCTTCGTTGCGCAGCGACCGGCGCAGATCCGCCTCGCGGTCGCGCTGCGGCGCGCCGGGCTCAGGGCGGGTGGCCAGCACCTCGATGTCGGGCTCGATGCCCGTCGCCTGGATCGAGCGGCCGGCCGGCGTGTAGTAGCGCGCGGTCGTCAGCCGGATCGCGCCCTGGCCGCCGATCGGCATCACCGTCTGCACGCTGCCCTTGCCGAAGCTCTTGACGCCCATGACCACCGCGCGGCGGTGGTCCTGGAGCGCGCCGGCGACGATCTCGCTGGCGCTGGCCGAGCCGCCATTGATCAGCACCACCATCGGCAGGCCCTGCGCGATGTCGCCCGCGCGTGCGTTCCAGCGCTGCGCGTCCTCGGGGCGACGGGCCCGGGTGGAGACGATCTCGCCCTGCTCGAGGAAGTCGTCTGCCACCTGCACCGCCTGGTCGAGCAGGCCGCCGGGGTTGTTGCGGAGGTCGAGGATCAGGCCGCGGAGATTGCCCCCCGCCTGGGCGCGCATCTGCGTCACCGCGCGGCGCAGCGCGCCCTCGGTCTGCTCGTTGAAGGCGGAGAGCCGGACATAGGCGATGTCGTTGCCTTCCAGGCGGAAGCGCGCGACCTGCGGGCGGATCACGTCGCGCGTCACGGTGATCTCGACCGGCTGGCGCTCGCCCTCGCGGCGGATGGTGAGCCGGATCGCGGTGCCGCGCTCGCCGCGCATCTGGTCCACGGCTTCCTGCAGGGTCAGGCCGAGCGTGGTCTGGCCGTTCAGATGCGTGATCAGGTCGCCCGGCCGCACCCCGGCGCGGGCCGCCGGCGTGTCGTCGATCGGGCTGATCACCTTGACGTAGCCGTTCTCCTGCGTGACCTCGATGCCGAGGCCGCCGAACTCGCCACGGGTCTGCACCTGCATGTCGCGGAAGCTGCGCGGGTTCAGGTAGGAGCTGTGCGGATCGAGGCCCTGCAGCATGCCGTTGATCGCCGCCTCGATCACGTCGCGGTCGTTCACCGGCTCGACATACTCGGCGCGGACGCGCTCGAAGATGTCGCCGAACAGGTTCAACAGGCGATAGGTCTCGCCACGGCCGCTGTCCTGCGCCCAGGCCTGGATGGTCGGCACGGCGACCATCGGCCCGATGGCGACCCCGGCCAGGAAGGCACCGCCGATCGCGGTCATGGTCCACCAGCGCCGGCGCGACGCCGGCGGCGGCGCCTGGATGGCACTGCCGGCGATGGGCACGCCAGCGGCGCCTTCGGCGCGCGACGCACCGGTATCCGGCACCCGCGCCACCCGGTTCGACCCGTCCTGCCTGTCGGCCATGCGATCACCCGATCCCAAAAGCGCCAGCCCCGGTCGCCTGATCCGGGACCTAACCGCGCGCGGCGAACCAAGGGCGCGGATCCACCGCCTGCCCGCCGCGTCGCAACTCCACATAGAGCGAGGCACCCGCCCCGCCAGCCCCCAGCAGCCCGACAGGCTCCCCCGCCAGCAGCCGCTGGCCGGCCGCGACGTCGAGCCGGTCGAGCCCGGCCAGGACGAAATGGTATCCCCCGCCGCAATCCACAATCAACAACAGCCCATAGGAGCGGAACGGCGCCGCGAAGGCCACCCGCCCGCCGCAGGGCGAAACCACCCGCGCCCGCGCCGCCGCGGCGAAGGTGAGCCCGCGATGCGGCCCGCCCGGACCGGCCTCGCCCCAACTCGTCGTGATCCGCCCCGCCACCGGCAGGGCCCGGCCGCCGGCCGGTACCGGCAGGGCCGATTCGCGGGCAGGGGCCGGGGCCGCGTCCCGCCGGCGCGCCGCCTCCTCCGCCACCCGTCGCTCGCGCGCCGCCTCGGCCTCCCGCCGGGCCTCCGCGGCGGCCCGCGCGGCGGCGCTCGCCCGCTCCTCCGCGTCGCGGCGCAGCCGCTCCCGCTCCAGCCGCTGCATCGCCTCCGACAGGTCACGGGCCTGGGCGGCGGCGGCCTGGGCGCGGTCCGCCGCACGGTCCTCGGCCTCGCGCGCCTCGGCCCGCAGCCGGCGCGCGGCCTCGAGCTCGGCCTCGACGGCCGCCTCGGCCGCCTGCGCCGCCCGCTCGGCGGCTTCGAGCGCGGCACGCTCCCGCGCCGCGGCGGCGCGCGCCGCCTCGGCCTCGCCCTGGGCGCGGCGCAACCCCGCCGCCTCCTCCTCCAGCCGCCGCGCCAGGCCGCGGAGCACCAGGCCGCCGCGCAAGGCCTCCTCCGGCTCCGCCGGCACGGCCAGCACCGTCTCCGCCGGCCAGACCGACAACCGCAGCATCACCGGCAACAAGGGCCGCAAGGCCTCGACACGGCGCGCCAAGGCCGCCGCCGCCATCTCACCGGCCTCCCGCGCCAGCACCTCCCGTGCCCGCACGGCCTCGACCTCGGCCTCGGCCTCCCGCGCACGCGCCGCCAACTCGACCCGCCGGCCGGCCAGCCGCACCTCCTCCTCGGCCCGACGCAAAGCCTCCGCCGCGGCGGCCTCCGCGGCCTCCCGCCGCTCCCGCGCGACCCGCTCGGCCTCCTGCACCTCGCGCGCCGACTGGCCGAACGCCGGCGGCGCGAGGGCGAGGAGCAGCAGGAGGTAGAGCAGGAGGCTCCGCCTCCTGACCTCCGCCGGGGGGCCTGAGGCCCCCCGGTCCCCCCCATCTGTTTTCAGCGCCAATCGGGCAGGGGGGGACGCTGCGGCATGCCGCAGCGTCCCCCCCTGCCCGATTGGCGCTAAACAGGCGCGAGGTCCAGGAGGCTCAGCCTCCTGGCGGGAGGGTCCAGGGAGGGCAGAGCCCTCCCTGGACTTACCTACCCGCGGCACCCTCGCCCTCGCGCAGCAGCGATCGTCCGGTCATCGCCGCGGGTTGCGGCAGGCCGAGCAGGGCGAGCAGGGTCGGCGCGATGTCGGCGAGGCGGCCTTCGGCGAGCCGGGTGCCGGCCGGCGCGTTGTGCAGGAGGACCGGGACGGGGTTGGTGGTGTGGGCCGTGTGGGGCCCGCCGCTCGTCGGGTCCTTCATCAGTTCGGCGTTGCCGTGGTCGGCGGTGACGACCAGGCGGCCGCCGGCCTCCTCGATCGCGGCGGCGATGCGGGCGAGGCCGGCATCCACCGTCTCGCAGGCCTTGATGGCGGCGGGCAGGCTGCCGGTGTGGCCGACCATGTCGGGGTTGGCGAAGTTCAGCACGATCAGGTCGTAGCGGCCCGAGCGGATCGCCTCCACCGCCTTTTCCGTCAGTTCCGGCGCCGACATCTCCGGCTGGAGGTCGTAGGTCGCGACCTTGGGCGAGGGCACCATGATGCGGTCCTCGCCCGGATAGACCGCTTCCTCGCCGCCGTTCAGGAAGTAGGTGACGTGCGGATACTTCTCGGTCTCGGCCATGCGGAGCTGCGCGAGGCCCGCCCGGCTGACGACCTCGCCGAGGATGTCCTGCATGGATTGCGGCGGGAACAGCGTCAGCAGGAAGCGGTTGAGCGCGGCGCTGTATTCCGTGAGCCCCGCGGCGGCGGCGAAGCGGATGGTGGGGTCGGCGGCGAAGCCGTCGAAGGACGGGTCGAGGAAGGCCGCCAGGATCTGCCGCACGCGGTCGGCGCGGAAGTTGAAGCAGAGCAGCCCGTCGCCGTGGCGCATCCCCGCATAGTCGCCGATCGCGGCGGCGGGGAGGAATTCGTCGGTCTTGCCCGCGGCGTGTCCGGCGGCGATGGCGGCCTGCGCGGTCGGGAAGCGCGGGCCCTTCGGGTTGGCCATGATGTCGTAGGCCTGGCGGACACGCTCCCAGCGGTTGTCGCGGTCCATCGCGAAGTAGCGGCCGCAGATCGTCGCCACGCGTGCGCCGGCGGGGAGTGCCGCCTCGAACCGCGCGAGGTAGCCGGGCGCGGAATCGGGCGGCGTGTCGCGCCCGTCCGTCCAGGCGTGGACCAGCACCTCGAGCCCCGCCGCCGTCGCCGCCTTCGCCAGCGCCACGGCGTGGTCCTGGTGGCTGTGCACGCCGCCGGGCGACAGCAGCCCCGCGAGGTGGAGCCGGCCGCCCGCCGCGCGCGTCCGCTCGATCAGCGCCGCGAAGGCCGGCAGCGCGGCGATCGAGTTGTCCTCCACCGCCGCGTCGATCCGCACCAGGTCCTGCATCACGACGCGCCCGGCGCCGATGTTGAGATGCCCGACCTCGGAATTGCCCATCTGCCCGTCCGGCAGGCCGACATCGCGGCCGGAGGTGCGGAGGAAGCTGCGCGGGCCCTTCGCCCAGAGCGCGTCGAAGCCGGGCGTGCGGGCGAGCTTCACGGCGTTGTCGGCGCTGTCCTCCCGCCAGCCCCAGCCGTCCAGGATCACGAGCATGACGGGGCGGTGGGCAGGGCGCATCAGGGTCCTCGGGGCAGGCTGCGGGGGATGTAGCGTGGCGTTCCCCGGGCGCAAACGGGCTTTCGGGGTGACGCGGGCGCAAGGGGTCTGGCAGGCTGCCGCGCGCAGGGACAGGAGACGCCGCCGTGAAGGTGAAGGTCTATTTCGCCACCAACCGCAACGTGCTGGACGAGAAGCAGGGGCAGCTGGGCAACGTCTACAACACCGATGCCCCCTACGGCCTGCGCTATGGCGAGGCGGAGGTGACCGCGCCGGCGAAGAAGACGGACTGGACCAGCGACCGCTTCAGGCGCGCCTCCGTCACGCTCTACCCCGAGAAGCTGCTCACCGCCGAGGAGGCGGAGAAGAAGGGCGCGCAGCCCAGGCTCGGCAGTTCCGCGCTGCTCGAGACGCTGCGCGTGCAGCTGCGCGAGGGCGGCTCGGACGTGATCATGCTGATCCACGGCTTCGCCTCCTCCTTCGACACCGCGATCGAGCGCGCGGCGCAGATCAAGCTGCTCTACGCCACGGCGAAGAAGCCGGTGGAGGTGGTGGTCTTCTCCTGGCCCTCCGATGGCCGCGCCTTCGGGCTCAAGGCGCCGGTCGGGCTCAAGTTGAAATACTTCGACGACCGGATGGATGCCGAGGGCTCGGCCATCGCCATCGCGCGCGCCTTCCATCGCCTGGTGGAGTTCGTCCGCGGGGTGAGCCAGGCGGAGCAGTGCGGGCGGGGGATGCACCTGGTCGCGCATTCGATGGGCAACTACGCGCTGCGCCATGCGCTGCAGCGGATCCAGGCCGATGCGCCGCGCGGCGTGATGCCGCGGCTGTTCGACCACATCTTCCTGATGGCGGCGGACGAGGACGACGACGCGCTGAACGAGACGCACAAGCTCGAGCGGCTGCACGAGCTGGCGGGCGACGTGCACGTGTATTACGCGCGCAACGACGGCGCGCTGGTGATCAGCGACACCACCAAGGGCAACCCGGACCGGCTGGGCGCCGGCGGGCCGCGCACGCTTTCGGACCTGCCGCGCAAGGTGACGCTGGTGGACTGCACCGACGTCTCCAACACGGCCGGGCTCGATACGCATGCCAACCACCAGTACTACCGCACGCGCGGGGAGGTGGTGGAGGATGTGCGCGCCGTGCTCGCCGGGAAGCAACCGGACGAGATCGGCAACCGCGACTATGTGGCGCCGAACCGCGCCTTCCGGCTCAGGCGGTTCCGCCGGGGCGCGTGGACGCCCTGAGGGCCGCGACCTCCTCGCGCAGCGCGCGGATCTCGCTCAGCAGCAACAGCTGGTCGCGATGCGCCTCGGTCCGCGCCGCCTCGGTCGCGGCCTGGGCGGCGGCGAGGCCCGGCCGCTCGCGCTCGGCGCGCAGCGTCTGGATGCTGTCCACGATCACCCCGATGAAGAGGTTGAGCACCACGAAGGTGGCGACCAGGATGAAGGGGACGAAGAACATCCAGGCGAGCGGCTGGGTCTCCAGGATCGGGCGGACATTCGCCTCCGACCAGCTCTCCAGCGTCATCATCTGGAACAGGGTGTAGAGCGACAGGCCGAGCGTGCCGAAGCGCTCCGGCAGCACATCGGCGTAGAGCTTCGTCGCCATAACCGCGAAGACGTAGAAGATCAGCCCCATCAGCAGCACGATGGAGCCCATCCCGGGCAGCGCATGCAGCATCGCCTCCACCACATGGCGCAGGCTCGGCACCACCGAGATCAGCCGCAGCACGCGCAGGATGCGGAGCGCGCGGAGCACCTGCAGCGGGCCGGTGGCGGGCAGCCAGGCGATGGCGATGATCGCGAAGTCGAACAGCCCCCAGGGATCGCGAAAGAAGCGGCCGCGGAACGCGTAGATGCGGAACCCGACCTCGATGGTGAAGATCACCAGCAGGACGCGGTCGAGGAAGGTGAGCAGCCCGCCCCAGCGCGCCATCAGGCTGGCGCTGGTCTCGAGCCCGAGCAGCACCGCGTTGAGCAGGATCAGCGCCACCACGGTGTTCTGGAAGCGGGGCGAGAGGATCAGCCGCGCGGCGCGCGCGCGGCGCGTGTCGGCCTGGTCGGCCGAATTCAGGACTTCCTGCATGCGCTTCCCGGCGGGGTGTGGCTTGGGCCGGCAGGGAATGGCCCCGGCCGGCCCGGCTTTCAAGCCGTCAGAAGATGAGCGCGGGCACGCCGAAGACGGTGCGGTGGAAATGCAGCAGCGCCGCCCAGAGCACGATGCCGATAACCGGCGGCATCCAGCCGATCTCCGCGAGGACGAGGCGGTTCCGCCCGGCCAGGATGGCGCCGAAGGGCAGGATGGAGGTCTGCTTCGCGAAGCCCGCCCAGGTGGCGCCGTGGCGGCGGGCGAGCTTGGCGTCGATCGAGGGCATCCCCGCCAGCGCGGTGACGGCGAAGGTGCCGAAGAAGAGCAGGCTGGCGGTGTCGCCATTGGCGATCAGGTGCAGCATCGCCCAGGTCGCGAAGGACCAGAGCATCGGATGGCGCGTGACGCGCTGGATGCCGCGCGCCTCCTCGCCGAGGCCCTTGTTGCCCATGGCGGTCGGGTTGCGCTTGTGGCTCGCCATGAAGAGCACGAAGACCGGCAGCATCAGGATGGCGATGATCCAGCGCAGCCAGGCCGGCGCGGACCAGAGGAAGGTGGTGCCGGCGGCATTGTAGGCGCTGACCAGCAGCACGATCGAGACGACGGAGGCGATCGAGAAGGCGAGCACGAAGCGCCCCTCGCTGCCCGCCCGCGCCACCGCGGCCTCGCGCAGCCGCGTCCCGGAGACGCCGATATGGAGGAAGACCCAGAGGATCGCGGCAAGGAGGAGGAGGATCATGGGGGCAAGCCTACTCCCTCCCCCGCCGGCGGGGGAGGGCCGGGGTGGGGGTGCGGAGGACGAGGCGCGCCCCGATGCGCGCACCCCCACCCTCTCCCTCCCCCGCGGTGCGGGGGAGGGAAGCGCCGCATCGGCCGAGGCGTCGCTAAGGCCGCCACCCCCGATGATAGGGATGCCCCTGCCGGATCGCCTGCGCGCGATAGAGTTGCTCCGCCAGCAGCCCCCGCACCAGGAAATGCGGCCAGGTCATCGGCCCGAGCGAGAGGCGGTGATCGGCGCGCGCCTGGACGGCGGGGTCGAGCCCCTCCGCCCCGCCGATCAGGAAGGCCAGCGGACGCGCCCCCCAGCGGTCCAGCAGCGCCGCGAAGGCCTCGCTGCCCGGCGCCTCGCCGCCGAGATCGAGCGCGACGGCGAGCGCGTTCGCCGGCAGCGCGGCCAGCAGCGCCGCGCCCTCGCGGCGGCGGATCTCGGCCGGCGCGCCGCGCGCCTCGGCGATCTCGACCAACTCGGGTGGCGGGCGCAGCCGGGCAGCATACTGCTCGTAGAGCGCCCGCTCCGGCCCCGCCTTCAGCTTCCCGACGGCGAGGATCAGCAGCCTATTCGTCGTCATCCTCCGCCGCGGTGGAGCCGCCCGCGCCGTCATCCGGCAGGGGCGTCCGGTCCGCGTCCGGGGCCGGGCTCTCGGGGCCCCACATCCGCTCGAGCGCGTAGAGCCGGCGGCTCTCCGGCTTGAACAGGTGCACCACCAGGTCGCCCGCATCCATCAGCACCCAGTCCGGCGAGGCCTGGATGGCATCCCGGCGGAGCTTCAGCCCTTCCTTTTCGAGCGCATCCTCGAGATGCGTCGCCATCGCCTGGATCTGGCGGTCGGCAAGGCCGGTCGCGATCACCAGCCGGTCGGCGTAGTCGGCCCGGCCGGTGACATCGAGCACGACGATGTCCTCGGCCTTGTCGTCCTCCAGGCTGCTGCAGGCGGCGGCGACCAGGCGGTCGAGCAGCGCAGGGGCGACCTTCGGCTTGCGGGCGCGCGGGGCGCGCAGGGGCCTGGGCGGCGCGGGCTTCGCGGCGGCGGCGGGGGCCTTGCGCGGGGCTGCCTTCGGCCTGGCAGCCGGCCTCGCCGTGGCGGCCTTCGCTGCGGCGCGGGGCGCGGCCCTGGGCTTCGCGGCGGCGGCCGGGGCCTTGCGCGGGGCCGCCTTCGGCTTGGCAGCCGCCTTAGGCAGGGCGGCCTTGCCGAGAGGCTTGGCGGCGGCCTTCTTCGGTGCGGCGGGCTTCGCCGCCCTGGCCGGCGCGGGGCGGGCGGGCTTGGGCTCGGGTGCCTTGGGGGTGCGCGCGATGGCCGCCTCCTCTCGATTCGTGCGCCATGTCTAGCAGCCTGCCAGGGCCCCGTCTGGCCCGAAAGCGGCGCCTCGCACGCCCCTTCGGCAACGGTTTCGTTCCTCGAGGGGCTGCTCTAGGCTCGGCCAATGGACCCCCAGCCCGAAGGCGGCCGCCTCTTCTTCCGCTCCGAGGTCTTTTCCGGCCGCGATCCGGCGCGGCGGCGCCAGCCCACCGGGCTGACGGTCACCGAGGCCGCGCGCGAGATCCCCGTGCATGCCAGCTGCGACGTGCTGGTGGTGGGCGGCGGGCCGGCCGGCTGGGCCGCCGCCGTCGCCGCCGCGCGTCGCGGCGCGCGCACCCTGCTGCTGGAACGGCACAACCATCTCGGCGGGCTTTCGACCGGCGGGCTCGTCGTCTGGATCGACCGCATGACGGGCTGGGACGGCACGCTGCTGATCCGCGGCCTCGCCGCGGAACTGCTCGACCGCCTGCCGCGCGAGGCGGTGGCCGGCCCGCCGCGCGAGGCCTGGGGCTCGAAGGAGGCCGCGACGGCGGCCTGGTGGGCGCTCAGGACCGCCGCCTTCCACGGCATCGTCACCCATTCGCCGACCGTCTGCCCAGAGCACCTCAAGGCCGCGAGCCTTGAGATGGCGGTGGAGGCCGGGGTGGACCTCGTCTTCCACGCCTGGGGCGCCGCGCCGCTGGTCGAGGATGGCGCGGTGAAAGGCGCGATCTTCGAGAGCAAGCAGGGCCGCCGGGCGGTGCTGGCGAAAGTCACGGTGGATGCCACGGGCGATGGCGACCTCTTCGCCCGTGCCGGCGCGGAGTACGAGCAGGACATCGACGCGCGCGACATCCATCACTGCATGAACACCTCCTGGGTGTTCGGCGGGGTGGACATGCCGCGCTACCTCGCCTGGCGCGGCGGCGAGCCGGCGCAGTTCGCCGCCTTCATGCAGCGCGGGAAGGAGGCCGTGGGCTTCTTCGACAAGGCCTTCGCGAGCTGGCGCGACGACGTGGCGCTGTTCATGGGCCCGCGGCTCGCCGGCTATTCGGCGGTGATGGTGGACGATCTCTCGGAGGTGGAGACGATCAGCCACCGGCTGATGTTCCGCCATCTCGAACGCTACCGCGCCGAGGCGCCGGGCTTCGAGCGAGCCTTCCCGATGCTCTCCGCGCCGCAGCTCGGCGTGCGGCATGCGCGCCGGCTCAAGGGTGTCGCGCCGGTGACGCGGGAGTGGTGGGATGGGCGGGTGGCGGCCGACGAGATCGGCGTCTCGCCGAGCCTCGCGCCGAAATTCCCGCCGGTGAGCGTGCCCTATTCGGCGATCGTGCCGCAGGTGCTGGATGGGCTGCTGGCGCCGGGGCGGCATCTCGCCTGCGATGCCACGAGCCATTCCTTCCTGCGCGAGATCCCGCAATGCTGGCTGACCGGCGAGGCGGCGGGTGTCGCGGCCGCGCTCGCGGCCGATCGCGGCGTGGCGCCGCGCGCGGTGGAGGTGGCGGCGCTGCAGGCGGCGCTGGTTGCGGGTGGGGCGCTGGTTCGGGCGGCGAATACCCCCCCACCCCAGCCCTCCCCCGCGAGGGGGGAGGGAGAGAGTCTGCTCCCTCCCCCCTCGCGGGGGAGGGCTGGGGTGGGGGGGCTGCCCGCCGCCGGCTGACCCCTACCCCGCGATCCCCACCTTCGCCGCCGCCCCGCGCAGGAAGCCGCCGAGGGCGCGGTGGAACACCGGCTCGTCCAGCAGGAAGGCGTCGTGGCCCTTGTCGGTCGCGATCTCGACGAAGGAGACATTCGCCGCCGCGGCGTTCAGCGCGCGGACCAGCGCGCGGCTTTCCTCGGTCGGGAACAGCCAGTCGGAACTGAAGGAGGCGACGAGGAAGCGGATGTCGCTGCCGCGGAAGGCGGCGCTGACCTCGCCGCCGAACTCGGCCGAGAGGTCGAAGTAATCCATCGCCCGGGTGATGGTCAGGTAGGAATTGGCGTCGAAGCGGCGGACGAAGGTGCTGCCCTGGTAGCGGAGGTAGCTTTCCACCTCGAACACGTCTTCCAGGAAGGTCAGCGCGCTGGCGCCGCGCAGGCGGCGGCCGAACTTCCGGCCCAGCGCCTGTTCCGACAGATAGGTGATGTGCGCCACCATTCGCGCGACCGAGAGCCCCTTGGCCGGGATGCGCCCGTCCTCCCAGTAGCGGCCGCCCTTCCAGTCGGGATCGCCATGGATGGCGGCGCGGCCGACCTCGTGGAAGGCGATGTTCTGCGCGGAATGATAGCTCGCCGTGGCGATCGGCGCGGCGGCGACCAGCATCTCCGGATAGGTCGCGGCCCATTCCAGCACCTGCATGCCACCCATGCTGCCGCCGGCCACCGCCAGCAGGCGCGGGATGCCGAGATGGTCCACCAGCCGCTTCTGCGCGCGGACCATGTCGCGGATGGTGACGGAGGGGAACTCGATCCCCCAGGGCGTGCCATCCGCGCGCCGCTCCGGCGGGCCGGAGGAGCCCATGCAGCCGCCGAGCACATTGGCGCAGATGACGAAGTAGAGGTCGGTGTCGATGGCGAGCCCCGGGCCGACCACCGCCTCCCACCAGCCGGGCTTGCCGGTGAGGGGATGGGTCTCGGCCACATACTGGTCGCCGGTCAGCGCGTGGCAGACCAGCACGGCGTTGGTCCGGGCGGCGTTGAGCTTGCCATAGGTGCGGTAGGCGACCGTCAGCGGCGCCACCACCGCCCCGCAATCCAGCGCCAGCCCGTCCTCGAAGCGGACATGCTGGTGTTCCAGCTTGGGGATCGGATCGAGCGCCGGGGCTGACATGCCGGGCGGAGGAATAGGCTTTCGCGCCCTTCCGGGCAACCTGAGCGCCTTGGCGGCGGGGCGGCCCCGCTCTATGCACCCCGGGCCGCCATGCCAGCCCCACCTCCCCTTGCCCAGCCCCCGGACCTCGCCGCGCTGCGCGCCGAGATCGACATGCTGGACGACGCGCTGCACGACCTGCTGATGCGTCGGGCGGGGGTGGTGGCCCGCCTCGCGGCCAGCCGCGCCAAGGGCGAGGGCCCGGCGCTGCGCCCGGGGCGTGAGGCGGCGATCCTGCGGCGGCTGCTCGCGCGCCACGAAGGGCCCTTCCCGCGCGGGGCGCTGGTGCGGATCTGGCGCGAAGTGCTGAACGGCAACACGGCGATCCAGAACCCGCTTTCCGCCGCCGCCTGGCTGGACGAGGCGGGGATCGAGGTGCTGCGCGCCCATCTCGGCCTGAACGCGCCGGTGCTGCGCTGCGCCGATGCGGCGGCGGCGATCGCAGCGCGCGCCGCGGGCCAGGCCGGGCTGGTGGCGCTTCCGGCGGCCGGCCGATGGTGGCGCCTGCTCGATCCCGCGCAGCTTGCCGTCTCGGCGCGCCTGCCGCTTCTCGGCCCCGGCGCCACCGTGCTTCTCCTCTCCCCCGTGCCGCCCGATCCCTCCGGCGACGACCGCCACCTGGTCCGCCGCCCGGCCGCCGCGCTGCCCGCGGAGGCGGTCGTGCTGGATCGCCAGGACGGGTTCGTGCTGGCGGAACTCCCCGGCTTCCGCGACCCCGGCGGCGATGTGCTCGGCGCCTATGCCGCGCCCCTCGACGCCTGATCCCTGGACACGACCGCCATGCCCGTACTGCCGCGCCCCTCCATCCTGACCGTCGAGCCCTATGTCGGGGGCGAATCGAAACTCCCCGGCGTCAACCGGGTGATCAAGCTGTCGTCCAACGAGGGCGCCTTCGGCCCGCCGCCCGGCGCGATCCGCGCCATGATGGACAGTGCGAAGGAAGCGCATCGCTACCCCGATGGCGGCGCCACCGCGCTGCGCCAGGCGATCGGCGCGCGCTTCGGGCTCGACCCAGCGCGGATCGTCTGCGGCAATGGCTCGGACGAGCTGCTCTCCATGCTCATCCTCGCCTTCGGCGGGGAGGGGACGGAGCTGATCATGTCCGCCCACGGCTTCATGATGTACGACATCACCGGCCGCTGGGCCGGCTGCCGCGTGATCAAGGTGCCGGAGAAGAACCTGACCGCCGATGTGGACGGGCTGCTCGGCGCCGTCGGGCCGCGGACGCGGCTGCTGTTCCTGGCGAACCCCAACAACCCGACCGGCTCCATCCTGCCGCAGGCGGAGGTGGACCGGCTGCGCCGCGAGCTGCGCGAGGACGTGCTGCTGGTGCTGGACAGCGCCTATGCCGAATACGTCACGCGCCCGGACTACGATCCGGGCGTGAAGCTGGTGGACAGCACGCCGAACACGGTGATGTGCCGCACCTTCTCGAAGATCTTCGGCCTGGGCGGGATGCGGCTGGGCTGGGCCTATGCGCCGCCGGCCATCGTGGACGTGCTGGGGCGCGTGCGGGGGCCGTTCAACGTGAACGCCGCCGCGATGGCCGCCGGCATCGCCGCGCTGGCCGAGGAAGGCTGGGTGGAGCGCAGCGTCGCGCACAACACCGCCGAACGCGCCCGCTTCGCCGCCGCGCTGACGGCGGCGGGGCTCAAGGTCTGGCCGAGCGAGGGCAATTTCGCGCTGGTGGATTTCGGCGGCGCGGAGCGGGCGAAGGCCGCGGATGCGCATCTGCGCGCGCGCGGCCTCGTGGTGCGGGCGATGGGCGGCTACGGCCTGCCGCAGACCTTGCGCGTCACCATCGGCACCACCGAGGAGAACGGCCTGGTGATCGAGGCGCTGACCGAATTCGCCCATGCCGGATAGCGTCCCGCGCGCCATCGGCGCGACGCCGCTTTTCGAGCGGCTCTGCCTGATCGGCATCGGGCTGATCGGCTCCTCCCTCGCGCGCGTCGCGCGGCAGCGGGGGGATCTCGCGCGCACCGTGGTCGGGCATGCGCGGCCGGCCACGCTCGATCGCGTGCGGGAACTCGGCATCGTGGACGTGGCGGAGCCCGATCTGGCCAAGGCCGTGGAGGGCGCGGACGCGGTGATCTTCTGCATCCCCGTCGGCGCCTTCGCCGAGGTGATGCGGACCATCGCGCCGCATCTGAAACCGGGCGCGATCGTCAGCGACGTGGGTTCCACCAAGGGCAGCGTGGTGCGGGACCTGCAGCCGCTGCTGCCGAAGGGCGTGCACCTGGTGCCCGCGCATCCGATGGCCGGCACGGAACATTCGGGCCCGGATGCCGGCTTCCCCGAGCTGTTCGAGGGCCGCTACTGCATGCTGACGCCGCTGCCCGGCAGCGATCCGGCGGCGGTCGAGAAGATCACCGAGTTCTGGCGCCGCTGCGGCAGCATGGTCGAGACGCTCGACCCCGCGACGCATGACAAGATCGTCGCCATCGTCAGCCACCTGCCCCACCTGATCGCCTTCACCATCTGCTCCACCGCCGACGACCTGGCGGAGGAGACGAAGGAGGCGGTGTTGAAATTCGCCGCCGGCGGCTTCCGCGACTTCACCCGCATCGCGGCGAGCGACCCCACCATGTGGCGCGACGTGTTCCTCAACAACCGCGAGGCGCTGCTCGAGATGCTGGGCCGCTTCGTCGAGGATGCGCATGCGCTGGGCCGCGCGGTGCGCTGGGGCCAGGCGGAATACATCGAGGACCGGATCAAGCGCGGCCGGAAGATCAGGCGCGGCCTGATCGAGCGGCACCAGGCGTAGCTATGTGCCGGTGATGTAGGCGAAGGCGCTCCACGCCGCCATCGTCAGGATCGCCGCGGCGCCGAGGCCGAAGATCACGACGCCGACCCAGAACGCCAGCGGCTCCCGGTCCCGCCGGTCCACGCCGCCGCGATAGGGCAACTCGCCCGTCCGCAATGCCCGCACCGTCACCCAGGCGAACAGCGCGCCGAGCGGCGCGCTGAGCGCGAAGACGATCAGCAGATGCCCGTCCTCGATCTGCGCCAGCCAGTCGAGCAGCAGCAGCAGCGCCGCCGCGCAGGCGATCACGAGCAGCGCCGTGCGCGCGATGCGCCAGAGGACCTCGCGCGGGGAGAGGCCCATCAGGCGAGGGCCGGCTCCACCGGCGTCGCCGGCACGCCCGCGGCCTCGATCGCCGCGCCGGCTTCCAGCAGCAGATCCTCCCGGTAGCGTCCCGCCAGCACCTGCACGCCGACCGGCGTGCGGCCGACGAGGCCCGTCGTCACCGCGAGCCCCGGCAGCCCCATCAGCGGCAGACCGACCTGGGTGAGCTGCGCCTCCATGATCGCGCGGAAGCGCTCGGGGCTCTCGACGTCGCTCTGGTCCGCGAAGGGCAGCTCGGCGGAGACGGGGCAGAGCGCCACCGGATACGTCTCGAAGAACTGCATCCATTGCCGCAGGAAGCCGACACGGGCCTGCAGGGCATCCATGAAGCCGAACAGGTCGGGCGCGGGACAGAGCGCCTCCATCTGCCCATAGACGAAGGTGGCATCCGCGTCGTTCTCGGCGGCGATCGCCTTGTTGAGCCCCCGCCGCGTCTCGGCCAGCCACAGGATCGCCTGGAGCCGCGCGGGCTCGCGCAGCGGCGGCAGGTCCACCTCCTCCACCACCCAGCCGGCGGCCTCCAGCCGCTTTGCGGCGTCGCGCAGCGCGGCCTCCACCTCCGGCACGGTCGGCATCCCTTCCGGCCGCACGCAGAGCGCGGCGCGCTTCGGCACCGGCGGACCCTGCATCGGCATCTGGACGTACCAGGGCTCGCGCACATCGGGCGCGCACATCGCCTCGAAGGCCAGCTTCACATCGGCGATGGTCCGCGCGAGCGGGCCGCTGACGGCCATGATCTGCCCGCCGATGTGGCGGTCCGGGGAGGACATGTTGATCGCCGGCATGCGCCCGAGCGTGGGGCGCAGCCCGTGGATGCCGCAGGCATAGGCCGGGTAGCGGATGGAGCCGCCGATATCGGTGCCATGCCCGATCGCGCCGATCCCCGCCGCCGTCGCCGCGGCCGCGCCGCCGGAGGAGCCGCCCGGCGTGATCGCCGGATTCCAGGGGTTCTTCGTGTGGCCGTGCAGCCCGTTGCGGCAGAACCAGCGCAGCGAGAAGGCCGGCGTGTTGGTGCGGCCGAGGATCACCGCGCCGGCCCGGCGCAGATTCGCGACAACGGGATTGTCCTCGGTGGCGAGGTGATCCTTCTGGATGCGGAGCCCGTTGGTGGTGGCGTGGCCCTTCTGGTCGGCATTGACCTTGATGGTCACGGGCACGCCCGCCATCGGCCCCGGGTCCTCGCCGCGCGCGAGCTTCGCATCCACGGCGGCCGCTTCGGCCAGAAGCTCCGCCGGGCGATGCGCGATGACGGCGTTGATCGCCGGGTTCGCCGCATCGAGCCGCGCGAGCGCGTCCTTCGCGACCTCCGTCGCGCTCACGCGCTTCGCGCGCACGAGGGCGGCGATCTTCGTCGCGGGCAGGCGCCAGAATTCCGTCATCGCGATCCTCCGAAATCGGGCTCCCGCTTGCCGAGGAACGCCGCCTTGCCCTCGGCATGGTCGGCGCTCAGGAAGCACATCGTTTGGAAGTGCCGCTCATCCTCCAGCGCGCGGTCGAGGCCTTCCGCCAGCAAGCGCTTGGTCAGCGCGATCGGCAGCGGCGCCTGCGCGGCGAGGAAGCGGGCCTTCTCGGTCGCGGCGGCGAGTGCCGCGCCCTTCGGCACGACCTGGTCCACCAGGCCCATGCGCTCGGCCTCGGCGGCCAAAAGCTGCGTGCCGTAGAGGAACATCTGGCGCGCGCGGCCGGCGCCGATCCGCGCCGGGAGCGTGAAGGGCAGGCCGAGATCGGCCATCAGCCCCACCTTCCCGAAGCCCGCCATGAAGCGCGCATCCTCGGCCGCCACGATCGTGTCGCAGGCGCAGGCGAGCGAGAGGCCGGCGCCGACACACCAGCCTTCCACCGCGGCGACGATCGGCAGGCGGCCGGCGACCATCAGCCGGATGAGGCGATGCGTCCGCCGCATCCGCTCCCGCCCCGTCATCGCATCGGCGACATCCATGCCGGAGATGTCGCCGCCCGAGCAGAAGGTGCCGCCGGCGCCGGTGACGACCACGGCGCGGATCGCGGGCTCGGCCTGCGCGGCCTCCAGCGCGTCATGCAGGGCCTCGCGCAGCGGCAGCGCGAGCGCGTTGCGGCGCGCGGGATAGTCGAGCGTGAGGGTGAGAACGCCGGCCTCGCGCGCCGCGATCACCTGCATCGGTCAGGCATCCGCATGCAGCGCAGCGCCCGTCTTCGCCCGCAGATCCGCCAGCGAAAGCCCCGGCACGATCTCCTTCACCACGAAGCCGCGCCCCGCCACCACCTCCACCACCGCGAGGTTGGTGTAGATGCGCTGCACCACGCCCATCGCCGTCAGCGGATAGGCGCAGCGTTCCACGAGCTTCGGCCGGCCATCCTTGGTGGTGTGCTCCATCACCACCCAGAGCCGCTTGGCGCCGGCCGAGAGGTCCATCGCGCCGCCGACCGCGGGCGCGGAATCGTTCTCGCCCGTCGCCCAGTTCGCGATGTCGCCATTCTCCGCCACCTCGAAGGCGCCGAGCACGCAGAGGTCGATATGGCCGCCGCGGATCATCCCGAAGCTGTCGGCATGGTGGAAGAAGCTGCCGCCGGGACGGAGCGTGACGGGCTGCTTGCCGGCGTTGACCAGCCAGGGATTCACCTTGTCGGGCGCGGGCGCCGGCCCCATCCCGAGGATGCCGTTCTCGGAATGGAGGATCACCTCGCGGTCCTGCGGCACATGGTCGGCGACCATGGTCGGGATGCCGATGCCGAGATTGACGAACCAGCCTTCGGGAATGTCCTGCGCGACGCGCGCGGCCATCTGGGTTCGGTTCCACATGCTCACGACTCCCACACCCCGCCGCGCTTCACCTGCACCACGCGGTTGACGAAGATGCCGGCCGTATGGACGTGGTCCGGCGCGATCTGCCCGAGCTCGCGCAAATGGTGCACCTGCGCGACCGTCAGCGTCGCGGCCATCGCCATCACCGGGTTGAAGTTCCGCCCGCTCTCCCGGTAGGTCAGGTTGCCCCAGCGGTCACCTTCCCAGGCCTCCACCAGCGCGACATCGCCCTTCAGCGCGTGTTCCAGCACATGCGCCCGTCCGTTGAACTCACGCTCCTCCTTGCCGCGCGCGAGCAGCGTGCCGGCGCCGGTCGGCGTGTAGAAGGCCGGGATGCCGGCGCCGGCGGCGCGCATGCGCTCGGCCAGCGTGCCCTGCGGCACGATCTCGAGCTCGAGCCTGCCGGCGCGATACAGCTCCTCGAACACGGTCGAGCCGGCGGAACGTGGGAAGGAGCAGATGATCTTCCGCACGCGCCCCGCTTCCATGAGCTTCGCGAGGCCCACCTTCCCCGCGCCGGCATTGTTCGCGACGACGGTGAGGTCCTTGGCGCCCTGCTCGATCAGCCCCTCGATCAGCTCGTCCGGCTGGCCGACCGCGCCGAAGCCGCCCATCAGCACGGTGGCGCCATCCTGCACGCCCTCCAGCGCCTCGGCGATCGAGCGGACGATCTTGTTGATCATGGGCGCGTCACTCCCCCGGGACCCTGCGCGGCGGAGGTAGCGTCTCGACCCGCCCGCGTCCAGCCGAGGCGCTCACTCGCCCTCGGCCAGCAGCGCCGCGTCGCCGCCGGCGGCGGCCGTGTTCACGGTGATCGTGCGTTCGGCGCAGAAGCGCGCGAGGTAGTGCGGCCCGCCCGCCTTGGGCCCGGTGCCCGAGAGCCCCTCGCCGCCGAAGGGCTGGCTGCCGACCACGGCGCCGACCATGTTGCGGTTCACATAGACATTGCCCGCCGGCACCGCGGCGGCCACGCGGGCGGCGAAGCCGGCGCGGCGGCTCTGGATGCCGAGGGTCAGCGCATAGCCCGTGCCGGCGAGGTCGGCGAGCAGCGCCTCCAGCGCGTCCGCCTTCCAGCGCACCACATGCAGCACGGGGCCGAACACCTCCTGCGTCAGGTCGGAGGCGCGGCGCAGCTCGACCACGCGCGGCGCGACGAAATTCCCCTCCTCCGGCGCCGGATGCCGGAAGCGTTCGCGCGCGCCCGCCGGCAGCGCGCCGAGCCAGGCCGTGATCCGCGCCTTCGCCGCCGCGTCGATCAGCGGCCCGACATGCGTCGCCGGATCGCGCGGATCGCCGAGGCGAAGCTCCGCGCAGGCGCCCTCGATCATCGTGAGCATCCGCTCCGCCGCATCCTCCTGCACGCAGAGCAGGCGGAGCGCCGAGCAGCGCTGCCCGGCCGAGCGGAAGGCGGAGGTCAGCACGTCGTCCGTCACCTGCTCGGGCAGCGCGGTCGCGTCCACCACCATAGCGTTGAGCCCGCCGGTCTCGGCGATCAGCGGCACGATGGGCCCCTCTTTCGCCGCCAGCGCGCGATGGATCGCGCGCGCGGTCGCGGTGGAGCCGGTGAAGGCGACGCCCGCGATCGCCGGATGCGCGACCAGCGCCGCGCCGGTGGCGGGGCCGCCAGGCACCAGGCGCAGCGCATGGCCCGGCACCCCCGCCTCGTGCAGCAGCGCCACCGCCAGCGCGCCGATGCGCGGCGTCTGCGGCGCCGGCTTGGCGACGACGCCGTTGCCTGCCGCCAGCGCCGCCGCGACCTGGCCAAGAAAGATCGCCAGCGGGAAATTCCAGGGCGAGATGCAGAGCACCACGCCGCGCCCGTGCAGCGCGATCCGGTTGCTCTCCCCCACCGGGCCGGGCAGCGCGCGCGCGGGCATCACCCGCTCCGCCTCCTCGGCATAGAAGCGGCAGAAATCCACGGCTTCGCGCAGCTCGGACAGCGCGTCGTCGAGCGTCCGGAAGCCCTCGTCCTGGATCGCCGCGAGGAAGGCCCCGCGACGGTCCTCCAGCAGGTCGGCGGCACGGCGGAGGATGGCGGCGCGCTCCGCCACGGGGCGCGCATTCCAGTCGGGGAAGGCGGCGCGCGCGATCGCGACCTCCTTCGCGGCCTCCGTCGCCGTCGCGTCGCGCGGCGTGGGCAACAGCGCCGGTGCGGCATCGCGCTCGGCGAGCAGCGCGGCGAGCGAGGCGGCCTCGCCGAACTCCACGCCGCGGCTGTTGCGGCGTTCGCCGAACAGCGCCGGCGGCGGCTTCACGCGCGGATGCCGCGCCGGGCCTTCCAGCACCGCTTCCCGCGGATGCCGCACCAGGCGATCGAGCGGGATCGCGTGGTCGGCCACCGCCGCGACGAAGCCGCCATTCGCCCCGTTCTCCAGCAGCCGCCGCACCAGGTAGGCGAGCAGATCCTCATGCACGCCGACCGGCGCATAGACGCGCAGCGCCACATCCGGCCGCGCCTGGCGCAGCCTGGCATAGAGCGCGCCGCCCATGCCATGCAGGCGCTGGAACTCGAAGGCCTCGGGCGGCACCCCGCGCGAGGCGGCCAGCGCCAGCGCCTCGGCCACGGAGCGCGCATTGTGGGTCGCGAATTGCGGGAAGATGCGGCCCTGGCGCGCCGCATCCAGCAGCGCCGCGGCTTGAGCCAGCCAGTTCAGGTCGGTCGCGGCCTTGCGCGTCCAGACCGGGAAATCCGGCAGGCCGCGTTCCTGCGCGCGCTTGATCTCCGCATCCCAATAGGCGCCCTTGACCAGCCGCACCATCAGCTTCCGCCGCCGCGCCGCGCTGCGTTCCGCGAGCCAGGCCACCAGCGCGCCGCAGCGCTTCTGATAGGCCTGCACCGCGAGCCCGAGCCCGTCCCAGCCCGCCAGCGAGGGCTCGGCCAGCAGCGCGTCGAACACGTCGAGCGAGAGTTCGAGCCGGTCCGCCTCCTCCGCATCCAGCGTCAGGTTCAGCTCATGCGCCTTCGCCGCGAGGGCGAGGTCGAGGATGTCGGGCACCAGTTCCTTCAGGACGCGCCCGCGCGAGACCGCCTCGTAGCGCGGATGGATGGCGCTGAGCTTCACCGAAAGCCCCGGCCGGTCGGGCAGCGCGCCCTTCGCCGCGCGGCCGATCGCCGCGCAGGCGGCGTGATAGGCGGCGAGGTAGCGGCGCGCATCGGCCGCCGTGCGCGCGCCCTCCCCCAGCATGTCGAAGGAATGGCGGATGCCGGCCGCCGCGCGACCGGCGCGGCCGAGCGCGTCCTCGATCGTCTCGCCGAGCACGAACTGCCCGCCCATCAGCCGGACCGCCCGCCGCGCGGCGCCCCGCACGGCCGGGATGCCGAGGCGCTTGGCCATCGGCTCGAGCACGCCGCCGATCGTCTCCCCCGGCGTGACCAGCCGCGCGCCGACCGCAAGCGCCCAGGCCGAGGCCGCGCCGGCCCAGCCCTCGGCGTGCTTCGACCAGTCGCCCTCGGCCAGCTTCTCGGCGATCAGCGCATCGGCGGTCGCGTCGTCGGGCACGCGGAGCAGCGCCTCGGCCAGCGCCATCAGCGCGATGCCTTCCTTGGTGGAAAGCGGCCAGCCGCGCAGCACCTCCTCCACCGCGAGCGGCCCGCCGCCCTCGCGCGCCGCGGCGGCGAGTTCCATGGCGAGGGCGACGCATTCCTCGCGCGGCGCGGGGGCGGCGGCCAGCAGCGCGCTGCGGGCGGCTTCCTCGGGGGGGCAGAAGGGGGCGCGGAAGGCGGTCATGCGGCGCAGTATGGCGCCACAGGCGGCCCCGCCGCTACCGGACCGCCGCCGGCAGCAGCAGCGCGATCCCCGGCCAGAGGCAGAGCAGCAGCACGGTGAGCAGCATCGCGCCCAGGAAGGGCAGCGCGCCGGCGGCGATGGTCGCGAAAGGCACGCCGCGGGCGATGCCCTGCAGCACGAACAGGTTCATCCCGACCGGCGGCGTGATTAGCCCGACCTCCGCCATGATCACCAGTACCACGCCGAGCCAGATCGCATCGAAGCCGAGCGCCTGGGTCAGCGGAAAGACCACCGGCAGCGTCAGCACCAGCATCGAGATGGAATCGAGGAACATCCCGAGCAGCACATAGACCGCGAGGATCGCCAGCAGCACCAGCCAGCGGTCGAGGCCGGAATCCGCCACGAGCCCCATCACCTGCTGCGAGACCTTCAGGAAATCGAAGCCATAGGCGAGGATGTTGGCACCGACCACGATCAGGAAGATGAAGGCGGTGACCGTCACCGTCTCGGCCAGCGCGGTGCGCAGCATCGCCGCGTCCAGCCGCCCGCGCAGCGCGCAGAAGGCGAGCGCCACCGCCGCGCCGACCGCGCCGGTCTCGGACGCGGTCGCGACGCCGCCATAGAGCGCCCCGATCACCAGCAGGATCAGCAGCAGCACGAGTACCGAATCCACGAGGCTGCCCGGCGGCAGCGGCAGCCGGTCCGCCGCGGCGTGGCGCGGCGCGTCCCCTGGCCACAACAGCGCCCAGCCCAGGATCACCGCCATGAACAGCCCGAGCATCAGCAGCCCTGGCAGGATGCCGGCGAGGAACAGCTCCACCACGGAGACGCCGACGGTGGTGGCGTAGATGATCATCGGCACGCTGGGCGGGATCAGGATGCCGAGCGTGCCGCCGGCGGCGACGCTGCCATGCGCCAGCGCCGGGCTGTAGCCGCGCCGCGTCATCTCCGGGCAGGCGACGCCGCCGACCGTCGCGGCGGTGGCGACGGAGGAGCCGGAGACGGCGGCGAAGATGCCGCAGCCCGCCGCCGCCGCCTGCGCGAGCCCGCCGGGCAGCGGCGCGAGCAGCCGCGCGAGCACCGCGAACAGCCGGTCCGACAGGCGCGAGCGTACCAGCAGCGCGCCCATCAGCACATAGAGCGGCACAGCAGTGAGCGAGAAGGAATTGACGCCCGACCAGATCCGCTCCGCCACCGTCATCGGGAAGGGCGCCGGCAGCAGCAGGTAGATCGCGAGCAGCCCGACGATCGCGAGCGCGAAGGCGATGCGAAGGCCGATGGCGAGGAACAGCGCGATCGCGCCGAACAGCAGCAGCGCCAGCAGGCCCGGCCCCGCTTCCCGCGCCAGCGCGAAGGTCGCGATGCCGCCGAGCAGCAGCACCGCCGCGATCAGCCCGGCCCGCAGCCCCGTCGCGAAGGCGCCGGCCAGCACCGCCAGCAGCACGGCAAGGCTGCCCGCATCCACCCGCCCGAGCCCCGATGGCGGCGGCTGCCGCCCGAAGGCGGCCAGCAGCAGCACGAGCGCGCCGACGAACAGCCAGGGCAGCGCCCGCCGCCAGCGCGGCAGGCCGGGCGCGAGCCGCGCGATCTCCACCAGCAGCGCGAGCGCGAGACCCCAGAGCCCGATCGCGATCGGCGATTTCGGCATCCAGGTCGGGGTCAGCAGCAGGCTGAAGACGCGCGCGCCGTTCACATAGTCGGAGACGACCATCAGCGTCGCCTGCCAGGCGGCGATCAGCACCACGAGCAGACCCGCCCAGGCGCCGGCCAGTTCCACCTCGCGCCGCAGCGGCGGCGACAGCGCGCGCAGGCCGATCTCGACGCGCACATGCGCATCCGCCAGATGCGCATGGCCGGCGCCGAGGAAGATCGCGCCGATCAGGAAGTAGGTGCTGAGCTCGGTCGCCCAGGCGGTCGGCGCGTTGAACAGGTAGCGCGCGCCCACGTCCCAGACCGTCGCGCCGGTCATCGCGGCCACGCAGCCGGCGGCCAGCACCAGCATCGCCTGCGCCACGCCGCACGCGGCGCGTTCCGCGAGCGCCATGACCACCCCCCGAGCTTGACAGCGACGCCCGCCGAGACTGAGGATTTGTCCGGACAAAGACAAGAGGGGGTCCCGATGCCGCTTCGCCGCCGCGCGCTGTTCGCCGCGTCGCTCGCCGCCGGGGCGCTTGCGCTGCCCGGGATGGCGCGCGCGCAGGCGATCCGCTGGAACATCGGCTTCGTCAACGCCACCGGCAGTTCCTATGTCGCGAGTCTGCGCCCCGTGCCCCAGCGCATCGCGCAGGCGACCGGCGGGCGGCTCACCATCGAGCTCTACGACACGCTGGTGGCCGGGCCCGAGCAGCCGGCGGCGGTGCGCGACGGCAGGCTCGACGGCAGCTTCGCCGTCACGCCCTGGCTCTCGGCCGAGGCGCCCTACATGAATTTCGGCCACCTGCCCGGCCTGCTGACCGACGTGGCGCAGTACCAGCGCATGCTGGATCCGCTGCTGCGCGCGGAAATGGCCCGCGTCTGGCGCGAGCGCTACCGCAGCGTTCAGCTCGCCACCGGCGTGTTCGAGGACCAGTGCATCATCTCCCGCGCGCCGCTGCGCGTGGTGGCGGATTTCGGCGGCAAGAAGGTGCGGGTGCACAACACGGAAGCGGGCGCGCTGATGCAGCGGCTCGGCGCGGCGCCGACGCCGGTGCCCTTCGGCGAGATCGTCCCCGCGCTGCAGCGCGGCATCGTGGACCTGGTGATGACCTCGGTCGGGACGGCGGGCGGCTTCGGCTTCCACAACGTCGCGCAGCATTTCTCGACCTGGCGCATCGGCACCGTGGTGCCCTGGTCGCTGGTGGTGAACGAGCAGGTCTGGCAGCGCCTGCCGGATGCGCTGAAGGCGCCCGTGGAGGCCGAGTTCCGCCGCGTCGAGGACGAGCATTTCGCGCAGCACCGCCCGTTCAGCGATGCCGCGATCGAGCGCCTCGTCGGCTCCGGCATGCAGCATTTCGTGGCGCCGGCCGACGAACTCGCGCGGCTTTTCGCGCCGGCGAACGTGCAGGCGGTGTTCGACAGCTGGTACCAGCGCAGCGAACGCAGCGGCTATGACGGCCGCGCGCTGGTGCGCCGCATCGAGGAGCTGAAGGCGCGCGGATGACCGAAGCCGAACTGATGGCCGCCGGCCTCGCCATGCTGGAGCGGGCCGGGACGGAGGCGCTCGACGCGGCGGGGCCGGAGGCGGCGATGGCCGCGCTGGCGCGCGGCTGCTTCGACCTGCTCGGCGACCGCGAGGCGCATCTCAGCCCCGGCGCGCTGAAGCCGGGGGAGCGGCAATTCTTTGTCGCCGGAACATTCTTCGTGACGCCCGACCGGCGGTATCACATGCTGGTCGGCAGCCTCGGCTTTCCGCCCGAGCAGCGGCGGCTGATGGTGCCGATCGACGGGGGCCATCCCGGCTGGGTCTACGCGAACCGCAGCAAGCTGCTGCTCGAGGACACCGACGAGCACGGCAGCTTCCGCCAGTATCTCAAGACCTCGCGCATGGGCTCGACCATCTTCGCGCCGATCATGTGGCAGGGCGTCTTCCACGGGCAGCTCATCATGGCCGCGCAGGCGCGGCGGACCATGCGGCCGGTGGATCTCGCGATCCTGGTGGCGGCCTCGCGCATCGCCGCGGGGTGCTGGATGGCGCATGGCGGGCCGGACTGGCTGGCCGCCAACGCCGATCCGCCGGACGCCTTCCGGGTGGACCGCGAGGGGCTGTGACCCGGGCGGCTTGAGGCCGCCCGGCTTGACGGCTACAGGCGGCGCATGACCGAGACGCTCCCCGACCGGCTGGCGATCGACCCGCGCAGCCCTTTCCATGACGAGGCGCTGCTGAAGCGCGGCGTCGGCATCCGCTTCAACGGAGCGGAGAAGACCAATGTGGAAGAATACTGCGTCAGCGAAGGCTGGATCCGCGTGGCGGTCGGCAAGACGCTCGACCGCCGCGGCAATCCGCTGACCATCAGGCTCAAGGGCAAGGTCGAGCCCTATCTGCGCGACGATGCGGCGGAGCCGGAGGCGGGCTGAGCCCGCGCTCACGCTTCGCGGCGCGCGCTGGACAAGCGGCGGGCGGATGCCAAGCTCACGGGGCGCACCGGGAGACGGAGGCAGGGATGGCAGGCAGGATCGGCCGGCGCGGGGCGCTCGGCCTTGTCGGCGCGGCGCTGGGCGCCGGGGCGGCGCGGGCGCATCACGGGTGGAGCTGGGCGGAAAGCGAGCCCTACGAACTCCGCGGCACCATCCGCGAGGTCTATATCGGCCAGCCGCATCCGACGCTGCGCGTCGAGGTGGCGAATGACGGGCTCTGGATCGTCGAGCTGAACAATCCCCGCGCCACGGAGCGCGCCGGCTTCACCGCCGCCTCGGCCCGCGCCGGGGAGGAGGTGCATGCCGTCGGCAACCGCGCGCTGACCCGCAGCGAGCGGCGGATGAAGGCGGTGCAGCTCACGGTGCGCGGCCGCACCTACGACATCTACCCCGACCGCATCCGGCGGAGCTGACCCGCCCTGGAGCTGCTCCAGGCGCTGGCCGGCTGGCCCGTGGCGGCGGCGCTGCGGGCCTCGCCCACGCTCTATCCGCTGGTCAATGCGGCGCATGTGCTCGGCATCGGGCTGCTGATCGGCGCGGCGGCGACGCTCGATCTCCGGCTGCTCGGGGCCTTCGCGCGGGCCGATCCCGCGGTGCTGGGCCCACCGCTGCGCGCCGTCGCGGCGGGCGGGCTCGGGCTGGCGGTGATCACCGGCGGGCTGCTGTTCTCCACCCGGCCGCTCGCCTATGCGGAGAACCCGGCCTTCCTGGCGAAGCTCGGGCTCATCGGGCTCGGGCTCGCGAATGTCGCGCTGCTGCACGGCAGCGGCGCCTGGGCGCGCGCGATGGCGGGCGGCGGCGTGTCGCGCGGCCTGCGGCTCGGGGCCGCGCTTTCCCTGCTGGTCTGGGTGGCGGCGCTGCTCGCCGGGCGCTGGATCGGGTTTCTGCAATGACCCACGCGGCATCCGCAGTTCAGGCCCCCTCCCGTGAAACGGGAGAGGGACTTGGCGGCCCGAGCTTGCCTCACATCCCGCCGATGTAGTTCGGTCCGCCGCCGCCCTGGCTTGCGTCAAGCGGTCGCGCGGCGGCGGGCGAAGCGCGCCTCACATCCCGCCGACGTCGTTCGGGCCGCCGCCGCCCTGGCTTGCGCGAAGCGGTCGGGCGGCGGCGGACGAAGCGTGCCTCACATCCCGCCGATGTAGTTCGGGCCACCCCCGCCTTCCGGCGTCCGCCAGTCGATGTTCTGCGTCGGGTCCTTGATGTCGCAGGTCTTGCAGTGGACGCAGTTCTGCGCGTTGATCACGAGGCGCATCCCCCCCTCGCCATTGCCGGCCGCGGCCCCCACCGCCTCATAGACGCCAGCGGGGCAGTAGCGGCTCTCGGGCGCGGCGAAGCGCTGCCAGTTCACCCCCTCCCACCGCGACGGATCGCGCAGCACCAGATGCGCGGGCTGGTCCTCCTCGTGGTTGGTGTTCGAGAGATAGACGGAGGAGAGGCGGTCGAAGCTCAGCACGCCGTCGGGCTTCGGATAGGCGATGCGCGGCGCGTTCGCCGCTTCCTTCAGCACCGCGTGATCGGCGTGGTGCGTCATCGTCCAGGGCGCCTTGCCGCGCAGCACATAGGTGTCGAGAGCGGCGTTCAGCATGCCGCCCCAGAAGCCCCATTTCGCGAAGCCGGGGCGGATGTTGCGCACGCCCTCGAGCTCGCTCCAGACCCAGCTCGTGCGCAGGCTGGCGGGATAGGCCTCCAGCACCGCCGGGCGCGCGCCCGCCAGCGCCGCGGCGATCGCCTCGGCGGCCAGCATGCCGGACTTCATCGCGGTGTGCGTGCCCTTGATCTTCGGCACGTTGAGGAACCCCGCCGCATCGCCCGCGATCAGCCCGCCCGGGAAGACGAGCTTCGGGATGGACTGGAACCCGCCCTCGTTCAGCGCCCGCGCGCCATAGGCCACGCGCTTGCCGCCCTCGAGGAAGCCGCGCACCGCCGGATGATGCTTGAAGCGCTGGAACTCCTCGAAAGGCGAGAGCCAGGGGTTGGGATAGTCGAGCCCGACGACGAAGCCGATCGAGACCAGGTTCTCCCCCAGCATGTAGAGCCAGGAGCCGCCATAGGTGTCGGAGGGCAGCGGCCAGCCGGTGGAATGCCAGACGAGGCCGGGGCGGTGCTTCGGCTTCGGGATCTCCCACAGCTCCTTCATGCCGAGCCCATAGGTCTGCGGCGCGCAGTCGCGGCGGAGGTCGAAGGTCTCGAACAGCGTCTTGGTGAGGCTGCCGCGGCAGCCCTCGGCGAAGACGGTGTAGGCGGCGCGGAGCTCCATCCCCGGCTGGAAGTTCGGGCCCCGCTCGCCTTCCTTCGTGATACCCATGACGCCGGCGACGACGCCCTTGACCTGCCCTTCCTCGATGATCGTCTCGGAGGCGGCGAAGCCCGGATAGATCTCGACGCCGAGCGCCTCCGCCTTCGCGCCCAGCCAGCGCGCGACATTGCCGAGGCTGACCACGTAGTTGCCCGCATTGTGCATCTGCGGCGGCGTCGGCAGCCTGAAGGCGCGGGTCTCGGTCAGCCAGAGGAAGCGGTCCTCGCTGACCGGGGTGGCGAGCGCCGGCGGGTCGTCGCGCCAGTCGGGCAGCAGCTCATCCATCGCGCGGGGCTCCAGCACGGCGCCCGAGAGGATATGCGCGCCGATCTCGCTGCCCTTCTCGACCAGGCAGACCGCGGCGTCCGGGTTGAGCTGCTTGAGGCGGATGGCGCAGGCGAGGCCCGCGGGGCCGCCGCCGACGATCAGCACGTCGAACTCCATCGCTTCGCGCGCGTCGCTCATCGCAGGGCCTCCGGTCGCATGCCGGTGCGGATGTAACGCCCGCCCCCATTGCGCGGAACCCCGCCGCGCGCCGATATCGCGGCCATGATGGACCAGGCCGCGCTGCTTGCCGCGCTCCGCTGCCAGATCGAATGGGGCGCCGACGAGGCGCTGGCCGAGGCGCCGGTGGACCGCTTCGCCGCGGCGCCGCCGGCGCCGGCCCCGGCAATCGCGCGTCCGGCGATCCAGCCGCGCCCCGCGGCGGCGCCTGCCATGCCGGTCCCCCCGCCGGCGATCGAGGCGGCGGACCTCGCCGCGCTGAAGGCCGCGATCGCCGCGGCCGACAGCCCGCTCAGGGAGACGGCGACGAACCTGGTGTTCTCCGACGGGGTGCCGGAGAGCGGGCTGATGCTGGTGGGGGAGGCGCCGGGCGCCGACGAGGACCGGCTCGGGCGGCCCTTCGTCGGCGTCTCCGGGCAATTGCTCGACCGGATGTTCGCCAGCATCGGGCTGACTCGGGCGCGGGATTTCTACCTGACCAACATCCTGCCCTGGCGGCCGCCCGGCAACCGCACGCCGACGGATGCCGAGATCGCGCTCTTCACCCCCTTCGTGCTGCGCCATATCGAGTTGGTGCGGCCGCGGCACCTGGTGCTGCTGGGCGGCGTCGCGGCAAAGACGCTGCTGCGCGCGAAGGACGGCATCACCCGGCTGCGCGGCCGCTGGCACCGCCTGCCGGGGCCGGCCGAAGCCCCGCCGGCGCTGGCGACGCTGCATCCGGCCTATCTGCTGCGTTCGCCGGGGGCGAAGAAGGATGCCTGGGCGGACCTGATCCTGCTGCGGCGGACGCTGGATGGCGCGGCGACCCCATTTTGACGAAAGAAAGGCACGTCAAGAACGGGGCGGAACCTGCTGATTCGTTAAGACCCGTCTAAATTTGTAAAATGCGGTTCGGTTTGCGGGGTTGCCTGCCCGCATTAACGGCCTGTAGGGGTTTTTCGCCATGCGAGCGATCTGCCCCATGGCCCGGTGCCCCCGGCCGGCTGTCAGCATCCGCCGCACGGCGCTGCTGCTCCTCCTGGGGGCCACGATGATGGCGGGGGCTCAGGTTCCCGCCTTCGGGCAACGGGCCGACCAGACCGCCATGAGCGTTCCCCGACCCGTGCTTTCGGGTGGGATCGCCGGGTTCCCGCAACCCCTCGCGCCGTCGGATGCGGCGCGGCTTCGTCGTATCTTCGACCTGCAGGCGCGGGGCGAGATGGCGGCGGCCGCGCGCGAGGCCGAACGGCTCGACGACCGCCGCCTGATCGGCCATGTGCTCGCCGATCGCTGGCAGCGCGGCCCGGCCGCGACCGTGCCGGAGCTGATCGCCTGGCTCGGCGAGCATGCCGACCACCCGGACGCGCCGGCGCTCCATTCGCTGCTGGTCCGCCGCGCCCCCCGCGGCACGGAACTGCCCGAAGCCCCGCGGGAGCGGGCGCTGGCCGATGACGACGTGGTGGTGCCGGAGGAGAACGATCCCCCCGCCCGCACCGTGGCGCGCAACCCGGCGCTCGACCGCACCGTGCGCGACCGCGCGCGGGACGGGGACGCCGCCGGGGCGCTCGCCGCCATCGCCCGCGCCCGGCCCTCGGCCGCCTATGGCGCACTGCTCCGCGCCGATGTCGCCTTCATCCTGTTCCAGGCCGGCCGTGACGAGGAGGCGCTGCGCATCGCCGCGGAGGCCGCACGGCAGTCGGGCGGCACCGCCTTCCCCGGCTTCGTCGCCGGGCTTGCCGCCTGGTCGCTCGGCCGGCCGGAACTGGCGCTCACGCATTTCGAGGCCGCGGCCCGCGCCGAGATCGCCGCCCCCGCCACCCGCGCCGCCGCCGCCTTCTGGACCGCGCGCGCCGCGGTGCGGGCGCGCCGGCCGCAGCTCTATGTCCCCTGGCTGACCCAGGCGGCGCAGGAGCCGCGCACCTTCTACGGGCTGCTCGCCCGCCGCGCCCTCGGCCTGCCCATGGGTTTCGCCTGGGAACGCGAGGTCGCCGGCGAAGGCGAGGCCGCGGCGGTGGCCGAGACCGCCGGCGGCTGGCGGGCGCTCGCGCTGCTCCAGATCGGCCAGCGCGACCGCGCCGAGGCCGAGCTCCGCGCGCTCTGGCCGCGGGTGCAGGGCAATGCCGGGGTGATGCGGGCCATGCTGGCCGTGGCGGCCACCGCGGGCATGACCGATCTCGCCGCCCAGCTCGCCTCACTCCAGCAGAGCGCCGATGGCAGGCCGCGCGACTTCGCCCGCTTCCCGCTGCCGCGGCTCGAGCCGGCCAACGGCTTCCGCATGGACCCGGCGCTGCTCTATGCGCTGGCACGGCAGGAATCCAATTTCGACCCCTCCGCCGTTTCCCGCTCGGGGGCGCGCGGGCTGCTCCAGATCATGCCCGCGACCGCCAGCTACGTGACCGGCGACGCCTCGCTCCGCGGCGCAGGCGTGCGGCGGCTGCACGATCCGGCCTTCTCGCTCGAGGTCGGGCAGCGCTACATCCACTACCTCGCGCGGCACGAGCAGGTGAATGGCGACCTGATCCGGCTGCTCGCCGCCTACAACAACGGGCCGGGCAATCTGGGGCGCTGGCAGCCCGCGATCCGGCACCGCGGCGACCCGCTGCTCTTCATCGAGAGCATCCCGGTCGGCGAGACGCGGGCCTTCGTGCAGCGGGTGCTGACCTATTCCTGGATCTACGCCGCCCGCCTCGGCGTACCGGCGCCGAGCCTGGATCAGCTCGCCGCCGGCCAGTTCCCGCGCTTCCTGGAGACGAGCGAGGTCGCGGAGCTGATCCCCGGCCGCCGCTGACGGCTTGGGCGGGGGCGCCCGGCCGCCTATCTTGGCGACAGGGAGCCCCGCCATGCCGATCGACGAAAGCCTCGCCTTCCTGCCCGTGAACATCGCCGTGCTGACGGTGTCCGACACGCGCGACCTCGCCACCGACCGGAGCGGCGCGGCGCTGGCCGAGCGGCTGACCCTGGCCGGCCATCGCCTGGCCGCGCGCGAGATCTGCCGCGACGAGGCGGACACGATCGAAGCGCTGCTGCGGCGCTGGATCGCCGATCCGGAAGTGGATTGCGTGATCACCACGGGCGGGACGGGCATCACCGGCCGCGACGTCACGCCGGAGGCCTTCGCCCGCGTGCTGGAGAAGGAGATTGCCGGCTTCGGCGAGCTGTTCCGGATGCTGAGCTACCGCAAGATCGGCACCTCGACGATCCAGTCGCGCGCGATCGGCGGGGTGGCGGGGGGGACCTACCTGTTCGCCCTGCCTGGCTCCCCCGGGGCCTGCCGGGACGGGTGGGACGACATCCTGGCGACACAGCTCGACAGCCGCCATCGCCCCTGCAACCTGGTGGAGTTGATGCCGCGCCTGCAGGAACATCTCCGCGCCGCCTGAGGCGCGCGGCGAAGGTTCAGAGGGCGGCGGCCAGGGTGACGATCCGCTCGAAGATCGGCGTCAGCATGATGGCGTACTGGTCGGTGACCGAGGCGAGCGCGACGACCACGATGGCCCCGAGCAGGCCGTATTCCATGCTGCTGATCCCACGGCGATCGCGGCCGCATGCGAGGACGCTCACCTTCAGCCCTTTCCGCTGTGGCAAACCTGACATGCCTGGACCGTAACCGGCGCGCTGTCCGGTTGCAACCAATCGTTGCCGGCGGCGGGATTGGTCGTTTGCCGTTACCCGTGGGAAGCTGACAATGTAAACGTCTCAGAATGTGATAAGAAGTTCAGAAAGGGTCGAATCGGATCATGGCGGATGAGCCGATCACCGCGCTCTCCACACGCTCGAGTGGCTTTGCCATCTGCTGCTCGACCACCCCGGTCGCCGCGACGAGCGCGGTCAGGACCGCGGCGACAAGGACCGCATATTCGAGGCTGACCAGGCCGCGGCGGTCGGGCATCCAGGCTCCGAAGCTCCGCAGGCGCATCTCCGTGCCCTCCAGCCTTTTTCACGATGTCTCATTAATCGTGAAAGTGATGATACTTTAGCTGGCTGTTTGGGGGTTGGCAACCTTTCGTTGCTTTCGTTCCTGACAATTCCTGAACTTCCCGATACCCGCTCACGCCTCGCTTGCCTCCACCCGATCCGGGCGCGACGCTCGCGGCGATGGACGACGCCCCGCCCTGGACCGTGCTCGACAGCCGCCCGCTCATCGCCGATCGCTGGATCCGGCTCCGCGCCGATCGGCTCCGCAACGGCGCCGGCGAGGAACTCTCACCCTGGTATGTCCTCGACTATCCCGACTGGGTCGCCTGCGTGGTGCTCACGCCGGATGATCGGCTGGTTATGGTCCGCCAATGGCGCCACGGCGCGGCGCGCTGGTGCCTGGAACTGCCGGGCGGCGTGATCGACCGGGAAGACGGCGATTCCCTCGTCGCCGGACGGCGCGAGACGCTGGAGGAGACCGGTCATGCCGCCGAAACCTGGCGCTACCTGACCGCCGGCTGGGCCAACCCCGCGATCCAGACCAACCGGCTGCATGTCGTCCTCGCCACCGGCGCCCGGCCGGTGCAGGCCACGACGCATGAGCCGGGCGAGACCATCCGCGTGGAGACGTACCCCGTCGCCGAGGTGCTCGCGGGACTCGGCCAGGGGATGATCGGCCAGTCCATGCATGTCGGCGCCCTGCTGCTCGGGCTCGCCGCCGCGGGGAGGATCAGCCTGTGAGCATCCGCATACTGCCCCTCGCCGATCGCCACCGCGCCGAATGGGAAGCGCTCTATGCCGGCTATGCCGAATTCTACCGCGTGACCCAGACGCCGGAGATGCGCGCGACCGTCTGGGGCTGGATCATGGACCCGGCGCATGAGGTCGAGGCCTTCGTCGCCGAGGACGAGGCGGGGCGCGCGGTCGGGCTCGCGCATTACCGCCCCTTCGCCCGGCCGCTCTCGGCCTCGACCGGGGGGTTCCTGGATGATCTTTTCGTCGCGCCCGGCCATCGCGGCGGGCGCGTGGCGGATGCGCTGATCGAGGCCGTCGCCGGGGAGGGAAGGCGCCGCGGCTGGAGCCTGATTCGCTGGATCACCGCCGACGACAACTACCGCGGCCGCGGCGTCTATGACCGGCTGGCGACCCGCACGATGTGGATCACCTACGACAAGAAGCTGCCGTGACGCCGCGCCGCGCGCTCCTCGCAGCGCCGCTGCTCGCCCTGGCGCGGGTCACGTCCGTCAACGTGGTGGAAAAAGCTGATGGGGTTGAGGTGGCCACGGTT
>VFQP010000613.1_pt1 | contig 62159 bp, 61 predicted proteins | sample 3512351 | NCBI WGS metagenome assembly VFQP01 (sample SAMN10412372, study PRJNA504923) | tailings metagenome | isolation source: Relicate 1 Philex TSF1 revegetated site | place: Philippines: Tuba, Benguet | collected 2017-08-29 | reverse complement strand
GGAAGGTGTCGCCGTTCGTCGACTTCACCTCGAAGACGCCGTCGCCGATCTCGAGGACCGAGATGTCGAAGGTGCCGCCGCCAAGGTCATAGACGGCAATGGTCTTGCCGTCGCGCTTGTCGAGACCGTAGGCGAGCGCGGCCGCGGTCGGCTCGTTGATGATGCGCAGGACTTCCAGGCCGGCGATCCGGCCGGCATCCTTGGTGGCCTGGCGCTGTGCGTCATTGAAGTAGGCCGGAACGGTGATGACGGCCTTCTCGACCTTTTCACCAAGGTAGGCTTCCGCCGTCTCCTTCATCTTCTGCAGGATCATCGCCGAGATCTGCGAGGGCGACTGCTTCTTGCCGCCGGCCTCGACCCACGCGTCGCCATTGTCGCCCTTGACGATCTTGTAGGGGACGAGCTTCTTGTCCTTCTCGGTGACCGGGTCGTCGTAGCGGCGGCCGATCAGGCGCTTCACCGCGAAGACCGTGTTCTCGGGGTTCGTCACCGCCTGGCGCTTGGCCGGCTGGCCGACGAGGCGTTCGCCGTCGCCGCTGAAGGCGACGATGGACGGCGTGGTGCGCGCGCCTTCCGCATTCTCGATGACCTTCGCATCCTTGCCGTCCATGACGGCGATGCAGGAATTGGTCGTTCCCAGGTCGATGCCGATTACTTTAGCCATGTCTATTCTCTCCGCTGAGCAGGCTGCCAGGACCCTCGCGAGGCGTTCCGGCGGCAGCCCCTGTTCACAAGGAATTCCGCGCCTTGACCGACCTTCGTGGCGGGGGTCGCGGATGTGCGGCGTATATAAGGAGAGGGTCTTTGCCCTGCAAGCGCCCGCAGCAGGCGTCGCACCATGGAAATCGGGTTCGTTGCACGTGAATGCAACCTTAATATGTATCAGGTTGACTATCGCCGAGGAGCGAGGGGGTCGACGCGCGTGCATCATCAGCAGAGTGCCGACGTAGTGCCGCCGGGCATCCGCTTGTCGGAGATGGTGGCCGCGCTCAGCTATGCGCTCGACATCAGCGAAGGGCACCCTACTGGACATTGCGTCCGGGCCTGCTGGATCGGCTATGCCATCGGCCGCGAGATCGGTCTTGGCGAGGATGATCTTGCGAACCTGTACTACACGATCCTGCTCAAGGACGTCGGATGCAGTTCCAACGCGGCCCGCATCTGCCAGCTCTATCTCGCCGACGATATCGCGCTGAAGCAGGACTTCCATCTGGTCAACGACAGCCTGCCGCAGATTCTTCGTTTCATCCTGTCGAGGACCGGCATGAAATCGAAGTTATCCGAGCGCTTTCGCGCCCTTCTCAACATCGCCATGAATGGTGGTTCGATCGCCACCGAACTGTTTCAGACGCGCTGCCAGACAGGCGCGGAGATCGTGCGTCAGATGCGTTTCCCGGAAGCCGTGGCGCGCGGCGTCATGGATCTCGATGAACACTGGAACGGCGGCGGCCACCCGAACCGCACGGAAGGCGAGGCGATTTCACTGTTCGCGCGCATCGCCCTTGTCGCGCAGGTTGCGGATGTCTTCCACGCCAGCTCGGGCGCGGAGACAGCCCTGGCGGAACTTGGCCAGCGCTCCGGCACTTGGCTCGAGCCGCGCCTCGTCGAAGCCTGCAGCCGCGCCGCACGGCGGCCCGGATTTTGGGCGATGCTCGACTCCCCGGAACTCGCGCTGGCCGTGGCCGACCTGCTTCCCGAGACCCGGCGCCACCCAATCGACGACGATTATCTGGACGACATAGCGGCAGCCTTCGCCAAGGTCGTCGACGCCAAGTCGCCGTTCACGCGAGGCCATAGTGAACGTGTCGCGCTGTTCACCGACATGATCGCCGAGCAGCTGGGGCTCGACGACGCGAGACGGCGGCGGCTGAAGCGCGCAGCGCTTCTGCACGATATCGGCAAGCTCGGCGTCTCCAACCAGATTCTCGACAAGCCCGACCGGCTGGAAGAGGCCGAATGGGCAGCAATCCGCCACCATCCGGCGCTCGGCGAAAAGATCCTGTTTCGTATCGGCGCATTCGAAGAACTTTCGGTGATCGCCGGCGCGCATCACGAGCGGCTCGATGGCAAGGGCTACCCGCGCGGCCTATGCGGCGAAGCGATCGGTCTCGACACCCGCATCGTCACCGTTGCCGACATCTTCGACGCGCTCACCGCCGAGCGCCCCTACCGGACGGCGCTGCCTGTGTCCCGGGCTCTGGAGATCATGGCGGCGGATGTCGGCACGGCGATCGACCCGGAATGTTTCGCAGCGCTGGTCCGCGCCATCGCGCTCCTCGAGAAGGCGGCCGCCTAGAATCGCCCTCCACAAGCGGCCGGCCCGTCTCCATATTGGGGCGCATGACAGCACCGTCGCCCCTCGACCACTTCACCGAACGCAAGCACCGCCTCCTCAACACCGTCCACACCTGGCTGCTGGCCGGCGGCAGTCTGGCCCTGCTCGCCGTCACCGCCTGGGCCTTCGGCGGGATCACCGGCGTCATCTACGCGACGATAGCCGGCGTCATCTCGATGCTGATCGCCAGGCGCGTCAGCCCGCAGATGGTGCTGACCATGTACAAGGCCCAGCCCGTCAGCCGCGCCGCGTTTCCCGAGGGCGTCGACATCGTCGAGGAGCTCGGCCGCCGCGCCGGCCTGCCGGTCCCGCCCAGGCTCCATGTCGTGCCCTCGAAGATGATGAACGCCTTCGCGGTCGGCCGGCGCGACGATTCGGCCATCGCCATCACCGACGCGCTGGCCCAGCGGCTGACGCTGCGCGAACTGGCCGGGGTTCTCGCCCACGAGGTCAGCCACATCGCCCATGAGGACGTGAAGGTCATGGCCTTCGCCGACATGGTGGCGCGCTTCACCTCGCTGATGTCCACCGTCGGCCTACTGTCGCTCTTCCTCAACCTCGGCGGCTGGCTGGGCGGCATGCGCGAGGCCGTGCCGTGGCTGGCCGTGATCGTGCTGATCGCCGCGCCGACCGTCGGCGGGCTGCTGCAGCTGGCGCTCTCCCGCACCCGCGAATTCGACGCGGACCTCGGCGCCGCGCTCCTGACCGGTGACCCGGACGGGCTGGCGTCGGCGCTCACCAAGCTCGAGCGCGCGCAGGGCAAGCTCTGGGAGGGCATGATGCTGCCCGGCAGCCGGCTCCCCGATCCGTCCGTGCTGCGCTCGCATCCGCCGACCGCCGACCGCGTCGCGCGCCTGATGGCGCTGAAGACCGGGATCGGGCCGGACGCCGGCGCGGTCGCCCGCGTCCGCGAACTGCGTCCGCGTCCGTCGCTGGTGCCGCGCGTGCGCCCGTCCGGCCCCAACTTGGGGCTGGGTCTGGTCGATGGGCCCGTCGACGCGGACGAGACGCCCGGCTGCGACCGTCCGCTGGCCGGCGCCGAAGGCAGGCCGCGCATCCGCGTCACGCGCGGCGGCGTCTGGTGGTGATGTCGGCGCAGGCACCGGTCAGAAGGTGTCGTTCTCGACGCCGTACTTGGCCCTGACCGCTGCGGCCTCGTCGGTGCGGCCGAGCCCGTCCAGCGCGGCGGCGAGCACGCCCGCCGTCCGTTTCGTCCAGTCGTAGCCGTGGCCGAGCGCCCCCTCGATCACGGCCAGCGCCGTCCGCGCCTCGGCCGCCGCCGCGGCATGGTCGCCCTTGACGTTGTACATCCGCGCCAGCGAGCCGCGCACGTGGTTGGTGGTCGGGTGATCGTCGCCATAGCGTTTCACGTCGATCCCGAGCGCCCGCCGATACGCCTTCTCGGCGGCATCGAACTCGCGGACCTCCCGAAGCAGGTGCGCGTAGCTGTTGAGCACATAGCCGGTGGCGTAGTGCTCCGCGCCGTGGCAGCGCTCGGCAATCTCGATCGCCCTTTCATAGAGCGGCCGCGCCGCGTCGAAGTCCCTGCGCATGTAGTGCAGGTAGCCGAGGTCGTGCAGGCTGACGATGGTCTCCAGCGCTTCCGGACCGTTGACGCGTGTCCGCGCCGCCAGCGCCCGCTCCGTCAGCGGCAGCGCGCCGTCCAGGTCGCCCATCTCGCGCATCACGCGGGCAAGGTTGTTCAGCGAATTCGACGTCGAGCCATGGTCCTCCCCATGCGCCTTCTCGCGGATGGCCAGCGCCTCGCCATAGCGGCGACGGGCGCCCTCGAAGTCGTTCATGAACTCGAGCAGGTAGCCGAGATTGTGCAGCACGTTGCTGGTTTCGGCATGGTCCGGGCCGTGCAGGCGGCTGACCACGTCCAGCGCCTTCTCGTAGTAGACCTTCGCCTCGTCGTAGCGGCCGAGCGCCGACTTTCGATAGCCGGCGAGCCGCGCATGGAGCACCCAGAGTGCGTCCTGGTCGGGCATCCGGGGCACCACCGTATCGGCGAGCTCGGCGGCGATGCGGTCCAGCCTGCGCGCCTGCGGCCAGGTGTCGGGGTCGACCAGCGCGTTGGTCGGATAGGCCTCCGTCACGGCCAGCACTAGGCTCGCCTCGGCCGCCTTTCGTCCCTCGGCGTCCCAGCGCGCCGCAGCCACCTGCCGAACCAGCCGGTGCAGCCTGATGCACTCGGTCTCGATGGACGTGTCGCGCTCGTCCATCACCGTCTCGCGGTCGACCAGCGCGAAGGCGCGCAGCGTCGCCACCGCCTCGTCGAGCCCGTCGCCGGCGAGCGCCTGCGCCAGCGTCGCGTCGGCATGGCCGCGCAGCGCCTCGAACACGGCGACCGGGATGGGTTCGGGCGCAAGCAGCGCCATGTGGCCGATCAGCGCCGCGGCTGCCGGATGCAGCTTCGCCGCCTCGCCGATCGCCAGGCCGAACGTCTTCGCCACCGTCAGGCCGTCGTGGTACTCTGCCGGCGCGTTGCTCTCGTCGTCCAGGTATTTCTCGGGCGAAGCCCGGAAGCGCTTCAGGTATTCGGCCAGCGACAGGTCGAGGCGTTCGCAGTAGGCGGCCGCCTGTTCGTGCGCGAGCGGCAGGCCGCCCAGCGTCTCCGACAGGCTCAGCGCATGTGCGCGCTCCTTGTCCCTGCCGGTGCGCACGACGAGATACTCGGCGCCGACCTCCGTCGGCCAGAGCCTGATCTCCACCGTCGAGGCGACGCCGCGCCAAGACGGCGCGTTGGACGTGATCAGCACATGCGCGCCGCCGGACAGCGGCAGGTGTTTCCTGATCGCGCGCGCGTCGATGGCGTTGTCGTAGATCAGCAGAAGCCCGGCGCCCTCCTGGCGGATGCGCTCGGCCACCTGCGCCAGCGCCGGCTCTTCCTTCTCGTCCGGCGCCACCCACTGCATGCGCACGCCGAGACCGACGAGGTCGGCGCGGATCGTCTCCTCGTCGCCGGCACGGATCCACCAGGCCGCGCGATATTCGCGCGCGTGCTTTTCCGCATAGGCGGCGGCCAGCGTCGTCTTGCCGACGCCGCGCAGGCCATGCAGCGCGGCGATCGCCACCCGGCCCTCGTAGCGCAGCAGCGCGGCACGCACGTCGGCGATGGCATCGTCGCGGCCGAGGAAATGCTCGGGCACCCGGATCGGGATGTTGGACAACGATACGCCGCCGGGGAACATGGCCTGCATGGGTTCGCCGCGCTTCGCCATGAAGTCGCGGAAACGCGTCCGCGCCACTTCCTCCGGCACGCCGTGCAGCTCGCAGCGGCGCAGATGGTCCGAGAGCGTCGGCAGCCTTGACGGCTTGACCACGACGAACAGCACGAAGCCCGGCCGCTTAGACGCCGCCTGCCAGAGCGCGGCGTTGCGCTCCAGCGTCGAATAGGGCGCCTTCAGATACTCGTCGGAGACGACGCAGAGCACGTGGTCGGCCGCGTCGTGCCGCTTCTCCATCCAGGCGTAGATGTTCTCGCCGCTGCCGATCTCCCACTCGTGGACATGGGGCGTATGGCCGAGCGCAGTCAGCTCGCGGCCGATCCAGAAAGCCCAGTCGCGGTCGCTCGACGTGTAGGAGACGAAGATGTCTGCCATGGCCTCGTGCCTTGGGCGGTACGGCCGTCACATAGGGCCGGTTGCGGATCATTCGCAAGCGGCGGACTTGCGCGAGGCCGCCCGCGCGGCCAAGCTTCCGTCGCCATCACTCGCGTCATACTGCCTTGAAGAACCCACCTCCCCGAACCATGCGCCTCACCGAGCGGCACGTCGCCCTGATGAAGCGCGACATTGCCGACCCCGGCCCGCGGCTCGTCGCCGGATTCCGGCCGGCGACAGACGACGACTATCGCGAACTGGTCGACCGGCTGATCGCCGAGGCGCCCGCCGACGGCTTTCACGTCTTCGCCTATGGCTCGCTGATTTGGAATCCGGCCTTCGACTTCACCGAACGGCGCATCGCCGTGGCAAAGGGCTGGCGGCGCACCTTCTGCCTCGGCTGGGACTATCGCTTCCGCGGCAACGCGGCCGAACCGGGCCTCATGCTGGCGCTCGATCGGGGCGGGCAATGCACCGGCGTGGTGTTCACGCTGGCGGCCGACGGGCTGCGCGACAATCTCGACCGGCTCATCCGCCGCGAGATGAGCATGGTGCCGTCGGCCTTCCCGGCCCGATGGATAACGGTCACCACGGTCGACGGTCCGGCGCGGGCGCTCACCTTCGCCATGAACCGCAACAGCGGCCGCTACGTCTCCGGCCTGACCGACGAGGCGCTGGCCGACATACTTTCCACCGCCTGCGGCTTTCGCGGCTCGATGGCGGAGTATCTGCACGCCACGGTCAGGATGCTGGAGGAACTCGGCATCCGCGACCGCCACCTCTGGCGCATGCAGGAACTGGTGGCGGCGCGTATCGAGAAGCGTTTCGGAGTCTAGAGCCGGCGGCTCAAACCTGTTCCCACCCGCCGCTGCCGGCGGAGCGGAAGATCGCGTCGATCACCTTCTGGTTCTTCACCGATTCCTCGAGCGTGAAGACCGGTACCTTCTCGCCCTGCGCCGCCTTGGCGAAGGCCTCGACCTGGAGCCGGTACTGGCTGGTGCCGGGAAAGCGGAAGACGCTCGCCTCGGTATGGGTGCGATTGTGAAGCTCGACGCGGTGGTGGTCGTAGACACCCGCGTTGAACGGCGCATGCACTTCGATGAAGCCTGCGTCGCCATGGAAGACCATGGACTGGCGCAGCGCCATCTGCGTCGAGCAGTAGAAGGTGAGGTCGAAGTCGCCGAAGTCGGCGCGGTTCACCGAGTAGATGTCGGTGCCGAAGGTCTTGTCGCGCTCGACCGTCGCGTGGACGCGCTCGGGCTCGCGGCCGGTGACGAAGCGGGTCGAGACGGTGGGATAGACGCCGATGTCGGGCAGGGCGCCGCCGCCCAGCTCCGGCTTGTTGCGCATGTTGGTTGCGTCGACATTGTAATAGGAGAACGCGCCCTGCACGTGCCGCAGCCGGCCGATCGCGCCGGAGCGGACGAGTTCGCGGACCTTCAGCCACTGCGGATGGTAGGTCACCATGTAGGCTTCGCAGACCAAGACCCTGTTGCGGTCGCGCGCGTCGATGACCTGCTTTATGTCGGCGGCGTCGAGCGCCAGCGGCTTCTCGACCAGCACGTGCTTGCCGGCGTCGGCCGCCTTCACCGCCCACTCGACATGCTGCGAGGTCGGCAGCGGAATGTAGACCCCGTCGATCGCGTCGGATGCCAGCATGTCCTCGTAGGAGCCGAACGTGTGGGTCGCGCCGAACCGCGTGGCGAGCGCGTTTGCCTTCGACAGGTCGCGGCTGGCGATACCGGCAAGCGTGCCGTTCTCGGCATCGAGGATCGCGGGGATCAGCTGCTCGCGCCCGATCTTTGCCGTCGAAAGAATGCCCCAGCGAAACATCGATACCTCTTGGTTCCTGCCTTGCCCTTCGGGCCTTCGCCCGTCTAGCCGATCGCCCTGCCGCCGGGAAGGCTTCCGCTGCCCTTGCGTCAAGGTTCATGCCGGGTTCAGGATGCTCGTGCGAGATCGTGCCGTTCCATCCGCCCACGGAGACAACAATGGACCGCAGGACGTTCCTGACCACGCTGGCCGCGGCCGGCGCCGCATTCGCCATCCCGACCGGCGCCGAAGCCGCCACCTGGATCAATCTCGGCAGCCGCAAGGTCAACGGGCTTGTCGACGTCGACCGTATCAATGTCGGCGCCAACTGGGGCCGCTTCCGCCGCATCCGGCTGAAGGTGCGCGGCACGCCGCTCTTCATCGCCCGCATCGTCGTCGAGTTCGGAAATGGCGGCGAGCAGGTGATCCGATTCAACCAGCTCTTCCTGCCTGGCCAGAGCACCGGCTCGCTCGACCTCCTCGGCGACCAGCGCTTCATCAAGCATGTGACGTTCGTCTACGGCAAGCTGCCGCTCGGACAGGGCGCGACCTATGTCGACCTGCAGGGCCGGCGTTAGGGTCTGTACTGATAATCGGTTTGGCCGTGGCGCGAGCCTGGTTTCGGGCCTGAGGAGGCGAAAAGACCGCCGTGGTGTTGATCACCACAAGGGCTTTTCAACGAACTCAGGACCGAAATCCGCCGCGTCCCGAAGGGATATGGCCGAAATCGGTGATTTCTTCGTCGCAAAGCCTCGACGGGGAACCACCCCGCCTTCGGCTCCGCTCCTCGAACTGACCGATTTCGCCCCATACCACGGCTCAAACCCATTCTGAGTACAGACCCCTAGATCATCTCCAGCGGCTGCTTGCGGCGCGGCGGCGGAAACGCCGCGTCGAGGTCGGCGAGGTCTTCGTCGGTCAGCACGATGCCGAGCGCGGCGCGGTTGTCGCGCATGTGGCCGAGACCCGTCGCCTTGGGGATCGAGATCACGTGCGGATGGCGCAGCGTCCAGGCGAGCGCCACCTGCGCCTTCGTCGCCCCGTGCCTCGCCGCAACTCTGTCCAGCCGGCGATCGGCGACGAGGTCGCCCTGTCCGACAGGCGAATAGGCCATGACCGCGACGCCCTGCCTTGCCATCCCGGGCAGCAGGTCGAAGTCGATGCCGCGGCTTGCCAGATTGTAGAGCACCTGGTTCGCCTGGACATTCGGGCCGTCCGCAACGGAGGCCAGCTCCGCCATGTCGTCGGCGTCGAAGTTCGACACGCCCCAGCGGAGGATCTTGCCCTGCCGCTTCGCCGTCTCGAACGCCTCGACCGCCTCGGCCAGCGGCACGCCGCCGCGCCAGTGCAGCAGATAGAGGTCCATGCGGTCGGTGCCGAGCCGCCTGAGACTCGCGTCGATCGCCCTGGCCACGCCCGCCCGCGAGGCATTGGACGGCAACACCTTGGAGACGAGGAACACCTCGTCCCGGCGACCGGCGATGGCCTCGCGCACGACCTCCTCGGCGCCGCCTGATGCATACATCTCGGCCGTGTCGACCAGCGTCATGCCGAGGTCGAGGCCGAGCCTCAGCGCCGCGATTTCGTCGGCGCGGCGCGACGCGCTCTCCCCCATCTTCCATGTGCCGAGCCCCAGCGCCGGCACGCGCATTCCATCGGGAAGCGCGACGGTCCTCATGTCCTCAGCACGCCGCCCGTCTGCTTCTTCACGTTGTCGGCGATGCGGCCCGAAAGCGCGGCGAAGTCCTCGTCGGTCAGCGTCCGGTCGACCGGCTGGATCGAGACTTCCAGCGCCACCGACTTGCGGCCCTCGCCGAGCGACGCGCCCTCGAAAACGTCGAACACCGAAACGCCGGTAACGAGCTTGCGGTCGGCCGCGGCGGCCGCCTTAGCGATGGCGCCAGCCTCGACCGCCTTGTCCACGACGAAGGCGAAGTCGCGCTTGACCGCCTGCAGCGGCGACAGGTCGAGCCGCGGCTTGGTGCGGGTCGCCTTGGCCTTCGGCTCCGGCACGGCGTCGACGAACACTTCGAAGCCGGCGAGCGGACCGGACGCATCCAGCACTTCCAGCGTACGCGGGTGGAACTCGCCGAACGTGCCCAGCACCGTCTTGGGACCGAGCTTGATCGTGCCCGAGCGGCCGGGGTGATACCAGGACGGGCCGCCCGGCTCGACCGACAGCTTGTCGACCGGCGCGCCGATCGCCTCCAGCACCGCGAAGGCGTCGGCCTTGGCGTCGAACACGCCGACCGGGCCGGCATTGCCGGACCAGGCGCGGCCGGCGCCTTCCAGCTTCGCGGTGCCGCGACGGACGCCCGCCGCGACGCGGCGCTGCTTCTCCGCCGTGTCGCCCTCGTAGGTGCCCGACACCTCGAACAGCGCAACGTCGCCGATCCCGCGATCGGCATTGCGCTGCGCGGCCGCGACGAGGCCGGGCAGCAGCGACGGCCGCATGTCCGACATGTCGGCGGCGATCGGGTTGGAGAGCTTCAGTTCCGGCTGCCCGCCGCCGAACGCCTCGGCATGTTTCGCCGGGATGAACGACCACGTGACCGCTTCCATCATGCCGCGCACGGCCAGCGCGCGCTTGGCGGAGCGGGTACGGATCTGCAGCGTCGTCAGGATGCGGCCATTCACCGCCGCATGGCTGCCGAGCGGCGTCGACTGGATGGCGTCGACGCCCTTGATGCGCATCACCTCCTCGACGAGGTCGGCCTTGCCGTCGACGTCCGGCCGCCAGGACGGCACCGCGACGTCGAGATTGGTGCGGCCGCCCAGCACCTCGAAGCCGAGCCGCGACAGGATCGCCGCGCTCTCGACCGCCGGCACGTCGAGCCCGGTCAGGCGCTTCACCTCGTCGGTCGGGAACAGCACGACCTTGCGGTCGTGGCCGGCATAGCCGACCACTTCGGTTTCCGCCGCCTCGCCGCCGCACAGGTCCAGCACCATGCGCGTCGCCAGTTCCAGCCCCGGCACCATGAATTCCGGGTCGACGCCGCGCTCGAAGCGGTAGCGCGCATCGGTGATGATGCCGAGCGTGCGGCCGGTCTTGGCGACGTTGAGCGGCGCCCACAGCGCCGACTCGATCAGCACGTCGGTCGTGTCCGCGTCGCAGCCCGAATGCTCGCCGCCCATGATGCCGGCGATGGACTCGACACCCTTGTCGTCGGCGATGACGCACATGTCGGGCGTCAGCGTGTAGTCGCGGCCGTCGAGCGCCAGCACGGTCTCGCCGTCGGTCGCGCGGCGGACCGCGAGGTTGCCGGCCACCTTCCTGGCATCGAACACATGCAGCGGCCGGCCGCGGTCGAAGGTGACGTAGTTGGTGATGTCGACCAGCGCGTTGATGGGCCGGAGCCCGATCGAGATCAGCCGCTGCTGCAGCCATTTCGGCGACGGGCCGTTGCTGACGCCGCGCACCAGACGCAGCGCGAAGCCGGGGCAGAGTTCGGGTGCCGCGATCGACACCTTCACCGGCGTCTCGCCCTTGCCGGGCACGGCCACGACCGGCGGCGTCTTCAACTGGCCGAGGCCGGCCGCCGCGAGGTCGCGGGCGATGCCGTGGATGCTGGTCGCATCGGGCCGGTTCGGCGTCAGGTTGATCTCGATGACCGGGTCGTCGAGATGCGCCCAGGCAGCGAAGCCGGTGCCGACCGGCGCATCGGCCGGCAGGTCGATGATGCCGTCATGCTCGTCGGAGAGTTCCAGTTCGCGCTCGGAGCACATCATGCCGTGGCTTTCGACGCCGCGGATCTTGCCCACGGAAAGCGTCACGTCGATGCCGGGGATGTAGGCGCCGGGCGGGGCGAAGGCGCCGACGAGGCCGGCCCGCGCGTTCGGCGCGCCGCAGACGACCTGCAGCGGCTTGCCGTCGCCCGTGTCGACCGTCAGCACCTGCAGCTTGTCGGCGTCCGGGTGTCGCGTCGCCGTCAGCACTTTCGCGATGACGAAGGGCTTCAGGCTCGCCTTGTCGTCGACATGCTCGACCTCCAGCCCGATCGCCGTCAGCCGCTCGACGATCTGGTCGAGTGTGGCGTCGGTCTCGAGATGGTCCTTCAGCCAGGAGAGGGTGAGTTTCATCGCTCTACTCTTTGTCGTTCCGGTTCAGCGCCTCGACCAGACGGAAGCGCTCGCAAACCACCATCATGTCCGGCGAGAAACCGCCGGTGCGGGCGAAATAGGCTTCATGAGCCTGACGCCACCATTCATAGGACAGGTCACCCTCGCCCTCAGCGGCCGCGAAATCGGCCGTGACCTCGTCGAAGCGGCAGATCACCACCTCGGTGGTCTCGATCACCGCCGCGCGCCTGCCGCGTCCGTCAAGCGCGACATCGCGGCGGCCGACTTCGGGGACCGGCTCGCCGTCCGGGCTGTAGTCGCGCAGCGCGCCGCATGTCGCCTGCTTCTTGCCCGACAGGACAAGCGCCAGCAGTTCATCCGCCAGCTCCGGCGAATCGCCGAACCGGAAGGTCACTGCATTGGCATAGGTGTCGGCTGCAGTGCTCACGACGAGGACAGCCCCCCGAACAGCGTCGGCAGGTCGAGCGGGCGGAAGCCGTAGTGGGAGAGCCAGCGCACGTCGGCGTCGAAGAAGGCGCGCAGGTCCGGCATGCCATATTTCAGCATGGCGATCCGGTCGATGCCCATGCCCCAGGCGAAACCCTGATACTCGTCGGGATCGAGGCCGCCATGGCGCAGCACGTTCGGATGCACCATGCCGCAGCCGAGGATCTCCATCCAGTCAGACCCCTCGCCGAAGCGCACCTCGCCCGGCCGCGAGCGGTCGCACTGGATGTCGACCTCGAGGCTGGGTTCCGTGAACGGGAAGAAGGACGGCCGGAAGCGCATCTTGACCTGCGGCACCTCGAAGAAGGCCTTGCAGAACTCCTCCAGCACCCACTTCATGTTGGCGACGTTGGCCTGCTTGTCGATCACCAGCCCCTCGACCTGATGGAACATCGGCGAGTGGGTGGCGTCCGAATCCTGCCGGTAGGTCTTGCCCGGGATGACGATGCGGATCGGCGGCTTCTGCGCCTCCATGGTGCGGATCTGCACCGGCGAGGTGTGGGTGCGCAGCACCTTGCGCTCGCCGGACGCGTCGGGCGGGAAGAAGAATGTGTCGTGCATCTCGCGGGCCGGATGGCCGACGGGGAAGTTCAGCGCGGTGAAGTTGTAATAGTCGGTCTCGATGTCCGGCCCCTCGGCGATCGCGAAGCCGAGATCGCCGAAGATCGCGGCGATCTCGTCGATCACCTGGGTGATCGGATGGATGCGGCCGCGCTCGGCCGGCGACTGCCTGACCGGCAGCGTCACGTCGACCGTCTCGGCCTTCAGCCGCGCGGTGGTCGCAACGTCCTTCAACGCTGACTTGCGGGCCGACAGCGCGTCGGTCACCCGGCTCTTCAGGCCGTTGATGGCCGGACCCGCCGTCTGGCGCTGCTCCGGCGTCATCGCACCGAGCGACTTCAGGAGCTCGGAAACCGACCCCTTCTTGCCCAGCGCCGCAATGCGCACGGCCTCGATCGCCGGCTCGTCGGCGGCCGCCGCGATCCCGGCCATCAGCGTCTGTTCGAGCGCTTCAATCTCGGTGTTGCTTTCGCTCACGGCAAAACTCACTTCGTTCGCTGCCTCCGCGAGAGCGTCGGGCCACCGACGGCGATCAGTCGATCGCTCCTCGCTTCGCTCGGTTGATTCATTCCAAAGAAAAACCCGCGCCAGCCGTGCCAGCGCGGGTTTCCCAATCAGATTGTCGAATGCTTGGGAAGCGCTGGCCTAGGCGACAGCGGCCTCAAAAGCGTTCGGCGTGGTGTTCTTCAGGTATTCCAGCGCGACCTTCGCCTTGCCGACCAGTGCCTGGAAGGCCTGCGGCTCGTGGATGGCCATGTCGGACAGAACCTTGCGGTCGATCTCGATGCCCGCCTTGTTGAGGCCGTCGATGAAGCGGCCGTACGTCAGGCCGTGCTCGCGGACCGCGGCGTTGATGCGCTGCACCCAGAGAGCGCGGAAGTTCCGCTTGCGCACCTTGCGGTCGCGATAGGCGTACTGCTTCGACTTCTCCACCGCCTGCTTGGCGATGCGGATGGTGTTCTTGCGACGGCCGTAGAAGCCCTTGGCGGCCTTCAGGACCTTCTTGTGCTTGGCGTGGGCGGTTACGCCCCTTTTGACGCGTGCCATGTCATGATCTCCTTAAATTCGTTCCGCTCGGCTCAGATGCCGCCGCCGTTGGGCAGGAAGTTCTTGACGACCTTGATGCCGTCGGCTTTCGCCAGCACCATGGTGCCGCGGGCATCGCGGATGAACTTGTTGGAACGCTTGATCATGCCGTGGCGCTTGCCGGCAGCGGCAGACTTGACCTTGCCGGTGCCGGTGATCTTGAACCGCTTCTTCGCGGCCGATTTGGTCTTCATCTTGGGCATTTTGCTACTCCTTCGAGGCTTACGCCTCTGTTGTTTTTGTTTTCCGGAGCCGACCAAAGCCCGGAAAAGCATGAAAAACCGCCACGGCATGCCCTGCCGGGCGGTCTGAACGGCGGCTCAATACCAGCAACGCCGAAGAAGCGCAACAGGGCGGGCGAGGCGGCACTGCGCGCCCACATTGCCCCTCACCCTTACCCTCTGCCCGCACGCGGGGAGAGGGAGGCGTCAACGTCGGCGCCAGCCTCTCAGAGCCCCCTCTCCCCGTTCTGACGGGGGGAGGGTAAGGGTCAGGGGCAGCACGACCGGTTCCAGATCTCGCGTCGAGACCGTTTGCAAACCCGCCGTCGCCGGTCCAAACACGGCGCCATGCAGCGACGGCGCATCTCCATCCTCGGCTCCACCGGCTCGATCGGCGTGTCGACGCTCGACGTCGTCGAGCAGCTTGGCGGCCGCGAAGCCTTCGAGGTCGTCGTGCTCACCGGACGCGACAACATCGACCTGCTGGCCCGGCAGGCGGTCGCCGTCGGCGCGCGCCATGCCGTCACGTCCGACGCGTCCCGCTATGCGGCCCTGAAGGAACGGCTGGCCGGCACCGGCATCGAGGTCGCGGCGGGGCCGGACGCCCTCGTCGAACTTGCCGGCCTGCCGGTCGACTGGACGATGGCCGGCATCGTCGGCATCGCGGGTCTCGCCCCGACGCTGGCCGCTGCCAGATCGGGCGCCACGATCGCGCTCGCCAACAAGGAGTGCCTCGTCTCCGGCGGCGCGCTGTTCATCGACGAGATCGAGAAGGCCGGCTCGACGCTGCTGCCGGTCGACAGCGAGCACAACGCCATATTCCAGGTGCTCGACACAGCGCAGCCGGACGCGGTCGAGCGGATCATCCTGACCGCGTCGGGCGGGCCGTTCCGCACTTGGCCGGTCGAGCGCATGCGCGACGTCACGCCGGAAATCGCCGCCGCGCATCCGAACTGGTCGATGGGCAGGAAGATCTCCATCGACAGCGCATCGCTCTTCAACAAGGCGCTCGAAATGATCGAGGCGGACCGGCTGTTCGGCGCCCCCGGCCGCAGGCTGGAAGTGCTGGTCCACCCGCAGTCGGTCATCCACTCGATGGTCGGTTATCGCGACGGGTCGGTGCTCGCTCAGCTCGGCGCGCCCGACATGCGCACCGCCATCGGCTATGCGCTCGGCTGGCCGGCGCGTCCGGCCCTTTCCGTGGAGCGGCTCGACTTTGCGAAGGTGGCGCGGCTCGACTTCGAGGCGCCGGACGAGACCCGTTTCCCGGCGCTGAGGCTCGCCCGGGAGGCGATCGCCGCGGGCGGCCTCGCCGGCGCCGTCCTGAACGGCGCCAAGGAAGTCGCGCTCGAGGCGTTCATCGACGGCCGCATCGGTTTCCTGGACATCGCCCTGATCGTCGAGCAGGCCATGGAGGCGATCGGCGCGCCGGCCGCCACCGGCATCGACGCCGTCTACGAGGCCGACAAAGCGGCGCGCGGCTTCGCCGCCGGCCGGTGCGGCGTCACCAGAGCCTGACCAGGACCGGCAGGGTGCCGGCATCCTGGAGCAGACCGACGACATAGAAGAGCGGCAGTGCCAGCAGGAACAACACGCCGTCGAGAAACGTCTGGCGCAGGCGACCGGGCCAGAAGCTTTGCTCCGCGTCTTCCCGGTAGAGCCTGAAGTCGGGCAGGAAACGCGGGACGCGCGCCGCGTAGTCGGCATAGGCCGCGCCCATCTTGACCGCGAGATAGTGCTCCTCGCGTCGCATCACGAAGTGGAACGCGGCAGCGCAAAGCAGGCCGCAGCCGACCATCGCGACGACGCTGCCCATCTGCGCGCCGACGCCGGCTGCGGCGACCGTCGAGAAGAAGTAGAGAGGATTGCGCGAGACAGAGTAGGGACCCTGGTCGACCAGCAAGACGTCCTTGCGCCCGCCGATATAGAGCGTGCACCAGAGCCGGCCGCCGACCCCGAAGGCGATCAGAACCGTTCCGGCCTGCTCGATGGCACTCTGGACGATCTGGGGGTGGGCCGACGCCAGGAACGGCACGAGGCACAGCAGAGCGGCCACGACGACCGCTCCCACCATGCGACGGTTGTGCTGGTATCGCGCCAGCCCGGCCTCGGTATTTTCCCAGGCCCGGGCCGGAGGGTCCGGCGCCGTCACCGCGGCGCCAGCACCATCATCATCTGGCGGCCTTCGAGCTTCGGCTCGGCTTCCACCTTGGCGATGGTGGCGACCTCTTCGCGGACCTTGTTCAGGAGGTCCATGCCGAGCTCCATGTGGGCCATCTCGCGGCCGCGGAAGCGGAGCGTCAGCTTGACCTTGTCGCCTTCCTCGAAGAACCGGCGCACGGCGCGCATCTTCACGTCGTAGTCGTGCGTGTCGATGTTCGGGCGCATCTTGATCTCCTTGATCTCGATGACCTTCTGGTTCTTGCGCGCCTCGGCCTGCTTCTTCTGCGTGGCGTATTTCAGCTTGCCGAGATCCTGGATCTTGCACACAGGCGGATCGGCGTTCGGCGAAATCTCGACGAGATCGAGGCCGGCTTCCTCTGCTGCGAGAAGCGCCTCGTTGATCGTCACGTTGCCCCGGTTCTGGCCGTCCGCATCGATGAGCTGGACGCGGGGAACCCGGATATCCCGGTTGGAGCGAGGCCCGTCCTTGGTGGGCGCCGCGGATTTGAAAGGTCTGCGAATGGTCGTGTTCTCCTTGCCGTTTCGCTGTTCCCGCGCGCTATGTGGCGTCGGCGGGAGGCGAGTCAATAGCACAGTCGCGCGGACAAATCATCCGTCCCGCTGGCCCTGCCTTTCCGGCCCGCCGGCGGGCCAGCGCGGCCTTTGCTCGGGGCGCCCGCCATGCCAATAAGGCGCCGTCCGCGGAGGCCGACATGGCAGCACCTGAAGAGCGATCCATCGACGTCCACGGCGCGCGCATCGCCGTGCTCGTCCGGCCGGGCATGGCGCCCGACGGCCCCGGACCCGGAATCGTCTGGCTGGGCGGCTACCGCTCCGATATGACCGGCACCAAGGCCGAAGCGCTCGACGCGCGGGCGGCCGAGACCGGTCGTGCCTTCCTGCGCCACGACTATTCCGGCCACGGCCGGTCGGGCGGCGCGTTCCGCGACGGCACGATCTCGCGCTGGCTGGCCGAGAGCCTCGCCGTCTTCGACGCATTCGCGAAGGGCCCGCAGGTCGTGGTCGCGTCGTCGATGGGCGCCTGGATCGCGCTCCTTCTGGTCGCGGAACTGCTCAGGCGCGGCGACGACAGGGTCAGGGGCCTCGTGCTGATCGCGCCGGCGCCCGATTTCACCAGCGACCTGATCGAACCGCTGTTGACCGAAACGCAGCGGCACGACCTCGAGACGAGGGGATTCTTCGAGGAGCCTTCCGAATACGCGCCCGAGCCCAACATCTACACGCGCGCGCTGATCGAGGACGGCCGCGCCCGGCGCGTCATGACCGGCCCGATCGACACCCATTGCCCCGTCCACATCCTGCAGGGGCTCGCGGACCCCGACGTGCCGCACGCGCACGCGCTGAAACTCGTCTCGCACCTGCCGGCCGACGACGTCACGGTGACGCTGATTCCGGGCGGCGACCACCGGCTGTCGCGCCCCGAGGACATCGCGCTGCTGGTGCGGATGGTCGACGCCATGGCCGAGCGGGCCGCCTGAGATGCGCGCCTCCATCCCCATCTCGGCCTTCGTCGCGGCGGTCGTCGGCTTCGGCGGTACGCTCGCCATCATCATCGCGGCGGCCAATGCGCTCGGTGCGACGCGGGCCGAAACCGCCAGCTGGGTCACCGCCATCTGCCTCGCCATGGCGGTCGAAAGTCTCTGGCTCTCCTGGCAGACGCGGATGCCGGTCATCACCGCCTGGTCGACGCCGGGCGCCGCGCTGGTCGCCGCTTCGTCGGGCTTCACCATGGCCGACGGCGTCGGCGCCTTCATCGTCACGGCGCTGCTCCTGATCGCCACCGGACTGTTCCGGCCGCTGACGCGGCTGATCGCCCGCATCCCCGCTTCCGTGTCCTCCGGCATGCTGGCCGGCATCGTCGTGACCTTCGGCATCAACGCGGTCAAGACAGCCGCGGTCGACCCGTGGCTGGTGCTGCCGCTGATCGCGGCCTTCTTCGTCATCCGGGTCTTCAACCCCGCGCTTTCGGTGCTCGCCGTGCTGCTCGGCGGCGGGGCCATCGCCTGGGCGACCGGCAGGGTGGGCGACCTGCCGGCGCCCGAGCTCTCGACGCTGACCCTGATCTGGCCGCAGTTCTCGCTCGGCAACGTCATCGGCCTGGCGATCCCGCTCTATCTGGTCACCATGGCGTCGCAGAACCTCTCCGGCCTTGCCGTGCTCAGGGCCGCCGGCTACGAGCCGAAGCCGGGACCGATCATCGCCGTTACCGGCCTCGTCTCGCTCGTCACCGCGCCGCTCGGCGCGCTCACCACGAATCTCGCGGCGATCTCCGCCGCCATCTGCACCGGCCCGGACGCGCATCCGGACCCGGCGGAACGCTGGAAGACCGGGCCATTCTACGCGCTCGCCTATCTCGTCTTCGCGGTCTTCGGCGCGTCGCTGGTGGGCCTCTTCGCCGTCCTCCCGCAGAGCCTGATCGTGCTGGTGGCCGGGCTGGCGCTGATGGGCGCGCTCGCCAACGCGCTGGCCATCGCGCTCAAGGACGAGGGGGAGAGGATGGCCGCGACCGTCGCCTTCGTTGTCACCGCGTCGGGTCTCGCGCTAGCCGGAATCGGCTCGGCCTTCTGGGGCCTGATTGCCGGACTGGTCGTTCTTTTCCTCGATCGATCCAAAAAGACAAAATAGATTCAACCGCTTGTGCGGTTTTGGAGGCGATCTCCTTGAATCGGATTTTGACCGTAACCATTTCGATTCCAGCCAACCCGAACGGGCCAACCCGAACGGAACGGCCTCACGGAAGGAAACGGGAGAAAATGAACACGACTGCACTGATCCGTCCGGCCTGGACGCCGGCGACCATCGCGTTGATGGTGCTCGGCTTCGTGGTGTTCTGGCCGCTCGGCCTCGCCATGCTCGCCTACATCATCTGGGGCGACCGGCTTGACGGCTTCAAGCGCGACGTGAACCGCGCGACCGACGGCGTCTTCGCCGGCTGCCGCAGGAGTGCCGACAAGGCGCATCGGTGGGGCCACGGTTCGGCCCGCACCGGCAACGTCGCCTTCGACGAGTGGCGCGAGAAGGAACTCGGCCGCCTCGACGAGGAGCGCCGCAAGCTGGACGAGGCCCGCGAGGAGTTCGAAACCTATGCCCGCGAACTGCGCCGGGCCAAGGACAAGGAAGAGTTCGACCGCTTCATGGCGTCGCGCAACGCTCCGACGACCACGGTCGAGGCGGAGGCCCAGCCTGCCAGGCGCAAGAAGCCCTCGCAGGGTCTGCTCGACGACTGAGCGGCCTGCATGAAGAACCTGCCGACGGCGCCGCGACAACGGCGCCGTCTTCGTTTCGACACCCATGTGGTGCAGTCTATCCCGGAATCCGGTTCCCTCTTTTCCGGGACTTCGTCTAAGCTTGAATCGACTAGGCTCGGGACATGCCGTTCGCGTTCCTCACCCGCTCGAAGCCCCAACCCCGCACGCAGGACCGGACCCATGTGGTCGGCGGCCGCGAACTGCCGCTGCGCGTCGTCGAGAACGACAGGGCGCGCCGCCTGACGCTCAGGATCGACACGGGCGGGCGGGGATTGCGCGTCACCATCCCGCCGGGCATCGCCAGGCGCGAGGTCGACCGCTTCCTCGACCGCCACGAAGACTGGATCGCCCAGCGCATCAAGGAAATCCCGGTCCGGCCGGACGTCAGGCCCGGCATCAAGATCCCGATCCGGGGCGTGCCGCACCGCATCGTCCATGAGCCGGCGACGCGCGGCACGGTGAAGATCGACCGGGACGGCGAGGAACCGCGCATCATCGTCTATGGCGAGCGTCAGCACCTGCCGCGCCGGCTGGCCGACTATCTGAAGCGTGAGGCCAAGCGCGAGATCGAGAAGCTGGTCGCCAGGCACACCGCGACGATCAACAAGCGCGCCAAGGCCATCCGCTACCGCGACACGTCGAGCCGCTGGGGCTCCTGCTCGTCGGACGGTACGCTCTCCTTCTCCTGGCGCATCATGATGGCGCCGAGGCCGGTGATCGACTACCTCGTCGCCCACGAGGTGGCGCATCTGAAGGAGATGAACCACGGCCCGAAGTTCTGGAAGCTCTGTCGCCAGCTCTGCCCGGAGACGGACGAGCTGAAGGAATGGCTGAAGCGCAACGGCACCAAGCTGCAGGCCTTCAGGTTCAGCTGAGGCTGATTACGGTGTGATGAGTACCACCGTAGGGAAGTAGGACCGGTAGTGGCCGACATCCCGTGTCAGCAAGGGAACATCGAGCACAGCCGCATGCGCGCCGATGAAGAAGTCGGACAGAACGCCCGTGCGGGTACCGCCCATCCTCCGATATGTTCCATACGCCTTTGCCGCCAGGAACAGGGCGGCCCGGGGCATCGGAGCGACGTCGAGCCGGGCGGTCACCAAGAACTGGTCAACTTCCGCGACATTTTCATACCGCGCGGAAAACTCGGCGTAGACGACATCGTTAATCAGCAGCGGCCCTGCAAGAGATGCCGCTTCCAGCTGCGCCGCCGACCAACGACCCCAGGTAGGATCATACGTCGCTACGTCGAGCAGGACGTTGGAATCGACCAGTGTCACTCGTCGCCACGCATCAGCGCCATGATCTCGTCCGTGCTCATTCCCGGTCCAGCATGGCCAAGCAATCTTTCGAAACGGCTCACCGGTCGCTTTTCCTCAGCCGGCATCAACACGATGTCGCCCTCCTCGTTCCGGCGGAAGTCGACCTTGCTGCCCGGCTTTATGCCCAGCAGGTCACGCACGGCCTTGGGGATGGTCACCTGGCCCTTGGATGTCACCGTCGTCGTCATGGAATCGCCTCGGGTAATGATTGCTCCCAGCAAGGTATTACTTCGGATGGCGATTCTCAACTCCTCTCATTTCTCGACTCCTTCTCGCTTTCGTGCCAATCCCCGCCCATGCCCCTCGACATCAAGATCTGTGGGTTGAAGACGCCCGAGGCGATCGCCGCCGCGCTGGACGGCAGCGCCAGCCATATCGGGTTCATTTTCTTCCCGAAGAGTCCGCGCAACGTCGCGCCCGAAGACGCCGGCTGGCTCAGGCTGGCGGCGCTCGGCCGCGCGACGGCGGTGGCGGTAACGGTCGACGCCGACGACGCGACGCTCGACGCCATCGTCGCTGCCGTGAAACCCGACATGCTGCAGCTGCACGGCAAGGAGACGCCCGCCCGGGTCGCGGCGGTGAAGGCGCGCCTGGGCCTGCCGGTGATGAAGGCGCTGTCGATCAGCACGGCCGACGATCTCAAGGCCATCGATGCCTTTCGCGGCGTCGCAGACCGGCTTCTGTTCGATGCCAAGGCTCCGAAGGGCTCGGAACTGCCCGGCGGCAACGGCGTCTCCTTCGACTGGTCGCTGCTGGCCGGGATCGACCCGTCCGTCGACTACCTGCTGTCGGGCGGCCTCAACGCCGCCAATGTCGGCGAGGCGCTGGCCATCGCCCGGCCGCGCGGGCTCGACATCTCGTCCGGCGTCGAAAGCGCGCCCGGCGCCAAGGATCCGGCCCTGATCGCTGCGTTTTTCAGCGCCGTGCGGGCCGCCATCGCCGCACGGGCTGCCTGAGTTGTCGCAGCCGGCGGTTTACAGGCCGGCCCGCGCCGTGAGATAGGCTCGCGACCAGCCAGCATACGAGCGGCCGCAGGACGACCTATGAACAAGCCCGTCGAACCCAATTCCTTCCGCACCGGCCCGGACGAACAGGGCATGTTCGGCCTCTTCGGCGGCCGCTTCGTCGCCGAGACGCTGATGCCGCTGATCCTGCATCTCCAGGATGAGTGGAACGCCGCCAAGAAGGACCCCGCCTTCAAGGCGGAGCTCGAGCATCTGGGCAGGCACTATACCGGCCGGCCGAGCCCGCTCTATTTCGCCGAGCGCCTGACGGCCCATCTCGGCGGCGCGAAGATCTATTTCAAGCGCGAGGAGCTGAATCACACCGGCTCGCACAAGATCAACAACTGCCTCGGCCAGATCCTGCTCGCCAAGCGCATGGGCAAGAAGCGGATCATCGCCGAGACCGGCGCCGGCCAGCATGGCGTCGCCTCCGCCACCGTCTCGGCCCGCTTCGGCTACCCCTGCGTGGTCTACATGGGTGCCACCGACGTCGCCCGCCAGCAGCCCAACGTCTTCCGCATGAAGCTGCTCGGCGCGGAAGTCAGGCCGGTCACGTCCGGCCACGGCACGCTGAAGGACGCCATGAACGAGGCGCTGCGCGACTGGGTGACGAATGTCGAGGACACCTATTACCTGATCGGCACCGCCGCCGGCCCGCACCCCTATCCGGAGATGGTGCGCGACTTCCAGTCGGTGATCGGCACCGAGGCGAAGGCGCAGCTGATGGAAGCCGAGGGCCGTCTGCCCGACCTCGTGGTCGCGGCGGTTGGCGGCGGCTCCAACGCCATCGGCATCTTCCATCCTTTCCTCGACGACCGGTCCGTGAAGATCGTCGGCGTGGAAGCCGGCGGCCGCGGCCTGTCGGGCGAGGAGCACTGCGCCTCGATCACCGCAGGTTCGCCCGGCGTGCTGCACGGCAACCGCACCTATCTCCTGCAGAACAGGGACGGCCAGATCCTCGACGGCCATTCGATCTCGGCCGGCCTCGACTATCCCGGCATCGGCCCGGAGCATTCCTGGCTTAACGACACCGGCCGCGTCGACTACGTGCCGATCATGGACGACGAGGCGCTGGAAGCCTTCCAGCTGCTCACCCGGGTCGAGGGCATCATCCCGGCGCTGGAGCCCAGCCACGCCTTGGCCGAAGTCGTCAAGCGCGCGCCGAAGATGGGCAAGGACGAGATCATCCTGATGAATCTGTCCGGTCGAGGCGACAAGGACATCTTCACCGTCGGCAAGATCCTCGGGATGGAGATGTGAGATGACCACCCGCATCGACCGCCGCTTCGAGAAAGTGAAGGCAGAGGGCCGCCCGGCGCTCGTCACCTATTTCATGGGCGGCGACCCCGATTATGCGACCTCGCTGTCGATCATGAAGGCGCTGCCGAAATCCGGCGCCGACGTGATCGAGATGGGCATGCCCTTCTCCGACCCGATGGCGGACGGCCCGGCGATCCAGGCGGCCGGCCTGCGCGCGCTGAAGGCAGGCCAGACGCTGGCCAGGACCCTCGATCTCGCCCGCGACTTCCGTCAGTCGGACACCGACACGCCGATCGTCATGATGGGCTATTACAACCCGATCTACATCTACGGCGTGGAACGCTTCCTTGCCGACGCCATCGACGCCGGCATCGACGGGCTGATCGTCGTCGACCTGCCGCCCGAGATGGATGCCGAACTCTGCCTTCCGGCGCTGAAGGCCGGCATCAACTTCATCCGCCTCGCGACACCCACGACCGACGACAAGCGCCTGCCCGCCGTGCTCACCAACACGTCGGGTTTCGTTTACTACGTGTCGATGACGGGCATCACCGGATCGGCCCTGCCCGACACGTCGAAGGTCGGCGCCGCCGTCCAGCGCATCAAGGGCCACACCGACCTGCCGGTCTGCGTCGGCTTCGGCGTGAAGACGGCGGTACAGGCGAGGGCGATCGGCGCATCGGCCGACGGCGTCGTCGTCGGCACGGCGATCGTCAATGCCGTCGCCAGCGTGCTCGGCCCGAAGGGCGAGAAGACCGCCGATCCGGCGGAGGCCGTCGCGACGCTGGTCAGCGGTCTCGCGCAGGGCGTCCGTCAGGCGCGCCTTCAATCCGCCCGATAGGATCCCCATCTCCTTCGTTCAAAAGGGATTGGCCCGATGAACTGGATCACCAACTACGTCCGCCCGAAGATCAACTCGATGCTCGGCCGGCGCAACGACATGCCGGAGAACCTCTGGATCAAGGATCCCGAGTCGGGCGAGATGGTGTTCCACAAGGACCTCGAGGAGAACCAGTGGGTCATCCCGTCGTCCGGCCACCACATGCGCATCGCCGCCCGCGACCGCCTCAGGCATTTCTTCGACGGCGGCCAGTACGAGCCGATCGACAACCCCAAGGTCGCCGTCGACCCGCTGCGCTTCCGCGACGAGAAGCGCTACGTCGACCGGCTGAGGGACGCCAGGGCCAAGACCGGCCTTGAGGACGCGATCCTGTCGGGGGTCGGCACGATCGACGACCTGCCGATCGTCGCCTCGGTGCAGGACTTCTCCTTCATGGGCGGCTCGCTCGGCATGGCAGCCGGCGACGCCATCATCCGCGCCTTCGAGGTCGCGCTGGAGAAGAAGCGCCCCCTGGTGCTGTTCGCCGCCTCGGGCGGCGCGCGCATGCAGGAAGGAATCCTGTCGCTGATGCAGCTGCCGCGTACCACCGTGGCGGTCGACCGGCTGAAGGAAGCGGGGCTGCCCTACGTCGTCGTGCTGACCAATCCGACGACCGGCGGCGTCACCGCGTCCTACGCGATGCTGGGCGACGTCCACATCGCCGAGCCCGGTGCGCTGATCGGTTTCGCCGGACCGCGCGTCATCGAGCAGACCATCCGCGAGAAGCTGCCGGAAGGCTTCCAGCGCGCCGAATACCTGAAGGCCCATGGCATGGTCGACATGGTCGTCTCACGACTGGAGATGAAGGAGACCATCTCGCGGCTCCTCAAGATCCTGATGAAGCAGCCGGCCAGCCGACCGCTGGAGCCGACCGAGATCCTGCCGCCGCCGACGCCCGCAACGGCAGCGCCGCCGGCCGATCTGCGCCCGCAGGCCTGAAACCGACAGGAACCGGCGGCCGCCGCCCTTGTGCCGGGCATCGTCCGGCAGGAAATTCACATATGTCTGAGATTCGCCAGACCGCCGCGGACCGGGAGATCGAGCGCCTCATGGCGCTCCATCCGAAAGGCTACGACCTGTCGCTCGACAGGGTCAGCCGGCTGCTCGAACGGCTCGGCAACCCGCAGGACCTCATTCCGCCGGTCATCCATGTCGCCGGCACCAACGGCAAGGGTTCCGCCGCCGCGTTCTCGCGCGCGCTCCTGGAAGCCGCCGGTCTCACCGTCCACGTCCATACATCGCCGCATCTCGTCAACTGGCACGAGCGCTACCGGATCGGCGCGCCGGGCGGCGGCAGGCTTGTCGAGGACGAGGTGCTGGCCGAGGCCATCGCCCGCGTGGCGGAAGCCAATGGCGGCCAGACGATCACCGTCTTCGAGATCCTGACCGCCGCCGGATTCGTGCTGTTCGCCGAACATTCGGCCGACGCGGCGGTGGTCGAGGTCGGCCTCGGCGGCCGCTTCGACGCCACCAACGTCATCCGCCGTCCGGCCGTCTCGCTGATCATGCCGATCTCACTCGACCACGAGGCGCATCTGGGCGACCGGGTCGAACTGATCGCCGCCGAGAAGGCCGGCATCATCAAGCCCGGCCAGCCGGTGGTGATCGGCGCGCAGGAATTCGAGGCGGCCCGCGAAGTGCTGGTCGCGACCGCGGAAAGGCTCGGCGCGCCGGCGCTGGTCTACGGCGAGGACTTCCTCGCCTACGAGGAACACGGTCGCATGGTCTACCAGGACAATGACGGCCTGATGGACCTCGTGCCGCCGCGCCTGCCCGGCCGCCACCAGTTCGCCAACGCCGCCGCCGCCATCGCCGCCATCAAGAGCGCCGGCTTCCCCGTCACCCAGCGCACCGCCGACCGAGCGATGCAGAACGTCTCGTGGCCCGGCCGCATGCAGCGGCTTGCCGCCGGCACGCTGGTCGACCTCGCGCCGCCCGGTGCCGAGATCTGGCTCGACGGCGGCCACAATCCCGGCGCCGGCCTGGTCGTCGCGGAGGCATTGACGGAGATGGAGGAAAAGCGCGAGCGGCCGCTGTTCATGATCGCCGGCATGATCAACACCAAGGACCAGACCGGCTATTTCCGCGCCTTCCACGGCATGGCCCGGCACGTCTTCGCGGTGCCCGTCAGCGCGAGCGACGCCGGCGTGCCGAATGCCGAGCTGGCCGCCCGCGCCATGGATGCCGGCCTGTCGGCCGAGCCGGTCGCCTCCGTCGCCAATGCGCTGATGCTGCTGCGCGACACCTGGGACCACCGCGAGCCCGCGCCGCGCATCCTGATCGGCGGCTCGCTCTACCTCGCCGGCGCGGTGCTGGCGGAAAACGGCACCGTGCCGGAATAGCGCGTCAATAGAACGGGCGTACCTCGACCGGCGCCCGGCAGGCCACGACCGCCTTGCGGCCCCAGGCCAGCGCCTCGTCCATGTCGGCCACGTCCAGTATCCAGAAACCGCCGACATGCTCCTTGGCCTCCACGAACGGTCCGTCGGTGACGCGCACCTTGCCGTCCGGCGCCGCCCGCAACATCCTCGCCCTCGGCGCGGGCTGCAGGCCGCCGGCGAATAGCCTGACGCCCGCCGCGATCATCTCTTCGTTGAGCGCGTCGATATCGCGTTCCATCTGTGGATCCTGCGCTGCGGGATCGAACTCGTCGGGCAGGTGAATGGCGACCAGATACTGCGGCATGTCGTTTCCTTCCTCGTCTTCCGGTGAGGCGGATTGCCTGACCTCGTCATGACGACGAACGGGCCGGCGGCATTTCGACAGGCTATTTGATCTCGATCTCCACGAAGGCGAATTCCGCGTCGCCGACGCTGATGACGTCGTGCACGACGCCTTCCCTGCGAAAATAGGGTGCGCCGGCCTTCATGTCGGCGAAGGCCTCGCCGTCCTTCGACAGGAGCTTCACCTTCCCGTCGACCAGCGGCACGACGACATAGTCGTGGCCATGGCGATGCCAGCCGGTGTTGTCGCCCTTGCGGAACCGGTATTCGGTGACGATCACCCGCTCGTTGTCGACGAAGACGGTGGACTTGGCGCTGCCCGACATGGAACCTCCGAAAGAAAAAGCCCGGCGCGCGGGCCGGGCTTCATCGTAGCAGAGCGGTCGCGATCAGGTCAGACCGCGCCGTTGATCCAGCTGGAGAGAACGGTCTTCGGCGCCGCGCCGACCTTCATGTCGGCGACTTCGCCGCCCTTGAACATCATCAGCGTCGGGATGGAGCGCACGCCGTACTGCGCTGCCAGCTCCGGGTTCTCGTCGATGTTCAGCTTGGCGATCTTCACCTTGCCGCCCATCTCCTTGGAGATTTCCTCGAGCGCCGGCGCGATCATCTTGCACGGGCCGCACCACTCTGCCCAGAAGTCGACGACGACGGCTTCCTTGGCGTCCAGCACGTCGGCTTTGAAGTTGGCTTTGTCGACCTTCACGGTGGCCATCACGGGCATCCTTCTCAAATGTGTCGCGGGTTGAACGATATGTGGTGGGTGGCCAGGCACCGTTCAAGCAAATCTTGTCTCACGGTGCAGTGAGTCGGGCAAGCGACGCATCGAGCACGTCCGGCGGCACCGGCATGATGGCCGGCGTCTCGGTGAACACCAGCGCCGCGTCGACCTTTTTCCCCGGATAGATCCTGCGCAGCAGCTCCCGGTAGAGCGCCAGCTGGATCCTGTACGCCTCCGGCACGGCTTCGACCGACGCCGGCGGCGGGCGATTGGTCTTGAAGTCGGCGATCAGCACCCGGTCGGCAAGCACGACCAGCCGGTCGACCTTGCCGGCGATGGCGCGGTCGCGACCCTTCAGCCGCAGCGTACCCATCAGCTCGACCTCGGCGCGGCTGCCCTCGCCGAACAGCGGCGCGAAGGCCGGATCGCCGAGGATCCCGAGCACCGACCGCGCCGCCGCATCGCGCTCGGCCGCCGCCCAGTCGGCGCCGATCCGCCCGAGATAGCGCGCCGCGGCGGCTTCCCGGTCGCTCTCGGGCAAGTCTGGCAGCACCTGCAGGAGCTTGTGAACGGCAAGTCCCCGCGCCACCGCCATCGATCCCGGCCATTCGGCCTCCAGGACCGGCGAACGCGGCGAGGCGACGGGCTCGGCGTCCTCCTCGATCAGCGCCGTCGCGCCGGACGGCGCCAGCGGGCGCGGCAGCGCCGGCTCCGGCGGCAGGGGCTTCCGCAGCGCTGCCGGCATCGCCTCGTCGGATACCTGTCCGGCGGCCGCCTCGCGCGGCGGCGGAGCGACGGGACCGTCATTGACGCGGTAGACCAGCATCTCCTCGGGCGCCGCGCCGGCAACGATCGTCCGGGGCGACGCGGCAATCGCCCCGGTGACGATCGAATGCCATGTCCCGGCGCCCTGGCCGCGCTTGCCATGGTAGCCGCAGACGATCAGCCGGTCGCCGGCCCGCGTCATGCCGACATAGAGCAGCCGGCGGTATTCCTCATCGGCCGCGCGCTTCGCGTCGGCCGCGATGCCGGCCAGCACGCGGTTGTTCATTTCCGACGAGGCGCGCCACAGAAAGCCGGCGACCGGATGGCCGGAGGCGAGAGGGCCTTCCGACCTGACCACGTAAGGCATCAGTCGCGGCAGGTGCTGGTCAACGAAAGGCGCGCCGCCGGAATCGACGAGGAAGACGACCGGCGCCTCCATGCCCTTCGACCCGTGGACGGTCATGATCCGGACCTCGTCGCGCGACTGGTCCATCTCGCGCTTGATCTCCGGCGCCGCCGTCTCCAGCGCGGCGATGACCGTGTCGAGCCCCGTCAGCCCCGCCCTCTCCTCGGCGAGGCAGAAGGTCAGGAACTCGTCGAGGATGTCGCCCGCGTCCTCGCCAAGCCGACCGACCAGCCTGCGCCGCGCACCGCCGGGGCCCAGCACCTCCGCGTAGAACTCGAAGACCGGCCTGAACGCCGCGAGGTTGCGCCACGCCTCAAGCATGCCGACCGCATAGGCTGCGCCGGGATCGGACGGTGCGCGCCGCTGCAGCGACGACCACAGCGACACCTCGCCGCGACCTGAGGCGATGTCGAACAGTTGCTCGTCGGAGAAGCCGAACACCGGGCTGCGCAGGAGCGCGGCCAGCGACAGGTCGTCCTCCGGCAGCAGGCAGAAACGGCCGAGCGCCATCATGTCCTGCACGGCGATATGCGCCGACAGCGACAGGCGGTCGGCCCCGGCCACCGCGACCCGGCGATCCTTGAGGCTCTTTGCCAGCGCGTGCACGAAGCGGTCGCGCTTGCGCACCAGCACCATGATGTCGCCCGGCCTCGCCTCGCCGGCCCCGACCATGCGTTCGATGCGGGCCGCCACCCGCTCGGCGACGCGCACCGCCGGCGCGCTGGCGTGGTCGACCGGCTCGGTCCAGTCGTCCGGCTCCGGCGCGTCGACCGGCCCGAGCGCCTTCCACACCTCGACGATGCCGGGCTCGCCGGCTCGGATGGCGCTGTGAACGAATTCCGGGTCGGTCGTCACGCCCTTGCGTATTTCTTCGGCCGAGAACACCAGGTCGACGGCCGACAGCACATCGTCGGTCGAACGGAAGGACAGATTGAGCTTCACATCCGCGAAGGCCCCGCCCGCGCCTCTCGCCCGCTGGCGGAACATGACCCGCGATTCGCCGAAGGCGGCCGGGTCGGCGCCCTGGAAGGAGTAGATCGACTGCTTCTCGTCGCCGACGGCAAAAACGGTGCGTTGCCGCGCGCCGCGCTGGCCCGCGCCGGCGAAGAAATCGCCCGCCAGCGCGTGGACCACCTCCCATTGCTGCGGGCTGGTGTCCTGCGCCTCATCGATCAGGATGTGATCGATGCCCTGGTCGAGCTTGTACTGCACCCATGGCCCGGCGTCGGAACGGGCAAGCAGGTTCGCCGTGCGGCTGATCAGGTCGTTGAAGTCGAGCAGGCCGCGACCTGCCTTCAGCCGCTCGTAGCGTCCGATCAGCGCGTCGGCCAGCACGCGCACCGCAGCCGTCGCCTGCACCATGCGCAGCGTCGCCAGCCGGTCGGCGTGGTCGACGATCGCGCCGGCCGCGGCAAGGTAGCGCTCGCCGAGGTCCGGCATCTCGCCAAGCAGCGCCTTCTTGAAAAGCCAGTCCGGCTTGTAGGGCTCGCCCTTGCCGCCGAGGAACCCCGAGCAGAGCAGCGCGAAGCGTCGGACGGGGTCGCTTTCGGCAAAGGCGGCAAGTGCGCCGGGCAGCAGATGCTCGAGCACCCGCCCTGCGCCATGCCGTTCGGCGGCGCGCGCCAGCCGGTCCATCTCCGCTTTGGTGAAACCCGGCAACGGCCAGAACTCGGCAGACACGGAAGCCTCGGTGTCGTCCGGCGCGAAGCCGAACTCGCGCGCCAGCGTGTCCTCGCCGGTCGCCTGGATGAAGGCGCGCAGGCGATCGCGTTTCGCAACGATCTCGCCCAGCAGGTTGTCGAGGCCCGTTTCCCCGGCGAGCCCGAGGATCGTGGCGAAGGCCTCGCCGAGAGCCGGGTTTTCGGCCGCCGCCGCGCCGGCGATGACCGAGCGCCGTGCCTCCGCGAACAGCGCCTGCTCCATGCGGCCGTCGACCAGTTCAAAATGGCCGGCGATGTTGGCTTCCAGCGGGAACTTGTGCAGCAGCGCCTCGCAGAAGGCGTGGATGGTCTGGATCTTCAGCCCGCCAGGCGTCTCCAGCGCCGTCGCGAACAGCCGGCGCGCCCGTTTCAGCGTCGCGTCGTCCGGCGTCCGCCCCTCGATCTCTTCGACCCGGGCCGAAAGCCCAGCATCGTCCAGTGTCGTCCAGGCGGCGAGGTCGCGGAAGACGCGGTTGGCCATGACCGAGGCGGCAGCCCGCGTATAGGTCAGGCAGAGGATGCGCGACGGCTCCGCGCCGGCCAGCATGAGGCGGATGACACGCAGCGCCAGGACATGCGTCTTGCCCGAGCCGGCATTGGCCGACACCCAGGCCGAGCTGGACGGGTCGGACGCCTCGGCCTGCAGCCGCTTCGTGGCCGGCGGAACGACGTAGCGGCGGCTCATGGCGCCTCGCCCTGATCGGCGTCGTCGGCGCCCGCCGACCATTCGAGCACGCGCGCCAGATGGTCGTAGTCGCCATCCGTATCGCCCGCCCGGAAGGGCAGCGCCCGCGAAAGATAGCCCGTCGTCGCCACCGCATAGTGGTCGATCAGCCGTTCCAGCCGTGCCCACGCGTCGGCGGAAAGCTCCGGTGCCGACCTGACGCTGCCACGGATCTCGAGGATCGATTCCTCGTTGACCGCGCCGTTTGCCTTGAGGCGCACATAGGCCAGTTCCGCCGGTGTCGCCGGCCCCACGGCCTCGAACGCGCCGCGCGCCAGCAGCGCGCCTTCGAGCGCCAGCTGGGGCGCGAGCAGCGTGTGCGCCTGCGCCTTGGATGGGCTCGACCCGGTCTTGTAGTCGAGAATGTCGGCGTGGCCCGCCGGCCGCAGGTCGACACGGTCCGCATAGCCGGACAGGGTCGCGCCCGTGGTTCCGATGTCGGTCGCCGCGGCGCGGACTTCAGCGAGCCTCTTCACTTCCGGCCCGCGCTCCCGCTCCCAGGCCAGGATTTCCGGCACCATGGACAGGAAGCGCGGCCACCAGACCGCCTCCACATCGGGCGGCAGCGCCGCATTGTCGAAAGCCTCGCGCCCGGCACCCAGCAGGGCAGGCTCCGCTCTCGGCCCCGTCGGATCGGCGCCGCTCGCCACGAATCGGTGCAGGATGTCGTGGAACAGGTTGCCACGGTCGGCAGCGCCGGGATCGGCCACCAGCGGCTCGACCGGCCGGAGGCCGAGGATCCGCCGCGCATAGACCGCGTAGGGATCGCGGCGCAGCGTCTCGATCTCGGTCACCGAGAAGCGACGCGGCCTTGCGTCGACCGCGGGCTTCGGATTCGGCCGCTCGAAACGCGGCATCGCCTCGCCGGCGTCGAGGCTGCGGCCCCAGGCGACGAACCTGCGACCCCGGGCGCCGAGCGCCTCCGTCTCCTCCTTGCCGATGAAGGCGGTCAGCCGCTGCAGCCAGCGCGACGCGACGGTCGGCGCGCCGTCGGCCCGCGCCGCGCGGGTCAGCACGACGTCCGGCGTACCGAACGCCATCATGAAGTCGTGCGCCGCCTGGCCGATCCGCCGCTCCGGCGGCTCCAGCTCCAGCCCACCCTTCATCGAGCGCGACAGGAACTGGTCGGTGTCGGACCGGCGCGGCCACACGCCCTCGTTCATGCCGCCGATCACCAGCCGGTCGACCGACTGGAGGCGGGCCTCCAGCGCGCCCCATATCTGCACGCGATGCTCGCCGCCGGGCCGCGGCTTCACTGTTTCCGGCGCCAGCAATGCATTCAGCACCGCCGGCCACTCGCCGGCGCCGAAGGCGAAGCCCTCCTCGGTCGCGACCAGCGCCCGCGCTGTCTCGGCCAGCCGCGCGCCGGCGTCGCCGCGATAGAGTTCGTCCAGCCCGCCATCGGCGGCGCGGCCCACTTCCTCGAAGGCGCGCACCGATGCGTTCAGGAATGCCGGAACGCCGGCGTCACCGGCATTGCGCAGCGCGACCAGCGGCGACAGTGCTTGCGCGAGACGGACCAGCAGGGCCCGCGCGCCGGCGATGCGATCATCGATCCGCTCGACGATCCGGGGCCACCAGAAAGGAGGGCGGCCTCCCTTCTTGGCGGCTTCTTCCTTCAGCGCGGCCACACGCGCATCGAACTGCCCCGGCAGGTCGGCGACGTCGGGGCGACCCGTGCCGCCGCGTAGCGCCACCAGTTCGACCGTCTCGGCGGCGCGGCGCGCGTCGGCACGCGAGAGGCCGAGCCGGACGAGCGGATGCTTCAGCAGCGCCACGATCGGCAGCGGGTCGCCCGGTTCGAAAGCCGCCGCGACCGTTCGCAGCAGCAGCTCGGCCGGAGCGGTGCGGACCAGCGGCGTGCCGCCCGAATCGTCGGCGCGGATACCGAACCGCGAGAGTTCAGCCGACACGCGCCGGGCCAGCGCGCGGTCGCCGGTGACCAGCGCCGCGGTGCGGCCGGGCGCCTCGACGGTCTCGCGTAGCGCGGCCGCGATGGCCAGTGCCTCGTCGTGTTCGCTCACCGCCTCGACAAGCGACACGCCGGCCAGTGCTTCGCGCACCTCGGCGCCATAGACGCGACGCCGCTCCGGCCAGGTTTCCGTGTTTTCCGCTGGCAACAGCGCGTCGGACAGCAGGCGTTGCCTGAGGCCCTGAGCCCGGGACGGCCTGCCCACGCTCCCGATCTCGCCGCGCTCGATGCCGAGACGGTCGACGAGCCGCGACAGACCGAACTGCGGATGGCCGAGCGTCGGCGGCGGCAGCGGCGTGGCGTGCAGCGATTCCCAGGTCGCGACGTCCATCGCCGGCTCGAATCCAGGCAGCACGACGGCGCCGTTCGGCAGGCGCGCGATGACGGACAGGAGTTCGGCCGTCGCCGGGATCGAGCCGGTTGAGCCGGCGACGATCACGGGACCGTCCGGCGGGCGCGCCGCGAGCCGCGCCGCCTCGGCCCGGATCAGCGCCGAGCGGTGGGCGGCCGGGTTGGAACGGTCGCGCGCGGCGAGCGCGTCGGGCCAGCGCGCCGTGACGATCTCCAGGAAATCCAGCGTCACCTGCCACCATGCGGCGAGGTCGCCCGGGATCAGTCCCGCCAGGCCGGCCCAGTCGCGTTCCTCGGTCTCGACCTCGTCTATCAGCGTGGCGAGGTCCCGCGCCAGCCAGATCGCGTCGGCCGCCGACGCGGGTACCACGACCGGCTCGCCATAGAGCCCGGCGATATGGGCCGGAAGGCGCGAGCGCCACAGCTGCACCAGCGGCGCCAGAAGCAGGATGCGGTCGAAGGCGGGAATCGGCGGTGCAAGATCCAGCGCGTCGCCGATGTCGAAGGCGGCTGCGTCCTCGTCGAACTCGCCCAGCGCCCGGATCGTCGGCAGGATCGCCGCGCCCCCCGCGTTACGCTCCACGAGGATCGAGCGCAGCGCCCGCGCAGCGCGGCGGGTCGGCAGGTAGATGGTGGCCCGGCTTGCGGCAAGAGGATCGCCATCCACCGGGAAGCCCGGCACCAGGTGGCCGTCGAAAAGCGCGTCGGCCAGCGTTTTCAGGAAGGGCGTGCCGGCCGGGATCGTGTAGACGCGCGGCGCGCCCGCCGTCATCGGCCGCCGACCCGCGCGATCGCCTCTTCCGCCAGTGCGATGGCGTCGGGCGTGCCGACGGTGATCCAGTGCCCGTCCATGACGAAGCCGTACAGGCGACCGGCCTCGATGGCGCGATCGAAATACTCGTTGAGCGAGTGCTTGTCGGTCCGCCTGCCGGCGAAGATCGCCGGATCGAAGATCGCCGCGCCGGCATAGACAAGCGCCTCGGGATCGCCCTTGGCGCGTGCCAGCCTGCCCGTATTCTCCATGGGGCCGCAGCCGATGCGGAAATCGCCCTTGCCGGTATGGCCGGTCGTGTCGTCGAGGCGGACAAGCATCAGCAGAATATCCATCCGGGCCCCGTCCCAGGCAAGCGCCATGCGCCTCAGGTTCGGCTCGCCCGCGTCGATCCAGAACGTGTCGGAATTGATCAGGAAGAACGGATCTCGCCCCAGCAGCGGCAGCGCCTTGACCACGGCGCCGCCCGATTCCAGCAGCGTCTCCGTCTCGTCGGAGATGACGATGCGCGGCGCCGTCCGGCCCGCGACGTGGCGGACGATCTGGTCGCCGAGATGATGGACGTTGACCACGGCGGTCCCGACGCCCGCGTCGGCCAGGCTGTCCAGCCCCCGGTCCAGCAGGGTGCGGCCGGCGACCTCGACCAGCGGCTTCGGGGTGCTGTCGGTGATCGGCCGCATGCGCGTGCCGAGGCCGGCGGCCAGCACCATCGCGGTTTTCCCGACGCTGCTCATCGCCCCTCCGGAATGCCGAGCTCGCGATAGAGCGCCGCAACCTCGGCCAGCGCCGGATGGCCGAGCACGCGGCCGAGATAGGCGTGGATGCGCGGCAGGTGCTTCAGATAGTGGGGTTTGCCGTCGCGCCGGTCGAGGCGCACGAAGATACCGAGGATCTTCGAATTGCGCTGCGCGCCCATCACCGCAAAGGCCTTGCGGAACGCCGCCTCGTCGAACGCCCCGGCGGCCAGCCGCGCGGCGACATAGGCGTCGACCGTCGCACGCTCCACCTCCTCCGGCACGGTCACGCGCGCGTCCAGCGCCAGCGAGGCGACGTCGTAGGCGGCCGGGCCGACCAGCGCGTCCTGGAAATCGATCAGGCCCAGCCGGTCGAGACCCGCCCGCTCCCCCCGCCAGATGATGTTCGGCGAATGATAGTCGCGCAGCACTATGCTCGTCTCGGCATCGTCCAGCCGGTCCAGCGCCGCGTTCCACGCGGCCGCGAACCGTCGCCGAAGCTCGTCCGACGGCGGTTTGCCGGTCGCATGGGGCACGTACCATTCGACCAGCAGCTCGACCTCGATCAGCAGGGCGGCGCGGTCGAGGGGCGGCACGCGGTGGACGACACCCGGTGCGACTTCGGCCACGTCCGGCCACGGTCGCGCGTGCATCGCGGCCAGCAGTTCGGCCGCGGCCGCGTAGCGCGCCGGCACGGGCTTGCCCTCACCGTCGAGGAAACCCGTTTCGCCCAGATGCTCGACCAGCAGGAAACCGCGGTCGAGATCGGCGGCGAGGATGGTCGGCACGACGAAGCCGCGCGCCGCCAGCAGGCGGTCGACGCCGACGAAGGCGGCGACGGTTTGCGACGTATGCGCGATCTCGGCGTAGGCCTTGCCGTCCTTGACCGGCGGCCCGAGCACCAGCGGCGGCGAATCCATCAGCAGGCGGACCGGTTCGCCTTCATTGACCACCACCTCGTAGCGCCGCGCCGAGGCGTCGCCGGACACCGGCTGGCGCTGCGCCGAGGCGCGGCCCGAGGAACCGAGGAAATCCCTCGCTTCGAACGACCTTGCGATCCGCGCCATGGCTGGCGCCGGACCGGCGATCGAAGCCCGCCTTCCCTCTCCCTCTTCGCCCAGGTCGATGCGAACAGGGGCGGCAGGCAGCATGCCTTCGGCCCGCTCCGGCCACTCCACCAGCACGGCGCCGGTCCTCAGCGCCTCGTCCAGGCCGAGTTCGGCGATCTCGTCGGGCGACGACAGGCGGTATAGGTCGACATGCGCCACCGGCAGCGGCGTCGCATAGGCCTGCACCAGCGTGAAGGTCGGGCTCGGCACTTCGAGATCCGGGTCGCCCGCCAGCGCCCGGACCAGCGCGCGGGCGAGCGTCGTCTTGCCGGCTCCGAGGTCGCCGGACAGCGCGACGAGATCGCCCGGCCGCAGCGCCGCGGCGATGTCCTCGCCCAGCCGCGCGGTCGCCGCCTCGTCGGCCAACATGCGTTCCAACCGCAAGCATTCGAGCCGACCGACGGACACCGAGGCCCTATTCCGCCGCCTGGCGGGCGCCGGCGGGTGGCGCGAGCGGGAAGCGGCAGGTCACGGTCGTGCCGTGGTTCGGGCGCGACTCGATCTCGACCGAGCCGCCATGCAGCTCGACGAAGCTCTTGACGATCGACAGGCCGAGCCCCGCGCCACGGCGACGGCTGCCGGTCGGGCGCGACTCGAAACGGCGGAACACCGAATCCAGCACCTCGGGCGGCATGCCCGGCCCGTCATCGTGGACGGTGAAGGCGACCTGGCCGCCGACGAGCGCGCAGGTCAGGCGAATGGCGCTCCCCTCCGGCGCATAGTTCACGGCGTTGGAGAGCAGGTTGAAGAGGATCTGGCGCACCCGGTTTTCGTCGGCCGCGAAGCTCGCCGGCGCGCCGGCGAGGTCGACATGGAGGCGGATGCCATGGTCGCGCAGCCGGTCGGCGACGAGGTCGGCGGCGGACGACACGGCCTGGTCGACCCTGACCTCGCCGATGTCGAGCTCCATGATGCCGGCATCGACCGTTGCGAGATCGAGAATGTCGTTCACCACCATCAGCAGCACGGCCGAGGACGAGCCGATATGGTCGATGTATTCGCGCTGGCGCTCGTTGAGCGGCCCCGTCGTCGGGAGACCGAGCAGTTCGGTGAAGCCGATGATGTTGGTGAGCGGCGAGCGCAGTTCGTAGGAAACATGCTGCACGAACTCGTTCTTCAGCCGGTCGGCGCGCTGCAGCGCGTCGTTCTTGTCCTTGAGCGCGCGCTCGACATTCACGCTGTCGGTCACGTCGACGAAGGTCAGCATGACCTGGCCGTTCGGCAGATGGATCGATGCGTGACGCAGCACGCTGCCGTCGACCAGCTCGACCTGGCCATGGGCGTCATGACGCTGCTCGTCGAAGCCGGTCACGGCAGCCACGAAGCCGGACCATGGTCCGCCCGGCGCCCGCGCCTCGCATGCGGCGCGGATCGCCGAGATGTGCGTGCCGGCAGCGGAAATCTCGGCGGAAATGCCCCAGAGGCCTGCGAAGGCCGGGTTGGACAGCCGGATGCGGCCGTCCGGCCCGAACACGGCGACGCCCTCGGCGAGATTGTCCAGGGTCTCGCCCTGCACCCGGACCGCCGTTTTGTAGCGGCTCTCGAGGTCGTAGCGCTCGGTCAGGTTCTCGAAGACCCAGGTGACGCCTCCCTTCACATGCGGGTTGGCGACGACGCGCAGCGTGCGGCCGTCCGGCAGGTGCCAGAGCTGCTCCAGCGGGTCGACCGCGCGATAGACGGCAAGCAGGTTCTCCTTCCAGCGCCGCCATTCCGGCTGCTCGGCGAGCTTGCCCATGGTCCGCAACCGGTCGAGCACCAGCGCGTTCTCCGGCGCGCTGTCGAGGAAGCCGGGGTCGAGGCTCCAGAGCTTCTGGAACGCCTGGTTGAAGAAGCGGAGCTTCTGCTCGGCGTCGAAGATGGCGACGGCGGTGTTGAGCTGGTCGAGCGTGTCGGCGTGGCTCTGCGCCGTCTTCTGGAGCTCGGCGCGTACCGCTTCCAGTTCCGACACGTCGGCCGCGATGCCGGCCGCGCCGTCCGGACCCGCCACGTCCGTCACCCTGAACATGCGGCGGTCGCCGGCAATGACCGTCGACAGCGTCTGGCTGAAGACGGCGTCGCGGCCTCTCGCCCCGGCCATCGCCTCGCGCGCCTGCGTGCCCAGCAGTTCGCGCCCGTCGCGCGCGGCGGCTTCGCCATCCGTCGCCTCGACGGCGGACGCATAGGCGCGGTTCACCCATTTCAGGCTACCGTCGGCGCGGCGCAGCCAGGCCGGCATGTCGAGCGCATCGACGAGTCCCAGCAGCACGTCGGATTCCGCCACGAGCCGCTGGTTCTCCAGTTTGAGGCGGGCCTGCTGGCGCTGCGCGTCCGACAGGGAGACGAAGCGGACAAGCACGTTCTGCGACGTCTTGCGGCCATGCGCCTCGAGCGGTACGCCGGCCTGCGTCTCGATCACCAGGTCAAAGGGTGTCGCCCTGTCGCGCAGCGCGGCGATCGCCTGCTCCAGCGCGCCGGCCGAGCGCGGCGCCAGCCAGCGCCCGAAAGCGAGGAATGCCGCCCGTTCGTCGGGCGCACCGGATTCGACGGGCAAGGTGCCGACCAGCTCGGGCCTCGCCTCGTCGGCCGACCACGCGACGACGCGCTGGTCGCGCAGGTTGAGCATGGCTTCCGAGCGCTGCAAGGATACGGCGAGGTCGGCGACGCGGGCTCTCAGCCCCGTATTCTCCGACGCAATGCGGGCGCGCTCGCGGATCAGCCAGACGGCCGAAAGCAGCGCCGCGCCCATGACGCCGGCGAACATCGCAAGTTGCATGACTTCGAGCGTGCCGACCGAGAGGCTGGCGCGGATTGCGTCGGCCTGGGCCGCTGCCTGGCCGGTCAGGGCCATGGCCGCCGTCGAGGCGCCGAGAAGCAGGCGCACCGGACGCAGGGCCCGGCGTGCAGAATCGCTGTTGCCGCCGGCTGCGGCCAATCCCGCCAATGGCGGGTTCACGCCCGGCATGTCCTGGTCCTCTCCGCCGCCCGCTGGCAAGACCGCACTGGCGCGGCGTCCCTCAATCCCCGTCTCGGGAAACCGCGAATCACCGGACAATAGACGTCGCGGGAATCGCCGTGAAGGCGGCCCGCCACCCAAAAAAGAGGGAGGCGGCGATCAACCGACCGCCGCCCCATTATCTAGGCGCTCTGCAACGGAGCCCGCTGGGACCAATTCACATTCTGGTCAGGCCGAGCCGAAACGGCGGGTTTCGAGAACCGGAGCGGAACGTACATTTGGGTACGTGAGCACCGGAAGCGCAGAAAGCTGCCGTTGCAGGCCGGCATCACCAGAATGCGGACTGGTCCTAGTAGCGGTAATGCTCGGACTTGAACGGTCCCTGCGGGGCGACGCCGATATAGGCGGCCTGTTCGTTCGACAGCTCGGTCAGCTTGGCGCTGAGCTTGGCCAGATGCAGGCGGGCCACCTTCTCGTCGAGGTGCTTCGGCAGCACGTAGACCTCGTTCTTGTACTTGCCGGGCTTGGTGAAGAGCTCGATCTGCGCCAGCGTCTGGTTGGTGAAGGACGCCGACATGACGAAGCTCGGGTGGCCGGTGGCGTTGCCGAGGTTGAGCAGGCGGCCTTCCGACAGCAGGATCATCCGCTTGCCGTCCGGGAACGAGATCATGTCGACCTGCGGCTTGACATTGGTCCACTTGAGGTTGCGAAGGGCGGCGACCTGGATCTCGTTGTCGAAGTGGCCGATGTTGCCGACGATCGCCATGTCCTTCAGCTTGCGCATGTGGTCGAGCGTGACGACGTCCTTGTTGCCGGTCGTGGTGATCACGATGTCGGCGGTCGGCGCGGCGTCTTCCAGCGTGACCACCTCGAAGCCGTCCATGGCGGCCTGCAGTGCGCAGATCGGGTCGACCTCGGTGACCTTCACGCGGGCGCCGGCGCCCTGCAGCGAGGCGGCCGAACCCTTGCCGACGTCGCCGTAGCCGCAGACCACCGCGACCTTGCCGGCCATCATGACGTCGGTGCCGCGGCGGATGCCGTCGACCAGCGATTCCTTGCAGCCGTACTTGTTGTCGAACTTCGACTTGGTGACCGAGTCGTTGACGTTGATCGCCGGGAAGGGAAGCAGGCCCTTCTTCTGCAGCTGGTAGAGGCGGTTGACGCCCGTCGTGGTTTCCTCGGTGACGCCCTTGATGGCGTCGCGCTGCTTGGTGAACCAGCCCGGCGAGGCCTTGAGGCGCTTCTTCACCTGGGCGACGAAATATTCCTCTTCTTCCGACTGCGGGTTGGAGAGCACGTCCTCGCCGGCCTCGGCGCGCGCACCCATCAGGATGTACATGGTGGCGTCGCCGCCATCGTCGAGGATCATGTTGGACAGGCCGCCGTCGGCCCACTGGAAGATCTTGTCGGTGTAGTCCCAGTAATCCTCGAGCGACTCTCCCTTGACGGCGAAGACCGGGATGCCGGCGGCGGCGATCGCGGCGGCGGCATGGTCCTGCGTCGAGAAGATGTTGCACGAGGCCCAGCGGATCTCGGCGCCGAGATGTTTCAGCGTCTCGATCAGCACGGCGGTCTGGATCGTCATGTGCAGCGAGCCGGTGATGCGCGCGCCCTTGAGCGGCTGGCTCGGGCCGTATTCCTCGCGCGTCGCCATCAGGCCCGGCATCTCGGTCTCGGCGATCTCGATTTCCTTGCGGCCCCAGTCGGCCAGCTTGATGTCTGCAACGTGATAGTCGTTCTGACGCGACATGAGCGTTTTCTCCGGTCCGGAATGGCTTGCGGGCAACAGCGGCGACTTCGCGAATGCGGGGGCGCACACAGCCCGATGGGGCGCCTGACTAGCAGATCGTCCGGCGGTCGACAATGGGATATAAAGAAATCTTTATGCGTCTATGTGAGGCCGCTTACGCCTCTTCGCCGAACCGCGCGGCGATCAGGTCGCCCAGCGCGGACACGGCGGCGATGGCCTCTGCGCCCTTCGCGGTGATGGTGATGCGGCATCCGGGGCTCGCCGCCAGCATCATCAGCCCCATGATCGACGTACCGCCCACCGACATCCCGTCCTTCTCGACGGTGATGCGCGCGTCGAAGCTGCCGGCCAGCTGGACGAACTTCGCCGAGGCGCGGGCGTGCAGGCCGCGCTGGTTGACGATGGTAAACTCCCTGACCACCGGGGTCGCGGCACTCATTTTCCGCTCAGGAGCTGGCTGGCAACGTTGATGTACTTGCGGCCGGCGGCCTGGGCGGCGTCGATCGCGATGCCGAGGTCGTCGTCCTTGCGGACGCTGGACAGCTTGATGAGCATCGGCAGGTTCATGCCGGCGATCACCTCGACGCGGCCGGCCTCCATGACCGAGATGGCGAGGTTCGAGGGCGTGCCGCCGAACATGTCGGTCAGCACCACGACGCCGGAGCCCGTGTCAGCGCGTGCGACGGCCGCCACGATGTCGCCGCGCCGCTGCTCCATGTCGTCGTCGGCGCCGATCGAGACGGTCTCGAAGCTCTCCTGCCTGCCGACGACATGCTCGACCGCCTTCCGGAATTCGTCGGCAAGCTGTCCGTGCGTCACCAGCACGAGTCCGATCATCCTGCCTTGGCTCCCGTTACTGCCAACCTGGGCATGCCGCCGCTGGGCGGTCTCGTCACGCGGCGCCGATAGCCCCTGGTCCGCGGAGGTGCGCAATCTTGTCGAGGCGACACCGCTTGGCAAGCCCTGACTTCGGCCATTTGGGCCATACAGGTGCGTTTTTCGTCGCACCCCGGGCCGTTGTCGTAACGTCACCCGGGTCGGGCAAGCCACGCTTCGACGGCGCGGGCGGCCCCCGGTGTGTCGCGCGCGGCCAGGACGAGCAGCGGCAACCGGACGCCCGCCATGTCGGCCGTCTGGTCCACCGCCATGCGCGGCGCGGCTCCCGGCTCGACCAGCTGCACGACAAGGTCCGCAACGGCCGTGGGCAGGTGCCGGACGGGCGACGGGCCCAGGCCGCGAACCTCGACAAGGCCGGTGATCGCCGCTGGAGCCATGCAGACGAGGACGCCGTTCCGGGACGAGACCAGGACCTGGTCGTCGCTGACCAGCCGGGCGAACACGCCGCGCGCCGCCGCGCGCTCGGCCAGCACCATCGCCAGCGACGACTTGCCGCTGCACGGTTCGCCCGTGATCACGATGCCGCGATCACCGACGACCGTCATCGACGCATGGATGTTGCGGGGCGCCATCGCAGAAGGGCCGGCCGTCACCCTTCGGCCGGCAGGCTGACCACGAATCGGGCGCCCTTGATGCCGCCCGGCTTGGCGCCGGGGATGTTCTCGGCGGTGAGCGTGCCGCCATGTGCCTCGACGATCTGCCGGCTGATCGACAGGCCGAGGCCCGAGTTCTGTCCGAATGCCTCGCCCGCCGGCCGGTCCGTATAGAACCGCTCGAAGATGCGCTCGATGTTCTCGGCGCGGATGCCCGGGCCGTTGTCGTCGACGATGACCAGATTGTACTTGCCCGACCGCGACAGCGTCACCGAGATGCGGCCGCCCTCGTCCGGGACGAAGGAACGGGCGTTCTCGATCAGGTTGGTCACCACCTGGCCGAGGCGCAGGTCGTGGCCCATGACATGGTAGCCCTTGACGCCCTGCGGCAGCTTCGACGCCTTGAAGTCGATCTCGACCGCCTTCTTGTGGCGGCCGACGTCGCGCGAGATCGCGACCAGGTCGCCGACGAACTTCTTCAGGTCGACGCGCGCGGCGTCCTCGCGCTGCAGCTCGGCATCGAGACGCGACGCGTCCGAGATGTCGGTGATCAGCCGGTCGAGGCGGCGGACATCGTGCTGGATGACGTCCATCAGCCGGTCGCGCGCCTCGGGCTTCTTGGCCAGCGGCAAGGTCTCGACGGCGCTGCGCAGCGAGGTCAGCGGGTTCTTCAGCTCGTGGCTGACGTCGGCGGCGAAGCTTTCGATCGCCTCGATGCGCGCATAGAGCGCATTGGTCATGTCGCGCACCGCGACCGACAGGTTGCCGATCTCGTCGCGGCGGTCCGAATAGTCGGGGATTTCCTCGCGGTTCTTGACGCCGCGCCGCACGCGCACCGCCGCGGCGGCCAGCCGGCGCAGCGGGTTGGCGATGGTCGAGGCCAGCAGCATGGACAGGATCGCCGTCACCAGCGCGGCCACCCCGAAGACGCGCAGGATCGCCTTGCGCTCGGCCGCGACGATCTTGTCGATGTCGCCGCCCTGGGTCGACAGCAGCAGCACGCCCAGCACGGCGCGGAAACGCTGGATCGGCACGGCGACGGAGACGATCTGCTCGCCCTGCTCGCTGATGCGCACCACCGTCGCCGGGCTGCCGGTGAGCGCGGTGATCACCTCGGGATAGGTCGCGCCGCTGCCGCCCGGCTGCTCGCGATAGACCGGCAGGTCGGTGCGGCGGAAGAAGTCGGCCACCAGCTTGGCGACGCGGTCCCAGAAGTCCGGCTCCTCCTCCTCCATGGTCGGCAGGTCGTAGCGGAGGATCTGGCCGCGCGAATAGAGATGCCGGGAATCGAGCAGCAGGTTGGCGTCGCGGTCGTAGATGCGCGCGCGGGTGCGGGTCGGCGAGATCAGCCGCCTGAGCAGCGGCGCCACCTGCTCGGGATTGATCGGGAAATCGAGGCTGTCCAGCTGCTCGCTGCCCGGCGCCAGGCTCTGGCCGGCCTGCAGCTCGAGCAGCTTCTCGGGGTCGATCGAGATCGAGTCCGTCTCGACGGTGGCCGACGAGGCGATCGCGCCGGCGATGATCTCGCCCTGCGTCATCAGGCTTTCCACGCGGGCGTCGATCAGCCCGTCGCGGAACTGGTTCATGTAGAGGATGCCCACGACGAGCACGCCGAGCGCAGCCAGATTGAGAATCAGGATGCGCTTGGTCAGGCTCGAGAAGATGTGCTGGCTGAGGAAGCGCACGGGCGCCGTCAGCCATGACAGGAGCGCGGACGCGCCGCGCGGCTGGCCCTCGTTCAGGGCCGCCGGCTTGTCGAAGTCACTTTCGATCGCCATCCAAAGGTCGTCTCCGGGCGGGCATCAGGAGCAGCTTGGCTGCTCCTCACGCCTCGCGAAAGCGGTAACCGACCCCATACAGCGTTTCGATCATGTCGAAATCATCGTCGACGGATTTGAATTTCTTGCGCAGGCGCTTGATGTGGCTGTCGATGGTGCGGTCGTCCACATAGACCTGTTCATCATAGGCCGAATCCATCAGCGCGTCACGGCTCTTCACCACGCCCGGGCGCTGCGCGAGCGAGTGCAGGATCAGGAACTCGGTGACGGTCAGCGTCACCGCCTCGCCCTTCCAGGTGCAGGTATGGCGCTCCTGGTCCATGACGAGCTGGCCGCGCTCGAGCGAGCGGGCCTGCTGGGCCGGCGTCTTGGCGCCGGTCTCGCGGGTCGCGGCGCGGCGCAGCACGGCGCGGACGCGCTCGACCAGCAGGCGCTGGGAGAACGGCTTCCGGATGAAGTCGTCGGCGCCCATCTTGAGGCCGAAGAGCTCGTCGATCTCGTCGTCCTTGGACGTCAGGAAGATCACCGGCAGGTCGGTCTTCTGCCGAAGCCGCCGAAGCAGCTCCATGCCGTCCATGCGCGGCATCTTGATGTCGAAGATGGCGAGGTTCGGTGGCCGGGCCGAAAGGCCTTCCAGCGCCGAGGCGCCGTCGGTGAAAGTCTCGACCCTGTAGCCTTCGGATTCCAGGGCGATCGAGACCGAAGTCAGGATGTTCCGATCGTCGTCGACAAGCGCAATCGTTGCCATGTCAAGCGGCTCCCTCATGAGCGGGCGTCCCTTCCTGCTTCCGAGCAGCGGCCATAGAGGGACAAATTGAGTACGAATTGTGGCATAGCCCACGGGCCTTGCGCGGAGCAAGGACAGGAGGCGGATTTCAACTGCTTGCCTTAACGGCAGGCCCTGTCGAATCCCTGTGCAACGGTAACCATGTCTTGTTCATACAACCGATTTAAACAGAATTCAAAATCTTTAAATCGATTAATGATTTGATATCGCTTGGTTTTTCTGGTTCCTGCGGCTCCGCTTCCGCATCGGAGGCGTTTCGAGGCGGCTTTCTGGGCGGAGAAAAGCGGATGAACGAAGTCGGCATGCGCAATCCGGCGTGCGGGGTGGCGGAAGCCGGCCTGGTCGGGACAGGGGCCGGGCTCGGAAAGGTCCACTACAACCTCGGTACCGCCGAACTCTATGAAGAGTCCCTGCGGCGCGGCGAGGCCAGGCTGACCGCCGACGGCGCGCTCGTCGCCTATACGGGCCAGCACACCGGCCGCTCGCCGAAAGACAAGTTTGTCGTCCGCGACGCCAGCACCGAGGGTCGGGTCTGGTGGGACAACAACCGATCGATCACGCCGGCGCAGTTCGACGCGCTGCATGCCGATTTCCTCGAGCACGCGAAAGGCCGCGACCTGTTCGTGCAGGACCTCGTCGGCGGCGCCGACCCGGCCAACGCGCTGCCGACCCGCGTCGTCACCGAACTGGCCTGGCATTCGCTATTCATCCGCAACCTGCTGATCCGGCCGGATCGCCAGTCGCTTGCCGGCTTCCTGCCGAAGCTGACGATCATCGACCTGCCGTCCTTCAAGGCCGATCCCGGCCGCCACGGCAGCCGCACCGACACGGTCATCGCCATCGACTTCACGCGGATGATCGTGCTGATCGGCGGAACCGCCTATGCCGGCGAGATGAAGAAGTCGGTGTTCACGGCGCTCAACTACCTGCTGCCCGGCAACGACGTGATGCCGATGCACTGCTCGGCCAATGTCGGACCGGCCGGCGATTCGGCGGTCTTCTTCGGCCTGTCCGGCACCGGCAAGACGACGCTCTCGGCCGACCCGACGCGGACGCTGATCGGCGACGACGAGCACGGCTGGGGCGCCGACGGCATCTTCAACTTCGAGGGCGGCTGCTACGCGAAGACGATCCGCCTGTCGGCCGAGGCCGAGCCGGAGATCTTCGCGACGACCAGGCGCTTCGGCACGGTTCTGGAGAACATCCCGCTGTCGGCGGAGGGCGTGCCCGACCTCGACGACGAGAGCCTGACCGAGAACACGCGCGCCGCCTACCCGCTCGACTTCATCGCCAACGCCAGCGAGACCGGCCGCGCCGGCCACCCGAAGAACATCATCATGCTGACGGCGGACGCGTTCGGCGTGATGCCGCCAGTGGCGCGGCTGACGCCGGCCCAGGCCATGTACCACTTCATTTCCGGCTACACGGCCAAGGTCGCCGGCACCGAGCGCGGCGTGACCGAGCCGACGCCCGAATTCTCGGCCTGCTTCGGCTCGCCTTTCCTGCCGCTGCACCCGTCCGAGTACGGCGCGCTGCTCAAGGACCTGATCGCGCGCCACGGCGCGACATGCTGGCTGGTCAACACCGGCTGGACCGGCGGCGCCTACGGCACCGGCAGGCGCATGCCGATCAAGGCGACCCGCGCGCTGCTCGCCGCCGCACTCGACGGCTCGCTCAGGAACGCCGAGTTCCGTACCGATCCGAGCTTCGGCTTCGCCGTGCCGCTGGCCGTGCCGGGCGTCGATGCATCAATCCTCGACCCGCGCTCCACATGGGCCGACAAGGCCGCCTACGACCGGCAGGCCCGCAAGCTGGTGTCGATGTTCATCGACAATTTCGCCAAGTACGAAACCCATGTCGACGCGACCGTGCTCGGCGCCGCGCCGCGCAGGCAAGAAGCCGCGTAGGGCTGTACTGCAGCAGCCCTCTCCCTTCTCCCCGTTTGGGGTCCGAAGGACGGGTGCGCAGCACCCAGGGCGTGCCTGAGCCTGAAAGGCGAAGGCGGATGCGGGGTGCTGTAGGGACTGAAGCGTCGGCGAATGACCGACACCCTCATCCGACCTCCCTTGTGGCTGCCCTGCCGCCGGGCTCGGCCACACCTCCCGGACGGAGAGAGGACGCGAACCGCACGCGAACGGGTAGGGCGTCGGAATCCATAGATGATCTGAGAAGGAATGCCCCCACTCCCCGTTGCCGCTGCAACGGGCTAAGGATGACGTGCGTCTCGGCGCCACGGAATCAGGGAGCGGGCGACGACCCGGGCGGAATGAGCGGTCGCATCGAAATCGCGCCTGGCGTGTTCATCGAGGATCGCGACCTCGAGGAGAGCTTCATCCGCGCCTCCGGCCCGGGCGGCCAGAACGTCAACAAGGTGGCGACGGCCGTGCAGTTGCGCTTCGACGCTGCCAACGCCGCGGGCCTCCCGCCGCATATCCGCGACAAGACGCTGGCGCTCGCCGGCCAGCGCGCCACCAAGGAAGGCGCGATCCTGATCGAGGCCGGCCGCTTCCGCACCCAGGAGCGCAACCGGCAGGACGCCCGCGACCGGCTGGTGGCGCTCATCGCCAGGGCTGCCGAACCGCCGCCGCCGCCGCGCCGGAAGACGAAACCGTCGAAGGGCGCGGTTGAAAGGCGGCTGAAGAGCAAGGCCGGCCGCTCCACCGTCAAGAAGATGCGCGGCAAGGTTTCCGACGACTGAAGTGCCGCGATGAAGGCTGAGCAAGTAACGGGTTTTGCGCTTCGCCACGCAGTGCCAGAATGGGTCGGGCGGCAATGAGCCGGCGATCAGCCAGGGAGACAGCATCGGATGGGCATCTACGATTTCGTCAAGGGCGTGGGAAAGTCCCTGGGGTTCGGGGACGATGCCGACGACGCGAAGAAGGCCATGACCGTGAAGCGCGATCTGGAATCCTACCAGCTCGGCACGCAGAAGGTGGGCCTCGCGGTGCGCGGCGAGACCGTCGTCCTCAAGGGTGCCGTGCCGGACCAGGAAACCTATGAAAAGACGATCGTCGCCGTCGGAAACACGCTCGGCGTCGCCAAGGTGAACGCCGACGAGCTGGTCATCGTACCGCCGGACAGTGGGCTCAAGCTCGACCAGGCCGACATCAACGCGCTGATCAAGGCGTCCACGCCGGCGAAAGAGCCGGTCTTCCACAAGGTGAAGAAGGGCGACACGCTCTGGAAGATCGCCGAGAAGGTCTACGGCAAGGGCCGCGGCGCACGGAACGACGTGATCTTCCAGGCCAACCGGCCGATGCTGACCCATCCGGACAGGATCTATCCGGGACAGATCCTGCGGATCCCGGATATCGACGCGGCCTGATCCGCGACACCATGCAGGTCCTGCCGCCCGGCGTCCGGCACATGCCGGGTTTCCTCGATCCGGAGACGCAAATCGCGCTCCTGGAGGAAATCCGCGCCGTCGTGCAGGCGGCGCCGCTCTTCACGCCGCGCATGCCGCGCACCGGCAAGCCGATGAGCGTGCGCATGACCAATTGCGGTTCGCTCGGCTGGGTCACCGACAAGGAGCACGGCTACCGCTATCAGCCGACGCATCCCGATACGGGTGCGCCATGGCCGCCGATCCCCGAACGCCTTCTCGCCTTGTGGAAAGAGGTGTCGGGCTATCCCCACCCGCCGGAAGCCTGCCTCGTCAATCTCTACGATCCGGCGGCGAAGATGGGCCTGCATCAGGACCGGGACGAGCAGGAGTTGGGCGCGCCGGTCGTCTCGGTGTCGCTCGGCGACGCCTGCCTCTTCCGCGTCGGGGGCACGACGCGCGACGCCCCGACGCGCTCTTTCCGCCTGGAGACGGGCGATGTCGTGGTGCTGGGCGGCGCCGGACGCCTCGCCTTCCATGGCGTCGACCGCATCTACCCCTCGACCTCGGCGCTTCTGAAGAAGGGCGGCCGCATCAACCTCACGCTCAGGCGCGTGACAAGGTCCCAACCCTGACCGTTCGGGTAAGGGAATCGTGAGATTTTGCAGCTAGCACTCGTACCATCACGCGAGCGTCGGCGAGCGATGGCACTATCGACCCGTTTCCAGGACAGGCTCCGCGACGTTGCGGCGCGCACCGCCGTGCTCGTCCGGGCCGACGCCGGGCTTTACGCCTTCATCGCGCTGTACACCTTCTGCGGCCTTGCCTTCCTGCACATCGCCGGCGCCACCGACCGGGCCGCCTACGGCATTTACGTGTCGCGCTGGCTGACCCTGTTCGCGCTGCTCTTGCCGACCATCGCCATCCTGGTGGACACCGCGCTGGTCATCCACCGCTTCGACAGGCGGCGGTCGCTCGCCGCCCGCAAGGTCTTCTCCCCGGCGCGGCTCGCGACCTTCTTCGCCGGTATGCTTCTCCTGCAGGGCATGATGGCCTTCCAGGGCACGTTCACCTCGGTCAAGAACGCCGCCACCGTCTGGCACGGCGGCTTCCCCGACGACCGCGTCCAGGCCGACATCGACCAGGCGATCCATTTCGGCGTCGACCCGTGGCGCTGGCTGCAGCCGGTCCTCGGCAACGACTGGACGCGCGCAGCGATCGAGTGGAACTACAACGTGCTCTGGTTCGTGCTCTGCTTCGGCGCGCTTTTCTTCGTCGCCACGTCGCCGAAAGCGGCGGCGATCCGGACCCGCTACGTGCTGGGATTCATGCTGGCCTGGATCGTCGTCGGCAACCTCGTCGCCGGCACGTTTCTCTCGGCGGGGCCCGCTTTCTACGGTCTGGTGACCGGTGACGAGGCGCGCTTTGCAGAGCAGCTCGCCTTCCTGGCGCGCGGCGCCGGCTCGCCCAATTCGGCCGCCGCCTACCAGGAGTATCTCTGGAGCCTGCACGCGGCCGGCCAGACCGGCTTCGGCTCGGGCATCTCCGCCTTCCCCAGCGTGCACGTGGCGCTGGCGACGCTCAACGCGCTGTTCCTGGCCGAGCGCAATCGATGGCTCGGCCTCGCCGGCTTCGCCTATGTCGCCCTGATCGTCATGAGTTCGGTCTATCTCGCCTGGCACTACGCCATCGACGGCTATGCGGCGATCGCGCTGGTGGTGGCGATCCACTTCGCCCTGAAGAAGTTCGTCGCCGCCCGGCGCGTCGAAACGCTGGCCGCGGCGCTGGCGAAACCCGTCACAGCTTCCTGAGGGCCACTTCCTCGACGCGGTGGTTCTCGCCCTTCCTGAGGATCAGGTCGGCGCGCGGCCTTGTCGGCAGGATGTTCTCGCGCAGGTTCTTGAGGTTGATGTTGTGCCAGAGCCCCTCGGCGACGGCACGGGCCGCATCCTCCGACAGCTGCGAATAGCGGTGGAAGAAGGATTCCGGGTCCCGGAAGGCGGTCTCGCGCAGCCGCATGAAGCGCGCGATGTACCACTCGTGGATGCGCTCCTCGTCGGCGTCGATATAGATCGAGAAGTCGAAGAAGTCCGAGACGAAGGGCACGAACTTGCCGTCCTTCGGCAGTTCGCGCGGCTGCAGCACGTTCAGCCCCTCGAAGATCAGGATGTCGGGACGGTCGATGGTGACGCTGCCACCCGGCACCACGTCGTAGGTCAGGTGCGAATAGACCGGCGCGCGCACGTCGGGCTGGCCGGACTTGATCGCCGCGAGGAACCGGAGGATCGCGCCGGCGTCGTAGCTTTCCGGGAAGCCCTTGCGCTCCATCAAATTCTCGCGGCGCAGCACGTCGTTCGGCAGCAGGAAGCCGTCTGTGGTGATCAGGTCGACCTTGGGGCTCGACGGCCAGCGGCCCATCAGCTCCTTCAGCACGCGCGCGGTGGTCGACTTGCCGACCGCGACCGAGCCGGCCATGCCGATGATGAAGGGCGTCTTCACCGCGCCGTCGGCCTGGAAGAAGCGCTTGCGCTGCGCGAACAGGGACTGGCTCGTCTCGACATGCGCGGACAGGAGCCGCGACAGCGACAGGTAGATGCGCCTGACCTCGTCGAGGTCGATCGGATCGTAGAGCGAGGAAAGCCGGCGGACCTCGTCGGTCGTCAGCGTCAGCGGCGTGTCGGCGCGGAACTCCGCCCAGCGCTCGGCCGAGAAGAACCGGTAGGGCGAATACCTCTCGGTCGGTGCGAGCTGGTCCATCCCTCACCCCTCCGGCGATCAGTCCCGCTTGCGCGAGGCCTTTTCCGCCACTCCGGACTGCGAGGTCCGGGCTTCCAGTTCCGTCAGCACGTCCGCCAGCGGCACGCCGGCGATCGAAAGCACGACCAGCCAATGATAGAGGAGGTCGGCGCTCTCGGAAACGAGACCTTTCGTATCGCCCCGGACCGCGGCGATCACCGTCTCTACGGCTTCCTCGCCGAGCTTCTGCGCCGCCTTGGGCATGCCGGCGGCGACCAGCTTCGCGGTCCACGAGCCCGAATCGCCGGAGCGGGCGCGCTCGGCGACGATCTTCTCCAGGGCAGCGAGCGAGAAATCGGCCATCGGCTGCGCGTTTAGGCCCGCATCGCGCTCGAGTCGAGTCGCATGGCGAGGCCGGCGGCCGCCATGTGCGCCTTGGCCTCCGCGATCGAATAGGTGCCGAAGTGGAAGATCGAGGCGGCAAGCACCGCCGTCGCGTGGCCGTCGCGGATGCCCGCCACCATGTGGTCGAGCGTGCCGACGCCGCCCGACGCGATCACCGGCGCGCGCACCGCATCCGCCACGGCCCGCGTCAGCGCGATGTCGTAGCCCGCCTTGGTCCCGTCCCGGTCCATCGAGGTCAGCAGGATTTCGCCCGCGCCGAGGTCGACGACCTTCCGCGCGAACTCGACCGCGTCGATGCCGGTGCGCTCGCGCCCGCCATGGGTGAATATCTCCCAGCGATCGGCCTCGCCCGCCCCCGACACCTTCTTCGCGTCGATGGCCACCACGATGCACTGGTTGCCGAACTTGTCGGCGGCTTCCGCCACGAACTCCGGCCGCTTCACCGCCGCCGTGTTGATCGACACCTTGTCGGCGCCGGCCAGCAGCAGCTTGCGGATGTCCGCCACCTGCCGGACGCCACCGCCCACCGTCAGCGGCATGAAGCACTGTTCGGCGGTGCGCGCGATCACGTCGAAGATCGTCTCGCGATTGTCCGACGAAGCGGTGATGTCGAGGAAACACAGCTCGTCGGCGCCGGCCGCGTCATAGGCCCTCGCCGCCTCCACCGGGTCGCCCGCATCGACCAGGTCGACGAAGTTGACGCCCTTGACGACGCGGCCGTCTTTCACGTCGAGGCAGGGGATGACGCGGGACTTGAGGGTCATCGCGGCTCCTCGAACAGCGCCGGACCGGGCTTCGACTTGCCGCGCAGGATCGCCAGCGCCTCGGCCGGGTCGATGCGCCCGTCGTAGAGCGCGCGGCCAGAGATGGCGCCTTCCAGCTTTCGCGCGTCCGGCATGGTCATGCGCACGATGTCGGCGACTGAGGCGAGCCCGCCCGAGGCGATGACCGGGATCGAGACCGCGTCGGCCAGTTCGATGGTCGATTCCCAGTTGATGCCCGTCAGCACGCCATCGCGGTCGATGTCGGTGTAGACGATCGCCGCGACGCCGGCGCCCTCGAACTTCTTCGCCAGCTCGATTGCGCCCAGCTTCGACGCCTTCGCCCAGCCCTCGACGGCCACCTTGCCGCCGCGCGCGTCGATGCCCACCGCTATCCTGCCGGGGAACTGCCGGCAGGCTTGCCTGACGAGGTCGGGATCACGCACCGCGACCGTGCCGAGGATGACGCGGGCGAGGCCCTTCGCCAGCCAGTTCTCGACATGGGCCAAGCTGCGGATGCCGCCGCCGAGCTGCACCGGGTTGGTGGTGGACGACAGGATCGCCTCGACCGCCGCCCCGTTGACCGACCGGCCCTCGAAGGCGCCATCTAGGTCGACGACGTGCAGCCATTCGAAGCCCTGGTGCTGGAAGGCTTTCGCCTGCGCGCCCGGGTCGGCGTTGTAGACCGTCGCCTGGTCCATGTCGCCGAGCTTGAGCCGCACGCACTGGCCGCCCTTCAGGTCGATGGCGGGGAAAAGGATCATGGTTTCCATCTCAGGAAATTGGCGATGAGCGCCAGTCCCAGCGCCTGGCTCTTCTCTGGATGGAACTGCGTGCCGATCCTGTTGTCGCGCGCCACCGCCGCGGTGACCGGTCCGCCATAGTCGGCCGTGGCGATGACATCGCCCGGCCGCGTCGCCGCGAGGTGATAGGAGTGGACGAAATAGGCATGCAGCCCGGTCTCGCCGGTCGGGATGCCGTCGAACAGCGGGTGCGCGCGCTTCAGCGCGATCGTGTTCCAGCCGATCTGCGGGATCTTCAGCGACGGGTCGGCCGGCTCGATCTCCCTGACGTCGCCGGCGATCCAGCCGAAGCCGTTCGTGACCGTCTTCTCCAGCCCCCGCTCCGACATGAGCTGCATGCCGACGCAGATGCCGAGGAACGGCCGGCCCTTCGGCCCCGCAACCTCCTCGATCGCCTCGACCATGCCCGGTACGGCGTCGAGGCCGGCGCGGCAGTCCGCATAGGCGCCGACGCCCGGCAGCACGATGCGGTCGGCGGTTCGCACGCGGCCGGCGTCCGCCGTCAGGTCGATCTCGACCGTGATCCCGGCTTCCCGCGCGGCCCGCTCGAAGGCCTTGGTGGCCGAGCGCAGGTTGCCCGAGCCGTAGTCGATGATGGCAACACGCATCAGCGGTGGTCCGGATATGCCATCAGGCCGAGCGCCGGCCCGGGGGCAGGCCTCGCCGGCGCGAACGGGCGCGCTGAGACGGGCGCGGTCTGTTCATGCGGCGTCCCGGCAACCGGTTCCTCGGCCCCGAACGCGTAGCGCGTCTCCGCTTCCTGCAGGTCCTGCGCCTCGACGGTCCCGGCCTCCGTCCAGCCGCGCCGCCGCATCGCGGCGATGCGCAGCGACGATGCCTCGAAGCCGAAGCCCAGCGAGATCAGCGCAGACAGCGCCGCGCCGGCGCCGCCATGGCCGGCAAGCTCGGAGAGGCCGGCTACGACGGCGATCGCGGCGAAAGCCAGCGCCGCCTCGATCCACAGCCAGTGCCACAACAGCCAGAACACAGGGACGACGAAGGCCAGCACGTGAAAACCGTCGCGCACGAAGACGGCGCCATCGGTCGGCGTCGCGGCCCGGCTGCCCGGAGGCTCCATCACGACATAGGTCGCCATCAGACGCTCACGCGGAGAGCGTGCCCTTGGTGGACGGGACGTTGCCGGCCTCGCGCGGGTCGAGCGCCACCGCTGCGCGCAGCGCCCGCGCCACCGCCTTGAAGCAGGTCTCGGCGATGTGGTGGCTGTTCGCGCCGTAGTGGTTGAGCACGTGCAGCGTGATGCCGGCGTTCTGCGCCAGCGCCTGGAAGAACTCGCGCACCAGTTCGGTGTCGAAGGTGCCGATCTTCTGGGTCGGAAAATCGACCTTCCAGACCAGGAACGGACGGCCCGAGACGTCGAGCGCGGCCCGCGTCAGCGTCTCGTCCATCGCGAGGTCGATCGAGGCGTAGCGGACGATGCCGCGCCGCTCGCCCAGCGCCTTCGACAGCGCCTGGCCGATCGCGATGCCGACGTCCTCCACCGTGTGGTGGTCGTCGATGTGCAGGTCGCCCTTGGCCTTCACGGTCAGGTCGATCAGCGAATGCCGCGACAGCTGCTCCAGCATGTGGTCGAAGAAGCCGACCCCGGTCGATACGTCGAAGCGCCCGTTGCCGTCGACGTCGACGGTCACGGAGATCGACGTCTCCTTGGTCTGCCTGCTGACGGTGGCGATCCGCTTGGACGTGGCAGGGGCTTTGGCGGCGGCCATGGCCGGTCTCCGGTGAACACGCCGCGCTCATAACAGCCCGGCGCGCCGTTTGCCAGTTGGCAAGCCGGCCTCACCGTCGCGCATTTGCAAAAGCCGGCGGGCTCCATACATAGATCGCAACTTCACTCGTACCGCGCCGGCTGCCTCATGGGGGCGGCGTGAATCGGAGTCCTGATGTCGAACGAACTTTCCATGCACGCCACGACGATCGTGACGGTGCGCAAGGCCGGCAAGGTGGTGATCGCCGGCGACGGCCAGGTCAGCCTCGGCCAGACCATCATGAAGGGCAACGCCCGCAAGGTCCGCCGGATCGGCAAGGGCAATGTCATCGCCGGTTTCGCCGGCGCCACCGCCGATGCCTTCACCCTGCTGGAGCGCCTCGAAGCCAAGCTCGAGCAGTATCCCGACCAGCTGATGCGCGCTGCCGTCGAACTCGCCAAGGACTGGCGCACCGACCGCTATCTGCGCCGGCTGGAGGCGATGATGCTGGTCGCCGACAGGCAGGTGTCTCTCGCCCTGACCGGCAATGGCGACGTGCTGGAGCCGGAGTTCGGCGTCGCGGCGATCGGCTCCGGCGGCAACTACGCGCTGGCGGCGGCCCGCGCGCTGGTCGACACCGACAAGGACGCCGAGGAGATCGCCCGCAAGGCGATGCAGATCGCCGCGGACATCTGCGTCTACACCAACCACAACTTCATCGTCGAAACGCTCGATGCGGCGTGACCCGGTGGCTTACGGCTTCCGCCCCGTCACCCGCGCAGACCTGCCGATGATCGCGACCTGGCTCGCCGAGCCGCACATGGTCGAATGGTGGGGAGAGGCGCAGGCCAGTCTGGCGGAGATCGCTCAGGCGATCGACGACCCGGCAACGGAGCCGTATGTCGTCGAACTCGACGGCGAGCCGATCGGCTACGTCCAGAGCTACGATCCGCATGGGGAGGACGGCCATCCCTACCGGGACCAGCCGGCCGGGACGCTGGGCATGGATATCTCGATCGGCGTGCCCGCCCTGCTCGGACGGGGCCACGGAACCGAGATCGTCCGGCAGTTCGCCGAGCGGCTTGTCGCCGCCGGCGCGCCGCGCATCGTGATCGATCCGGACCCGGATAACCTGCGCGCCATCCGCGCCTACGAGAAGGCCGGCTTCACGGCCTTCGATACGAGAATGTCGAAATACGGCCCGGCGCTGATGATGGCGCGCGACGCCCAGCAGGACGAGTAACTGTCATGACCAATTTTTCCCCCCGCGAGATCGTTTCCGAACTCGACCGCTTCATCATCGGCCAGAAGGACGCCAAGCGCGCCGTGGCCATCGCGCTGCGCAACCGCTGGCGCCGCCAGCAGCTGGAAGGCCAGATGCGCGAGGAGGTGATGCCGAAGAACATCCTGATGATCGGACCGACCGGCGTGGGCAAGACCGAGATATCGCGTCGCCTGGCCAAGCTCGCCGGCGCGCCCTTCATCAAGGTCGAGGCCACCAAGTTCACCGAGGTCGGCTATGTCGGCCGGGATGTCGAGCAGATCATCCGCGACCTTGTCGAGACGGCCATCGGCCTGACGCGCGAGAAGATGCGCGAGGACGTCAAGGCGCGCGCCCACGTCAACGCCGAGGAGCGCGTGCTGGAGGCGCTGGTCGGCAAGACGGCCAGCCCTGCGACGCGCGATTCGTTCCGCAAGAAGCTGCGCGACAACGAGCTGGACGACAGGGAAATCGAGATCGAGGTCGCCGACACAGGTTCGGGCGGCATGCCGAATTTCGATATCCCCGGCATGCCGGGCGCCAATATCGGCGTCATGAACATCAACGACATGCTCCAGAAGGCGATGGGCGGCAAGCGCACGAAGACGCGCAAGACCACCGTCAAGGAATCCTACGACGTGCTGGTTTCGGACGAGTCCGACAAGCTGCTCGACCAGGACGAGGTGGTACGCCGCGCGCTGGAATCGGCCGAGAACGACGGCATCGTGTTCATCGACGAGATCGACAAGGTCGCGACTCGGCAGGACGGCCTGTCGGGCGGCCCGTCGCGCGAGGGCGTGCAGCGCGACCTGCTGCCGCTGGTCGAAGGCACGACGGTCGCCACCAAATACGGGCCGATCAAGACCGATCACATCCTGTTCATCGCGTCCGGCGCCTTCCACGTCTCGAAGCCGTCGGACCTGCTGCCGGAACTGCAGGGCCGCCTGCCGATCCGTGTCGAGCTCCGCGCGCTGGACAAGGACGACTTCCGCCGCATCCTGACCGAGACCGAGGCCAGTCTCATCAAGCAGTACATCGCGCTGATGAAGACAGAAGGGGTCGACCTGACCTTCACCGACGACGCCATCGACAGCCTGGCCGGCGTGGCCGTGGACCTGAACTCCAGCGTCGAGAACATCGGCGCGCGCCGCCTCCAGACGGTGATGGAACGGGTGCTGGACGACATCTCGTTCCACGCGCCGGACAAGTCGGGCACCGACGTGACGATCGATGCGGCCTACGTGTCCAAGCACGTCGGGGATCTGGCCAAGAACACAGATTTGTCGCGTTTCATCCTTTAGGAAACCGGGTCCGGGCCTTTGCCCGGATTCGGGCGATGGGCGGAAGTGCGGATGATGGTCGGCTTGACCGGAAGCGCGCAATCGCGTTGGTAGCCCGGGCTACGAGAAGCTCGCGACGCATGACCACGCTCCGCCTGTCCCTGGTCCTTTCCTTCGTCTTCGCCGCCGGCATCGCTTCGGCGGCGACCGTCGTGCCGCCCGGCAACCGCTACACCGAGCAGCCGCCGATCCCCGGCGCGTCGGCGAAGCGCACGGCCGAACTCAAGACCAGCTACGAGGCGAAGTACCGCAAGGTGCTCAAGCTGCTCAGCCGCGACGCCGAGCTGCGCGACAAGATCCGCAAGGTCTCGGCAGCCTACGGCATCGACCCGCTGCACATGGCGGGCGCCATCGTCGGCGAGCATACCTACAATGTCGACGCCTACGACCGGCTGCAGTCCTATTACGTCAAGGCCGCGTCCTATCTCGGCAACGCCATCTCCTTCTCCTATGACGGGGAGGACATCGACTCCTTCGTCAAGCGGCCGGAGTTCGCCGGGTGCGGCGGTGACAGCTACGATCTGTGGGTCTGCCGCGAGGCGGTGTGGAACGGCAAGTTCCGCGGCAAGTCGGTCGGCGGCACGACCTTCCCCAACCAGCGCTTCAGCCAGGCCTTCTTCCAGCCGATGTATTCCGGCCAGACGTTCGGGCTCGGGCAGCTGAACCCGCTGGTCGCGCTGCAGATGAGCGACATCGTCCACAAGATGTCGGGCCTGCCCAGGCTCGACCATCGCGATGCGCCGAAGGTCTACGAGACGATCATGGACCCGGACATGACGCTCCCCTACGTCGCCGCGGCAATCAGGAAATCGATCGATTCCTATCGCGACATCGCCGGGTTCGACATCTCGCAGAACCCCGGCCTGACCGCCACGCTTTACAACGTCGGCAATCCCGAGGAACGGGCCCGGGCGCTGAAGGCCGAGAACGCCCAGCGCAAGGCGTCCGGCGAACAGCCGCGCATGCCGGAAGAGAATTATTACGGCTGGCTGGTCAACGAGAAGCTCGGCGACCTGGCCCCCCTGTTCTGAGCGCCGCTGTTCTGACCGTCGCGGTCCGGACGGCCGACCGCGACGCGGCACGCCGCACATCCTCGATCAGGCTTTCGATCTCGGCTTCGTCCAGCCGGTCGATCGTCACCGCCAGCAGGTTGGCGAGTTCGGTCGCCTTCGGCGAAAGACCGGCCGTGTCCACGACGGCGCGCGGATGATAGGTCTCGGCCAGCCGCTGCAACTCCTCGGCCTCATCCCAGATGACGTTGAAATAGCCGATCACCTTCTGGATCAGGACCCAGCTCGGCCTTCCCCGCCTTCCGTGCTCGAGCGCCGACAGATAGGCGGCGCTGACGCCGATCGCGGCGGCCATCTGCTTCTGGGTCACGCCCCTGGCCTGCCGCAGCGCCCGCAGCCTCTCGCCGAACGGCGTCATGGCGCAGCCTTGCGGCGCAGCCGGACGTAAAGCGCGCCGGAACCGCCATGGCTGCGCGCCGCCTCGTCGTAGCCGCTGACGAAGATGCGGAAGGGCGCGGTGGCGAACCAGGCCGGGACGGAACGGCGCAGCACGCCGTCGCCGCCGGACGACGAGCCCTTGCCGGTGATGACCAGCACGTAGCGGTGGCCGCGCTCATGGGCGGTGCGCAGGAAGGCGAGCAGCAGGAAATAGGCCTCGTCCTGCGTCATGCCATGCAGGTCAACGCGGCCGCCCATCTCGACCCTGCCCTTGGCGAGCTTGTCGCGCATCGGCGCGTCGATGGAGCGCGCCACGGTCGGCTGGCGCTGCGGCGCCGGGGTCGCAAGCGGTAGGGCGGGGGCGGAAACCTCGGCTTTGGCAGGCTCAGGCTTCGCAGCGACGGGTTTGTCGGCGGCGAGCGGCACCTTGGAGCGGCCCTTCAACGGCGCGGTCGTGTCGGCGATCCGGTTCCATAGGATGCGATCCTCCTCCGACAGCGCCCCGTCCTTGCGCGCCATCACTCTCTCCCGGCAACCAGCGCGCGCGGGATCAGCGCGTAGAAATCCGCTTCGTTGCGCACGACGCCGGCGATCTCGCCGGCCGCATCGCCCGAACCGGCGAAAAGATCGCCCCGCGCCGGGCCGACGATGGCCGAGCCCGTGTCCTGGGCGATCATCAGACGCCGGAACGGCCTGCCGTCGAAGGCGGTCAGTCCGGGTGCATCGACATAGAAGGGAGTTCCGAACGTGTGCAGAAGCCGGTCGACGGCCATCGAGCGGCCGGCCGTCAGCGGCACTTTCGCGGCGGCGACCGGACCGAGCGACGGGTCGTCCACCTCAGCCGCGCGGAAGAAGATGTAGGATCGGTTCTGCCAGAGGATCTCGTCGACACGACCGGGGTTCGCCCTGAACCAGGCACGGATCGACTGCATCGTCACCTGCGGTCGCGGGATCTCCCCGAGGTCGGCAAGCACGCCGCCGGGCCCGGTGAAGCGCTGACCCGATTTCGCAGCGTAGGTGACCCGCTTTTCCGCGCCATCGGCGTAAATCAACCGCGCCGCACCCTGCACGTGTACAAAAAACGCATCGACCTTCTCCTCGAGCCAGGCGATGGCGTTGGAATTGCTGCCTAAAACGCCTTGTTCGATCGCCGGCCGGTCGAAATATTCCACGATGCCGGCAGGCGTCGACCGTCCGAAGGCCAGATAAGGGTCGAGGCCGGCAGGCCGGTTGGTATCGTCGATGTCGACAAGATCGGCCGGTCGCGCCAGCAACGGAACCGTGAAACGCTCCGTCCGCACCGGCGAGGCGGCGACAACCGGTTCGTAGAAGCCGGTGACCAGCCCCTTGCCGCCCTCTTCCGCCTCAATGCGGCAGGGGACGAAATGCTTCTCGAAGAACTGCCTGGCGGCGGCGGCATCGGGGAGAGGGCCGTTGCGGGCTTCCGCATGGGCGTCGGCGCTGGCTGCGCAATCATTGCCGAGCGAGCCCGTCCGATACGGTTTCTCCAAGACGCGGAAGGCCGAGCGTCGGAAAGCCTCAAAGGCAGCGAGATGATCGTCGCCGGCCCAACCGGGAAGGTCGTCGAAATCGCAGGCAATGAACCGGGAGGACAGCATGCGGCGCCGTCCCCGGCTCAGTCTTCGGCTTCGGTCGCCACCAGCTTCCAGTTCGGGTCGCGCGAGCGCGTGTCGCGGGCAAAGGTCCAGACATCCTTGACCTCGGCCACCGTCTCCGGATCGCCGTCGATCACGGCGCCGGCACTGTCGCGCGTCGCCGAGATGAGCTCGGAGACGATGCGCAGCGTCACGTGCGATTCGGAGCCCTTCATCTCGGCCGAGACAATGTCCGCCTTGTCGATACCGACGAAGGAGGACTGGATCTTCTCCGAGCGCGACTCGCGGTCGGCAATCGCCGAGACGAAGCCGTCATAGACCTCGCGGGACAGGAGGTTCTTCAGCGTCTTCCGATCGCCATCGGCATAGGCCATGACGATCATCTCGTAGGCGAGCTTGGCGCCTTCGACGAAGCCCTTCGGCTCGAAGGAGGGGTCGGCGTCCTTGATGGCCCGCAGCCCCTTGTTGAGTTCGGTTTCAGGTTTGGCGAAGGCGTCGATCGCCGCGTAGTTCTGCTCGGCCTCGGCGCCGCGCTTGCGCGGCAGCGACACAACGTTCTCGCTGGACTTCGCCGGAGCGGCCTGATCCTTCTCGCGCGACCGGGCCGCGGTGTACGGATCGAAGGGCGGCCGCTCGCTGCCGGTGCGGCGGCCGAGGACGTTGCGCAGCTGGATGAAGATCACCACCGCCGCGACAAGAAAGAAGATCGTGCCGAAATCGAAGAATTCCATGCCTTCCGCCAACCGATCCCTTGTCGCGCCGCCGGGCAGCCCGTGCGGCCGCAGCCAACGCTCATACGATCACTGCATATAGAACGGCGGGACAGATCATTCAAATCCGATCGCCCGCTTCCTATCTTTGCATGAAACCGGACCCAGAATCCTTGAACCGTCTGCTCATCCCGCTGCTTTTCCTCGGTCTGCCGCTGGCCGAGATCGCGACTTTCGTGCTGGTCGGGCGCCAGATCGGCGTCTTCGCCACCATCGGCCTCGTCATCGCGGCGACCGCCGCGGGCGTCATGATGCTCCGGGCGCAAGGCTCCAGCGCCGCGCAACGCCTCCGCCGGGCCGCCGCCGACGGCTCGATCGAGGGTCGCGACCTCGCCGACGGCGCGCTCATCATGCTGGCCGGAATCCTGCTGGTCATTCCCGGCTTCCTGACCGACGTCGCGGGATTGCTGCTCTTCATCCCGCCCGTCCGGCGCCTGATCAGGCGCGGCTTCGGCGACCGGGTGACCATCGTGACCTCGGGGATGACCGGCGGCTTCGGCCGCGCGGGCTTCGGTCCCGGAGGATTCGGGCAAGGCGGGTTCGGGCGCGGATCGACGATCGATCTGGACGAGAGCGAGTATGCGCGCAAGCGGCAGGAATCCGGGCCGCCCCGTCGACTGGAGGACGACCGGAGCGACGATGAGGGGCGCTGACCGCCGAACTTGTCATGCCGGGTTCACCATGGTAGCGAACGCCCCGATTTCACGGGCCCGACGCGGCCGAACCCAAGGAAAGCGGGCTGATGGCCATCAACGAGACCCAACCCAAGGCCCCAGGCGCGAACGGCAACGGCGCGCAGCCGACGCTGAACATCCTCGCCCAGTACATCAAGGACCTGTCGTTCGAGAGCCCCGGCGCACCGAATTCGCTGCGGGGCCGCGACAAGGCACCGGGCATCAACATCAACGTCAATGTCGGCGCCAACCCGCTCTCAGACACGGAATTCGACGTCAACCTGACGCTGTCCGCCAAGGCGCAGGCCGACCAGGACGTCCTCTTCAATGTCGAGCTGGTCTATGGCGGCGTCTTCAAGATCGAGGGTTTCCCGCAGGAGCACATGCTGCCGATCCTCTTCATCGAGTGCCCGCGGCTGCTGTTCCCCTTCGCCCGCCACATCATCGCCGACGCGACCCGCAATGGCGGCTTCCCGCCGCTGATGCTGGACCCGATCGACTTCGCGCAGATGTTCCAGC
>VFQP010000612.1_pt1 | contig 62237 bp, 56 predicted proteins | sample 3512351 | NCBI WGS metagenome assembly VFQP01 (sample SAMN10412372, study PRJNA504923) | tailings metagenome | isolation source: Relicate 1 Philex TSF1 revegetated site | place: Philippines: Tuba, Benguet | collected 2017-08-29 | reverse complement strand
AGCAAAGGACTGAAAATCCTTGTGTCGCCGGTTCGATCCCGGCCCACACCACAAGCACAATCAAGCAGTTATGATAAATAATCATAGCTGCTTTTTTATTTGGTATAACATGGGTACAACAATTTCTTTATCGCTTTATGTATTGATTGCTATAGTGGTTGAAGAACACCGTTAGAAAATGTTATTTTGTATTAATCTTCTACTATTTTTATACCCTTTAGGGTATAAAAGTAGTAGCATCCTACTTTTTATACCCGAAAAGGTATAATTCATCAAGATTGTGCTATTTTTATACCCGAAAAGGTATAAAATGGATTTGTCACTTTTTATAAAAGAAAAACGTCTACTCACAAAACTTACTCAGCCCGAACTTGCTGAAAAAGCAGGAGTAGGTCTAAGATTTATACGCGATTTAGAACAAGGCAAGCAAACCCTTCGCTTGGATAAAGTAAACCAGGTGCTGGCTTTGTTTGGCTATGAAATGGGACCTATTAAAAAAGAAGCCTCTGAAAAGTCTTAATGAGAAAGGCAGAAATTAAAATACAATCAATAACAGCCGGCTGGCTTACGCAGGATGAAAATGGATATCATTTCTCGTATGACCAGGAATATTTGAAAAGAAATGATGCTGTTCCTGTTAGCCTAACATTACCCCTACAAAAGGAACAGTATACTTCTGCCACCATGTTTCCTTTTTTTGACGGACTAATACCTGAAGGATGGCTCTTACAAGTCGCAGAAAAAAACTGGAAACTCAACCCAAGGGATCGAATGGGTTTATTGATGGCTTGTTGTAAGGACTGTATTGGGGCGGTAAGTGTTCATCCTGTTAATGATATAGAAGCATGAGTAGACAATGTTTATATTGTTATTTGCCTTTACAGGAAAACGAAGGGGATTTTCATGCTAACTGCAGTAAGCAATTTTTTGGATCAACTATTCCTCCAGAAATGCCTTATGATGAGCGTAAGATGGAAGAGTTGGCTATTCAAGTGATTCGAACACAAACCACTGTTACAGGAGTACAACCTAAGCTTTCTTTACACCTGGAATCTGGGATAAATGCAAACCAGCCTAAACGATTTACTATTGTAGGTTTATGGGGTGATTATATTCTGAAACCGCCTTCACAACATTATCCGCATCTTCCGGAAGTGGAAGATTTAACCATGCATTTAGCATCGATTGCTAAAATAAAAGTGGTGCCACATAGTTTAATCAGACTTCAATCCGGAAACTTAGCATATATCACAAAGCGTATCGATCGCATAAATAAGCAAAAGCTGCACATGGAAGATATGTGTCAGTTAACCGAGAGGCTAAGTGAAGAAAAATATAACGGGTCCTATGAGCAGATGGCAAAAGCGATTATTAAATACTCAGAAACGCCCATGCTTGATGTGATTAATTTTTATGAGCTGGTACTATTTTCGTTTATAACAGGTAATGCTGATATGCATTTGAAGAACTTTTCTTTAATATACCAGCCATTGAGTGGTCCAATACTATCACCGGCTTATGATCTGGTAGCAACAGCTTTAGTCAATCCAAATGATAATGAGGAATTAGCTTTAACACTTAATGGGAAGAAGAGAAAAATTACAAAAAATGATTTTACAGCTGCATTCGAAAAATCTACATTAAATCAAAAGCAGCAAGAGAATATTTTTTCAAAGATGATTAGGTCTAAGCAGAAATGGTATGAAATGATCGATAAAAGCTTTTTAGATAAAACTTGGACAAGCAAGTATAAGTCTATTATTCATGATCGAATTGAACGAGTTAAATAGATAAATTAGGGATTCAAAGCAATCAGCTCCTCTTATCAGGTTATACAAGAACCTTTCCCAACTCCATTCTTCTGGATCATTGACTGTTTGGTTAGTGTTTCAATATGCTTCTTTACCGTGTTACGATTTGCACCAGTAATAGCTACACTTCACGCACAGTTACACGTCCACGGGATTTGGTAATCTCCAGTATTCTTTGTGATAATTCCGATGGGTTTTACACGACTTCGTTTACCCCATCAGATTATGACGCACTAAGAACTTCATAGCTGTTCTTGTAAATTTAAAGTCAGGCTTTAAATATTCTAAAGCCTGACTTTAAATTTACAAGAATCATTGATTATCAATAAGATCCACCCTTAAAAATGAAGGATAGCAAGTGCTACAGGAGCGAGAAGAGGGTAATCATTGCCTCCTTTCTCTTGTTTCCATTCATGTTGTTGTAAAAAACTGCAATCATTTTAGGTGTAAGGGAATGCGCGATGAGTCCGTTTGTAGTTTAGTGAGGAATTAATCAGAAAAGTCTATTGCTACTTTTCAATAGTTGAAATAACAGGACTAATGCCCGCTGTTTAGCGAGTCTCACTCCAGCCCCTTAACCCCAATCCCCAATTCTCTTTATCTTCCCCCTTTCAAATCTCACCTTTGCCCCAACAAAAGCAACAACAAAAATTCTTCACCCACCAGTTCCCAGCCTGGCTACTGCGGCATCCGCGTTGTATTCATGGGGTATATGCTATTAACTATCTATTGCATCTCCGCAAATGGCATATTACACCGGTCATTCGTAAGCTGCTCCGCAAAAGGAAAGAACCTTTTCAGGTACTCGATGCTGGCTGTGGCGAAGGACAGTTCCTGTTTCCCTATGCCAGCCAATACCGGGGTTCATTTTTTAAGGGAATTGACAGGGAGCAGGGAAATGTGTTGTTTGGACAAGCCTATATCCGCAACAGGAGTCTTGATCATGTGTCGATCGTGCAGGCATCTATTGAGCAATTGCAAGAGCATAATAGCTATGATGTCATTCTCTGTATTTCTGTTTTAAACTATTGTAAAGACCAGGGTGATGTACTAAAAAGTTTACGGGAGGCGCTGAAGCCCGGAGGTGAGTTATTGCTCTATGTGCCTACTTATTATCATAAGATCTTCCCCTTTTACAAAACAATCATGGAGCGTTATGAGAATTATGAGAGCGTGCAACAGGCTACAAAAATTTACAGTGAGCCAGAAATGAGGGCCCTGGTAGCTCAAAGCGGATTGGAGCTGGTACAGGCCAAAAAAACCTATGGCTTCTTTGGTAAAATCAGCAATGAACTGATCAATACCCATTTCATTTTATACAATGCTGTGGTATGGCCTGTCAAACTGTTGTTGATGTTTTCCTTTATACTTGTTTATCCCATTATACTCCTCTCTATGTTGGCAGACCTGATACTGCCAGTTCAATCGGGCAATGGTTTACTCATGGTTGCGCGTAAACCGTAATGCATTTATTTGTTTTGATAGAAACAGCGCTTACTTGTTCTATTGCTGACGGTCTTCTGTATTTGAGTTGTGCTTTCTGCTATCAGCAGTATCAATATCTGCTACTCAGTTTAGGAAGGGGCTAAAAAAACGTGAGCGGGCAAGAATACCCGCTCTTGTGTGCTTTAAAAACTAACACATGAGAAATTAGATGGCAATAGTAGCAGGCATTTGCAAGGTGAAAAAATAAAAGATACCCAATCCCCATCTTTCATTACTGAAGTGCTTTTTTTAACAACTAATGTGGGCTGTCAATTTTTATCGCTTTCGTTTTTTGTTTTTGTTGGAATGCCACCGACTGGTAAGTTTTTTGCAGTTTTCACTGGCTACTAAATATTTCAGTATGCTTTTTTACTCCTTCGGTTGTTAAAAATTGCCCTTGGGTGTTTCAGTTCCTTCCACGTACACGGATTCCTCAAATTTTGTTGTCTTAATGACTTCAATAAACTAAAACGAAATGCGAAAACTTTTACTGTTCTGCCTCACCTGGCTACTGGGTGTTGCAGTGATGGCACAACAAAGAGTGGTTACCGGTAGGGTAACCGACAGAGACAAGAATGCCATACCCAATGCCAGTGTACTGGTAAAGGGTACAAGCAATGGTACTTCTGCCGATGCAACTGGTAGTTTCTCGATTACCGTTCCGGCTACTGCCAAAACACTGGTTATTTCTGCTATTGGTTATACCGATCAGGAAGTAAGTATTGATGGAAAAAATACCATCAGTATTACCCTCGATGTGGTTGATAAGAGCCTCGATGAAGTGGTAGTGGTAGGTTATCAGTCTATCAAAAAGCGCGACCTGAATGGTAGTGTATCGGTGATTGATAATAAAGAAATTGCGCAAAAGCCTATTTCCAATTTCACCCAGCTCTTACAGGGTAAGGCGCCCGGCCTGCAGGTAATTGGTCAGAGTGGTCAGCCCGGTCAAAATGGATATATGCGTATTCGTGGTACCGGTTCTATCAATGCCTCTTCTGAGCCTTTGATCATGGTAGATGGTATTGCGGTGAGTAGTACTGCTTTTGGTCAGATTAACCCTAACGATATCGAGAATATTTCTGTATTGAAAGATGCATCTGCTGCTGCCCTGTATGGTGCTCGTGCAGGTAATGGTGTATTGGTGGTGACCACCAAGCGCGGTAAATCGGGTACACCCGAGTTTCGTTATTCTTTCCAGCATGGTTTCTCTGGTCTTATGCCCATGCCCAATATGAAGCTCATGAATACGCGGGAGAAACTGCAATATGAGTTCGCAGCAGGTTATACCAATGCCCTGCTCGATTCAATGATCCGCAACCGCATTACCAGTGGTGCTTTCCCTGCTGGCACTACCCTGCAAACACTTACTGCCGATCAGCGTGAATCACTCTGGTCTTTAATGGAGCAGCGTGGTGCGGGTAACTGGGGTGATTATTATTTACAGGACGCTTCTACCGATCAGCATGAAATTTCTCTCTCTGGTTCTTCCGAAAAGATCCGCTATTTCATGTCACTGAATAAAGACAATGAAAAAGGATTGGTGTATATGTCTCGCCGCGGTCGTACCGGTGCCCGTTTGAATGTGGAGTACCAGGCATACGACTGGCTGAAAACCGGCGTGAACCTGGGTGTTACCCATATGAATGAATACCAGAACCGCGAGTTGAACAATGTTCAGAGTCCGTGGAGAGCCTATTTCACAACCAACCCCTATGAGCCTGTGTATATGCCCAATGGCCAATATAACCTTACCCTGCAGGGCTTCTCTGCACTGGAAGGCCAGGAGCGTAATACTGCAACGCTTGATCGTTTGTCGACCTTCGCAACTGCATTTGCAGAAGCCAAACCAATTAGCGGTCTTGCCCTGAAAACTCAGCTGGCATTGAACTATAATACATTGAAAGGTGAAAGCTACCTGCAACCCGGTTCAAACCTGGCTGCGATTTTGGGATATAATGAAAAGACCGATAATGGTAACCAGGATTTCCAGTATGTGTCTACCAACACCGCCAACTATAACAAAACCTTTGGCGGTATCCACAATATTGATGTGCTGCTGGGTCAGGAGTTTACTAAGTCTAACTTCTATAGTTATTCGCTTTCTGGACGCAACATGCCAACTTCAACTGTAACAACTGTTGAGAATGCTTCGCAGGTGCAAGCAGCAACTACTTCACGTAACCAATGGTCAATCATTTCCTATTTCGGTTCTATTGGTTATGACCATAACAAACGGTATGGTGTGAAGGTGAATGCGCGTCGTGATGGTTCTTCCCGTTTTGGTGCGAATAATCGCTTCTCTAATTTCTGGGCTGTAAGTGGCTGGTGGAATTTGAAGAAGGAATCTTTCATGGATAAGCTGGATTTTGTTAGCGATCTGAAACTGCGTTCTTCTTATGGTACTGCGGGTAATGTGCCCAATCAGATCTATGGTTCTTTGGGTACCTATGCGCTCAATGCGAGCTATAACCAATTACCAGCAGCTGTGCCTTCGCAATTGGCCAACCCGAACCTGACCTGGGAAAAGAGCCGCACATTTGATATTGGTTTGGAAATGGGCTTCTTTAAGAATCGTATCACAGCCACGTTTGATTATTACAGTCGTTTAACCGATGATCTGCTGTATCCCAAGAACGTGAGTATTGCCACAGGTTTTGCAAGCGTACTGAGCAATATTGGTTCGGTAACCAATAAGGGTTTTGAATTGAGTGTATCGGGTGATGTGATTCGTAAGAAGGACCTGGTGTGGAACCTGTCTGTAAGTTATTCGCAGAATGATAACAAGATCAAGAGTTTGATTGCTCCCGATTTGCCATCTACTTCCAATACCCGTTTAACAGTGGGTGAGGAATTGAATACCTATTATATGGTAAGATGGGCGGGTATTAATCCTGCCAATGGTAAGAACCAATATTATAAAGCAGATGGTTCTATTACTGAAACCTATTCAGCCAATGATCAGGTATTGCTGAAAGGAAAATCACCGCTGGCCCGCTTCTTCGGTAGCATTAATTCAACCCTGAACTATAAGCAATTCGATCTGAGCCTGCAGTTCTATTATAATGGTGGAAACTATATCTACAACCAGGTGTATCAGAATGGTGTGGGTGATGGTGCGAATGTAAGCAGCATTCAGAATAATCAGTTTACAGATGTATTGGGTTATTGGACCAAGCCTGGTGATATCGTACAGTTCCCATCTATTACTGATGCCAGTCAGAAGGTAAACCTCACTTCAGACAAGTTCCTGCAGAAGGGTGATTATATCACACTGCGTGATTTAGTGATTGGCTATAATATGCCTTCGGATTTGTTGAAGAAATTGCGTTTGGCAGGTCTTCGCTTCTATGTGCAGGGTACTAACCTGTGGGTAGGAACCAAGTTTAAGGGATACCCTGAAGTGGGCTTCCCCAACAGGGAGTTGAGTACGACATCCTACTCACAACCCGGACAGGTTACCCTGTATGCATATCCTCCTGCAAGAACGATCACGGTGGGTGTAGACATTAAATTCTAATTGAAAAACAACAGAAGATGAAAAAGATATTTCTTTCCATACTTACAGTGGCAGCATTGGCTGGCTGTAAAAAAACGGAGCTGGATCTGGCGCCTTTTAACCAGATCGAAACCTCCAGGGCCTTTTCTACCGAAACAGATGTAACCCTGGCCATTAATGGTATGTATTCGGGTATGAGGGGCTTATATGCCAACTCTACCTGGAATATCCTTGCCGATGCATTGGCCGATAATGTGATCCTGAATACTTCAGGTCGTCAAACGCTTACGAATTTCAGTGAGTGGCGTTATAATGGAAATGGTACACTTGGCTTTATTACTACGGCATATGGTATTGTGCGCAGAGCCAATGCTATTCTGGAGAATATAGATGCGTTCCCTAACGGGGCATTTAAAACCAATGCAAAAGCCGAAGCACAGGCCGTTCGTGCATTGATGCATTTTGATATTGCACGTTATTATGCCAAGACCTTTACCAATGCTGCCAATACAGATTCTGTAGCACCTTATATTACCAGCACGGCTACCGATCAGTTGCCTACCAAAGAGCCGGTAAAAGGTTTCTACGATAAGATCGCTGCCGACCTGGTAGCGGCAGAAGCGAGTATTGCCGTGAATAATGGTACCGGCCGCCTTAATAAAGCTGCGGTTAATGGTTTGATGTCGCGCTTGTATTTGTATATGGGTGATTATGCCAAAACCATTACATCGGCTAATGCTGCTTTGGGTACAACGCCTGTATTACCCTCTATTACTGAGTTTCCGCGTATCTGGACCGATCAGAGCAATAGTGGTGTGTTATTCAAGGTGTTGAATACAAGCCTTGATAATATCAATACTCCCGGTGTTAACTTTTATCAAATCACTTCGGGTAATGTGCGCTCTGAATATGTGGTAGAGTATAACCTGCGTCAGGCTTTTACAGCAACCGATGTAAGAACGGCAGCCTATATTGTGACCAGCCCGTATAATGGTGTTCAGCAAAACCATGTGGTGAAGTATGGCGGACGTCCGGGTGGTGTATTAGGTGTGGTAGATATTAAGCTGCTTCGTACAGCAGAAGTATTGCTGAACAGAGCGGAAGCCTATATTCGTTCGAATAGTCCGGTGAATGCGCTGGCCGACCTGAATTTACTGCGCTCACAGCGCTACAGCAACTATACGCCTTTTGTTGGCCTTACCGATGCGCAGATTCTTGATGCCATTTTGCAGGAGCGCAGACTTGAAATGGCATTTGAGGCCGATCGTTTCTTTGACCTGAAACGCAGGGGCCTGCCCATTAATCGTGATGGTTCTAAAGGGGATCGTGCAGATGGAACAGGTACTACTTTCTTATTCCTGAATATGGCGGCAAACGATTACCGATTCCAATTGCCTTATCCAAATGCAGAGATCAACTTCAATACCAACTTCAAACAAAATCCTGGTTACTAATAAACAGTTGTTCTTTTATGTAATGAGATGCCACCTCCCCCGGGTGGCATCTTTATTTTATAGGTGTTGATGAATTGGCTGATTAGTGTATGAACGGTTTTATTACTCTACTAACGGGGTTGGATGTTTAAGGGAATGAAGGAACTTTAATATTGTCTGATGATTGGCATGGCATCAACCTGTAAACCATTCCTTTTTTATGCAGCAATCGTTTGTTGTGTAAACAACTTTTCAGCCGGTAGTATTGAATTGCTACGATGCTTTACTGGCAAGGGTTGTGGAAGAGGAGAGGTAAATAGCAATGAGCCTGTTTGATCAAAAAGATGCTGTTCTTTTTCAGTATACAAATCAACCATTGTGTTCTATGATCCTTCCCGCCCCCTTGGTATGCCATATGGGAAGGATAGCATGTACAAAACTGACAATCGTTGTGTTCCATCCAATGAACTTGTTAAATGTTGGGAAGCCAGCAGGATTCACAGGATTTGATAAACGATTATCGGCGCGACCTGTCATTTTTGTTAACCAGGTGATGAAACAAAATCATGATCCTGCGTTTAATGAATACCCGGGGTCATGACAACCTGCACACAATGGTTAGCAGTAAAAGAGCAGTGGCCATACCCGGGGCCTACCGTTAAGCTATGGAGAAAACTAGTGTAGACCATCATGAAAGATGGTACTTGTTATTTCGATGAGAAATAGCAATAGTAAAATCTATGTTCAGGAGAAACGGATGCCTTAAATCTAACACCATGTATTCAACCAATGCTATTCAACAAAGAACTGCCTTACAGCAAGCAACATTTCAATCGCCTTATCAATTTACCGGATGGTTCGATATGTCGGCCATGCAAACATTTGATACCTCTTTAATGACAGCACCCGAGCAACAATCGCCCCGGCGTAATAGGGTGATTGTGCGGCAGGGGAATGAATATTTTGTATTGCCTGTGCTGCAGGTCATGATGTTTTATACAGTGAATAAAGTGGTGTTTTGTATTTATAACAATGGTAAGAAGTCGGTAGTGGAGGGAACGAATCTGAACCAGTTAATGGAGGAGTTGCCCGTGCAGTTATTCTTCAGGGCCAATCGGCAAACCATCATTAATATACAATATATCCAATCCTTTAAGCCTGTAGGTGCGGGCCGGATTCAGGTAAACATGCATGCGGAGATTTATGAGCCCATCATGATCAGTCAGGAAAATGCAGCCGAATTCCGAAAATGGATAGGCCAGGAGTAAAAGGCGTAGAAAATTTCTCCAAAAATTGGGTGTTTTAACGGTTGCAAGCGTGGGAATAAATGTGTTTCTTGTTAAGGAAACCTTGCATCTTTTGCTAATGATAGGTGGCTACCATCTTTTCATAACAAAATTACGCCTATGCCTTATGCACCATTGAGAATCTGGAAAAGTGCTCCAGTTGTTGTTTCCAAATCAGGAATGGAAAGAGCTACAACCGCTTCTGATATTAAAGAAACGCCATATTATGAGCGTTTAATCAAACTTATTCCTGCAGAGATCATCAGTATTTATATGATTGGTAAGGGGGTGATCCCTAATACCCAGGCAAGTAGTGGCGAAACAGCCAGCTGGATTTGGGCTGGTGTATGTTTGTTACTCCTGCTCTTCTTTCGCATTAAAGCCTCCAGCAGTAGTGGCAAATTAGCCGATGCGCAGTGGCCATCTGTATTCATTTCATCGATTTCTTACCTCATCTGGTTGTATAATATGGGAGGCATACTGGACAGTATGAGTTTCTATGAACACTATAAATATATTGGTGCACTGGCCATTTTAGTCTGGACCTTTCTAGTGCCTTATTTCTACAAAGGGGAGGAGCCAGCGGCTGGTCAGTAAAAGTCTCATGTTGGTTTTGGGTATCCGTTGAGCGGGGTAGCAAATGCTACTCCGTTTTTTATGCCATTTACCGACCAGAGCGTATACTCACCGAAATGAGTCGCTGAATCTCAAGGAGTTCTTACAGTTAAAAACTATATTCGGGGTATTAATCAACCCTCATAACAAACTGCTTAACATGAAAAAGTACATGCTTACTTGTATGGCATTGGCCATTGCTGCAGGACTTGTAGCACAACGACCAGGCGGTGCACCTGGTGGTGGCGCCGGTGGCGGAGCTACGCAGGCGGCTCCTTCTGGCGGATCATCTGATCCCCGCAATGCGGTATACAATATTCCATTTAATCCCGATGCCAATGTGGTGACCGAACATGAAGTGACCATCAAGGGCAGCAAGATTCCTTATAAAGCAACAACGGGTACTATGCCTGTTTGGGATAGAGATGGCAAGATTGAAGCAGGTGTGTTCTATGTATATTATGAGCGTACCGATATCAAGGATAAAACTACGCGTCCGTTGGTGATCTCTTTTAATGGTGGTCCTGGTACTTCCTCTTTATGGATGCAGATTGGTTATACCGGCCCCCGTATCCTGCATGTAGATGATGAAGGTTATCCCCTGCAACCATATGGCATGAAGGATAACCCACATTCTATTCTCGATGTAGCCGATATCGTATATGTAGATCCTGTGAACACCGGCTATTCTCGTCCGATTAGTAAAGACATACCCACTACCCGTTTCTTTGGTGTTCGCGCCGATGTGCAATACCTGGCAGAGTGGATCAACACTTTTGTTACCCGCAATAATCGCTGGGCTTCTCCCAAATATCTGATCGGTGAAAGCTATGGTACCACTCGTGTATCTGGTTTGGCGCTCGAATTACAGAACAGCCACTGGATGTTCCTGAATGGCGTAATCCTTGTATCACCTACCACACTGGGTATTGAAAGAAGTCCGCGTGAAGCAGCAGCTTTGCGTGTGCCTTATTTTGCAGCAACAGCCTGGTATCACAAAAAATTACCTGCTGATCTGCAAAAGAAAGACCTGACAGCAGTACTGCCTGAAGTAGAAGAATTTACTATTAGTGAACTGATCCCTGCTATTAATAGGGGCTGGAATATTGCCGATGCCAAGAAAAAAGAAATCATCAGCAAGATGTCTCGATATACTGGCATTGCTGAAAAAGTGATCGAGCAAAATAACCTCGATGTGTCTACGAACCTGTTCTGGAAAGAACTCTTGCGTGACCAGGGCTTTACCGTAGGCCGTCTCGATTCACGTTATAAGGGAATAGATAAGAAGGATGCCGGTGAATCACCTGATTATAATTCCGAACTGCTGTCGTGGGAACATTCTTTCACGCCTGCTATGAATATGTACCTGCGTCAGGAGCTGAACTATAAAACAGATCTTCGCTACTACGTATTCGGACCTGTAAATCCATGGGATCGTACCAATGACCGTACTGGTGAAAACCTGCGTACCGCCATGGCTGAGAACCCATTCCTGCATGTATTGGTGCAATCTGGTTACTATGATGGTGCCTGTGATTACTTCAATGCCAAATACAATATGTGGCAGATGGATCCTAATGGTCGTTTAAAAGATCGTATGTACTGGGAAGGCTATCGTAGTGGTCACATGATGTATCTCCGCAAGGAAGATCTGGAAACCAGCAACGAGAATCTCCGCAAGTTCATCAAGAAAAGCGTGCCCAAGCCCAATCAGCCGGCCAAATATTAATCCACCCCCCTTCGTGCCTCCCTTTGTGCCCTTTGTGTCCTTTGTGGTTTAAAATCTGATCGCGTAATCTGCAGGCTTGCGAAACGTGAAAGAAAATTGAAACCACAAAGGACACAAAGGGCACAAAGGGAGGCACGAAGGGTTTATGATAGTTGGTGGAGGACTTTTTTTCTGCTGAGGAATAAGTAGAGTGTGATGAGGGTTAGGAGAAAGGGAAGTATTTCTATGAAAAGTTTTAAACAGAAGAGTTTCCCAAACTCCCTTTTCTTAATCACCTGCTCCCCGAATTCCGGCAACTGAGCCGACAGCTCTCTCACCATGATCGCGGCACGACAAAGTACCATGAAGCAGGCGGACAATAGTAAGTACAGATTCTCCGTTTGGGTGATGATCATGAACAGAAGAACGGAGATGATGCCGGTGGTTGCCTGAAGGTGTTTTCTTTTCATATCCTTTTATTTACAGCGCACTCCATAAACAGGTACCTAAGCCAATCGCCAGTCCTAATACCTTATACCAGGGCACCATTGTTTTCACGGCCGATTTGGCCACCTGAAATACCATACCCCACATTACCCTGTCTGTTCCGGAAAAAGCGCCGGCAATGGTTCTGATCAAGCCGCCATAGTCGTAAATAATGGCACCAATAGCAGCCGATATACAAGCGCCTACTACACCCCAGCTAAGCTCATTGGTTGTTCTGCTCGCAGATGAAGCATCCTGATGAAACAAACTTCTGCCATAACCATTATTGGCTTCCTGCATTAACTGGTGATGTGCAGTAACCAGGGGTGTTTGAGCATGTGAGGCACAATAGGAGGGATCGGCCAGCCGATCATTGATGCGATCGAATACCGATTGCTGATCACTCATGGAAAGATCAAAGAAACCCGGATTGGAAAGATAAAACAGTGTGCCATTGGTTAAAGCACCAGCTGTGTAATGATACACTTCTTCTACCGTAGCTTCAGCATCTGTCATACGTTCAAGTGTACCATGGGCATATTGCTGGTCTTGCTGAATGGCAATACTACGTGGTTGCAATGCACGGAACCGATCAATAGCCCCATTTCTTTTTGCCGCAATGATCTGCTCACCTGTTTGCAGGTAGAATCTGGCAAAAGCAGTATCTTTTAAGAGGAGATCACTGTAATAAGTAACAGCATCAACAGGCATGTTACTCCCTTTCTGACAGCCCGTGAACAATGCGCTCATCAGCAGCAGGGCTATGCATAAGGGGATGAAATATATTCTCATGATTTGAATTTTTTAGGGTGAAAGAATAACAGCATGATGGCATCCTGCGCTATGGTGGATGCGCATAGGTATAACTGCACATAATCATGTGAAAGTTTGATTCAATAAATAGGGTTGATAAATGACTGGGGGGACAGTCTGATGTCGTATCCGGAAAAGTTGAAGCGTAATGTAGCCAGCTATCGATGATTACGCTGCGTTGTAAAGTGTATGCAAGATAAAGCCTTCATAGCGCCCATTGACATCACCCATGCCATAAGCACTAAAATCAGGTATAAATCTCCCGGTTCCCTAGTATTTCTACCTAATCAAACACACAAAGGGTCACCACCATCAGCACCAGTATCCAAAAAAATACCAGCCCCCACCATCAGCCACCCTTCGTCTCCTTCATTTCCCATTGTGTCCTTCGTGTTCCTCCCTAACCTCTTCACGCACAAAGGGTCACCAACAGCAGCACCAGTATCATTAAAAATACCAGCCCCCACCATCAGCCCCCCTTCGTATCCTTCATTTCCCATTGTGTCCTTCGTGTTCCTCCCTAACCCTCACTCACCACCCATCAATCACTTACCAATCCTAAACGCCCCAATCCTCGTCGAATAATTCTTTCCACCTTTTTTCAAATAATCACCCACATACCAAATGGTTCTATCATCACTCGGATCAACAGCTGTTTGTGTATAGTCTTCCCATCTCAACGTATTGGTTTGTGCCGCTTCACCCAAAACCAGAACAGCTTCGCGAAGGGTAAGCTGACCAAGCGGATCACCCGCCATTCTGCCTGCAAAACGCTGACCAGGAAAATCGTTGGCTCCGCCGAAGGAATAACCGATACCGATATTTCCTTTTCCATCAATGGCGCCGCTACCCATCCACCTGAAATTAGCATCGGGTGCATAAGTACTTTGCTGATAGAGTTGCAGGCTTCTGTTTTTATTCACTGTAAACTCATACCATCTAACACCGCCACCACCAGCTGCAGTAGCAACGGAATGCAGGGCCATCACAGCCTCTCTGTTTCCGATTCTGCGGTACACCACACGGGCCATGAGTTTATCGCCCTGCGCATCTAGTCGTACATCGGTACCGGGCTGTGGAACGGCTTTGGTAAGTTGTCCGCCGCCGAGATAATGGTAAGGGGCTACCGGAATTTTAACCGGACCTTCGAGTTTTGTTTTAGAGTGGTCATCCCAGTTTACATAAAAGTTCCAGGCATAGATGCCATCATCTTCCAGTACATTTTTAAGTTGAGTGCCGCCGGCGGCCAGCATCATATTAGGTGCACCGGGAGGGGGTAATTGTTTACCATCGAGGTCGGCATTCACGAGGAAGTTTACATCCTTCACAATAAAGTATTGTTCTTTAGCATCTTCACCCTTTAGCATTTTATTCCGATCAACTACATAAGCATGGCGTTCGATTACATTGTCGCCGGTGCTGGTGGCGGTGTAATAGCCATCGGGCCAAACGGCGGGACGAGGATAATCGGGAAACAACTCGCGTTCAAACTCATAACGGTAATAGGATCCCAGGGGGTCGGATGTGGTGCTGATGGCATAACACATGCAGTAATTTCCTTTTTCGGGAGGGCGAGGTGTATTGCCAGCCGGACGTGCACCTGGTTGTGGTGGTGTAGCCGTGGCGGGGTTGGGCGGATTGCTCACAACAGGAGGTTGGTATAAAACCTCAGCCTTACCTGGCTGATCAATTTTGATGCGTTGACCAGTAGCTGTATCGATGGTGCGGGAAATATCTCTGCGAAAAGTGGGCATAACAATCAGCCAGCGATCGGCCAGTTGGTCATAGCGAACAACGGCATCGCCATTATTAATGCGTTCGCAGGGACCACCAAAACCGCGGAATACATTTTTAGTATCAACAGGACCATATAATACTTTACCGGATTCCTGGAATTTTTTTCCTTTTTTGGTGAAGATGGCCATGCGGCTGTTCACGGTTTGAACAATATGGTTGGGGCCAACAGCTAGTGAATTATCGGATGGGTTACGTAAAACGGCGGTACCCTGAGGACCGATAAAACTTTCTCCCAGGCCTTCAAAGCTGGTGATGAGGGTTGGGGCTGGCTTGGTGCCCATGCTGGTTTGTTCTATTGCTGCTTCAGTTTTGCTAATTGTAATTGCGGGAGCTGTTCTGGCGGCTTCTTCCTCTTCTTCATGCGCTTCATCGGGTGGTTGCACACGGTTTTTTCCAATGGTCGTGTCCTGCAATACCAGGAGTCGCTCTGATACATCATGTTTTACAGCAGACCTGCTTTTGATGGCGGTGGTACTGGGCTTTTTCTGTGCCTGGGCGTAGCAGGCTATGCCACTGAAGAACAGGAATAATACATACTTCATGCGGAAATAATTTGGTAGATGGTAGGGGTAAGTTAGCGCAAAAGAATCGGACAGGAAAATATTAGTGTCAAAATTACACTTTATAATGATGACTGGTTAAAGCTGTTTGTTTTTTGTAGGTGGGCTATTTGCATTGGGCAGGTTAAAAAAATAGGGGGAAAGAAATATAATTTGTTTACTTTAGAGCATCAGATCAACCCCTCCCTGATCTGTACCCGCATCGGTCGGATCGGGTATTTAATCTTCAAATATTATTGTATGAAACAATTGTTGCTATTGGCAATGTTATGTGCAGCCAGCTATGCGCAGGCGCAAACCTTGGAAGCTTTTGTAGATAGTCAGGGAAAAATTGGCTTTAAGGATTCTACAGGGAGGGTAGTGATTACACCCAAGCATAAGTACGTGTATAATTTTACGGAGGGTATGGCCTGTTTTGGTACGGGAGAAGGATTGAATATCAGGTATGGTTTTATGGATAAAACGGGTAAGGAAGTGGTTGCTCCCAAATACATGAAAACCAGTTTTTATTCGGATGGGATGGCATTGGTGATGGATGAGCAAAAGAAATATGGCTTTATTGATAAAACAGGAAAAGCGATCACAGCATTTAAATATTCAGCAGCTTATCGTTTTTATGAAGGAATGGCGGCGGTTAATGTTGGCCAAATAGTTGATGAAGAAGATGAATACCTGGAAGCCATTGGTAAATGGGGATTTATTGATAAAACGGGTAAGGAAGTGGTGACGTTAAAGTATTCGGATGTGGGTGGTTTTAAAGAGGGCATGGCAGCTGTATTGCTCGGCGGAAATATTGACGAAGATGGCTATAAAATTATAGGGGGAAAATGGGGGTACATCAATAAGACAGGAAAGGAAATTGTAACACCCAAGTACGATGAGGGCTATGATTTCTTTGAAGGGTTGGCCTGTGTACAGTTGAATGGTAAGCTCGGTTATATTGATAAAACAGGAAAGGAAGTGATTCCCTTAAAATATGATCGGGCTTTTGATTTCATGAATGGACTGGCGAAAGTAACCGTTGGCGGTTCTCCCGATGCAGATGGTAAATATATTGGTGGAAAGAATGGAGTGATTGATAAAACTGGCAAAGAGGTATTGCCCATTAAATATGATAATATCTATGATTACTCAGCAGATAGTATGGCCATAGTAGAAATTGGCCGGAAATATGGCTTCATCAATAAAGCAGCTAAAGAGGTAATTCCCTTGAAATATGATTATGTGAGTCCGTTTAACTATGGCATGGCCTCCTTTAATACGGGCGGCACCTATAATGCTGCGAACCAGATCACAGGCGGTAAGTGGGGCTTTTTGGATTTAACAGGTAAGGAGGCTATTCCCGCAACCCTGGAATGGGTGGGCAGTAATTTTTCAGATGATGTGGCCCTGGTGAAAACGGGCGGCAAGTTTGCGCTGATTAATAAATCGGGTGTTGTTGTAAAGCCCATTTCAATACCCGCTGGCTATATGATTTATCCGATGGGGACAGATGGCCGTTTTAAAGTGGAGAAGCAGGATAAAAGCGATGTGTTTTATTTGGATAAGCAGGGTGTTAAAACGAATGCGGCGAAGCAGGTGATTCAGTAAAAATTTGCAAAGGAAACGGGCAAGTTTGAATATGCTCTATTTTCCTATTCATATAGGCGTTATCGATATTCTAAAAAGAATTTAATAAAGCAATTTACCCAGGTTAAAAACGAATCATTGGTCGCTACAAAAGATTCGTTACTTGTTATGTACCGGAAGAAACGATAATACGACTACAAGGCTAAGTTTTCACAAATCAAATCCGCAACACATAAGCACAAAATTATGTGAATAATAAAGTTTAAAATCGTATTAATTTTAATATATTAGAGTTCTAGCTCTTGCAAACTGTGAATTAAATATTGATACAATGTCAATTCAGCTTTTTGTGTTTACTTTTAATGATATAGGAATCCTGTTTACGATTGTTGGGGCTATTGCTTCAATAATAGCTTTGTTTTTGCAGAATTTATCCCTAAAGAAAAAGGAAAAAGTCCTTAACAAATTTAACCCTTTCCTTGAAGTTCTTGCTGATTATAGAGAGGTTTGGTCAAAGGCAGAATCTGTTTTTGAAGAAGAGTTGTCCATCGGGGGAGGGATAAAAATTAAAAATATTGGATTAGACCTTGAAAAAATATTGCCTGATTTAAAAGATTTTATAGAGAAAAAAATCAGAAATAAAAACAATGTAAAGATTTCATATTCCGGATTAATAGTTAATCCGGAATCTTCGTTTATTAAGCCATTGATTAATGGAGTAAGCAATGTAAAGACAGAATATGTTAATTCTGCATTTGTTAAAATAGCAGAGTATAAAGAAAGGTACAATCATGACGCAAACATTTTCTTGGAAATAAAAAAATATGATCTACCACCTGTTATTCATGGAATGCTAATTAATAACAGACATTTATTTTTAGGGTTTACTGAGGTTTCCGAGGGTAAGTTGTTTGGATCCGGTGCCCCGTATTTGTATATGAAGTACAATCAGAACATTGCTGCAACATCACATTATTTTTCTGTTTTCTCCAAGTGGTTTAAATATTATTGGGGGGATTAATTATGAATAGATGTAGTGTTTTATCAATTGATGCCGGCGGGATTAAAGGGTATTACTCTGTAGTTGCAATAAACAAAATCGAAACTGAATACGGCTTGAATTTTAATCAAGAATTTGATTATTATGTTGGCTCTTCAATCGGCGCTGTTATAGCGGCTTCATTAGCAAATGATATGAAAATCAGTGAGATATCTAATCTGTTTTCTAATTTAGAAACAGAGATAAACAAGGGGCATCAAACTTTAATAAAATTATTGTTTGAATGGATTGATTGTGTATTCGGAGAAAAAAGAATATCGGAATTAAATAAAAAAATTTTCATACCTGTTTTTAATGTTTCAAAAAAAAGAGCAACTTTTTTTTCAAATTCAAATAACAACGGAAATCTACTAATATCGGATATCCTTAAAGCAGCCTGTGCAGATCTCAGGATTATAAAATCCTACTTCATAAAAGACCTCAATAATGAATATGCTGATGGTGGATTTTTTGCTTATGATCCAATCATGTTTTTTTTAAGAGAGAATGAGAATATTCTAAGTAACGAACTTAGGATAATGTCTATTGGAAGTGGTTTAATAGAAAATGTTACAAATGATCTTGATACCAATTATTTATTTGATACAATTTATGATTCTTTTCTTTATGAACAGTTTTCAGTAAATAAACAGTTTTTCAAAACAATGAAGATTGCCCACAAAAATCTCTCCTATCTTCGTTTATCCGAATTTCCAACAACTTTTGATTTCTCTATTCAAAACTTAAAATCGTTGGCAGAGCAAAGGGTAAAAGAGGGTCTTTTGCAGAATAAAAATCAAAGGAAAGTTTGGGGCATAAAATAGTTGCACAGCGCTTTTCAATAATTGTTATTGTTTTTAAACAGGACATTATACCACTCATTTCTACCTTTTTATATCTATTCCAATTCCGATATAGATGAAACCCGACATGACGCCTCTGCTTTTATCTTTTTCTTTCGTAGAAAATCCATGAATACGATGAATGTATGTATTTTGATACCCGAGTTGTGTAATCTAACGTATAGTCTGGTCAATACAGCACCCGCATTAGTATCATCGAATTTACTATCAATGATAGTTGCTAGCTCATTACTTTGAGCAATGGCCGCCCCTACCTGTACGGCTATTGCTTGAGCATGGAGACTGCTCTGATATTCCTGTCACCCCTGGCGCTATGCTCATTTTGTTACTACTGGAGTAGAAAAAGAAAAGGTGGTATCCGACGGAACTTCTTTTTTATCCTTTACAATATTTTATGCACCCTTCAAGGGTATTATTGCTCTTGCACGAACAAGGAAACATAATCAGTTATATGATGTTTTTCACTAACTTAGGATTAATCTATTTTTTCTAAACTTGGAAAAACTTCCTTTTATACCCAATCAAGTGTATAGAAGATCAGCATTGCATGATCAATATGGCGGAAACCGCCAGGGAGGTATTGCGCCATCTGCAAAGGTTCCGTATATATTTATTTTTTCAGGAAAATCAGGTAAACAATATGGTTATGAAGATGGATGGGATAATCCCAATGTGTTTTCATATACAGGAGAAGGGCAGGTAGGTGATATGCAATTTACGAAGGGCAATCTTGCTTTAAAAGAACATATTAATAGAGGAAAGAGGGTGTTTTTGTTTGAGTATTTTCAAAAGGGATATGTTCGCTTTGTTTGTGAGTTGGCTTTTTTCGATGTCGATTATTTCGACACAATGGATATTAACGGGAATAACCGTTTAGGCATTAAATTCTTCTTCACTAAAAAAGGCGTGTATGTACCAATTACACCCCAACAGCTGCAATCGCAGCCATTACCGGAAGAATTGGTTAGTGCAGCAGATCTTGAGGGGTATCGATTACCTAATACCACCGAACGCCAGGGACTGGTTACTTCGAGGGTTGGACAGGGTGCATATAGAAAGCGCATTATTCACAGGTGGGAATATGAATGCGCCGTTACAAAATTCAGTAGGGTTGATGTGTTGATTGCCTCCCATATTGTTCCCTGGCGTAAGGCAAATGACCACGAAAGACTGGATGTGCACAATGGTATTTTACTATCGCCTGTGTATGATGCCTTATTCGATAAGCATCTGATCAGTTTTGAGAATAATGGTAAAATAATCTTATCAAACAGCATTGAAGCACAGGCATATGCCCAGATTGGTGTTACCGGAAAAGAACAAATAGACAGGCTCAGTGAACACAATACCTACTATCTGGATCAGCATAGAGCGTCCTTGATCACTATATAATTTCATTCGTTTTTATCAAGTTAGCTACATCATGACATACGCACGGTTAAAAAAGTTTTTAGAAGAAAAAATGCGGATGGCCCATATTTATCAACCGGTCATGATCAGACAGCTTCTTATATTGAATGGATGTGCAGAAGATCGTGAAATTGCCAATGCCTTATTACTGTTCGACCCAAGTCAATTAGAATATTACCAGCAAATCACCAATAATATGGTAGGTAAAGTGTTGCGTAACCACCAGGTGGTTCGCAAAGACAAAAAATTGTATTTCCTTGAGGGCTTCGATCAGTTAACACAGGGCCAGATAGAGGAATTGAAGTTGATTTGTGAGCATAAGATCGACAGCTATATTCAGAAACGAGGCGATGCAATATGGAATCATAGAAGAAATAATCGTAACGCCATATCAGGTAGTATACGATATGAAGTATTAAAGCGTGCGGCATTCAGGTGCGAGCTTTGTGGCATTTCAGCACAGGAAAAGGCATTGGAAGTGGATCATATTATTCCTAAAAGTCATCGTGGAGAAGATACCATTCATAATTATCAGGCATTATGTTATACCTGCAATGCTTCAAAGCGAGATCGTGATGCTACCGATTTTCGGGAACAAAAGTATCAGTATGATTGCAGGGAAAGAGGTTGTGTGTTTTGTCAAATGGATGACCAGCGTATTAAGGACCAGAATAATTTATCTTTTGTGATTCGAGATCAATATCCGGTTACTGAGGGACATTCTTTAATCATCCCTAAAAGACATTTCAGTAGTTATTTCGATATTACACAGCCTGAGTTAAATGCCATTCATTTTCTTGTTCAGCAAACCAAAGAGGAACTTCAAAAGGAAGATAAGCATATCACAGCTTTTAATATTGGTATCAATGCAGGTGAAGACGCCGGGCAAACCATTATGCACTTGCATATTCACCTGATTCCAAGAAGAAAATCAGATGTAGCGCATCCTGTTGGAGGGATAAGAAATATTATTCCCGGGATGGGGGATTATTTATCGAAGATTCTGTGATACCTCCTGTTCTTCAAATAGAGAGCAGCAGCAACTAAAGCATACCACCAGACTTTATGCTGTAAGCCGACTTTTTTCGATTGCCCATCCCATTCAAAAAACGTTCATGTCAACGCATATTTTTCAGACAATAGTGGATGCTATATGTAAGATTTACTGGTACTGATTTTGAGATACTCGAACATAGCTATACCAACGTCTAAGCATGTTTTTCAAACAAAAGTGGATACTGCAGATCAAATTAACTGCTGGTGATTTTGAGATACTTCAACACAGCTATACCAAGGTCCCAGCACAGTTTCCCGACAACGGAGGGAACTGTGCGTCAACTTACGCCCATAAAACAACAAAGCAGTCTCCCGCCGAAGGCGGGGACTGCTTTCATATGTCTGTCAACTCTAGCTATTGTACTTAGCTGTGGCGTTGTATATTGTCACAGCGGCCTAATAAAAATACAGTGATACTTCCTGTACCCCCTGTTCTTCAACAACTGAACAGCAGTTACTAAAGCACCCCACCCACTATATACTGTAAGTCGCCCGTTATCGGTAGCCCACACCATTCAAAGAAAAAAGTTGGCCATTTCAATGATTAATCGTAATATTGCGATATATGGGTCTCACCAAAACAGAAATTTTTACAGAAGAGCAAAACAAGCTGGCGGCTATTTTCAAAGCCCTTGGTCATCCTGCGCGTATTGCCATACTGCAGCATATCATTCGCGCGCAGGCCTGTATTTGTGGTGAGTTGGTCGACGAATTAGGCCTTGCCCAAGCCACCATATCACAGCACCTCAAGGAATTGAAACAGGTGGGTTTGATACAGGGTACTATTGAAGGAACCAGTGTATGCTATTGTATCCACGATCAAACATGGGAACAATACAAGAAAGAACTGGGTACATTTTTTGGCGCGTATATAGGCCGTAAGGGCTGCTGCTGATTTTTTTTGATTTAATCAATCGCAATATTGCAATGAATAAATACATACAATACCATGCAAAACGAAACAACACTTAAAAACCTGGTAAGAGAAAAGTATAGTGAAATAGCTTTACAAGACAAGGAGCAAAACCTGTCGTCTTGCTGCGGAGCTGGGTCTTGCTCTACCGAAGTATATAATATCATGACCGACGACTATTCGCACCTCAATGGGTATAACCCAGCGGCTGATTTGGGTTTGGGTTGCGGTTTGCCAACACAGTTCGCCAGAATTAAAGCAGGAGATACTGTAATTGATTTGGGTAGTGGTGCCGGCAATGATTGTTTTGTAGCCCGTGCCGAAACCGGAGCAACAGGGAAAGTAATTGGTATTGACTTTACACCGGCCATGATAGAAAGGGCCCGCATGAATAATGATGTACGCGGATTTAACAATGTTGAGTTCAGATTGGGGGATATTGAACACATGCCGGTTAGCGCCGAAACAGCCGATGTGGTGGTGAGTAACTGTGTGTTGAACCTGGTTCCCAATAAAGATGCCGTTTTGAAAGAAGTGTTCAGGGTATTGAAAAAGGGCGGTCATTTTAGCATTTCAGATATTGTACTGGAAGGAACTTTACCTCCTGTTATTCGCGAAGCCGCAGAAATGTATGCAGGATGTGTATCGGGCGCCATACAAAAAGAAGTGTACCTGGAGCTGATACAGGCAAATGGTTTTGTAAATATGACCATTCAAAAAGAAAAGCCCATTTTTATTCCCGATGATATTCTTTCTCAATACCTCAGCACAGCAGAGATTGAGGCTTTCAGAACATCAGGAAACGCTATTTCCAGTATCACGGTGTATGCCGAAAAACCTGCTACAGTATGTTGCGCTCCCGGATGCTGCTAATCTTTAAAAAAACATCGGCCTATCATAAGCCGCTGGTGATAACAGTATCGATTATAGTGCTGAATATTCTCTATGGATTTGATGCCCGATTTACCATCATTAACTTAATCTGGCTACTACCATTTAATCATCATCAACATGAAAAAAATTCTGGTTCTCTGCACCGGTAACAGCTGCCGCAGTCAAATAGCACATGGTTATTTACAAGCATTTGCCGGCGATAAAGCCATCGTATATAGTGCTGGCATTGAAACCCATGGCGTAAACCCAAGGGCAATTGCCATCATGAAGGAAGATGGCATTGATATTTCACAACATACATCCAATCATGTAAGTGAATATGCTGCTATACAGCCCGATATGGTACTCACGGTATGTGATCATGCCAAAGAAAGCTGCCCGGTATTTCCTGGTGTTGCTACGCAGCTGCACTACAATTTTCCGGATCCGGCAAAAGCTGTTGGCACTGAGGAAGAGATCATGGCGCAATTCAGATCGGTGCGTGATCAAATCAAACATTATGCAAAAGACATGATTCATCAGTTTATACAATAACATTTTACTTCATCGTCTATTAAGCATCCTACATTCTCGATAACCCTTCGTGCCTCCCTTTGTGTACTTGGTGTCCTTTGTGGTTTCAAATCTCTTTGACATTTTACGGGCATGCAGATAGCTCAGGCATCTTTGAAACCACAAAGGACACCAAGTACACAAAGGGTGGCACAAAGGGAAATTGGTTAAAATTGGAGGAGAGGAAGGGAATTATCTGCAAGCCCACCGCTATTTACATAAGTATCTTTCATGCACTTAAATGTTATTACTTATGTTGAAGATGCGCACATGGATGAGCCTTGCTTTTGTTTGCAGCGGGCTTTTATCCGTAAACCTTGTAAGCGCCCAGGGCACCTTGGCAGATTATCAGCGGGCAGAAGCTATGAACGGGCTGATGCAGAATAAGGTATTGGGTGCCGTTGAGAATGCCAAATGGGTAAACGGGCAGGTGGTATATGGCACCCTCACCAAAAAGGGGAAAGAGTTTTTGGTGGTAGATGTAAAAGAGAAGACCAAACGTTCCCTTTACGATCCCGCTCAATTGGCATCGGCATTAACTGCTGCCGGTAAATCAGTTACGGCTGTTAACCTGCCTTTCAATGATGTGGTATTGAATAGTAATAATAGTATCAGCTTCACCATTGGCGATTCTGTATGGACTTACCAACCGGCTACACAGCAGCTCACTGCCGTAAAACAGAACAACACCGGCCGACCCGGTGCCAATAACCGCGCCTGGAGTGAGATCAATAATTTTCAGGGTGAGCGCCCCGTTACCTCACCCGATGGTAAGTGGGTGGCTTTTATCAGGGAGTACAATGTATATGTTCATAAAGCGGGCAATGAGAAAGACCGGATACAGCTCACCTTCGATGGCTCACCCGGTGAGTATTATGCTTCCTCACTTAGCTGGTCGCCCAATAGCCAGTATATTACTACCACGAGGGTTCGTCCGGCGAAAGAACATACCGTATACCTGATTGAATCTTCACCGGCAGATCAGCTCCAACCTAAACTGCATAGCCGTAACTACCTCAAGCCGGGAGATGCTTTGCAGCAAAGACAACCGGTAATCATTTCTGTGAATGACCGGAAGCTTCATGTAGCCAATGCCGCTGCCATCGCCCATCAATACAGTATTACCAATCCGGTATGGCGCAGAGATGGTCGGGCGGTGAGTTTTGAATACAACCAGCGCGGACATCAGCAATATAAAGTACTGGAGCTCACCATTACAGGAGAAACACAGGAACTCGTGAATGAGCAGAGTGCCACTTTTATTGATTATAGTGGTAAAAAATATCGCTATGATTTACAGGATGGCCGTGAAATGATCTGGGCCTCGGAGCGGGATGGCTGGAACCATTTGTATTTATATGATGCCAATGGTAAGGTAAAAAACCAGATCACCCGTGGGGAATGGGTTGTTAGAAGGGTGGTGAAGGTAGATGAGTCCAAACGCACTATTTTGTTTGAGGCCAGCGGAAAACAATCCGGCATTGATCCATATTTCATACAATACTATCGTATCAACTTCGATGGCTCGGGGCTTACACAGCTCACCAGTGAAAATGGCAATCATACTGCATACTTCTCACCACAGGATGATTATTTTGTAGACGTGTATTCGAGAATTGATGCGCCTCCGGTTACCACAGTCAAACAGGCCAGTGATGGTGCGGTGGTGATGGAATTGGAGAAGGCAGATATCAGCGAATTGCTGAAAACAGGATGGAAGCTGCCAGAAGTATTTGTATCTAAAGCAAGGGATGGTAAAACAGATATCTGGGGCATGATCATCAGGCCCAGCAATTTTGATCCTAAGAAAAAGTATCCGGTCATAGAATACATTTATGCGGGGCCGCATAGTTTTTTCGTACCTAAAAACTTTGTGACCGACTCACGTGGTTCGCTGCATGAATTGGCAGAGCTGGGTTTTATTGTGGTACAATGTGATGGCATGGGTACCAATGGTCGCTCGAAAGCCTTTCTGGATATTTGCTGGAAGAATTTAAAAGATGGTGGTTTCCCCGACCGTAAATTATTCTTACAGTCTGCAGCCAAACAATATCCATATATGAACCTTGAGAAAGTGGGCATATTCGGGAATTCGGCGGGCGGACAAAATTCCATGGGTGCACTTTTATTCCATCCCGATTTTTATAAGGTAGCCGTATCATCGTCGGGTTGTCATGATAACCGCATGGATAAGATCTGGTGGAATGAGCAGTGGATGGGTTATCCGATCGGGCCGCATTATGCTGAGTCGTCGAATGTAACCCATGCGGCTAACCTGCGGGGCAAGCTTTTGTTGATATTGGGAGAAATGGATGAGAATGTGGACCCTTCTTCTACCAAACAGCTCATGAATGCGCTGATTAAGGCCAATAAGAATTTCGACTTCATTGAAATACCGGGTATGGGGCACTCACTGGGTGGTGATTATGGAGAACATAAGCGGCGTGATTTCTTTGTAAAACATTTACTGGGGGTTGATCCTCCAGAGTGGAATTGGAAGCAAAGCATTACGATTCCCAAACCTTAACTTCTCCCCTTTGTATTGGTTGCACATATAAGGAGAAGCGAGCGCCCCCACCAGGGCGCTCTTTTTCTTTGTGCCCCCCCCTTCGTGTCCCCTTCGTGTCCTTGGTGTCCTTTGTGGTTTCAAATCTCTTTGACATTTAGCGAGCATGCAAATAATGTAAGCAGATGTGAAACCACAAAGGACCGAAGGGGGCACAAAGAAAAGACCCGCCTTCTTGTAAAGCGGGTCAGGTTATTCAGGGTTCTGATTAGGGGCCAAAGTTTGCAAATCCCCCCGGATTTTTAATTTGTTCTATTTATCCCCAATCAGCTGAACAATCATTGGCCAATGGCCTACTATGATGCAACAATGACCTAGGTACATTGTGGTTTTTTCAATAAAAGAAAAAGAATTTGAGAACAGCAGTTCTCATAGGACATTGGGGATTGGATCAAATAGTTTCTACCAGTTGGTAGCTATTTCGCTATTTCAGAGTAGAAAATTAGCCAGTCTTCCACCATTAAAAAATAAAATGGTACCAAATGCAATGAAATGTGTACGACCGTACATGTTGGCTTAAGCCATTGGTTTCGTATGGGGCAGGAGGAAAGTAAACTGGGTGCCATTATTCACCTCGCAATGAACGGAGCCTTTTAACTGGCGGGTGAGTTCGCGGATGATCTTAAATCCGAGGCCAGATTCATGGGTATCGGTAAAGGGGATTTGGAGTCCAATACCGTTGTCGCTGATTTGGAGAACCAGAATATGTCCGGATTGATCCAGTGCTGCCTCTACCCGTATGGTTCCGGTTTTACGACCTTCAAATGCATATTTCAGGGCATTGGTCATTACTTCATTGAAGATGAGTCCGAGGGGAACGGATTTTTCTACTTCAAAAACCAGGTCTGCCGGGTTGGTTGTGATAGATAGTGAAATATCGCCCTGCTGGTAGAGTTGCCGCAGGTCTTTGAATAGTTCCTGAACATAGTCACTGAGTGAGAGACTGCCCAGGTTATCGAAGCGATAGAGATTTTGGTGGATGAGTGAAATGGCTTTGATCCTTTTCTGACCAATCATCAAAGAGTCGCGGGCAGACTGGTCATGAACGGTAGCAGCCTGGAGGTTGAGCAGGCTGGATACTACTTGTAAATTATTCTTCACGCGGTGGTGCACTTCGCGAAGCAGAATATCTTTTTCTGTGTGTTGTTTCTCGATCACTTGTTTTTGTTCTTCCAGTGCCAGGTTTTTTTGACGAATTTTCCGGTAGGCCAAAATGATCATGAGGGTGAGTAGTAATAAGATAATAGCTACAGTACTGGTGAGCAGGATATTGCCGCGCAGTGAGGCATTGGAGGCTTTTAACTCATTGTTCTCAACAGCCTGCTTTTGCAGTTTCATTCTGCTTTCTGCATTGGCAATCAGCTGTTCTCTGGTTTCATTGAAGAGGCTATCGTTCCAGCTTTTGTACAATTTATAAAAAAGTAGGGCGCTATCAGTTTGTCCTTTTTTTTCAGCAGCCAGCGAAAGAATTTTGTAGGCATTGCGCTGGTGTTGTTTGGAATGATATTGCTGTGCCAGTTTGAGTAAATGATGACCGGTTTGAACAGCCAGCACTGTTTTACCATTATTGAGGTATAAATTCCCCATGGCATGGAGAACAATGAGCAGGTTGTCGGTGGTGCCAATGCTATCGAGAATGCGATAGGCTTCCAGGAGATAGTTTTCGGCGGTATTGTATTCCTCTAAAGAAGTCAGGATCTCTGCAATATCGGTAGCGCAAGTGGCATATACATAACCCCTGGTGCCTACTTTATTGAGGTAGTAAGCCGATAATCGAATTTCCATTCTTGCAGAGTCGGGCATATTGGCCATCATATATTCCTTGGCCATATTGGAATGGATCATGCCGGCATATTGCCAGTTCTCTCTGGGTAATACTTCATTGAGTGCTTTTACATAAAAGGGTTTGGTAAAGCTGATGGATCGGCCGGCATCGGAATACGCTTCTGCAATATTATTCGAAACGGAGGCGATCATTTCAGATTCGCGGCCGTCTTCTGCTATTTTTAATGCCTGATGGTATAAATCAATCGCACGATCATAATCGCCTTTGTCCTGGTACATGCCAGCGGTAAGATTAATAATGGAGGCGGTGTAATAAGCGCTTTTGGCTTTTTTGGCAAATACTAAACCCTGATTGTACATATTCAGGCATCCGGCAATATCCTGGTTTACAATTTTCACAAAGCCCTTGATGCGGTAGGCTTCTGCGAGTCGGGTATAATCTTTTTTGGGGGTAGCCAGAGTAATGATGCTGTCGGCGAGGGCGAGGGCATGGGTTTGGTTAGAGAAACGGTATTCCCAACCCAGCATGGCATAGAGCCGGGTACGGGTGGTGTCGGCCTTTGCTTCATTAATTTGTTGCCGGATGCTTGCTGTATTTACATAAGCGTATTGTGCCGCGATCTGGCTGGGCCATGATACGAATACCAGGATGCAAAACATCGTGCCGTATGTCAATATGTACCTGCTGATCGGCATTTAACTATTGTAAATATGGGTAACCGCTTTGGTATGGTCAAAAATTAGGTACCAACGGTCATAATTTAGGTACCATCACTATACAATCCGCTTCATGCGACTAAACAGATCGTCTTTAAACATACGGCTCAGGGGTATTTCCTGGTTGTTGATGGTAATATCGGTATAGGAAAAAGCGTCAATTTTTTTCAGGTTCACCATATAGGATTTATGCACCTGCATGAATTGGTTGTGGGGAAGCTGTAGTTGGAGGTCTTTAAAATTAGAGCGGATAATATGTTTTTGTTTGGTGGTGATCAGGTAGAGGTAATTGTGTTCAGACTGGATCCAGAGTATATCGTCGATGCTTACGCGAACGAAGTTTTTGTCGTTTTTGATGAAGAGTGTATCCTCACAGGCATGCACTTGTTCGGGGCTTTCCTGATCGGCTTCGGCTACAAAACGGTTGAGTGCAATTTCGATGGTGGTGTATAGTTCGGGGGCATCGAAGGGTTTGAGCAAATAGCCATAGGGTTCTGTGGCCAGGGCTTCGTTAATGGTGTTGGTATCGGAGTGGGAGGTGATATAGATGAAAGGGATTTTATATTGTTGCTGGATCAGTTCCGATAGTTCGATGCCGGTTTTGCTGTCATTGAGGGTGATGTCCAGCAGTACCAGATCGGGCAAATGGTTTTGCAGGTGTTGTAGGGCTTCGTGATAATTATTGGCGTTGGGTAATACTTCGTAGCCGAGTTCTTTTAGCATACGTTCCATATCCATGGCAACGAGCGACTCGTCCTCAACAATCAGGATGCGGCAGGGCTTCATGTGCAGTTAGTTCGGGCAGTAAATTAATCTTTTCCCGTAACACAGGCAAAAGCTGTTGTACAGTAAACCATTGCTAAGCTTGCAGATCATGTAAAGTGGTGTGAAACCACGAAGGTGCAAGAGGCAAACCTTGGTGACTTGTTGTTATAGCGGCTCGAATACTACCGGGAAAATATGTTTCATTTGTTGAAACACTTCCCGAACAATGCGTCTGGCTGCGATGTTGGGGTGTTTGGCATCGATGTATTCGTGGTAATTATCAAAGTTGGGTGGGTTCTTGTGGCCCAGGCTAATTTGTTTGAGGGGTTCATTAAAATCGGCCGTAAACACATATGCTTCTTCCTGTAAATAGGCTTCTATTAAGCGTTCGAGTTTTTCCAGATCGTATTCAATATAACGGGAAGTAGGTTCATAGCAAGCCAGTACAGATTCCAGTTCTTCTTCATCAACTGGTACTTCAAATCTTATCATATCATCTGAAATCATGAGCACCCTTGAGCGGTCGGCATTCATGGCACAGAAAGGCTCATCCATCATGGGATTATCGGTGAGAAGTATGAAGAGTTGAAAGGTCATGTGAAATCAAATGTAATAAAATAACATTCGAAGTCTACAAACACTCTTCAAATCCGAAAATTGGAGAAAGGGGTCTAATTCGACCTAAATCGAAAATCGCAAAATTTTTAAGCGATTGGTTGTCAGTGTATAATCCAAAAAAGCCATGCCAGCACCCCCCTTTCAATTCGTCCTACGCGGATAATAACAGATTGCTACTCAGTAAAAATTCTTATCCCAGAGTCGGAAAAAAAGAGGCTTCGATTCAAAAAACGCGCGTTTGCGGTATAGAAACATGCATTTGCGGCATTTTGTCTATTGTGAGATTCTTTTGATACGAATACCTTGGTGCTACACTATTCGTACTAAATAACTAATTATGAAAAAGCCTTTATTCCTGGAGTTGATTTGTGGTGTATTGGTCTTGCTTTTTGTGTACACGGGTGCTGCCAAGCTCATTAATTTTTCGGGCAACCTCCACGATATGCATAACCAGCCATTTCCCTCATGGATGGCTACTACACTGGCTTATGTATTGCCACCTGCTGAAATGATCATTGCGGCCATGCTGGTATTTGAGCGCACGCGGCGATGGGGTTTGTATGTATATGGTATACTCCTGTTGTTTTTCACCCTGTATATCGGCGCCATACTGCTGCATTGGTTTCCGCGGGTGCCATGTAGTTGTGGGGGCGTGATTAAGTATTTAACCTGGACGCAGCACTTGTGGTTCAATCTGTTTTTTCTATTGCTCGTAGTAATTGCGCTTTGGTTGCGCAACAAGATATTGGCGAATAGCCATCCATTATTCATGCATGATCAGGGAAAAGCCGAAAACCTGTAAACAGAGTAGGCAAACATTAAAACCGTTTTTATGAAAAAGTTGAAAGTTTCACTGATGGTCGCATTTATCGCGATCGGTATCACTGGCGCATTTGCTTTTAAAGGGAATGCGAATTTCTCTTGTTCGGGACAGTTGTTCTATCTGGATGAAGAGAATGTATTCAGGCCCGTTAATACACAATGGGATTGTATTCAGTCGGAGCAAACCTGTGTGTATTATGAAGACGGACAGGGCATTAAGCAACCCTGTTTGGAATCAGAAGGTACATATACTGTAATTGTACCTTAAACGAAAAGTGGGCCGATTTATCGGCCCACTCTTTTACTTTAACAAAGCATCTTCGATGGTTTGCCTGACTCTTTTTGAATCAAGCCGCAAATCAAAATTAGACGTAGAAATAATTTTCCCCTGCTTGTCAATTAGAATCGGCCTTGGGTATGAATTGATCTTATATCGATTTATTATAGGATGGTTACCTGCTTCCCCATTTGTATATAGATTTATACTCTCTGGAGAAGTGTACTCGCCACCTTTGACAGATGCAAGCCATCGCTCTCTTGTATCATCAATATTGACTGTTAAGAATACAATGTTTGTATTGTCTCTGTAAGCATGAATTATAGGCTTAAGTACAGTTTCATGGTATACTATACAGGCTTTACATCCTGTATACCAAAAGTCAAGAAAAACAACTTTTCCTTGAAACTCATGTAAGGTCCTTATTATGCCTTTTTCGTCTGGAAGTGAAAAATTATATGCCTGAGTTCCTTTTGCATGAGATGCTTGAATGGATGTCAATTCATCTCTGTAGTCTTGAAACCGTACAAAAGACAGTGCATCGTCAATCAGGGAGTCAATATTTTGAAGTGATTCAACATAAGAGAATAAATAGCTCGTCATTAGTTTTTCCTTAATCAAACTTTGAGGCATTTCTTTAATGATCGCATAGGTGCTTTTCTTATCCTCGCGTAGCTTGCTTTTAAAATTTATGTAACCCGCCTTGAACGAACAGTATGTAGCAGAAAAAAGCTTAGCTTTTTCGCTAATTTTTTCCATCATTTGTAAATCCTGTTCACAGCTATACATCACCTTTTTGAAGAGGTCATTATTTTCTTTATAAGTGTTCGCTAAAGTTTGTAGTTTCTTAGATGATAACTTCCCAATAATATCCAAGTACAATACCTCATAAATAAAGGGGGATAATTTACTTTTAAATTGATTGAGTGCCCAGAACTGTGCTGTAGTATCGAACGAGCTTTTAACTGAATACATTGTATTACGATCAAGAAAAAATCTGCATTCATACTTTTCTTTTCCAGGGCCATAAAAGAAACTATTCTTACTTCCAAAATTGAATATAGTGATACTATCCCCGGGTTCTCCTATATATTCTTTAAGGATGCCGTCATCTAAATTATTAAAATGATTGTACTTCTGACCTATCGTAAAGTATACAGGTCCATTTATGGTGTCCTTAAATTCAAAATAACCGGATGGGTTGTTTAATCGAAGTTTCACTAGTTTATAAGGCTGTACATATCTTTTTTGGGGGTTATAGTAGTTTTTCCAGATAACCATTGAAATAGAATCTACTATTTTGGGGTTGTCAATGAAACCCCTGATCACGATTCTATTATTCTTTTGTGCCGTACTCCCATAAGTACAGCAAATGATTAATAGTAGTAACAGGTATTTTTTCATTGTCATCGATTATTTTGTTGAATGCCACTTTGATTTAGCTCATCGGCAGGGATGGGAAGCACATATAAAGGGCTATTAGGATTAAGCGTGTATGTGGTTCCATTGATGATTCTTGTTAAGATAATATTTGCGCCCTCTTTGTTAAGTCTTTTCAGGTCAGACCATCGGATACCGCGGAAGCAAAGCTCTTTTCTTCGCTCTGTCAATATCCAGTTAAGAGCTGTAGCGGGACTATTTGTTTGAAGCGGAGTGAATGTACCTGTCCGGAAACGATTTTGCAATAGTCGGTTTAAGTCAGCCATCGCATCTACATGGTCTCCGGCTCTTGCAGCACACTCGGCACGAATCAGATAAACCTCATCTGTAGCTAATCCGCTAAAGGCAGAAGTGCCGCCATAATAGCCAGGCCTAAGTATCATATTACCGCTTGAGTTTTGGGTAAAATACAATACCCTTCTTAGGTCATTCTGATCATATGATCTGAATAGTGTTGAATCAATGATGGTATTTACCGCCACTAAACCTTTTATTACATTATTCGTATAAAGTTGAGCAATGGCGGATTGGTAGAGTGCTTCGTTATTTAGAATACTAAAAGGTAAGGTCGCCGTAGTACTTATTGTATTGTAATTGATTAACGTATTGTATAGCTGAAGGCTACTGTCTGCATAACTCCTGGCTTGCCGGTAAGATCTCATGGATAAAAATACCCGTGCCATTTGTGCAAAAGCGGCGGGACGAGTAGGCCTATTACGAAGAGGTCCGGCAAAATTAGGTGGTAATAGAGCGCATGATGTTTTGAGGTCATCCAGTATTAGCTCATAGGTTTCCTTAACATTTGCTCTTGGTAAAAGTAAATTAATATCAGAGCTTGTTTTAAGTGGCAACCCCAAATCACTATTAAAAGTGGAACTATCGTAAGCTGGACAGAATATTTGTGCTAACTGATGATATGCATATGCACGCAAAAAATGAGCACTTCCTTTAATCCGCTTCCATTCAGCATCGTTGCTGGTAGTAACAGGAATATTATTCAAACTCTCGAGTACTAAGTTGCAGTATAAGATTTGTTGGTAGGGAACATTCCAGTCAAATACATTCCCAACACCATCGTAAATATCTTTCTGCCATATATATGCATTTCTTTCTTTTGGCATTGAAAGAGAATTCCATGCAACCGTACTCATGTAGTAATCGTTTGATGACAACTCTCCAAGAACCGGGCTAACTACAAAGAGTTGTTCATTATCTAAAATGGCTTGCATATCAGCCAGGGTAGATGGTACAATCAGCGAGGTTCGCGGACGTTCATCTAAAAAACTGCTTTTTGTGCAGCCGCTCAGTAGTAATGCGGCTAATATGATGAAATAGATGTTTCTCATTATGATAAATTTTAGAAGTTAATATTGGCACCCAGTGCAATTGATCGTGCTGGTGGTATGTTGAGGATATTGGTGTTTACAGGAATATAATCAGGATCCATTCCTGCTCCATTGGCCCGCCATAGTAGACCCAGATTTGAGGCATAAACATAGAATTTAACAGACCTGATTTTCAGTGCAGCAGGAATGGCATTACCCGATAATGTATACGACAGTTGTATATCCTGTAACCTGATATGATCTCCCTTCTCTATCAATTGTTCTGAACTTCTATAGAAAGCATCGCGCGAAGTCACGGCGGGATAAATGAGTGAAGGGACCTGGGTTTTGTTTTCATCGCCCGGCTGCTGCCAGCGGTTATTATAATCGGGATGCCCCATTTGTGCACTGAACAAATCGCTATAAAAAATCGAAGGCCTGCGGAAATAGTAGCCAAACTTACCTGTGATTAGTGCAGAAAGAGACCATCCTTTCCAGGTAATGGTATTACGCGTGCTGCCTGTTACCTGTGGAAATGCGGGTCCGTTATAGACCAGCCCTTCCAAATCATTTGAATTAATGATATTGGAATAATTCTTCGTTAACTGCCCATTCAGAAAACCCTGTGGGTCACCGTTAAGCGGGTCAAGACCTCGCCAGGCATAACTGAGTATACTGTACAATGGCTTACCCTCTAATGGATTTAAGAAAGCCTGGTTTACATAATTGCTGGCACCACTGCGTAGGAACTGGTACTTGGTGATTCTATCTGCTGCATAGCTCACGAGTAAATTACTTTCCCATCGTAATTTTCCCTGCAGGGGAAAGAAATTCAGCACTAGGTCCATACCCTTTGTGATCATGTTGGCACTATTGCCCCTGAAAGTTGTAATGCCGGCCTGGGGTGCCATTGGGCCATTGCCAATCAAATCCGTTCCCTGTTTGCGGAAATATTCAATACTACCGTTCAGGAAACCAGAACGTAAACTAAAATCAATACCTGCGTTAATTACGCCAATCTTTTCCCAACGAATATTCGGATTGGGAGCAGAGCTAATGATGCCCTGAATTTGTCCGTACGTATTTACGTTTGAAAAACTGGCCGCAGTTTGCGCAGAAATGGTGTTATCAACATTACCGTTATAGCCATAGCTCGCTCTGATGCTAAGAGCCGATAACCAGTTTACCTTAAACCATTTTTCCTTATGCATGCCCCAGTTGGCACCTATTGAATATAGTGGTACACCGCGTTGATTGGCATTGATCCCAAACAGGTTGGAAGCATCTTTACGCAATGATGCAGAGAAAGTATAACGATCATGCAGTGTGTACACAATATTGGAGAACCAGGAAAGAAAACGATTATCTGTACCCGAAGCACTTACATTATTAGGAATTCTTGCCAGGCTGGCAGGTGAATTATACAGGGGATAAAGGCCAGAGAGATCAACCGGTAACGTGGAGCGAACTTCAGGATTGTATCCAAACAAACGATACCTGCTGGCATCTACTTTTACTTGTCTTCTCTCAGCTCCCGCAATTATTTGTAATGAATGTTGTGACCAGTTCTTCCTGTAATTTCCTTGTACGCGGGTATTATGACTTTCATACGTGCTTTCACTCTGGTCTACAATACCGCCTAGTGGAACAGGTCTGGTTATTTGTCCGCTCACCCGGTTAATTTGTGTAAAGCGGTTAATCATATCGCGCGTAAAAAATGTTTCAATGCCCTGCAGGTTGGTCGATTGCGTCACCCCATTGCTGTACTGATAACGCAGCTCAACCGATAGCCCATCAATAATGGATACTTTCAATCCGGTATTGATTCGATAGTCTCTGAGTTTACTGGAATTATTGGCTAGTCTTAGTTCATCCAGTGGTCTGTATTTCCAATCGAGCAAACGACCCTGACCGGCAGTATCAACATATTGAAGATTATACGTGTTGGCTACAGGTAGCGCTTGTCCGTTATCGTCGGCTAAACGCAGATATGGGGTGCCAGGAAAAAAACTGCTCCCATTATTTTGGGTATTGGTTTGGGTAAAGAAAACGCCGGTATTGAGCTCTACCCTGTTGTTCAGGAACTGATAAGTATTGTTGGCGTTTACGGTAATGCGTTGGTTTTCGTTGCCAACTACTTGTTGCTGATTTTTGTCGAGACCGGCAGAAAGGAAATACTGGTTATTTGAGCCACCGCCTCTCAAATTGAAGGCATACTGACGTAATACAGCGGGCTGGAAATAATATTGGTGGAGGTCTTTGCGCACATCCTGCTGCCTTAGGTTGTCGAGCTGTTGTGCCGCTTCTGCAGCCGTGATTGCTCCGCGGTCTCTTTGTACCAGTATATCAACTACCTGTGGTAATGCGGGCCTGGTAGGACTATTAATTGAAGCGGTGTAATAGCCCCTGCCATATAAAAAGCTTTGCATGTCTACATATTCCGATGATCCTAAATGCGGGGCATACCAGAGATCTGGTTTTTCCTGAATCGCCGTGTTCATGGTAAAGGAAAGAGTGGGCGCCTGTCCTATCCGCCCTTTCTTTGTGGTAATCACGATCACACCATTTCCTGCCAATGCACCCCATATTGAAGCGGCGGCTGCATCTTTTAAAACGGTTACCGTTTCTACATCATTTGGGTTGATGTTTGAGAGATCACCATCGAAGGGAAAATTATCTACTACAATCAGTGGGTTAGGATTCGCCAATAAAGTACTGCGGCCTCTGATGGTGAGTGCCGACTGGTTGGTACCCGTAAATATATTCCGGTTAAATACCAATCCTGGTGTTACTCCTTCCAGTCGTTCTAGTAAATTACTCGATACCACCCTGCTCAGCACTTCATTGCCAATGGTAACGGCCGATCCGGTGCTGGTGCGCCTGTCTAAACTCTGGTAACCGGTTTGTACCACTACTTCTGTTAGTTCTGTTGTTCTTTGTAACAGGTAGCTGGTGGTAGCGGGGTTGAATAGGGCGGTGAGGGGCTGATAGCCCAGGGCACTGATCTGGATAGAATCGGGTAAGCTTATTTTGGTGAATAGAAAACGACCATTGCTATTACTGATGGCATTGATCCGGCTTTTCTTTAATTGTGCGGCAGCCGCTTCAATGGGCTGACGGGTTTCAGCATCCAGGATGCGGGCTTCATATTGCTGCGCAATAACCTGGGTGCATAGTAGGGTGAGGCACAGGCATAGTATGGCCTGTACACGAAAAATAGCTCTCATGAAGAAGGTTTTGGTGTGAAGAATAAATAATAAGGATGGGAATACTGGCGGCAGCATAGCCGCAATAGATTAGATGGGATTCTTAGGCTTTTTGGCAAACTGCGTCATAAGCAGGTGCAATGCCCAACTAGTTGAAAGATGGTAATAAATAGATAATGGCCGATGTTCCATGCTCCTGTTTTGCTGTGATCAAAAAGGAGTCCGGATTAAGTTGAGGTGTAAACAAAAAAATAGCGTGGAGCTCAACTTAACGATCCAAGGCACCTAGGAGAGCCCATACACGAATAAGAGAGCCCACGCCGTAACGTGGACATTGCACTTATTGCCTCGTGTATTGGAAATTTCCTAGGTTTCTGAATCGAGACTCAAAGCGAATGCTTCAATGCGTTGATATGAAGTATCGCGAATTTATTCTTTAACTATATATGCATAGGTAAATATAGTCATTAATTCTAAAATAGGTCAATTTAGACGTGATATTTTTTTTCGCGATCAACCAACTTCACCGAGTGAAGATTAAGAACAAGGCATATAACCAGGCGTTTGGAGAAAATTTAAAGCGATTACGAAAATCGGCCAAACTATCAAGGGAAAATTTAGCCGCGCTGGCTGATATTGAACCCAAACAAATTTACCGCATTGAAGCAGAGTTTCAAAGCCCTACCGTGTCAACCCTCGTAGCCATCGCACAGGCTTTACAGGTACACCCAAAAACCCTGCTCGACTTCGAATTCGATTTTGAACGATCAAGACCCTGAATCATATAGGAGTGTAGAAGTGTGGCGTAGGCGATTTGTGTAGGGCGATTTGTTAGAGTTGCTCTTTCCGCATGTCGCCCGGTGTTTGACCAAACACTTTTTTAAACCGCTCAATAAAATGTTGGGGCAATTGATACCCACACATCCGTCCAATTAGCCATACCGGCTCCTGTGTTTGCTGTACTAACCGTAATGCCGTTTCCATGCGCTGCTGTATCTGGTACTGCCGGATGCTGATATTGAATACCGCTATAAAACCCCGCTGCATATCACCAATGTTCCATTGCACATACCTGCTCATTTCCCGCTGCTTCAAATCCTCATCCATCCGCGTATCAATTAACTGCTTTACCCGATAAGCTTTCACCACCACCAATTCCGGCAGCTCAGGATGTTGCGCCCCCGCCTGCTTAATATGCTCAATGGTTTGGTGCTCCGATAACAGGAATAACCAAAAAGACCGGATGCGCTCTGCTACCAATACCGTATACCAACTGGCATCCTGCTCCGTTTGCAGCAGCGCATCCCACTGGTACCGCAACCAATAGGGTGGCGTAAACTGAAAGGGTAACACATCTTCCTGCCACAATGCCGGATATAACCCTATCATGGCCTGGGCAAAATTTGCCGTAAAACAACAACAGATCATTTCATGCATACCCGCAGCCACATCTATCCGTAATTCCTTTCCTGCCAATACCCTGCAATACAAGATCTGCGGCGCCTCCAGCCAATGATCCAACCATTCTCCCGTTATTTGCGCCTGTCCCTCGCGGTACAATAACAATACAAAATAATCAGTAACCGGTGTGCAGTATAAGGTACTGTCTTGCGTAGCCTGGAACTGGTGCATATAGATCACCACATCTGTATGTACATAGTATTGCGTGAGTATACGCAACTCACTGCTCCGCGTGTACGTGGCTGTATATCCCTTTAATAAATGATGCCGAAAATCAATCGGGACCTCTGTTTGTTCTGCTGTTGTGGTGGTATGATGCGGACGTAGGTACATGTTGCTGATCATTACAATCACACCGGCTCAACTATGCGTGATGGGGTGCGCTCTTGATTACCTGTAGCCATCATGGCCGGGGTACCTACCTAACTTACTTTTTACGCTTGTAATGGGGGTTACTGCTCATTGTTCGCTTAAGGTATGTATGGCCTTTGTTTGAAACCGGCAGTATCATGACAATGATAGGTAATGTTGAATGGATGGGCCGAGGGATAAGTACTGTTTTTTAGTGCAAATCCGAAATCTGCGATGAATTTTTTCCATAATGCGGTTGTAGGCTTTGTAAACCATTGGGTAGCCGATGTATAACACCCTAACAGCCTGTCATGCGGCGATTTATGCCACGATTCGCCGCAAAAATGCGGTGAATCGTATACCAACCACCAGGAAATATCCGTCAACAAAACAGCCAATATCACACCCGTGGTATTGGCTGTTATTCTACCTATCTGTTGGTTCATCAACGTGGTCCCGCCGGTCTCATCTGGTAGTCAACCGGTGGCTCCATACCCAATAAATGTTGTACAAAATAATCCCAACGACGACGCATCATATAGGGACCATATTGTCCAAAGCCATGCGCACTGCTGGGGAAGATAATCAGGTCGAATGTTTTATTGGCTTTCTGTAATGCTTCCACCACCAATAATGTATTATAGGGCGGCACATTATTATCCATCATACCATGCGCCAGCATGAGCTTACCCTTCAGGTTCTTCGCAATGGTTTGGTTGGCCTGCGCTTCATAGTTGGAGTTTTCTACCAATCCATTATATCGCTCTCCCCAATCATCTTCATAATTTCTGTTATCATGGTTACCCGATTCGGATATGCCTACTTTAAAGAAATCGGGATATCGGAACATAGCCGCCGCCGTAGCGAATCCACCGCCTGAATGTCCCCAAATGCCCACTCTTGTGGTATCAATAGGATATCGCTGTGCCAGCTGTCTAATCGTAGTAATCTGATCGGGCAATGTGTTCTCTCCCATATTACCATAGTTCATATCGTGGTAACTTTTAGATCGGTTGGGATTGCTCGTGCCTTCTACCATTACTACAATAAAACCCAGCTCGGCCAATGCCTGGTGATCTCCGCGTGAAGCTGAAAAGCCCCAGCTTCCCACACTGCCACCCTGCGGACCCGGATAGATATAATCGATTACCGGATATTTTTTATTCGCTTCCATTTTTGTGGGCGTAAATGCCAATCCGTAAATATCGGTTTTGCCATCATGTGCTTTCACCGTAAATGGAATAGGTGGCTTCCATCCTGTTGCCACCAATCGGGATACATCGCCTTTCTCAAGCGGAGTAATCACTTTACCATTCAGGTCGCACAACTGTGTAACCGGTGGTACATCGGGTTGTGAATAGGTATCAATAATATAATTACCCGATGGTGAAAAATAGCTCTGGTGTGTACCCTCACCTGGTGTAAGCAGGGTTAGGTTTTTACCATCGAAGCCAATTTTATAGAGTTGCGAGAAATAAGGATTCGATAAGTGTCCGGTGGAAGTGAAATATAAAATCCTGTTCTTCTCATCTACATTCACCAATCTGCTTACCACCCAATTGCCTTTGGTGATCTGGTTCTTGAGTTTACCGGTAGTGGCATCATATAAATACATATGTCCCCAATCATCACGCTGTGAGTACCAGATGATTTCATTCGACTTGGCCAGGTAGCGCCAGTTAATAGCCCCTCTGCCCGATTCGTAATGTGTGGGCACTACTTCTTCAAATACTTCACGCACTGCACCTGTTGCGGCATCGGCAATGCGCATTTTCGATTGCTTATGATCGCGTGAGGTAGAAAGAAATGCCAGCTGACTACCATCTTCTGTCCAGTCAACATCTGCCAGCGAACTACCAATTGTAATATCATCACTCAATGAAGAACGGTGTGGATCGGGCGCTACCTGCAGTGGTATTACCTTCGTGGCTTCTACATCAATAATCACGCGATGCAGCATTGCCACTTCCTTATCGCCCGGTAAAGGATATTTCCAGGCGCGTAAGGTAGGTTTCCCCACATTGGTGGTTACCAGGTACATATCGCCCACATGGCGTTGGTCTTGCTTGAATGTGGCAATTTTTTTCGAGTCGGGCGACCAGCGTACAATGGCTCTGTCGCTCGATTTCCAGCCGGCATTATCGGTGGCATAACCAAAATCTTTTACGCCATCGGTGGTGAGTTGTTTGTGTTCGTTCGTGGTGATATCGCGCAGCCATAAATTCCAGTCTTTGATGTACACGGCTTTTTTTCCATCGGGTGAAACGGCTTCATTATTGCCGCCAACTCTTCCTGTTAAGGTCGTCGATACCGATGTTTTATCATCGCCCACAACGGTACCGGCTTTCAGGTTGTATAGCCATCTTTTTCCGTTTACAATAAAAGAGATCGATTGACCATCTTGCGTAAACTCAATGGTTTGAAACGGAAGTTTATCGGCATTGTAGGTAGTGCCAGTGGCGCCAGACAGGCCCTTGGCCAGCTGTTGGTGATCAAAAGCGGGGGTCCGGCTTTTTTTAGCGGGATCAACGAGTATGAAACTGTTTTTTTGTGCAGTAACAGACAAATACCAGAACCTGTCATTGGCTAACCAGTTTGGTCGAACGGTGCCTGCATCAACAAAGGGTTCGGTATTATAACTCATAAACTTTTCGGCACGCTCATAATCTTTTGCGGTCATGGCCTTGTTTTGTGCCTGCGTAGCGAGGGTAAGTGTAATGGCTACGGCTGTTAGCAGATATTGTTTCATTTCAGTAAAGTGAGATTATGGAATAGTGATTAGGGTGTCTAATATAGGTTAAATAATGGTAGGTCTCTATCTCCTTCCCCGCTAGTGTCTCCCGACGGAGGAGGGGACACTGCGGCTGCACTCAGCATCTCCTTCCCCGCTGGTGTCTCCCGACGTAGGAGGGGACACTGCGGCTGCACCGCCCCGCTTCGCGTGTGCGATGCTGTCGGCGCTACGCGCGACACCGAACCCAATAAGGCCCGTACACAGGTACTGATGTTTGACTAGCGGTGTAGGATGGTTGTGTGATAAGAGTGGTATAATGAGAGTAGTAGATAGGGTTGTTGATTCCCCGCAAGTGTCTCCTGAGGCACAAAGGGACACTGCGGTTGCACTCGGCATTCTTCCCCGCAAGTGTCTCCTGAGGCACGAAGGGACACTGCGGCTGCATTTCGGCATCCTTCCCCGCAAGTGTCTCCTGAGGCACGAAGGGACACTGCGGCTGCACTCAGCATCTCCTTCCCCGCAAGTGTCTCCTGAGGCACAAAGGGACACTGCGGTTGCACTCGGCATTCTTCCCCGCAAGTGTCTCCTGAGGCACGAAGGGACACTGCGGCTGCATTTCGGCATCCTTCCCCGCAAGTGTCTCCTGAGGCACGAAGGGACACTGCGGCTGCACTCAGCATCTCCTTCCCCGCAAGTGTCTCCTGAGGCACAAAGGGACACTGCGGTTGCACTCGGCATTCTTCCCCGCTAGTGTCTCCTGAGGCACGAAGGGACACTGCGGTAGCACTCAGCATCCTTCCCCGCAAGAGTCTCCCGACTCAGGAGTGGACACTGCGGCAGCACTCGGCCTCTCATTCCCCGCTAGTGTCTCCCGAGGAACGAGGGGACACTGCGGCTGCAACCGCCACCCACACTTCCACATAAGTGTCTCCCTACGCAGTAGGGGACACCAGTGCATCGCCCACCGCCTGTTTCCATACAGAATCAACTACGGGTATCTTGTTGATTAGAAGGCCCTCGTGCCTTCCCATAGCTAACCCACTGAACATTGCAACACCTGCTTTCATATTTGATGAAAAGTACAAACAGCATTTTCAAAACTCATCTAACAAGGGAGGATACATTGTAACAAACAATGGTGATGCCTGACCACGTAATATCAATCACCCAACTTTACCTGATAAAACTCCTTCAGCACAAATTGATTTTCATTCCCCGCAGTGTCTCCCGAGGAACGAGGGGACACTGCGGTTGCAGCTGGCCGCAAGAGATCTTCCAGGTAGTATTTGTGTAGCAGACCGGTGAGTACAACAATTCTTTTACCCGGATACTCCTTTATATAGTCGAGAATGTTTTTGGCCATCGTTTCATTTCTTTCCTTCCAGAAAGCACTATTCATTTCATAAAAGGGTTTTAGTGAACTGGCTGCCGGCACGGAATCAAGAATCGATCGGATGAAGGGATCACTCAATGATACCATTTTCCGTAAGCTATCCGATACATCGGGCTGATTCATGGTTAGATAAGTTTGCTGAACCAAATCATACAGGTAATTATGGAGGCGCGCATATTCCTGAAACATGGCCTGCTGATAGGGCGAAAAGCTATTGGCGTAAGTATCATTGTTAACAATCTCAATAAATTGTTTATCCCATTTTCGGTCTTTTAGCACATAGTCTTTCCTTTTTTCTATATAAATGTCGAAGGGTTTAATGATGATGGAAGGGTCTTTTTTCCTATAAGCATAGAGTACTCTTTTTTCCGGACTAATTTTTCTGCCAATACCCAGTTTGGCTCTGATGCGATAGGTGAGGGGTGGGTTGCGGAGTTGTTTATCCTTTGTATAATAACCCGAAGGATATTGCATTTCATCGAGTATTACATGGGGTTTGATGGATTGAAGGATCTGTAAGAGACTATCGGTATTCATGTAGCGTGTTTCGCCATGGTTCACACCAATAATGATGACCGTAGCAGGCGATTGGGCATACAGGGATGATGCCAGGAGTAGTATAAACTGTATAGTGAGTAAACATGTTTTCATAAGCTAAGTAATCATGGTTCATGCAACTGAATGGAACTATACAAAAGAGCTGGAACAGGGGGTACATTTATTGTACTGGTAGTAAGATACAGAACAGGCGGCAAATAATTCAATAAAAGTTTATATTAGTATGGTTATCAATAGGCGGGATTTGCCTGAGGGAACTAAAAGAATCATACAAGTATTTTATGACAGCTAATTTTGCGAGTTATTCTGCCTCCTTACTGTTCAATTATCTTTGGCCGCCTGTTCATCCGCAGATCAGGCCATTTTTAGCAGACAATATGCCTTTCTTGTTAGATGATCATCCGCAGTATACAGCTTATGGCGGTCCCGTTTATCAGGCAGATGAGATTCAACAGGTGACACGTTCTGTATCGTTTAACCAACATCCCTTTTTCAATAGCCACTATACCCGGGTTATATTTTCGGCTTTATTGAATATGGTAAACGACAAGTGTATTGGTCATTATGCGGCACAGGTTTGCTTTGAGTATACTGATCATGAGGCGGTACAACTAGCTGTACAGGAGCTCCGGCAAATTTACCTGGCTTTTCCGGGTACTGAAATAAAGGAGCGGGAGCATGGTTTGGTTGAAATAACTACAACTGATGACATTATTCCCGCAACGGTATTTTTACATCCGCAGGAAACGATGTTGATTGTTGGTGTTACTCCTTTTTTATTATAAGCAGTAGGACATATGAATGAAGAGTTGCTGGACATGATTACGCAGCAGTGCCTTGTGGTAGATTGATTCATGTGTAATTGCCACTATCCAAACAGCTATACTGTTGTATAAGGAAACAAATCCCAGCGCATTTGTGGTTGGCTAGATGGGATAAGTTATGTCCTACAGGATCTTCAAACCATATTGTTGATGTTCTAGTCAACCAACACTAAAGCTATTGATCGCCTATGTTGATGTATAGCTTCATTTAGGTGTCGTTCCAAATTTTTTCCTGTAATCCATAGGAGTCAATCCAAACTCCTTTTTAAACAGACGTATAAAAGCGCTATCATTTTCAAAGCCACAGCTAATAACAATCTTACCTAAGCTGGTTTGGGATTGCTTTAATAGTAAAGAAGCTTTTTTTAAACGCAATCTGGTAAGGTATTGCAGTGGTGTTAATTCATAGGCGCTTTTAAAGCAGCGAATAAAATGATATTGGGATAAGTGTGCCTGTTTGGCTAGTTGTGCCACGGTGATCGCATCTTCCAGATGGCTGTTCATGTAGGACAAAGCGATTTTCAATTTTTTAAGCAGGTCTTTTTGCGTGGCTTCTTGAGTAGCTGGTATTTGTTTGGCGGTTTGATACTGGGGAGACTCAAACCAGGGCTTGGTTGGTCTGTTAGCTGGATAGCCATACTTTTCTCTGTAAGCCTTTCGTTCGGGTGTAAGGTTCCACCAGTTAAGTTGACTATTGGGGTGGTTGGCATACTGTACCACCAGCCTAAACTGGTCTTCCACACAGGGGTCTACCCATACTCCTTTTTGTTGTTCGTATAGATCGGTAAGTTGGGCGCCATTCTTTTTTTTGAGGTCGTTGAGGGAATAAAATCCCATGCCAATCAGGTCGTGTGCAAAACGGATGCCAATGGAGGGAATGCTTTGAAACTGCGATAATGCAAACAGCTCCATGGCCCTGATGGTAGAAGTGCCGAGCATTTGCTGCAAGGCAGATACTTTGTGCAAGTGTAACTCGCTCTTTTTTATTTTCAGCGCCCGCATTTTTTTTACTTCTGCCGGTGTTATCGCTAGCGGATTCAGTGCTTCTTTAGTCATGTTCTGCGAAAGTTAGCAGGTAATTATTGTTATCGCGGAGCGAAAATTCGGTAGCGCCATAAAAAGTTTTTTCCAATTCTGTGCATATGGGTATCTGTGCTTTGATGCTGTCATAATACGCATGGATATTCTCCACACTAATATACAATAAAAGCGATCCTCCATTAGTACGGCTAATCATGGGAAGTTTACCTTCAATGCTGGCGAATGTTTGAAACATAAAACTCACTTTTCCGTTTGTCATGAGGGCAAATACTTTTTCGCCTTCGGGGGTGGTGACTTCGTCGGAAAGGGTAAAGCCGAGGAGGGAATAGAATTGTATGGTGGCTTGAATGTTGTTGACAAAAATGTTGGGTGTAAGGGAGGTCATGGGTGGAGGGGGTTGGTGATTGATGGGAGGCGAAAGTAGCGGAAAGAAGGGGTGGGGGATGTGCTGAAATTGCTAAAGTGGGTTGCGGGTAAACTTTAGTTAAGATGTCTTAAAGAGGGTTAACCTTTTTAACTGTTAGTGAATCCACCTCATCCCGCTTGTAAATGTGAGTTGAAGAATTTCTTTTGTCGTAAAGGAAGAGGGTGTTCTGTGATTCTTTTACTAAAATGAGTGAATCATCGGTTGAAACAGTTTTGCCTCTAAATACAAATGTGTAACTTCTATTGGGCTTGCCATTTAGTTTTGAATATGCATTGGCAGACCCAATACGTGAAGCAAAAAACAAAATGCCTGCAAAAAAAAGTAAGTAACTAAAGGGTCTCTTAAAATCTGATTCCACAAAAAGCGTCCATTCTTGCTGACCTAAAAAAATTACAAGTATTAAAACCAAGACAACTCCAAGATAAGGTAAGAGATCAGCAGAAAAAATCTTCACCTTTACAAGTACTTGAAGTAAGATTAAGATTATGAGTAAACTACTTAAAATAACAAGTAGTGTTCTTACTCCCTTTTTTGAAACATTAAACCCTTTAGCAGGTTTTAATGGATCTAATTGCTTCTTTCGATGTACAGGCTGTAGAAGACCCCAAAAACCAGAAACCAGTAGTGTTACCAGAGGTAGTAATGGATACATCAGTTCAGTATTGCTTAAGTAAGCTAGTGGGTCAATGTTAAAAACCTCCATATATGAATCAAGGTAGACATAACCACAGAGGAAGGTTAGGAGACCTAACAAAGAGAAATACTGAAGGAGTTTTGAAAACATATTTTTATTTAATCATTAGTGAGTCAATGTCCTCACGTTTAACTACACTTGTTGTTGAATCTAGTTTATTATAAAAAAACAAATTTGCCTGACACTCACCAATCAAAACAAGAGTATTGTTTGTTTTAAAACAATTTTCTTTCAATTTAACTGTGACCTCTATGTCACGCCCCCACCTTTTTGCTTCTGCTGCTTTGTGTTTTCCAAAGTTTGTTATTGCTGTTACAAGTAAATAACCACTAAACAGCCATTCACTTATATGTAGGTCTAGCCGTTTAAAAAGTCCAGAGTAAAGGCGTTCAAAAAAAGAGGCAAATGTTAAACCATAAAGTAAAAGCTTCAACAAAGCTGATCCCTTATGATTTTCTCCTAACCAATTTGGCAGCAAAACCCAAATAACGCAGTACAAAAGACCGAAAAGAATTAGAGACTTCAAAGCTTTTACAATAAGTTGTCTGTTAGTAAGATGTTCAAGTGAAGAATCCTTTGAAAAAAGCCAAGTGTAGACATTTCTAAATGTAGCAGCAACAATTAGAAACACAGTAGCAAGTGGAAGTAAAGTGTACAAAACCTCAATTGGAGTTAGGTAGTTTAAAATGTCGATTTTAAAAGCACCATAGTAAGATGATAAGTACAAGTAACCAAGGAAAAAAAAACAAATTGTGAGCAGTGAAAAATGCTTAGTGAAATTTTCAAAAATCGAAGGGTTGCCCACTTTTTCTTGTTCCATGTCTAAATTTAGATATATAATGTTAGTTATGCAAGGTTTATGAGTGTATGTTTGCCTTTATCTACAGTTCCAGAGCAGGTTAACGTAATTGTCTTCTCTTCCAATTTTAACAGAGCCCCAATTAGAAAAGTTCGAGCTTCTTTAATCAAGGCTCTCTTGCTTTATCCAGTTTCTTTTCCTTACAAAGTATTGTCAGGCTTTGCAAAAGGATGTTGATTTCTATATTTCGGCTTACTCATGAATATATCAAGGTATTCTTCGAAAATGAAAAATCTTGAACGTCTTATCACATCAAATTCCTTTAACACATTTAATTCAACGAGATCATTGATCATTCTGTTAGCTGCAGAATAATTTAGTTCTGCGCTCTCCATCAAATCTTTCACACTAATTAATGGCTGCCGGTATAAAATACTCAGAATGTCAACGGCGTTTTTCTGCCTGCGGCTTATGGATGGCAAAACCTTTTGCTCTACTTTTTCTTTCAGCTTCAATATTTCTTTAAAAGTCTGAATAGAACTTTTAGCGGTTTCTATCACGCCAACTAAAAAGAACTTTAACCACTGTGTCATATCATTATGTGTACGCACCCGGTGCAGGTTATCATAGTAATAGCTTCTCCAGTGTTCAAAGAAATCTGATAGGTATAGCGCAGGTTTCTGCAACAAGTCTTTGTTCACGAGATAGAGTGTAATCAATAACCTGCCCATCCGCCCATTTCCATTAAGGAAAGGGTGAATGGTTTCAAACTGGTAGTGCAACATGCCAATCCTTACCAGGTGTGGCGTATGAATTTGGTCATCGATCAGGAATAATTCGAAGTCACGCATCAATTCACTGATCTTCTCGTGATGTGGTGGTACATAAGTAGCATCACGCAATGTTGCACCAATCCAGTTTTGACTTGTTCTGTATTCACCAGGGCATTTGTGTTCACCTCTTGCACCTTGCATTAATACCCTATGCGATTCTTTGATCAGGCGGGTACTGATAGGCAGTGTTTCCAGTCGCTCAATAGAATAATTGATAGCGTTGATATAATTATGTACCTCGGTCCAATCATCTTTTTTTTCGGGGTTAATATCTTCTGCTTTCATCAACACTTCTTCCATGTTGGTTTGCGTACCTTCAATCCTGCTGCTGGTAGTCGCTTCCTTATTAATATGCATCCTGATAAAGAAGTCAGTATTCGGCACCAGGTATGAATAGGCATTCAGGGTACCCAATAACCTGTCAGCCTCGCTCACCAATGGGCATAATTCAGGAACATCCACCAGCCAGTCATAATGCATGGGTGAAGGGTCGAAACTTTTATACTGAAATTGGTTATGGTAGTTTCCCGACTTAAATTCTGATATGTTCTTTCTTTCTGCCATTGAATACAAATATAGATATCTTCATTTTCAAAAATGGCATTAATGTGCAAATCAAATGATTTCTGTTTTCATAAATTATGTGAATATGGAAATGAAAATCTTCAACTTTTGAATTTTACTCATTGTTGAGCAGGCAGCTGCTCTTATAAATATTTGAATTTAAGCAGGTTGTGGAGCAGTAAAATCGTAATTATAATTACCTGATTGTTAATGTTTTATGTAGATATAAGTTGAATCGGAGCAAGAGTCAAGATGCTCCGCTATCCACATTATAAGGCGAGCAAATGGGTAAATACTAAACTGCCTAAGAGTTGGACAACTATATTCGACTAGTAAGGGTATTATACATTAAAATTTAGCCAAAAAATACAAAAATTGGCTTATTTTTGATTTCAAATATTTACCAAAATTTATTTTTATTGGTTAATTTTGAATAATGGTGCTGACAAAAAAAAGACTTGATAACCTGCTCACGGAACAGTACAAAACCTGGGAAATGATTCCAAGAGCGGAGCTGTATAGGTTTTTTCAGCAATATGATCCAGACTTAAATGAGGGGACATTTGGCTGGCGTATTTATGATTTGCGTAAACGCCAGATCATTAAGGATGTTAAGAGAGGATATTACGCTATACAACAAGGGATGGTATTTCGGCCGACTATTGATAAATTAAGTTTACGGCTGGGTAAACTAATCAGTACGCAATTTGAAGAAGCCAGCTATTGTCTTTTACATACAGCCTGGTTCAATGAAATGATTGAATTACAGGCTACACAATCTCTCTATGTGTTATATGTAGAAAAGGCATATACTGAAAGCGCATTTCATTTGTTGATTGACGAGTTTCCCCATGTTTATTTAAAGCCCGATGCGACCCTTATTCATCATTATGTTTCGGAGAAGGAACAAGCCATTGTGATCGAACCCATGATTTCGAGGGCCCCTATAGTAGGAGATAACCCAATCAACATTTCTTCGATAGAAAAAATATTGGTAGATCTATTTTGCGACAGCCATTTGTATTATGCCTATCAGGGTAAGCAATTGTTACAGATTTACACGTATTGTTTTACGCATTATGGAATTAATTTTTCTACTTTGTTCAATTACGCACGACGAAGAAACAAAGAAGTATCTATCCATGATTTTATCATGCGCGATCACCGATTAAAAGAATTGACACAGCATTTAAACATATGATCTTACCAGCATCTTTTGAAGCAGATTGGATTATGTCGCACAGGAAAAGGGATGGATTTGCAAAGATCAACCCTCCGCTTGTTGAAAAAATGGTCCATGCATTGGGATTGCTTGAAAAGTTGGTTCAGGCAGGTCTGCCTTTTGTCTTTAAAGGAGGAACCTCGCTCATTCTCCTGCTGAAAGAGTCTGGCAGGTTTTCAATTGATATTGATATTATCACGAAAGCCAGCAGGAGTGATATAGAAACCGCATTGGAGAAAGTATGCGATGGAACTCCTTTTTCGCGGTATGTTTTACAAGACCATAGGAGTTATAAAACGGGAGTCCCAAAAGCACATTATCAAGTGATGTACTCATCTTCTATGGAGAAGCGAGAGAATCATGTGTTGCTGGATATCTTGTTTGAAGAACACTCATACCCGGCCATTCAACAGTTGCCGATTTTATCACCCTGGCTCAAAACTGATGGTCATTCAACCCTGGTTCAGGTGCCTACAGTGGCAGCCATTGCAGGAGATAAGTTGACGGCATTTGCCCCCAATACCACTGGCATCCTTTACGGGCAAGGAAAAGAGGTTGAAATTGTTAAACAACTCCACGACATCCATAAATTATATGACCAGTCGGAAGGAATCGAAATTATTCGAGATAGTTTTTTATCCACTGTTCAAAAGGAAATATTGTACCGGGGGAGTCAATTTGGTGTAGAAGCGGTATTGGAAGATATTGTAGCAACCGGTATGATGATCGTTAGGAGGGATCAGCAACCAAACGCAGTGGAAAAGGGAAAATATAAGGAGATAGCCACCGGATTGTTACAACTTAAAGCCTATCTCACCCATTCAGCATTTCGAATTGAAGAAGCAATTATCGCTTCCGCTAAGGCTGCAGTTCTTTCTACCATGATCCGACAGAATATAACCGGGGTATTGCCCTGTATTCAACAAAGATGAACAAAGCAGATTTACTTATTCAGCAACCGGAATTCACTTTTCTTAATAAACTACCAGCCGAACCCCTTTATTACTGGAATTATGTACTTGCAAATGGAGGGTAGTACACTTTTTATTTGGCCTGCTCATTTTCAAACTGTAGTAAGAACACTTAGAGCTTAAATGTCTGCCTCATCGGGTAGATACGCTTTATAGTAACAACTTAGATAATTTCGCCGATGGGGTTGTGGCTGCTGAAAAGCAGTTACTTATCGTCGCGGATTCCATCAGGGTAGACCGTCAAGCCAGGAAGAAACGATGAAACTCGTATCAAACTTTTGGCCGAAAATATTTCCAGAATAGGGTATTTGGCATAAATTATTTACTTTTGGCTGAAAATATTTCCAAAAATGCCGCTTTTGGCTGAAATTATTGCCAACTTTGCCTCATTACTTTAATATTTGGCTGAAATTATTACCATGAACAAGTTGCGAGAAATAATTGTTGGGACCGCTGAAAACTCCAAAGAGGTCGGGCAATTGGAGAAAAATGGCTTGGTGAGAAAAATTGCGCCAAGAATTTATACATCCAATATGACAGACCTGCCGGAAAAAATCACCCGGCGAAATTGGTTTCACCTGGTATCGGACCTGTTTCCTGATGCACAAATCAGCCATCGCAGCGCGCTCGATCACGTTCCGACGTCGAACGGTCACCTTTATCTCACACGTGACAAAAGAGGCGTAGTAGAACTGCCCGGTCTAACACTACACTTTTTAAATGGCCCAGCCCCACTTGATAGCGATCCTGTGTTTTTTGGGAATCTGAGAATTTCCAGTCTTGAACGCGCATATCTTGAAAACCTCCAGAGAACGAAAGGAACAGGTGAAGAATCTAAAACACTTACTCGGGAAGAGTTAGAACAGAAAATTGAATCATATATTAGAGTAAAAGGTGAAGATGCGCTGAATAAAATCAGAGACAATGCGAAAGAAATTGCTCCCATCCTCGGTATGGACAAAGAGGCTGGAGAATTGAACCGCTTGGTATCTGCGATGCTTGGAACCGGGATATCCAAAAATCTTGTAAGCTCAGTTGCAAAATCGAGAGTTCTAGGTGAACCGGTAGATCCCGATCGTGTTGAACTTTTTGAGTCATTATATCATGAACTTGTTAAGAGAGATTATCCGGACTATATTGAACAAAACGAGACAACAAACGCATATCAGAATTTTGCATTTTTTGAAGGATATTTCTCCAATTATATAGAGGGAACGGAATTCACCGTTGATGAAGCAAAACAGATCATCGCTACCGAGATGCCCATACCTGCGAGAGATGAAGATTCACATGATATTTTGGGAACTTATCAGATAGTTTCCAATCGCGCTGAAATGGCGATAACTCCAACTTCGCCTGACCATTTTCTTACCCTTTTACAAGAACGACATGCAATCCTATTGAGCGCCAGAGAATCTAAAAAACCGGGCGAATTCAAGGATAAGAACAACCGCGCCGGAAATACAGAATTTGTAGATAAGGAACTGATGCGCGGCACACTTAAAAAAGGGTTTGATTGGTACAGCATCCTGCAACATCCGTTTGCCAAAGCAGCTTACATGATGTTCCTTGTAAGCGAAGTACACCCATTCCTCGATGGCAACGGGAGAATTGCGCGGGTAATGATGAATGCAGAGCTGAGTTCGAAAAACCTGGCAAAGATTATCATTCCTACAGTTTATCGTGAAGATTATATGGGGTCGATTAAGAAACTGACAAAACAAAGAGAAGGAGATGCGTATATAAGAATGTTACAAAAAGCATGGACTTTCAGCAGCCAGGTTCACCAACAACAGTTCGATCAAATGGAAAAATTTCTAACCCAAAGAAATGCCTTCTTAACTCATAAAGAGGGATACCTAAAAATTGAGGATGAAGCACTAAAACAAAGAAGATCAATTTCGCGAAGACTGTAATTGTAGAGTTGTAAAAACAAATAAGCCTGCAGGAATGCAGGCTTATTTGTTTTTAATTCAGTTAGTAGTTCAAAGATAAACCAACACCCAATCCCATATCGCTATCATAATGCGTTCGAATCCCAATGTTCCGGTTAACCACATAACGCAGATCAACCATATATTCACGATCTGTGTTTGCCATGAAACCGGCACGTAATCTTTTTGAAACCGGAATGTCTTCACGCATCAAAGACAACCGCACAATACCATCATGGTATATTTCGGATTGAAAATTAATCAGCATCGGCAGTGTATATACCACTCCTAAGCTAAACGCCCGCCTGGTATCTTTTTCATTTTTTTGTCCGAATAAGTTTGTTTCGTGTTCATCAATTCCCATTTTCCTGTAACGATAATCGAATCCGATAAATGGCATGAACCATTGCATTTTGCCTATAAACCGGCCAAGGTGTGTTTCAGATTCATAACCGTGCATATCGTTATACCCTAAACGCCATTCTGTACTGAGATTCCACCTGGTGTTCATCAGCATCATTTCACCGTCGTTGCCGTTGGTGGCGAAATCATTTTGTGCCATGAAATGTGGCATATTGCTCTCACGCTGTAGCATTTTATATGCCGCCGCCTTATCCGGCAGGTTCGGATTTTTGTAATCACCTACTGCCAGTACACGGTTCATACCTGTCATCATGTGATACAGGATGTGACAATGGAAAAACCAATCACCTTCAGTGTTCGCTGCAAACTCGATAACGTCGGTTTCCATAGGCATAATATCAATAATGTTTTTCAGCGGCGCTTTGTCGCCTTTCCCATTGATTAAACGGAAATCGAATCCATGCAGGTGCATCGGATGGCGCATCATCGAGTTGTTGTAGATCGTTATCCGTAAGACCTCGCCTTTCTTTACCGGGATTTTATCTGTTTCAGTCAGTACGCGGTTATCCATGCTCCACACATAACGGTTCATATTACCAGTCAACGTAAAATTCAACTCTTTTACCGGCGCATCCTTCGGCAATGTTGAGTTGTGCGGTGAAGCCAGCATGGAATAATTCAGCGTAACGATATTGCTGAGCGCATTGGCATTGTACCGGTTTGGATCGTCTTCCATATTGTGCTTCATGGCACCCATCTCGTGCCCCATACCCGTATCAGCAGCAGCTTTTTTTCCTTTTGCCGGTTCTGCACCCGTGATTTCTGGATACATGACAACGTTCATGTCCATCTGGTTCCAGCTCATGTTCATACCCATATCATCAAGATCCCCGTTCATTTTCATCATGTCGTTCATCATTTTCATGCCCTCGAAATATTTCAGTCGCGGCATAGCGCCGATAGGTTGTCGTGTTCCTGGCCCGATGAAATAACTTGTTGAATTGGTACGGTCTTCGGTCGTAGCCATAAACTCAAAAGCCTTGTTGCCTTCCGGGATCGTTACGATAACATCATAAGTTTCAGAAACGGCAATGATCAACCTGTCTACTTCAATCGGGTCAACATCATTTCCATCACTGGCAACAACGATCATTTTACCGCCACCATAGCGGAGCCAGAAATAAGATGATGCGCCACCGTTGGCAATGCGCAGCCTTACCTTATCACCTGCTTTGAGTGTTCTTCCGTCGATGCTTTTGAGATCCGTAGTTTGCTGTCCGTTCATCAGCACTTTATCGTAATAAATATCGCTGACATCCATCGCTGTCATGCGCTTCCATTCATTGGTGATTTTGGTTTTGAAATGACCACTGCGGATTGCTTCAGCATAACTTTGGGTTGCTCCTTTCTGTATCGCAAACCAGTCAGTTGCGTTGTGCAGCATCCGTTCAACGTTTTCCGGTTTCAGGTCTGTCCATTCGCTGAGTACGATCGGTATTGTCGGCAAATTATCGATACCCTTTCGATAGGTTTTATCAGTGGTTCTTTTGTGCATGATGAAATTTCCATACATACCGATCTGTTCTTGTAATCCCGAGTGAGAATGATACCAGTGAGTGCCGTTCTGAATGATCGGGAAACGGTAAGTATAGGTTTCTCCAGGCTCTATTGGTTTTTGTGTGAGGTATGGTACACCATCTTCCATGTTGGGTAGAAATACACCGTGCCAGTGAAGTGAGGTGCTTTCTTTAAGTTGATTGTGTACCACGATCTCAGCTGTATCTCCTTCTGTAAACTCCAGTGTTGGCATTGGTATTTGCCCATTTACTGCAATGGCTCTTTTGTCTTTGCTTCCAAAATGTACAAGGGTGTCTGTCACATACAAATCATAATGAACTATATGCGCAGGTTTACTGGGCGTAATCGGATAATCCCGTGTCGAAGCCAGCGAAGAGGCGGCCTTTTTCTGTACATCGCTTTTATCAGAAGTCATTTCATCGCCCGACATTTTGCTGTGATCGTGCATTTCGGGAGAAGTAGATTTCTCGGCTGGTTTCTTTACAGATTCTAATGGCATTCCACATTTCGGGCACTTTCCAGGCTTGGACTCGCGAATTTCCGGGTGCATCGGGCAGGTATATACAACCTGCGCCTGCGCAACGTATGTAGAGGTAAAAAGGAATAACAGTATGATCAATTGTTTCATGTCGGTTCGGTTTGTGCTTCCGTTAGGATAAGGTCTATTTACTCAGTTCTTTTATTTTGGCTTTCATCTGTTCGATTTCCTGCTGCTGCGTTGCAATGATGCCATCCGCCAGCTTACGAATTTCACGGTCACTGATATTTGCTTGTTCAACCATCAATATGGCGGCAGCGTGATGTGGTATCATTGATTTCAAAAACTGCTTGTCACCCACACCGGTTTGCTGCCTGATACCAAGGTAAAAACCTACTAGGGCGATAGCGCCCACAACAAACAATACAGAGTTCAGTTTTTTGTTTTTATACATCGCCCCCATGATGAGGAGTTCCAGTAAAACCATCGGCATGGTCATGAGTCCTGCCATGTAAAATTGATTGACATTCGGAATTACGTTGTCGAACCTGTCTACCATCGAGTACATCAGAATGTACATGAGTATGAAAGAAGCGAGTATCATAGCGGCCAGTCTTTTATACATCGAACCGTTGTGTCCTGCGCTATGTTCATGGTTTGCGTGTTGCATTTTCATGGCATCGTTTTTTTGCTGTTATCAAAAGGGTTATTACTACCGCGTACTGAAATAAACGAGATTAACTGCCTTATCACCGGCAGCAATTCTTTTTAAAGAAGAACCGTATTATTCGTTTTATCAATTGCATAGTGCAAACAAATAAGAAGGCATCGCTTTGCAGCAATGCCTTCAAATGAATCATTAATTTGTTTCTACCACTTTACCGCAGGTAAGCATCGCTGATCCGTAGTATGGATTTTTGATGTCCTTTTCCTTGCTAACCCAATACGCTTTTTTCATCGGGCAGTATTGGTAATACAGCGGGGTTTCGGTTTTCTCGGCAGATTTTACCGTCTTCCATAACGTTGTTGACACTTCATTGAATACTGCGCGTTGTTTATCAAGGCTTCCGGCTTTCGCCAGTTCGTCGGTCGCTTTCACCAACGCATCCTTTTGTGCGAAACTGCCTTCCTCTTTCACGCTTTGGTGAAACGTTGTAATAGCTTCTGAGGCAGCTTTGCCATCTCCGCTTACCAGCGCGTTTTTAACAGCGATGTAATCATTAACCAATTTGTTAGTGTTCTGAGCAAAGGCAGATACACCCATCAACATAATAACTAGCGCAAAAAAAGTCTGTTTCATGGTTTTGTTTTTTTAAGTGTTTATAGGCTCAATCTTGAACCCTTTTTTCTGAATAATATCAACAACCTGCTCTGCTGTAGTTCCGTTGGATTCTATAGTGAGCACCTTGTCTTTGTTGTTAGTGTCTACAGACCATTCACAAATGCCTTCCGCATTGTCCAGTGCAGGTTTTACCGCAGCAACGCATCCGCCGCAGTTAATGTTTGTCTTGAATTGTAATGTCTTATTTTCCATAGTTTTATTTTTTATAAGACAAAGTTCCTGCTGCTGAACAAGCCCGCTGTTACGGGATTTCGGTTATCATTTGTAACATTTACCGGGGTCCGTTATTGCCGGTTTGAATATTCAGACTATCTATCCATTCAACAAGTATCGTTACCTGTTCCTTACTCACCTCTGCATCTCTATGCAACCAGAGATAAGAAGACAACGGCATCTTCCTCGTTTCCACCTGCTTTTTGATAGAGGTCAACAGCCTTGTTTTTTTCCGGTCAGAATATTGCTGCCACTCACTGAAATTCAGTTCTACTTTTGCCTGTCGGATATGGCGCTCAACTAACAACCGCGCCGGTTGAATATAATCGTACCAGGCATTGTTGGTGTTATTGCTGTGGCAATCGTAACAGGATGTTTTCATCAAACGCTCAATATTTACCGGTACATTGTATGCGCTCATAAAATCATCCTTACTATTCAAAATGGCTTCTTTATTGCGATGAGGTTGGTACAATTGCAGCAACAGAAATCCAAACAATGCAACAGTCGCTATTTTTCTGACCGTGATTTTCATTTTAGTTCCTTTTGCAGTGACCCGCAGCCCTGCATCTTCTTTCCGAAATATGGGTTCTTGATTTCTTTGGCCTCGCTTAACCAGATAGCTCCTTTTCCTTTGTCATACATCGGGCAATGATCCTGGTAAAGCGTTTCCGGTGCGCCAAGTAACAACACCATATCATTTACATCCTTACTGAGTGAGGCAAAATGTTCGCGCTGATGATCGATTTTTCCGGCATTCTTCCCAATATGCTCAGCGTTTTCCTTTGCATCTTCTGTGATGTCTTTATATTCCTTTTGTTTGTCTGCGGGAACACTATTGAGGTCTATGCCATTCAGAGCAGCTAATAAAGCATCCCCCGCTTTGGCAGCATTGACTGCATCATCAATTACCAGCGCATTTTTCAGTGTCAGGTATTGCGTAACAACCGGTGAGATAGAAACAACAGTATGATTGACAGAATTTTTTGCAGTATTAACAGTAACACTGTCTTTTTTGGCATTTTTGTTTTGATCCGATCCGTCATTACAGGAATTGAATGCGACTGCCGCTGCCATTGAGCATAGAGAGCATATCATTTTAATTCGCTTGTTCATTGCGATGTATTTTAATTCATGAATACAAGTGCTGAGCTTGAAGTCAACACAGTTTTTAAACCAATATGATTAAGAATTACAAAAACAGATATGCTTTTGTGATGTACCCAAACGGGCACACTTATGGCTGTCATGCCATACGACTAGCTTATTTTAGGCGGTAGCCAAATGGAATAAAAGCCCGAAGAGATGTGGGCAGGGTGATAAAGGGATTTCTGATCATTTAAGCCGGCAAATTGAGTTTCGGGACGAAATTCTGCCGGTGCGATTATCGCTGTATTCAGGCAGGTTGCGATGCATTTACAACTTCCGTGTCCACATTTGCCGCCGCAATCTTTCCCGCAAGGATCATGGCTGTCTTTTGAGTCGCAGGACTTTTTTGCAAGAAAATGGATGCCATGTGCCTTTTTCGCTTTTGCACATTTGGCTTTCTGACTGCCCGTAGCTTTAGCCCCACACGCACGGCTTTCACTCGGAAGAGATAAGAGCCCGATGAAAGCAACAAAGACGATATATAAGAAACGGTTTTTCAACAATATAAAGTTACAGGTCTGATTTTGAAATACAGCCTATTTTTTCCATTTCAGCCGAAGGCTGTTTGTGACAACACTCACGCTGCTTAATGCCATAGCAGCACCTGCGATCATAGGGTTCAACAGGAAGCCATTGACAGGGTACAGAATACCCGCTGCAATAGGGATGCCAATCAGGTTATAAATAAATGCCCAGAAGAGATTCTGCCGGATAGTGGCGACCGTATGTTTAGAAAGCCTGATGGCCTGTGGAATTTTGAGCAGATCTGATGAAATGATGGTCATTTTCGCTACATCAATAGCGATATCACTGCCTTTGCCCATCGCAATGCTCACATCTGCTGTGGCCAGGGCCGTGCTGTCGTTGATCCCATCGCCAACCATTGCTACTGTCTTGCCTTGCCTTTGAAGCTCTTTTACAAAATCGGCTTTGTCCTGTGGCAGTACCTCTGCCTTATAGTGCCGGATGCCCGCCTGCTGTGCTACAGCTTTTGCAGTGGATTCGTTATCGCCGGTAAGCATGTAAATATCAATTCCGATGTTCTGCAATTCTGTAACCGCTTCAACGGATGTTGCTTTGATCTGGTCAGAAACGGCAATCGCCGCAAGCGCGTTGTGCTGATTCGCAAACCATATCACGGTACTGGATTGTGCAGCCCAGTGATCAGCCTGTTGCTGCAGTTTAGCAGCGATGCTGATGTTGTTGTCGCTAAGCAACGTTTTATTACCAACGAAATAACTTTCATTATTGTAACAAGCTTTTACACCTTTGCCTGTAATACTATCAAAAACTGAGATCGATACAAGCGAGGTGTGATGAAAGTGTTTTACCACCGCTTCGGCGAGCGGGTGTTCCGATCGTTTTTCTATTGAATACAGAATGCGCTTCGTCGTGTCGTCCTCATTGAGCCAAACGATTCCATTTACATTAGGTTTGCCTTCGGTGATTGTTCCGGTTTTATCGAGAATGATCGCATCCACTTTTTTCGCTAATTCTAAGCTCTCCGCATCTTTAATCAGTATTCCATTCTCTGCGCCTTTACCAACGCCTACCATTATCGCAGTTGGAGTTGCAAGACCCAGTGCACATGGACAAGCAATCACTAATACCGTTACGGCTGCTAGCAACCCTTGAACTATTCCATTATCCCCTCCAACAAATAACCACGTGAGGAACGTTAGCAGAGCGATACCGATTACAACCGGGACGAAAATACCGGCGATCTTGTCTACGAGTTTCTGCACAGGAGCTTTACTTCCCTGTGCGTCCTGTACCATTTTAATAATACCGGCAAGCATGGTTTCTCTACCAACCTTTACTGCTTTGTATCGAAAACTTCCTTTCTGGTTGATCGTGCCAGCAAAAACTTTTTCGTTCTCGTTTTTCAAAACCGGTACGGGTTCGCCGCTTAACATACTTTCATCAACATACGAAGAGCCTTCGGTTACGATGCCATCAACGGCAATTTTTTCTCCCGGCTTTACAAGCAGAAGATCACCCGCTTTCAAATCTTCTATGACAACCTGCTTTTCAGTGCCGTCTGCCTGCAGAAGTGTTACCGTATTAGGCTGTAATCCTATCAGCTTTTTTATTGCGGAAGATGTATTGCCTTTGGCTTTTTCTTCAAGCATTTTACCGAGAAGTATAAATGCAATCACAACAGATGCAGCTTCAAAATAAACATGCGCGTGTAATCCTTTATTATGCCAGAACGAAGGGAACAACATATTGAATACGCTGAAGAGGTAAGCAATTCCGGTACTCAGTGCAACAAGCGTGTCCATATTTGCCGAACGGTGCCGCGCCTGTTTCCATGCATTCACAAAAAAATCCTTACCAAGCCATATAACCACCGGTGTTGCAAAAAAATACATGATCTCATTGGCCCAGGGAATGTCCATGAAGAACATTCCAATGGCTACCACGGGGAGTGAAAGGACTACTGAAAGGAGAGTCTTTTGTTTGAGTTGACGGAATTTTTTCTCGTGAATTGCTTCCAGCGTTTCCTGACGAGTGGACTCGTCTTCTATCAGTAAGTCGTAGCCGATGGATTGTACTACTTTTTGTAAACCTGTCGCATCAATCATATTGGGCAGGTATTCAAGCGAAAGATTACCGGTCGCATAATTCACTTCAGCGCTCACAACGCCTGCCGTGTTTTTAACCATGCTCTGAACACTCCCTGCACAGGAAGCGCAAGTCATGTGCAGAACGGGAAATGTTTTCTTAACGGTGGTTACGCCATAGCCGAGGTCTTTGATGGCTCTAATTGCCTGCGGGAGAACGTCCGGGGATTGCATCACAATGCCGGCCCTGCGGTTATTCAATTCTACATGGTGGGATTCAATTCCTTTCACCTGTGCGAGTCCTTTTTCGACAATCATCGCACAATGTTCGCTTTCAACATCTTCAAGTGGTAAGTAAACTGCCTGGTTATTTTCGGTTGCCATATATCGTAAGTTAGTTTTACGATACAAAGTTGGCAGAGTACCTGCGCGTAGCTATTGCGCAATTGTGGGTTTGATTTGTAAGATTTACACCTTGTCCAAAGGTTTTCGTTTATCGTCCTTGATCTGCTTAAAATGGCTCGGTGTAAGACCGGTCACTTTTTTAAACTGGTTGCTTAAATAGCCAACACTGGAGTAATTAAGTCGGAATGCAATCTCGCTGAGTGAAAGCTCGTCGTAAACAATCAGCTCTTTCACTTTCTCGATTTTTTGAGCGATAAAGTATTTTTCAATGGTTGTACCTTCTACTTCTGAAAAAAGACCTGACAGGTAATTATAATCGTGATGAAGTTTCTTGCTTAGAATTTCTGATAGCTTTTCATTGATCTCATTGTCGCGGTGGTGGACCAAGTCAATGATGATGTTTTTAATCCTTTCAATGATCCTGCTTTTTTTATCATCGATCAATTCAAATCCCAGATTTGTTAGTGCATCGTCGATCTGATCCTTCTTTTGAGCAGTTATATCCTCTTCCGTTGTTACTTCGCCCAGCTTTATTTGTTTGACGCCAATTCCCACTTTTTGCAGTTCGTTCCGCACCACAAGTATGCAGCGATCGCAAACCATATTTTTTATAAATAAAGTAGACATAAACTGATATTGAATGATTTCCCCGTTTTGCAAAACTACATTTTGATGCCCGGTTCCACGAAATTGTCATTTACTAGCAATCCAATATTACAGGATTGACAAGGTTAAATTTTCACTTTCGTTTTTGCTGGTGAAAAGGAAAGAGCATGTCGATCACCAAACATCTGTTGATTCCGTACTCTCTTTTTTGTTCGTGTTTGGCAGACAAAACCTAACTTAGATATACCGATGTTAACCCTACGTCATCATATAACATTAAATAAGCCTTACAGCGGTTTTGTTTGCAAATTGTTTGCACAAACAAAAAGCAGCTATGAGGTTTCCCTTCATAACTGCTTGATTTTCAAGTGGGCCCACCTGGGCTTGAACCAGGGACCCCCTGATTATGAGTCAGGTGCTCTA
>VFQP010000611.1_pt1 | contig 62263 bp, 96 predicted proteins | sample 3512351 | NCBI WGS metagenome assembly VFQP01 (sample SAMN10412372, study PRJNA504923) | tailings metagenome | isolation source: Relicate 1 Philex TSF1 revegetated site | place: Philippines: Tuba, Benguet | collected 2017-08-29 | reverse complement strand
GTGTGTGTGTGTGTGTGTGTGTGTGTGTGTGTGTGTGTGAGTGAGAGAGAGAGAGAGAGAGAGAGTCGGACACCATGTACCACTAGTCCATGCCTTGTCCTTGTGTACCCTTACTCACCATACCCTTATACACACACCACATATACCACCTGCACACACACATCCTGCACACACACCTCCTACACACACCATTCCTTCATTCACCACACACCATTCCTTCACTCACCACACACACCACTACTTCATTCACCACACACACAGGCTACACGTGCTTACTTGCATGCAGAGGCTGATGTGGAAGCTGCCCTGGAACGTGCCGGGTGGAAGGTGGTCAAGCGTGAAATGACTGCCACACAATTCTACTTTAGCCGATTGCTTGAGGCACAACGTGTTTAGGTGGTGTAAGGTGTCCAAGGTGTCCAAGGTATCAGGTTACACACCCTCACTCCGATTGCTGGAGGCACAACGAGTGAGGCGGTTTAAGGTGCATGTGTGTTTTGCACACCCTCATTCCTCAGGCACAAGATATTTCAGGTGCATGTGTGATGGCACGGGGTATCTCATGTGTGATGAGCAGCACATGGTGTCGTCCAGTAAACCATAACAAGGGATGTGACACACAGAGGGGAGTGGTGTTGGCTGTTGTTTTATGTGTGTTGGTATTGCAAGAGATGTATGTGGTCATGTAACGTATTACCATACATTGATGAGCTGTACTTGCAACCGCATATGATATCTTACATGTATAAAAAAACACACGTACCAAAATATACACCACCCTTATGTGGGAAACACACAAATAAATAAACAAACACAAAAAAGACTCCATCGCAAGGGCACAGCATGCAAATCCTCCTCCTTTCCTACTCCATCACAAACGACAGCTCACAGCGTGCAAAGCGTGCCCCATTATGCCCACTCCAAAACACCCCATCCCTCCCCTGCAACACCACATGCACACCACGCACACCCACTGGGTATTCTTCAAACACACACCCTACGTGGTGCCAGTGGTTTTCAGGGAGTTGTTGGACATTGGTACTCAACCCTGCAAGTGGAGGTGCCCTGGTGTCACCATTGGTGAGGGTGACCTGAGTGTGGTGTGTGTGTGTGTGTGTTGGGTGTGTGTGTGTGTGTGTTGGGTGTGTGTGTGTGTGTGTTGAGATACAAAGGGATGTGTATTGTTGATGTGTATGGATGTGATGGGTGGGTATTTGCATACAACACCCTTGTCTCTACACTACAACACCCTTGTCTATAACCTACAACACCCTTGTCTCTACACTACAACACCCTTGTCTATACACAACAGACAACACCCTTGTATACATACTGTGACTGAGTACTCAGCCCTGCACCCAGTGTGTGCCCCCACATGCACTGAAAACCTAAGGCGTGGTGCAGCATCCAACAGCGCAAATGCTGCTTGTGCGGTCATGCCATATCTTTGTAGACGTGTAACCAGGTTGACCTCCTGTGTGTATTTGAGGGTATGCAGATGTATGTATGAAAATTGTGTGTATATGTAGTTGTGTGTATGTAGTTGTGTGTATGAGCACATGTGAAAAAGGTGTTTCACTGATCAATGCAGCAACACCAAGGACACACATGACAGCAACACAAAGGACACACAAAAACCAGTCATACAAAACACACACCCTGACCATACCTGATGCAGCTCACACCAGCGATACGAAGACACAACCTCACCCACGTGCACCACAAAGTCTTCACCATCTGGTGCTGTGAGCAATCGACCAGTCCCACTGCCCATACCCCACCCAAGCATCCCTTGGTCATGGGGGGACAATGGGCGGGCATGCAACCACCATGTGTGTGGCGTCGCTGTGGTGATTTCCATAGTGCAGTCCTTGCTGGTGTTTCCCACATTTGCACAGCAGTGCTTGCTCCCAGAGGATGATGCAGGGTGTCTGCTGGCCTTCACGGGTTGCCACGCCCATCCGCTTCCACCATTGCGTGCAATGTGCCACCCATACAACGTGCCTCGTGGGGTGTGTATTGTCTGTGTGCCTTGCTGCCAGCGTTCAGGGTCGAGGGGGCCAGCCAGGAGGATGGGTGGAGTGGCGCGTTGGTTAAAGAGGGCCATGGGTGCATCCATGTAGCCGTTGGTGATCAAGTTGCAGCGCAAGAGGCACAGCAACAACCGTGTGGGACTGCATTGCGTGTCCTTCTGGTGGTTGAGGTGGTTGAGATGGTTGCCAAGTCCATACACAGTGAGGGACAACAACAGCAACACACCGTCTCGAGACGAAAGGCCGAGCGAGACAAGGTGCGAGAGAGCCAGGTGTGCACCAGCTCAGCCTCGTGATGCTTGAAAACATTCGCACAGTACTTGCTGGTTCCGTGCAAGCTGCGCAGGTCGGCAGGACTCAGCTTTGTGCAAATTTGTTGTGAAACCAGATGCGCTGGTAGGTTGTGAAGCTGCTTTTGCTGCTCAACCTCGACACTGTCCATAGTCGATTGCGTTATGTTGCAGACTTAGTGTGTGTTGCACCTGCGTGCTGAGTTGTTCGAGCCTATCGAACAAATCTGATGCAACGCTTGTCACGCGAGAGGCTGTCACGAGGCTGTCAGGCGGGCAGCTGCACGAGTTTAGGGTTGCGCTTTCATAGTACGAATCGTACGAATGGCTTATTACTTGTTCAATGCTCTGTTTATACTCTCTGCTCACCCACTCCCGGACCGGGTCAACCCCTCGCTCACGACTCCTCACCCATCATATGCATCATGGCAAGCAAATTCCACACAAGCTAGCAGATAATCATGCATGCTCTCCAGCACCTCCCCAAACGTGCGCAACGACACCGTAAACACAGGCACGCCCACCCCCCCATACGCCGCAAAATGGTCGGCAAGCACCTGCACGGCATGGGATGCTTGGGCATGGGCATCTCCCTCGGCCTGAGGCCACCTGCGAGCCACCCAGTCCTCCAACAACGTGCTCTGATCCTCATGCTGCATGGCTATGACCATGGGCACAAAGATGGGGCCTGCCGAATTGTTGGCAATGTGTTGGGAGGGGTTGATCACAGTGTGATGATGGGATTGGGATTGGGATGGCACCCCCTTGGTTGGGGAGTTGATGGGATCCATGGCATGTGGCTCAAGCATGTGCACTGCCTGTGTGGAGTGTGTGTATACGATGGGTGTGACATTTTTTCACAGGGAAGGTCGTCATCGCCATGGAACAATTGAACAAGTGATGTACATCAAAGCACACACCTCCACTGCTGGTACTGGCACGGGGACCAAGTCACTATGTACACTTGTCCTCTGTAAGCTCGTGTGCCGCTGATCATCATGTTGGTCAACATGATCATCATCCAATACATCGTCGGCATCATCATCATCGTCTCGGTTGCATGGCAAGCGCGCACGGAGTGACTGCAACAATTGGGAGTCGCTGTTTGTACGATATATATTCCTGTGTTGTTTATACATGTGTGAACACGTGTGCGTCATACACATTTGATTCATACTACAACATACTACCATCACACACCATCACCACCACCACGTACCGCCTGGCATGCCATTGGTCAACAAGTTGGTCAACACCCTCCCTCCCCCCGCGTCCCACTACCCCTGTGTGTGTAGTACGATGTGCTCCCCCCACTCCTCCAACTCCCCCACCAAGTAGCTCTGATAGGCGAAGCATGACCGTTCCACCACCCTGTACACTGTGTTCTCTATTGCTCCCTACAACACTGTTGCTTGTGGCAGACACCAAGTGCTCCCTAGTACGACCACTTGCTGCAGACACCAAGTGCTCTAATAACCCATCCACATCATGTGGGGGATGATGGGGTATGCTGCTGTCATCCCGTGACCTGCGCCGTGTGTGCAGGGCAGCATGCATATGTTTGCGGGTGGTGCTGGGGTGTGGGGTGGGGTGGGTAACGGCACTTGGATTGCTGTTGTTATTGTTAATGTCATCATTCTTGTTGGTGTGCTCATCATTGCTATTGTGAATACACTCATCATGATTATTCTTGTGTTTATGCTCATCATTATTTTTGTGAATAGTTTCATGATCAGTATGAGTGGTAGCATATGGTTGTCTGGGTGCAGCACTTCGGAATTCCTGTAGGTACATGCTGGGGTCAATATGCTGGCCCTCTATCACAATTGACTTGCCATCACGCAACGTCTGTGAGGGTGTTGTGAGGGTGTTGTGAGGGTGTTGTGAGGGTGTGCGGGTGTGAGCGTGTGATGGTGTGAGCAGCGTGTGATGAGAGGGGGGTGGGTGGGTTGCTGTCGAAAGGGATGGGTGGGTTGGTGTGTATGTGTGGGTGGTTGTTGTGTGTGTAGTAGTAGGTTTGGCTTGTATGGGCGTGGATGAGACGAGGTACGTGTTTACAATCAGCATGCAATGAGCACATGTATGAACACACACACGTACACACACTCACACTCACACACATACATCAACATTCGCACAACAATACACACGGAATGCCCCCTCACATCCACCCACACCCCCACACACCTTTATCAAATCACCCTCAAGCCCCCTCCTCACTATACGAGCCTCCCTCGCAAATTCCTGCAGCAGCAGTCGAGGGGTGGTGAGGTCCTTCCTCTGCCACAGTGGCTGCTGTGCAAGGGGGGGGTCTGTGCCTGATTGTAAGAGCTGTGGGTGGGGGTGGGGGGAGGGTGAAGGGGGTGGGTGGGGGCATGGGAAGGGTGACGAGTAGGGGGGAGGATGTTTACAAGACACTATATACACACTGTATACATAATGTGTATATATATGTATACACTATTTTGAAAGACACTATATACACATGTAGTACATGCACATATACCAGATACACCACATACACCAGATACACCACATACACCAGATACACCACATACACCACATACACCACATACACCATATACACCACATACACCATATACACCACATACACCATATACACCAGATACACCAGATACACCATGTACAAAAACACAATACCTCATATATGGTGTCAGTTTGCAACACACAATACCTCATATAACACGCAATACCTCACATAACACACAATACATCATATAACACACAATACCTCATATATGGTGTCAGTTTGCAACACATTTGGCAGGTTCATACGTGCAGCCAGTTTTTGTGCCAATGTGGACTTTCCTGTTTCCGGTCGACATAGAAAAGAACATATGTTGCATGGTTGCTCTACACAACAAGAGAGCACGCCATCGGTAACACCCACTACCATTACCATTACTACCACCACCACCACACACAAACAAAACACCACCCCACCACCCCATCATACCAGAGCATGGTGCCCCACACACGAGCACCAGCAGGGGTCTGCGGGTCATGTGAAAGCGTGTCAGCGTCTTGTATCGTCGAGTGTAAACAGCATCATACCCATGTTGCTGCATGATGGCAAAGAGCACATGTTCTAATTGTGATTGGTTTATATCTAAGTGACCACTGTCTACCAGGAATTTTTTCAAGTCGAGTGCAATACGCACAGCCTGTGTTGTGTGGAGAGTGGGTGCTGGGTGTTGTGTTGGGTGGGTGTAGTGTGTTGTGGTGGATGTTGATTGCTGGTTGTGTCACAGAATCATCATTATCAAATGCATCTGATCATATCATCAAACAGATTTACACACACCATGAATGAACAAATACACACACACCACACAACACAACACAACACAACACAACACCACACGGGGGTACCTTGATTTGTGGTATGCGCACTGACGTGAGGGTGCGACTGATGAGAAATCGTGATAGTACATAATAATGTTGACTGTTGTCCAACCATACTTTGACCTAGGTGTGTGTGTCGGGGGAAGGGCGATGGTGGTCAGTGTGCACACATGTGTGTGTGTGACACTTGCACCATTGCAAAACACATGCACAAGAGATTCAACATGACAGCACCACCACCACCGCGACCATCACCACCATCACCACGAACATGCCACCTTGATAAAGTCGTATTTGCTACTGGCGGGTCGAGCAAGTTTTGCCGAGGCAAGCTTCTGTGCAGCAATCTGCACCACAGAAACGTGGTCTTGGATGCTGGGATTGTGCTCACGTGGTTTGGGGGTGATGCCATCCGCCATTGATTGCATCAACCCAGCTGTTGGTTTTTGTTCATGCTTTCCGAGTGTACATGGCGCTGCTGTGAATGCACTGTGAATTACATTGATTGAGAATGCACGATAATCGTGCCTGCTGTGCACATGTCGACAACAAGTATAGCCTGTTGTTTTTCCTTCTACTATCTTAATTGTGCTGCAGGGAAAACACTTTTATTGTGATATGTATGTGCAATAGCACTTGCTGTTCATAGGTGAGTACCAACAAAAGCCACATTGCTTGATCAACCTTAATCAACAAGCCAACAAATCCCAGCAAAACATGCCCATTGTATAGCCACAAGCACATCAGCTGTGCTCAGCAGCATGGAGACAATGCCCACTGTGCACACGGGGGGGGCTCAACAGGAGCAACAGCAGTCTGCATCAGTACAAGTGCGCTTGCAAAAGCAGCTCAGGGCACAAGCCACTGCTGCTGCATTGCTAGGTACATGCGTATATGTGTTGTGTACATTGGCACATGCATGCAGCGTGTTCTGCATAGGCTTGCTCTTTGGTCCCCACACCGTCGGCCTGCGTGGCATCACATTCCACACCCAATCTTTGCGCACCACAGGACGCGATGTGCTGCCCAGCACTGCCCTCTTGGACACAGCATGTGGCAAGCACTACACACAGCTACGAGAGGTACACATATGATAGTACACAATTGCGTCGCGTGCGTCCTCATCATCCTCATCCCCATCCTCATCCCATGACACTCCATGCCCTTTTCACACAGGATCTGCTTTTGCAGCGAGCATCTACACAGCATTCCACGCACAACAATAATCCTCCCACCTCCCTCCACCACCGCCCACCTTTTTCCATGCGCACCCTCGCTGATGGCCTGCGCGCTGCCCATGCCCGTCGACAGCATCACATGGTGGAAGGGTATGCGCGACTGCATCTTGTCCCACCAGCCCACCAGGTGTCGGCGCTGGTGCAACTGAAGCAGCTGGAGTTGGTGGACTTGCAGAGAAGGGTGCGACATGATGTACTGGTGGAGCGTCGAGTCATGCAGGTATGGCTTTTTGTATATGTGTATACAGGGATGTGTGTCTGTGTGTCTGTGTGTGTGTACAGGGATGTATGTTTGTGTGTATGTACAGGGATGTATGTGTGTATGTACATATACAGGGATGTCTGTCTGTGTCTACTCACCTCTTCCCAACAACATCCACCTACAGGATTGCACCCCAACAACCCTCCTTGAATGGACCCACAACACCCCCTTCCCCAACGCCCGATCCAACCTCGGCATCGGTGCAACACACCGCCACAACCAAAGCCTCACCCCCATGCTCTTCCCCCCGCACCCCATGGACGCACCCGCCAACCGCCACGCTGTTCACGTTGCGCTTCAAGCCCGGGAAAACCATGCGAAGAAAACGGCACATGCTGCTGCTGCGGAAAAGCACATACGAGAGCAGGTGGAGGTGTTGAAGAAGATACGGCAGCTGGAAGAGGGTGTGGAGGTGGCGAGGGGGCTTATGCGGGAACAGCGTGTGTTGAGGGAGCGTGAACATGCACACATACAGGTGTGTGGGGGGGTTGCTGTGGTGATCGTTGGTGGTGATGGTGTGTTGGCGGGGGTTGTTATGGTTGTCGTTGCTTTTCATGTACACACCATTGATTGACACATATACACACCATTGATTGACACATATACACACCATTGATTGACACATATACACCCCCTGATTTGTGTTAATACACACCATTGATTGACACATCTACGCCATTAGTATTCACCTGTATACACACCTGTCCTTTCCCATATCACACACAGCGCATCATACAAGAGCGCCAAGCATTCCTTGTGGATGTGTTGAATTGGCAACGTACAGGGTTTAATGGCAGTCAACAAAATCAACTGGCCATGGTCAAACGTAGAGAGAAACGCAACAAGGATGTGCGCATGTGGCATGCACGGTATGTCACACACACACACACACACACACACACACACACACACACACACAAACGCACAGATACACACACACACACACACATACATACATGGGGACGTTCCCTCAATTGTTCAATACTCCCCCACCTCCTCCCACCCCCCCCCCCACCTTCCACATTCAACCCCCCCCCCCACCCCCTCCCAGGGAGCTCAAGCGTGTTGCAAGAGAAGAAGCAGCACGCCTTGCAGCCCTACGTAGTAATGATTATGAAGCATATTTACGACTTGCACAACATACTAAGGACAAACGGTTGAGGCAATTGTTGGACAAGACAGATGACATCATAAAAGAACTGGGGCTCAAGGTGTGTGTGTGTGTGTGGTAATGTGTGGAATGTGCAAGTGTGTGTGTGTGTGTGAGAGAGAGAGAGAGTGTGACAGGTGTTTTATGACAAGCTAGTCCTCACCCCCACACACTTTCACCCCCCCACCCCCACCCCCCACACAGGTGCACCAGCAAAAGCAAGACACCAAGAAAGCAGCCAAATCTGCTGCCAATGGGGATGTATCACAAGGCAATACATCACAAGACCAACCACAAGATGCCCCTGGTCAACAACAAGAAGAAAACCCCCGAGAAAAAGAAAACCCACAAGAAGAAGAAGATCCGGAAGAAGAAGAAGCAGCAGTACAGCAATGGCTAGATGGAGGTAATCCCACACCATCCAATGGTCAACAGCCCGGTCAAACCCAGGGGGAACGACGCATTGCAGGGCAGCGTAATTATTACAACATGGTGCATGCGATACAAGAGGCAGTGACACAGCCGCTGATGCTCCAGGGTGGGGTGTTGAGGAGCTATCAACTTGGGGGGCTGCGTTTTTTCGTGTCTTTATACAACAACAAGATCAACGGTATTTGGGGTTGTCCCAAGTGGGGAAATGGGTATTGGGGTGTTCGAGTGGGGAAATGGGTATTGTGTCTTGTGTGTGGGGAAATGGGTATTGGGTGTTGTTCGAGTGGGGAAATGGGTATTGGGTCTTGTGTGTGGGGAAATGGTGTGCTGCATGGAGTGTTGACCAACAACATGATATTGTTGTTTACGCAACATGATGTTGTTTACACAAGTCAATGTCTTCACATACATATATCCAACCCTACGTTCACAACAAACCACACTCACAACCACGCTCACAACCATATTCTCAAAACCCCACCCAAAAGAAAACCACAAAAAAAAACACTCAAAAAAACGCAAACCCACAGGTATCCTCGCAGACGAAATGGGCCTTGGAAAAACCATTCAAACCATTGCCTACATCGCCTTCCTACAGGAACACAAGGGAAACAAGGGTCCCCACATTGTCCTCGCACCCAAGGCAGTGCTCCACAATTGGGTGCGTGAGTTTGCTCAATGGACACCTGATACGTTTCGTGTGGTGCTGTATGATGGGTCGCCTGATGAGCGAAGGGCGCTCCAGAAAACGTATTTGGACAGGAATAATTTTCATGTGTTAGTGACGAATTATGAGCTGGTGATGCGGGATAAGGCTGCACTGAGAAAAGTGTGTGGTGGTTGAGGACCTGTGGGTTGTTGGTTGAGGACCTGTGGGTTGTTGGTTGAGGACCTGTGTATTGTTGGTCAATCATGTGTGTGTTGGTCCATTTCCTGTGTGTTGTTGGTCAATTTCCTGTGTGTTGTTGGTCAATTACGTGGATGATGCACTGCATACATACACACACTGCATACAAGTATGCAAGCATACTCCCAATGGCACATCGCTACAACGCACAGTAGCACTCATCCATTCTCAACCCCCCTCAACAGATTCACTGGGAACTACTGGTAGTGGATGAGGGTCACAGATTAAAAAACAGTGAATCAAAACTCGCCGATATCCTCCGTAGCTATACCTTTAAACACCGCATCCTCCTCACGGGCACCCCCATTCAAAACTCCCTGCATGAATTATGGGCCCTGCTTAATTTCGTGCTTCCAAAAGTATTTAATAGCAGTCAAACGTTTGACGATTGGTTTGCGGCCCCCTTTCGGGGCCAGGGGGGGGATGCGGATGCACAGCAGCTGAATGAGGAAGAGCAGCTGCTTGTTATCAACCGGCTACATCAAGTATGGTTTGGTGGTTGCTGTTGTATGTGGTGTGTGGTGGTCGCTGTGCTGTGTATTCTGCTGTGTTTGTGTGGTGGCCACTGCTGTGTGTGTATTGCGCTGTTGCAATGTCGATGTCAATCAATTGCAGACACAACCACCACCAAGCTGTACACACAACAACCATCACACTCACTGTGGTCACAGGTCATTCGGCCGTTTATGCTGCGACGCACCAAGCGAGAGGTGGAAAAGGAATTGCCCAACAAAATTGAACATGTTATCAAATGTGAAATGAGTGCATGGCAAAAGGTAAGTGAGTGGTATCTTGTGTTGTAGGGAGGGTACCACCCACCCACCCGTTGTGGGTTACCCCTTGTGCGTAGCACATGCTACAATCAATCAAACGACCTACAATCATCAACACACAATCATCAACACACAATCATCACCACAAAATCATCACCACAAAATCATCAAAACACAGGCTGTGTACAATCAAATTGCACGGCAGGGCCACGTAGCAATGGAAGGCGGTGGTGCCCGTGGCCTACAAAACGCAGCCATGCACCTCCGCAAGGCCTGCAACCACCCCTACCTGTTCCTCTCCACCTACGAACCCCACGACCCCGAAGAACTAATTCGTGCAAGTGGAAAACTCGAACTCCTCGATCGAATTCTCCCAAAACTCCAAGCCACAGGGCATCGGGTGTTACTATTCAGTCAAATGACTCGTGCACTTGATATTATTCAAGATTTTCTCGTGCTACGGGGGTATGCGCATCTCAGGTTGGATGGGAGTGTGAAGGCAGAGGATAGGGGGGCCATGCTGGAGGCGTTCAACGCACCTGGTAGTGAGTATTTTATATTTATGTTGTCCACACGTGCGGGTGGGCTGGGGTTGAATTTACAAACAGCGGATACAGTGATATTATTTGATTCTGACTGGAACCCACAAGCAGATTTGCAGGTTTGTATGGGCGGTCAGGGAGAGAGGAGGGGTGTTGTTGTTGTAGAGAGGAGGGGTGTTGTTGTTGTAGAGAGGAGGGGTGTTGTCGTTGTTGAAGAGGGAATGTCAAGGGAATGTGGCACAATACATGCTTGGCACCCACCAACACCCCCTCTCTCCTCTCTCCCATACCACCCCCCTCCTTTCAGGCGGAGGACCGAGCGCATCGTATAGGTCAAAAACGAAAAGTGCTCGTACTTGTCCTTGTCACTGCAGGCACCATTGAAGAAGAAATTCTAGACAAGGCAAAACAAAAACGGGAAATCGATGCCAAAGTCATTCAAGCCGGCATGTTTAACGACCACTCCACACACGAACAGCGCCAGGCTGTTTTGAGAGCCATCATGTCTAGGGGGGCTGGTGCGGTGGCTGATGCGGTGCATGATGAGGGGGAGGTGAACGAAATGTTGGCGCGCACACCTGAGGAGTTGGAACGGTTTATTGAAATGGATGAACAGTGGCATGCAGCACACCCAGGGAAATCACGACTGATGACAGAGGAGGAGGTGCCGTCATGGGTGTTGCAACAAGAGGGAGGAGGGGAAGAGGAAGAGGGGGGGGGGGGGGGAAAGAGGGGGGGGGAGGATGCGGGGGGTCGGCGGTTGCGAAAGCGGCGGCGTACGGGGGGGTATGCAGACGATGCTGCGTTATTAGATGCGTATGTTTGGTGTGGGGCGGGTTGTAGAATTCTGTTTTCATGTGGCTTTCATCATTATGCATTTTTTTTCTCAACAGGTTGCTTGCGAGTGATGAAAATTCAGGGAGTGATGAGTGGCCCCAGCCCACCAGGCGCACACGACGGCGTAGTGGCACATCGGGGGGACGCCAGCGTGGACGCCGCGCGTCGTCGGATGTTGAAGAGGAGGAATATGATGACAGCGAAGATGAGGTGCAGGGCGAGGGATCAGATGATGATAATGATGATGACCAGGAGAACACACAGGAGGAAAACCGTGTTGGGGAGAGTACCCGCCGCCGAGTGCTACGGCACAAGACTGTGAGCCGTGGGGCATCGGTGGAGGAGAGTGTGGAGGGGAGTGGGGAGAGGGGCACGCGGCGGGGGCGTGCATCACGACTTGGTGAGGGCGATGATGAGTGATTTGGCTGTGATGTTGTTTGTTTCATTCTTTTATAGTTTGTAGTTTAATCTAGTTGCATTTTGATGTGATAATTAATTGCAAGCACAAGCACACCGTGGATCACTAGCTGCAATATACGTTGGCCATCATCAACCCCGGCACATACGTATCAATCACAGCTCATCGCCATGTTGTCCACATTAAAGGAGGTGTATAGCACCTTTATCACAGAGTACAAAAAGACGCCTTTGAAGCTCAAGGTGCGTGCAGATCACCACCATCCATACACATAGGTTTGTAGCTTTTCATACACCCCCCCCCAACAACAGATTATCGACACATTTTTGCTGTATGCAATCCTCACAACAGCAGTGCAGGTATGTATGATGTGATGGGTATGTATGGTGTGACGGGCACCTCTCATCAGACGGGCACCTTTCAGAGCGGCCACACCTCAGACACGCCTCCCCCCTGTATCCACACAGTTTGTCTACATGGTGCTGGTGGGCACGTTTCCTTTCAACTCGTTCCTCGCTGGATTCTTCTGCAGTCTGGGTTTTTTCGTATTGACAGGTTGGGTGTGTGTTTCGTGTTGTGTGTTGTGTTGTGTGTGAATGTTGCTGGTGTGTGTGTTGCAGGTGTGTGTGTGTGTTGCTGGTGTGTGTGTATGTTGCTCGTGTGTATGTGCTGCGCAAATGAATAACAATGCTGACGATGCCCAAACGTGGACGGTGTGTACATTTCTGTTATTGTCCTACACACCATGCACACACAGTGTGTTTGCGGATGCAGCTGGACCCCAGCAATGTGGATTTCAAGGACAGGATATCGCCAGAACGGGCATATGCAGACTATGTGTTGTGCAATATTGTGTTGTTTTTAGCAGTGTGGAACTTTATGGGTTGATGGGTTGGCGTGTATTTGTAATAGCCAAAGGTGCAGATACGTAGATCATGTTGACTAGGCAAAAACTGAGTTGGTTTGTTGTCAAACACAGCAGCGTTTGTCTTGCACGACACCACCATCACACGATCTACCAAAAACCGACCCATTCTAGACCTTGGCGAGCTGTAAAGCATCATCAATTGTACAAGCATCATAGTGCTAGGCTGTGCGCGGTCGCTGCTGCAGCAAAGACAATGTTGCAAGGCCAACCAATTGTGAGTGTGGAATGGCTGCGTGACAACCTCGACAAGGTCAAGGTGTTGGATGCCACATGGTATCTACCAACTGCTGGTAGGTAGGATGGATGGTGGGGTTGATGTGGTGGTGTGGTGGACGACAATGTGCTTGATGTGATCACCTGCTCTCTCTTGCTCTCAACGATGTTCCTACAATCTAACAACCCAGGCAAAGACCCCGTGGCAGAATTCAAGGCCCAACGTATTCCTGGGAGCAAGTTTTTCGACCTGGATGCCATTGCAGACCACAGCATTGCGCTCCCACACATGCTCCCCACACCCCGGGCATTTGCTGCAGCATGTGATGCCTTGGGTATCACCAACAACGACACCGTCATAGTGTACGATCGTGCTGGTATATTCAGCGCACCCCGTGTGTGGTGGACGTTTCGTGTCATGGGGCATGCTGATGTGGCGGTGCTCAATGGGGGGTACCCTGCATGGGTTGCCGAGGGGATGAGGTGTCCAGTGGAGACCATTGTCATTGAGGAGGAGGTTTTGCAGGCACCTTCCAAGGCAGCTGCGGCAGAAGCAGAGGGTGTGATGCCTGTGTACAAAGCAGCACTGCAGGTGTGTGATGAAGGGGTGTTGTTTTTTTGGTGTGTGAACATATGTACAAGTACACATCATGCCATGCACCCATCATGCACCCATCATGCACCCGACACCACCCTCATCCCCCACCCAGCCCAATGCGGTGCGCTCCTTGTCAAACATGCGAGCCCTGGTCAACACATGGTCAACAGATACGACCACCGCACGCACTGCTGGCCTCATCGTCGATGCACGCCCAGCAGGTCGTTTCACCGGAACCATCCCCGAACCACGTGCTGGCATGCGTTCCGGACACATGCCCGGGGCAGTCAATGTTCCTTTGACCGACATGTTGACCGAGGACGGGCACATGAAATCTGCCAAGAGTCTGCAGGGTGTGTTTGCGGAGGCCGGGGTGGATCCAGGTGCTGGGCCGTTGGTGTTTTCGTGTGGTACTGGTGTTACTGCATGTGGGGTGCGCCTGGGGTTGGCCATTGCATATCCAGAGACGAGTGATAGTAATGTATGTGGCTTGGGTGGGGGAGAGGTTTGGGGGGGTGCATGTACGGTGGTCAGTCTACTCACCTGTGATTGTCACTGCTATACATCTGTCATTATTACACATGTGGTTTTTGCTGCTATACATCTGTCATTGTTGCACCTGTGATTGTCATTGCTACACATGTGATTGTCACTGCTATACATCTGTCATTGTTACACTTGTGGTTTTTGCTGTTACACATGTGGTCATCACTACACACAGGTTGCTATCTATGATGGGTCATGGAGTGAGTGGGGTAGCTTGACAGACACCCCTGTTGTGACATGATTGGTTGTTGCATGACTGCATTGCATGGGTGATCACATGGGTGATTGCATGGGTGATTGCATGTGTAATTACATGGGTGTCATCATGTGTGTCATCATGTGTAAGTACATGTGCTTTTTTGTTTTCTCATTGCTTTTTTCCCCTCATAGACCACTGCCACAATTCTTTGATGCCTGCATGGTTTTTACATATGGTCATCATGTGAATTATAACATCAAAAAGTACGACTATATTCAATATCATCGTCATAACACATGTGAAATACACAGTTTGATGTACGCTACATTGTCCAGCACATACACAACAACAACACTGGAAAAACGTCATACACACTGTAACCAACTCAACAAGAAACAAGAAACACACACGCACATCATGACACAACAAAACACAGTATACAGCACCATTATCATCATCATGACACAACAAAGTATACACCACCATCCTCCTCCTCCTCCTCCTCCCCCTCCCCCTCCCCCTCATGATGCACAGTTGGGTGGTTTTGGACATGCAAACTGCTTTGTCTCCATGGCAGGTGGTTGCTGTGATAACACCAGTGGTCTTGGCTCACCTACACCAAAGGCAAACTGCTGCCTGTGCTGCCTGAGGTCAACCCCCAACACAGCAGCCTGAGGTATAGTGAATATGTGGTGTTGTGAAAATGTGTGTGTGTGTGTGTGTGTGTGGCGAGTGGGGTGGGTGATACATAGGTGTGCAGTGATGGTGTGCAATACATGGGTGTGTGTGTTGTGAGTGTAAGAAAACAAATCTGCATGTATTATGGTACACTTGTGCATACATCATACTGCATACAACACACAGCACTACACACACCACATACACACCACACCCACCCACTCAATAAACACCCGACCCTACCTGCAACACAGACAGGTTGTCAGAATCGGGGGATATCACCAACACATTGGCACCACTATACTGCGTCTCCAACAAACTCAACAACTGCTGCATGCGCACCAACACGTCCGCAGTGCTCTCATGTGGTGTCCCATCGTTACCCTTGGGGGGGCGCCAGAGGCTACTGGAAGCATCTCCTAGGGACAGGGTGTCCATTGCTGTGGGTATGCTGTGGGTGGGGGGTAAGGTGGGGTGGGGAGGTGGGAGTGATGATGTATGGGTGTTGGTGTGTATGTGTGTGCATATGTGGGTATGTGTCAATGCACATGTCTATACCGCCAACAGATTCATATCTATACCATAGTCACATCCCTCACACACCCACCCACCCACCACCCACCCACACAACACACACCTCTGGTTTTCCAGTCCCCCCACACCCCGGGCATCCAGGAACGAGTACTCTGGAACAATCCGTGACCTTCCTATATCCATCAGTGAAGCAAGTATCTCTGCTGTTTGATAGGCGCCCAGGTGTATGGAGGGCCATAGCCACACGGAACCGTCTGAAGCACCCATTGCCTCCAGTTGGGGGTAGATCTGCTTGACGACCTGGGGTACACCGGGGGGAGTGTGTGTGTGTGGTCAGAAAGGGGGGAGTGTGTGTGTGTGGTCAGAGGGGTGTGTGTGTGGTCATAAGCGGTGTGTGTATGTGGTCAGAGCTGTGTTTGTGTGTGTGTACCGAGGGGGGGAGGGTGTGTGGTCAGAGGGGTGGGTGGATGGTCAGAGAAGATCACAAGCAACATCACCACAAGCCACACCATCACGCACACACCTGTCGTGTGCCCCGGGCGCTCAATCCTGATGACAGGGATGTCTTGAATGCGGGGTTGGTGCATATGCGACCCTCTTGCTCACACACGGTTTCTCCAGCTCGTACGAGGTAGTATCTGGTGTGTAGATGATGGGCGTGTGATGTATCGGTGTATTGTGTGTATGCATGAGGTTGTTTGGCACGCATGGGCATCATCCCCTCAAAGCATACGTGTTATTGAGGCGGTTGGTTGGCAGCTGTACAAGCCCTGCATGAGCAGATGGTGGTGCTGCAGCTAGTAGCAATGCAGATGAGAGCAAATGCAGGGTGTGTCGTCTGGAAAAAACAGGTGTGGTGGGTGGTGAGATCTGATGGTTGTGGATCATCATCACAACGGGGACAATGGATTATAGAAACTTGTAATTAGAGCGCTGCTATGAAGAGCACAAAGTATTGAAACATCAGTCCAAATCATCATTCCAAGAAAATCGTTCTTTTTCGTAGAAACAAATCACGCCGCACCCAAGTTTGGTCAAACTTTTGTTTGGTGTGTGTCCAACCCACACATCATCCCCAGCGTGTTCCGTAGAGCATTTCTAGCAACACAGCAACGCCGTGGTGGAACAAAACAACATGGAGGACAACCAGCAAGGTGTGCTGCATGCCGAAAACGGTGCACACGGGCTGCACTTTTGCATGACACCTATCATACGCATTCTTCTCACTACGCAGGGCATGGAGCGGAAGGCTTGCGGGACAGGTGTGTAGATAACAGAGTGTCTTGGGGTTGGAATGTTGTATTGGACCAACAGCAGCCACGCCCGCCAAGGTGGTGTAGAGTCGTCTTATGGCATACCACACACCCCTTGTGTGGGCAGTGGTGTTGTTATGTGACAAGGGATGGAGAGGAATTGGTTTTTTGTGCATCAATCACATCGACCGCATCCTTGACCACCACAGTGACGAGGACACATACATGTCTACGCCCCCCGATGGAGCCACTGCAGATGAGGGACGCACAGATGATGTATGTGGGGTGGCAGCTGAAGTTTGGAGGGGGTTTTGTACTGGATTGTGATTGCGCATGGTCATGGTGATGCATGCAGATGGCATCACATTGTACTGTACATGGAATACACAGGATTTTGACTATGCAGCAGATGAGGAGGCCAACCAGGCATGGGCTGCACCTACCGCAGGTGTGTGTTGATACTGGATGTGTACCATCAAGTACCATGAATGGTCAACATGGGACGGTGGTCGCCATCCTTGTGAGACACACCAATTGTATTGTCGCCACCTGCGCCACACACACGTGCACACACATTGAACATGCATTCACACCCTCGACAATGCAACCAACACAGGGAATGGTGTGTCGTATGCAGCAGCCAAGGTCAACGGATCGGTCAACGCAGCAGAGGAACAGCCATGCCCAGTGGATGTGCAGGGCATCTTGCAGCGCACCATGGCAGCACATGGGGCACCTGCAAAACAAGCACCAGGTAGTACTGGGGTGTGTGGTACCGTGGTGTGTGGTACTGTGGTGTGTACGATGGTGTTGCTTCTCTTGTGTAGTGAAAGGAGTGCTTTGTGTGTTGACCTGTGTGTCCTTAACTTATGTATCAGCTCTGGTAGCAACATTTACACATGATGCTTGTCAAGTATACCACAACCCACGTATCCATCCACACAGCACCTGTCACCCCCCCACCTGCAGTGACCCAAGATACCCCTCCTGTTGCTACACAACCCACCCCCACACAACCCACCCCCTCATCAGTCCCTCCAACAACTGGGGCCCCTCCAATAACTGGGCCCCCTGCTGGCTTGGGGTTGGGTGGCTTGGGCAAACTACCCCCCCGCCCCAAACCCACCCCACCCACACAACAACCCACACAACCCACCCCCGACAGCAACACCCCCCCCGCACCCAGCGGCTTGGGTGGCATGGGCTTGGGGGGTGGTCTCCCCACCCTCCCTCCCCGCACCAAGCCCGCAGCAGCACCACCAGCAGCACCCGGCGCTGCGTCCACCACCCCACCCACAACCGGGACCACCCCTGCCGCGGCACCCCCTGCGCAAGGGGCCCCCCTTGGGTTGAGTGGGGGCCTGCAGCGCCCCCCCATGATGGTGGCGCCTGGTGTGGCACCTGCAGCAGCAGCACCTGCACCTGCACCTGGTGGTGGTGCTGGGGCCCAGCAGCAACAGGGTTCCAGTGGAGGGGGGGGGCCTGCGCAGCCTGTACCTGAGGAGCCTGCGCATGTGCAAAAGCTACGCCGTACAGTGCAGACCATGCGTGTCAACCTGGTATGTAGTGGTGGTAGTGAGTGTGGTGTGGTGGTGGTGGTGCGTGTGGTGTGTTAGTAGTGATGATTGTGTGCATGGATATCCACATGATTTGGACCAATATACAATTACAATAGCATACATGAGCACACACACCCACACACCAATATACACACACACACACACACACACACACACAATCATAAATACCCCCCACACACAGTTGCGTTGTTCCTCACGTCTTGGTCAACCCATGAGGAGCAGCATCACACAGCAGGTTATGTACAGGCTTGACCTTGCTGAGCGACTGCAATTCCCTCCTCGGGGTGGTCAACCACAACGACGGTGTGTGTGTGCGTGTGCATGTGTTGTGTGTGTGTGAGTGTGTGTGTGTGTGTGGTTACAATGGTATTACAAGGGTATTGTGTGAATATGTGCAACTGTCTAATAATGGGAGTTATATCTGTATATGTGTGCATCCATAACATTCCCTCCCCCCAACCACAACCCACACAACCCACACCCATCACACCCATCCCAATCCCCCCTCCCCCCAACCCACACTCCCCCCCAAACAAACGCACAGTGCTGGTGCATTGTTCGAAGCAGCACAAGAGGAAGCAGAAGAACAAGAAGAGAACAACACCCCGCTCAATCTCTCTGTCACCGTCCTCCTACTCGGTCCTGCAGGCAGTGGCAAGACCACCACCATGTATAACCTGCTAGACGGGCCCCGTTCCCCCACCACCATTGACCCCACCACCAAAGTCAACATCGTGCAGGGAACGTATAGGGGATTCAAGGTGAAATTCATCGATACGCCTGGACTACACATGGCATCCAGTCAGCTCGCACGCAACATGGATGTGCTCAATGCCGCCAAAAAGGCGTTTAACAAACACAAGCCTGATTTGGTGCTGTACGTGGATCGTATGGACGAGTTGCGCGGTCGGTTTGGTGATTTACCGCTGTTGCGGAGCATATCTGACAAGTTTGGGGCGTCTATATGGTTTAACACTATATTGCTGTTGACGCATGGGGGGGCCCCTCCATTGGAATCTACGAATGGGCCCATGATGTTTGAGGTGTACATGCAGACACGGACACAGTACCTGCAGACGGTGGTGCGTCGTGCAGCTGGGGATCAACGGTACGGGGGAGAGGAGTGTGCTGAGCAATGGGTGTACATACAGTTTTCTCTGTGTTTCTCTCTCTGTACGTTTTCTCTCTGCATACATACCCCCTCTTTCTCTCTCTCTCTCTCTCTCTCTATATATATATATATATACATACACACTGTATACACACACACTGTATACACCACCTGCGCATACCCACCATCAGTGTATATGCACACCATCTGTATGCACACGCACCATCTGTATACACCCCACCATCTGTATACACACCCCCCACCCCCCACCCACCCACACATCCCCCAGGTTGCTCAACCCAGTGGGTGTTGTTGAGAACTCACGTGCACTGTGTACCACTGATGATAGGGGTGAATTGCTGCTGCCACATGATGGAAAGTATGTGTGTGTATGTGTGTGTATATGTGTGTGTGTTTGTATATGTGTACATGATGTGTACATGATGTGTATGCAATGTGTACATGATGTGTATGTAATGTGTACATGGTGTGTATGTAATGTGTGCATGATGTAGTATACTGTGTATCTCTCTTTATCCCCCCAATTACCCCCCCCCCTCTCAACCTCACCACCAAGACACACACCTCCCCCCCACCACCAACACACACCTCCCACCCCAAAAAAACACCAGGGCATGGCGCCCCTTTACTTGGATGTTGTTGTTGTCAAGCAAGCTCTTAGCTGATGCTGATGACCTGCTGAGTGTGCATAAACAAAACAACCAACAATCCAAGTATGTGTGTGTATTATGGGGTGTTGTGTAGCATGTGTATATGAGGGGCGTATACAGCATATTGTACATACAGACTGTTGTACACACAACATGTTGCGTATACAGCATGTTGTGCACACTGATTGTTTGCACATCTATGTACACCTCGCAATCCATACCCCCTCGCTTTTCCCCCCACACCCACACCCACCTCACATTCCCACCCATCCCCCACACCATAACCTCCTTCCCTCCCCCACACACACCTCACACCCACACCAAACTCCCTCTCCCACACACACCCTTTTTCTCACCCCCACCCCCACCCCCACCCCACACACCCCACAGTGCAATGCAGCAGCTGCTACGTATGGGCCTGGGTGGCATCAAGCTCCCCCCCATCACCTACCTCGTGAGTCAATTCGTCACCAGCAAACGACCACGCAAGGCCCCTGAAGATGAGAGGGAGCTGAAACGTGATGATGAGCTTGATGAACTACCTGCGGAAGTGCGCAAGGAAGAGGTATGGGTGTGTTGTTTGGGGGGGTGGGGGGTGGGTGGGTGTCATATGTTGTGTGTTGTGTGTGTCGTGCACTTGTAATGTGGTACCCCTTTTTTCCACATCCCCCTTTCTCCAACATTCCCCTTTTTCCTACATCCCCCGGGCTTTCACACACATCCCCACTGTCCTCACCCCCCCCCATTTTCTCACCCCCCCCCTTGTCTATAGGTCCGCAAGCGTCGTGACTTCATTCGCGCCCGTGCCGAAGAGGCAAAGCAGGACGCCACCATGCCCCCCACCCTCCTCCCCACCCAAGACCCCCAAGTCCAGCCCTCCTTTGACATTGAACCCACCATGCATCACTACAGAAGCATGGAACCAGCTTCGGGAAGCAGCTTCATCTGCCGCCCATACCCCGATCAACCCTTTGATCATGATGATGGGGTGGATAATTGTCAGGTGGAGTTTAATACAATGGTGAGGTCACGGGGGCAGTATGTTGGGGGGGTGCCGACGTATGCGATGGCATCGTTCCGCAAGGATAAAGACCACTTTTTGCTGCAGGTATGTGTTTTTGGTGGTGTTTTTGTGGTGTTTGGAGGTGTTTTGGTGATGTTGGTTGTACATGAGTTGCATTTTCGTATGCATTGTTGTTTCTGTGTGTATCGTACCACACATCATTGGTTGCTCCTCCCACACCCATATGCACCTCCACCCCCCACATACACAACCCAACCTCCCCCACACCCCACAACAGGGTGAATCCGAGGCATCACTCCACCACAGCAGCAAATGGGCAACCACAGCCACTGGAGAGGTACAAGCCCTGGGTCAAGACATGATGTACACCACCAAGCTAGAAACCCGCATGAAGGTACATCCCAAAGCAAAAGTGGCAGTCGGTGTACTGGCCAGCAAACTGAAAGAGGGACTTACACTACCCTATGGCAAGGGCCCCATGGCATATGGTGTCAAGCTGGAACAAAAGTACAAGGTGACACCATCAGCAAAGCTGAGTGCGGGGGTGGCATCTGTGTCCACCAAGACCCGCATGGGGCGTGATACTGCCCACTCGCTGCTTGCTGAGCTGCGTCTACGTGGCGTGCTGGATGAGGGGAGTGATTTGGTGCTGGGTGCCAGTGCCATGCATCATCGCAAGGAGTTGGCGTATTCTGGCAACATGGCAGCGCAATTCAATGTCACCCCGGAATCCATGGTGCAGACGAGGGTCAAGTTGGACAGTAAGGCTAATGGGTCGATGTCGGTGCGTGTGGCATCGCATGATCATCCTGAGCTTGCGTATTCGATGATTGTGCCTGTGCTGGGGATGCTGTGGGCACGCCTGCGTGGTGGTGGTGGGCAGGATCCTATGATGGGGTATTAGAAGAGTGGTGTGTGTTCCTTTGTGTGTTCCTTTGTCCTGTTGTGTGTTCCTTTGTCCTGTTGTGTTTGTTGGAGAGATCAGTGTTGTTTTGTGACGAGTAACCACAAGATATACACACCGTCAGGTGGCTACCCCCATGGCCACGCAACAAAAATCAGCCCAGGCCATTCTGTGGCTGAAAAAGGAGCTGGGTATCTTTTTCGAGCAAAAATCCAGTTTTCACACTGATTTGTGCATGCATGCACTCCAATGCAACACCGCGACGTCTACCGCAAACGCTGACACACCAAAACTCGCCCGATGGACCATTTGTTTGGTGGGCATCCCATGGAAAAAGCAGTCTCACCAGCTACACAGGCGGCCGCAGTTCTCACAATACCTAGTACGGGACCACCATGGTCTCCACCACTCGTTTCAGGGCCAGTGAGTGCGTCCCTCCCCAACGTGCCACTCCATGCCGGGGCATCAGCGCTCGTCCCTGCGCTGGTCAGTAGCATCCTCCCCACCTCTGCCATGACCGACTATGGCACATCCTTTTCAATGGATCCAGACATGCCAGAAGAGCGCAAGCAAACAAAGGTATGGCAATGGCTGTGTGGTCACAATGCACCTGCGGGTGTGGTGCTTCTTTTTCTCGTACGCCTTCTTTTTCGATTGTTCGAGGGATAGTACAGCGAGCGAGGGTGGTTGGAAGGGGTTGGGTGGTGATGGAAATATCCACTGCACGATAGCCACACAATGCAGATTAGGTGGCCACACACACCCTGTTGCGCTCACAGGTGCGCAAGCCATACACCATCACCAAGCAACGTGAGCGATGGACAGAGGATGAGCACAATCGGTTTTTGGATGGGCTGCGGTTGTACGGACGCCAGTGGCGACGGATACAAGGTATAGGGTGTACCGACATTGCGTCATCATCATCATCACCACACCACCACCCTCCCCCATCAAACCCCAACAGAGCACATTGGCACCAAAACTGCTGTACAAATCCGTTCCCACGCCCAAAAGTTTTTCGACAAGGTGGAGCGTGAGGGGGGGAAGGTGGAGGGACTACCTGACATCCCCCCACCACGCCCCAAGCGAAAACCAGCCACCCCTTACCCCCGCAAAGCCGAAGATCCGTCGCAATCTGCCCGATCCACTTCGTTGATTTCACAACAGCCCACCGGTATGCCAATTGCAACAGCACTGACGAGTGCTATTGCTGAGGATGGCAACCCCCAGGATTCCACCGTCGCAGCCGTCCTCGCAGCCGCCAGTGCTGCTGCTGCAGCTGCCGCTGCCGCAGTGGTTGCAGCAGCTGGGCAAAACATACGAAACCGCCTGCAAACAAACCCACCCCGGGAGTTTCCCTTTTTCGGCATGCCGCCATCCCAGCTCGAGCAGCTGTGCACGCCCCACTTGCTGCAATTGTTTTCGCAGCACCAAACCTCGGCTGCGGGTGCCAAGAGCATGTCTTTGCCTACCAGCACTGCTGCGCCATTGTCTCAGATGAAAACCACACAAGAGGACAAGAGCAATGCTGCACAGACTGGTTCGACTGACAAGCAAGCAGATGACAAGGGGGATAATGAGAGGTGTGTTGTGGTGGTGGTGGGGGTGTTTTTCTGTGGATTGGGAGTGGGTGTGTTGGGATGTGGTTTGGGGATGTGTTCATGTGTGTATGTGTGTCTTTGGGCAAGGCATATTGTTGGAAAGGGTGGTTGGGTGTATGTACAACTGCACCTGCATTTACACACTCACAACACACCACACACACACACACACACACACACACACACACACAGTTCTGCATGTTCAAGGGAGAATGATGCTCGTGATGATGCGACCAAACAACCCAACATCACCGATGTCACATCTGCCCTGCAATTGCTGGTATGTTGTGTTTTTTATGTGGGTTGCTGATTTTCTTATGGGTTGCTGTTTTTACTGTGGGTTGCAGTGTTTGTTATGGGTTGTGAAATCTGTATAGGCCCACCACCCACCTGCACCCACCATATTACACCTCTCACACGCACCGCACACGCACCTCACACATATCACACCTCCCCCACCTCTCCCACCTCGCACACGCTCCTCACCTCACACGCTCCTCACCCCCCCCCCTCCTCCCACACACAGGGTATGGGTGCTAACCCCCTGATGAGCTCCTGGGGTGCCTGGGCCACCCACCCAAACCCCGGGGACCCGGCCAATATGATGATGTACTGGCAGACTGTACAGGCAGCAGCTGCTCAGGCAGCTTCCGTGGCGGGGAATATGATGCATGTATGATGTTGGTGATGTGTGATTGTTGATTGGTGTGAGTGTGATGTGACTGTTGCTGTGTGGCAGGGAATATGATGCATGTATGATGTTGGTGATGTGTGATGTGTGATGTGAGTGGGGTGTGATGCATGTACGAGGGGATTGTTGTGTGATGCGAGTGTGACGTCATTGTTGTATGACGTGGCTGATAGCAACAACCCACATGTATCCACCCACACATACCCACCCACACTGACCCACCCACCCACCTACCCATCCACACACCCACAGCAATCAGCAGTATTGCCAGCAACACAGCCCTCATCTACAGCCGCAGTAATGAATGCCGCTGCTGCCAATGCAGTTGCCGCATTTTGGGGCATTTCACCCATGATGCCACCACCCCCAGCACCCCTGCAGGGGGGGCCAGAGGTCCCCACAGAGCGCCGTCGATCCGAGCGTGTTGCAACATTGGTGCGCAGCATCCTATTGTGTGAGGTTTCGAATAGTACATACAGTAGTTTTTACACATATATAAACATTGGGTGCTGGGTGTTGATTGGGTTGTGTGGGGTTGGGTGTTGCATGCATGAAGCATGAGTAAACAACTGTTGACAAGAAAACTGTTGGTGTATGCACACAATATGCCCTCCATTGCATTCCTCCCTATACACCCCCCTCCACCCTCATCACTCCATCCACGCCCAAACAACACATCCTTGTTGTATGTATATGCTTGTTCCCTGCATATGCTAGTTCCTTTGCTTGTTGTTACACCATGTTGTCGCACCTCACCATGTGTGAGAGCACGCCGCATGTGGTCAGGTATCGTTCTGGCTGCAGGGGGACCCCCTTGGGGCCCCCTGTCCCCCTCTACGACATCCTTCCCCCTAGGTGTATAATCTCTCGGTGTATATTGTATTCACCTAGAAGATATACACTGGCTGCGGCCCCCCTGTGTCGGCCACGTTTTGGTCTCGTTGCGCACATCACTGTCACATGTTTCATGCACATGCATGTGGTCTATATGCCTGTGTGTTGACGTATGCATGCGTGTGTATCGGGCACCCATGTGCGTGTGTTGTGACAACACAACAGTGTGTGTTTTTGTGTTTGTGTGGGGTACACAACACAACACACATGTGTGATCACACCATGCATGCCCATACACATGTGTCGTACCCAACCACGTGCATGCCCATGCTGTGTGTGTGCTGTGCTGTGATTGGGCATGTGTTTTGAGGCCTGTGGTGGTGTGCCTCACCCACATACATTGTTTGTGTGTGTGGTGTGGGGTGCCACATGTATTGTGATCATATGTACACATCATGGTACGTCCACCAAACACTGGTCAACACATGCAAGACCAACTGGTCAACACATGCAAGACCAGGGTGCTGTGCTGTTTGCCATTACACCATGTGTATTGCCACCATAATACGTGTATTGCCACCATAATACGTATATGAGTTCACAACCTTCCTGCTCCCCAAGTCCTGTACACCCCCTCTTGTCCATCCATAGCATACATGTGTACACATCGTACACGGTCTTGTATACACAATCCATAACAATGCGTTGCTGTCGCTGTTGTTCCTGTTAATGATGTTCTTGATGATGTTGACCACGCATGCTGATGTTTGACCACGCGCATGCACACATCACTACCACCGTCCCCCCACCCAACCCCCCACCCAACCCACAGCAGCAACAACAACAACACGCCGACACCACCAAACACGACCTCCCAACCCGCCAAACCATCGCCGTCAAGGTGGAACAGGACCCTGCCGCCCCTTCCTTGCTCAACAAGTACGGGCCCCCCGTTGCGGTCGACGTGCAGGAGGCCGAGGGAGAGGCCGAGGTGCCTATGGACACCCAGGAGCCTGATTTGGGGGAAGGTTCCGGGTCCAACCCCACCGGGAATGGTAGCAGTGGGGATGGCAGTGGGAATGATAGCAGGGAAAGGCATACGCATTACAAGGCAAAGCAGGGGCCAGTGGTGGATGGGGGGAACCCCAATACGGGGACTCGTGGGCAACAGAGTCAGGCGTTGGGGACTGGTATGTGTTTTGATTGTGTTGTTGGGAACACATGTATGACCCAGTTGCCACACCCCCACCCCCCCCCTCCCCGTACCCACCAGGTCACTTTGCCAAAAAGCACACCACCACACCCCAGATCCCTGACTCTGACGCCACCATGGGGGGTAGCAATGGTGATGGTTCCGGAAACGTGCCTGTGGATGACTTTGATGAAAAACAAAACAACAGTGGACAAGAGGGGGGTTCTGGAAACGCCCAGGCTGCTGCTGGTGATGCATCTGCTGGGGAAGGTTCCAAGGAGGGATCAAAGGAAGGTTCAAAGGAAGGTTCCAAACAGAATGGAAGCAATGGGCAAGGGTCGAATAAACTTGGTACGGGGAATGTTGTGGTGGGAGTGCATGTACGAATGCATGTGGGAATGTGTTGTGATGTCCTGCGTAGTAGCATACATGTTCTCATTGTACATGTTCTCATTGTACATGTTCTCAGTACCGCCAGCACATCCTACACATGCTTTTGTACACCCCCCACAACAGGGTCCAATGGTAACAACGGTACCTCTGGCAACAATGGTGTATCCAACACAAACGGGGGCTCTGGCAACCAAGCCGCCCTCGAACACAACGGCCAGAGCGTCCTCCATGCCCCCCCCGTGACCACCGCAGCACAGGGCTCCCCACCCACCACCACCACCAAGGCCCCAGAGGGCCCCCCCCAGGAGGGCGGCAGTGGGGGAGGGGGGACCGGGACCGGCACAGGGACCGAGTTTGTTCCCAATCCCCTCGCCAATAAGAGCTCGCATGGCAACGGCAGTGGGTCGAATGGCAACGGCAACGGATCCACTGCAGCACATGCGGGGGATGCAGCACCACCACCAGTGGCTGCTGCTGCGGCATTGCATGCCCCCAAGCCCCATCGTGGCCATCATCATGCTGCCAAGGGTGGGAATGGCGGCAATGGTGGTAATGGACATCATCATCATCATCATTATACAAATGGGCATAATGGTAATGGACACTCAGTGCGTGACTCGACTGGGAATGGGAAGCATGTGGTGACCAAAGGCGGCAAGGATACCAATGGTGGCACAAGTACGTTGTTGGTTTTTTTTTTTTTTTGATCAAATGCAATGCTTGTCAGTGTATACTGTGGTGCACCACCGTTATCATCATGCCATCATGCCATCATCATGCCAATCATCATCATCATCCCCGCCAAATACACAGGTGCACTGGCGCCCAACAAGCAGCAGCCCACGCGCAACAGTGATGAGGGACGCTCTTCTTGTGAGCCATCTGAGCCCACACGCACCGGCAAGCAGGGGTCCGGCGCCCACTTTCACGCACCTGCAGGCACCAACACACCCGTGGCGGGGGGGGTCGGATCAACGCCCCTGAGTCCTCTCAACCCACTTGGCACCTCTGTTCAGGCTGCTGCTGCCATGGCTGCACTGCACCAGGTATGTGCCGAGAGGGCGTATGTGTTGGTTGTACAAGTGTGTGTACATACCACACACAGTGTGCAGCCACTACACATTGTCACTCTGAAAGAAAAAAAACAACGACACACCTTACCCCAACACCCCACAACAACACAGCAATCCTGGGCAGCGCATGCACTTGCACTGCAGCCCTATGCCACCCAGTTTGTCCAGCAGCTGCAGTTGCCATGGGGGGGGCCTCCTGGGGCCCCCCCCGCCGTGACGGCCGCCAGCTACGACGCTGCAGCACCATTCAACACGGCAATACAAGCGCTCTTCAATTCTGCAGTGCAATTCTCTGGCGCAGTACCCACCAGCATGCAACCAGTGGCTGTGGCTGACGCAGCCGCGGGGGTGTCCCAGGGAGGGCCCCCCTCGCTGTTGCAGTTGCCCCCGTTTGCACCAGCGCTTGGTGCGGGGATACTCAACCCTCCACCTCCTCTCAATCCACTCAAGGGTCCACATGTGCCTGAGGCACTGGACGTGCCCATGGCTGCAGTGGATAAACAGCAAGGTAAAGGTGTCTGTTTTTTTGGTGCCTGCTGTTGTTGTGGGTGTTTGCTGCTGCTGTGTGTGTGTGTTGTTTCTCCCCCACCATGCTTTTGTTCCCCACACGCCCCCCACAACACACAGATGGGGAAGGCTCTCCCACCCCCCCCACAACCAACAATGGGCAGAGCACCGCCAACATCGTCCATCCAGCTGCAGCACCAAAACACACCAACGGCAGTGGTGGGAGTGGCAGCAGTGGGTTTCAACCATATCGCAACCCATCCTCTGTCAACCCATCATCGGGTGCAGATGGCAGCGGCAATGGTGGCAATGGTGGAACGACTGCAGCACCACCGCCGCTCATGCCACGACGCAAGCGCTCGCTGGCAACATGCAGTGGTGGGGAGGCAGGGCCCGCTGCCAAGCGTCCTGCTCGGAGCCCCCCGGCGGGGTAGATGGCGGGATGATGGCCTACGTGGAGATGGCATGTGATGATGGCAGATGTGGGGATGGTACAATGGGCATTTCTCGCACAGCATTTTTCGAGCATATTTTGGTGCGCCAAAAGTGTGCGACATGTTGATTTTTTGTTTGAGTCAATGCGTGTGGTCTTGTGTTTTTGTTTTTAGAGACAGTTCTCGATGACTTGTTCACACAATGCTCCGGTTGGGATATTTGCTCGATACTGCTCTTTTGAGCAGCAACAACAAAATTCTTTTGTGTTTTTTTCCCTCTGTTGTACTGTACATGCCCGTTTGTTTTCTTTCACCCTGTCGATTCCGTGGCATTTGTGGTTTTTCATGCATACATGTTTTTTCTTTCACTCTCTCGCATTTCCCTCAACATCAGCCGCTTCATGAGAGAAAGAGTTGTTTGCGTATGGGTACTGCATGCTTTGGGTGGTGGCCCCCTGTTTCTATGTGTGTTCTTGACAAGTGGTGTATGTCTGACTGAAACTGCGGCATTGCCGTGGCACACAAATCCCCTTTTCCAGTGTACCAAGCAGCTGTGAGATGGACCAGTATGCGTGTATGCTACCATCATATTTGTACTCAATCGTTTTGATACGCATGTTGGCCCAGCTGTTTTGTTTCACGTCCTGCACCACTTTTGATTTCGTCCATTCATTTCATTGCGACAGCGATGGTAACACAGATCGTGTCAGCTGCGCCACGTTCCTCCCTCTCTTTCCTCTCTCCCTCCCTCTTTTTCCTCTCTCCCTCCCTCTCTTTCCTCTCTCCCTCCCTCTCTCTTTCCTCTTTTTGTTGAATTTCTTCTGTTTTTTACGCAGAAAGAGAAAAAAAAAGGGGGGGCAAAAAACATATATTTGCTGTTTCCGGTTGTCCTTTCTTCCTTCGTCCCCTTTCTTCTCAGTGCCCCTCCGCCAACGCTCCTGCCCCCCCCCCCCCGCTTTTCATTTGCACGTGCACGATGGCATCCTTTGCTTCTGCTGGGTCGGTGGCGTACAATATTTTCTCAATGCTCCGCAGTATCTCCACGTGCTTGAGTTCTGGGAGCTGACAGAGGATTTCAATGTCGCGGAGCTTGTCAAAGTAAAAGTCACGTTCCCGTTCGGCATTGTCAAGCTGTGTTGCTGTTTCCTCTTTTTCCAGCTTGACCGCCTCGAGCTGCTTTTCGAGAGCAGCGACCTGCGCTGCCACCTCGCTCGTTGTGCAGGAGAGCTTGTTTGCACTCGGCCGTCGTGCCTGCTCTGCAGGGGGTGCTTTGGCGGCGGGGGCTGCTGCTTTTGCTGTGGCTGTTGGTCGCGCAGGGCCCCGGGGCCCCCCTGCTGCTGCCCCTGCCCCAGGACGGCGCACCCCTGTGAGCTGCTGCATGCCGCGGGACGGTACTGCGCTGGAAGTGGCAGGGGCACCGCCTTTCAGGGACATGCCTTGTGCTTTGTAGTCGCCTGTTTTTGTGCCTTGCCTGCGAGCAATGGGGTCGTACGCATCCAAGCTGCGATGCTTGCCCATTTGATCAAAGTAGCATTTAAACCACTGCATAAACTCCATGTTGTCCAGGGGACGTGCCTTGATGAGCTTGTTGACGTCCACAAACTTGGGGGTGGGGTGGGGAGCGTGTGATGATCGGGGGACGATAAAGAGCATGGCATTGTGGAAGAATCCCTGTGTACCTTGTCGATTTCCAGCTTGTTGAATGCTGCTTGCAGGACTTTGTAATTGTTGATGTACTCGTACTCACCCTTGGCGTTGCAGTCAACCTGTGTTTGTGGTGGTGCATGTGTACATCATGCACTGTACAATCGTATACATCGGGCACTTCCCCTCGGACCCAGAGCACCCCAAAAGAGTGCCCCTTGCACTGCCCATTCCACAACACGTGCCTTGCTGAATGCCACAGTCCCTGGGTGCAGCATATCCAACAACTGGCAAGCAGCTGCGCCCGATGCGGTCTGTGGTGGTTGGACAGGGATACCTTTCAAGGTTTTTCGTGTCCTTTTAAGACATGCTATGGCACGGCATAGCATCACCAAAACGAAACACATGCTTTGCTGCCGAGAAACACACCTGCTCAATCTTTGTGATTCCCATCTGCAACGTGGAGTTGATCCAGTCGATGAGCTCTTTTCGACCAACAAAATATGCACTATCCATCATTCCAATTGCTTGTGCCATGCTGTCTCACGTCAAGTTGCGAGGGTGCTGATCAAACGAATACACACGATGATGGAGCACGACTGTGTTGGCCACGCTGTTGTAATCACGAGTGTGCAGGGATGTATGCTTCCGCTTTACTTATTGACTGTGCGATACCACATTTTTTTTATTTTCAGTTTTGGGTGTTTGTGTACACGCCCAACATGATGATGACAGAGCATGCTCAGGCTAGTGCTCTCTCTGTCGTGGGCCAACAAACTTGGGTTGATTGCAGCAACAGGTGTACATTCACATTCACAGAGTACAGTCACCAAAATGAAACATGCAATGAATTCCCGGTATATGTCGCATAAACAATACAACAAGATGGTGCACCCATCCCGCACTTACCAAGGTATATCAGTCCCATCCCATGCTACAAACCGCCCATTATCAGCCATGCTTGCTCCGTCTATAATACCCAGAAGCTGTTGCACGGCGCGCTCCCTTGTAAACAGCTTTTCAGGAGCCACATTCTGAGGCATTGTTCCACATGATATATGTTGATATGTTGACGCCGCAAATCCCCACCCCCGCACACACACTACCTACCCGTTGGAATGGTTGGCTGAGGTTGGTGTCTACTGTGCCAGGATGCAAGAGCATGGTTGCTATCTTGTGTCGCTTGCGTTGTCCCTCAATGGCCATGCACTTGTACAGCATATTCAATGCTGCTTTGGATGCCCGGTACGAGTACCACCCACCCAAGCCGTTGTCTGCAATACTCCCTGTAATGATGGTGGTGGAAAGAGACTGGTATGAGTAGTATGTACAACGTGCAAAAAAGGCACAGGAAAAGCACAATGACAAAACGCACCAACACGTGCACTCAGAGATGCAAGCACAGCAGGATGCTGTCTGTTTGGGAGGATATGGGATATGTGTAAGACAGTATTGTGACTATGCCACCATACGACTGATGCCATCACACACGTACTCGTCTGCAGCCTGATGTGATGCAGCAGCAGCAAGTAATGGGTAGAATGCTTTCCCCACAAGAAACGGTGCATATGTGTTGGCTTGCATGCAGGCATCAAGATGGGATTGCGTGACCCGGCTGTATGATGTTTCTGTGTGTGGTAAAGGGGTATTGCTACAACCCACCATTGGTTGGTGCACATCTGCAACATCCACAACATGGTGTCTTTCACCGCCAACACCTGGCATCATCTGCCCTGGAATGTGCAAGACCCCCACAGCATTGATCATTGCGTTCAAGTATGGTACTGCATCTCTTACTCTGTCAACAGCCGCATCTATGCTCTTCTCATCAGATGCGTCACATGGGACCACCGTGATGCGCTGTGGCTGCTGTGCTTGGAGCTGCAGGATTTGGGTTGATGGGGAGCGGCATGCTGCAAATACGTGGGCTGAGGGACGCTGCATGAGCTGATTGACAAACTCTAATCCTAGACCTCTACTGCATCCGTGTACAAGGTAGTACTTGTTGCCTGCTGCTGCTGCCAGCACTAGAGATGGCATATTGTGATCAAGCTGTTTCACGTGTAGATGTATCCAAGGTAGTACTTGTTGCTTTCTGCTACAGCCAAGCCAGATGGCGTGGTGGTCAAGATGGCACTGTGGTCAAACTGTATTGGTCAAGCTGTTTCACGTGTAGATTGTTCTCAATTGGTAACTGGATATGTGTGACAATACATAGTATTGAGAATTCTAGAATCTACGTATTTATAGCTATTCTACATAATAGATGCTTACACATTCGGACAATACGCTCGAAACCCTCGACATAATACACGCCTCCATATGATTGTACATACATAGCACATTTACACATACAATGATGGAACGTAAAATTGCATTTTTCGTGAGCTCATGGGCATCAATTCCATCAATCTTCAGCTGGGTGTGGTTGAAACAAAATTTTTTGCGGGTATGTTCACGGTGCAGCATAGCACTGCCAGTGTGTTGGTGTGATGCTGCCAACACATTGCCACAACAAAAAGTATATGCCCGCATCATGCCCATCGCCTCGGTCCCCAACAGAAAACAACGCCCGATGCCAGCAACCCCGATGGCTTTGTACTGAGCGAGGCAGACATTCTCTACGTGGTGCACATCAACAAGGGCAGTGACGACGACGAGGGCTGGTCCATGGGGGGCCCTGTGCAACCCGACTTGAGGTGCGACTGTTGGGGATTGCACACACGTTGGTGTATGCACAGCAACAAATACTGTCGTCCTTACAGTTTGGCATTGGCCAGGTATCCACACAAGACAGTCGTGCTCGATGCTGGGGGTGCTTCTCTCCAGAGCGTTATGGTGGATTGGATTGACCGCAACAGCCCTGACATTCTTGTCTTCGGTATGGGTGAAGTGCACTCATAATCAAGAATACTGTGACCTCACAGTCCATGTATAGCACACACCACCTGATCATGCGCCTAATCACACCAAAGGCATTCGTGAAAAAGGCAAGCCACACAAGGTTGTCGAGTATTTGAGGCAACACAGCACAGTACCATTCCTTGTTGTGCAGCCAGAAAACGTGCGCAACGACCGGCTGCGCCTGACCAGCGACGCCAATGAGCGACACCGGGTTCAGGGGACAGATGCATCATCCTCCAAGCAGCTTGCAACATCTCCACCCTCCCTTGCAACTGTGGCAGAAGAGGAGGATGCATCTGGTGATGAAGAAGAAGAGGAGCTGTTGTTTGCTGTCGATGGAACCACAACCCCAGCAGCATCACTGCGGCTCCCTGATGGCCACACCCGACCCCGCAAAATCGCCATTGCATACGAACACGATGCAACAGGAGCGGTGTTGTTGTCGTTTGCCGCACGGGTGGTGTTGCAGCCACATGATTCGGTGCTGCTGGTGCACTGTATGGTGGGGAACAAGCGGGATCAGTCGGCGGTGCAATCGTCATCGAATTCTCATGGTATTCTGGCTGCGCATCCACCTGCACCACAAGATGGCAATGCACTGGCAATTGCCAGTCATCAGTCATCGGGCAAGTCCAATGGAGTGGAAGGTGGTGGGGATTCGTTTTCCCGGGTTGACACGGCATCCCCGTTTAGTAGCAACAAGAGCATGCATGCTGGGCTTGACTTGGCCACACGGGAGTCATCAGGATGCATGCCACGCTCGGGTGGTGTTGCCGGGGTATGTTTTCAACACACATCCCCACGTGGGTGATTTGTGTATCACAGCTTGTGATGTACACAGCAGCATACATGCAAAACTCTTATCATGATTCCCTCAACTAAAGGTACACCCCCTTACACCTTTTCTAATACAGGCCCTTGAACGCATTGCAACACGACGGCGGGGCCGTGGCGATGACACCATCAACCCGTCCTCGTCCTTGACCACGTCCAGTCCCACCCATGAGCCAGCATTTGCAGATGAGCTGCTGCAGGGATTCAATGTGGTGCACAGTGTACGATTGCGGGGAGACCCAAGACACATGCTCTGCCGCTTTGCTGCACAAATGGGGATTGATATGCTCATCATGGGCAGCAGTGGGCGGTCGATGCTCAAACGTGCCCTCACCGGGATCCAAAGCGCCAAGGCCCTCAAGATGTTTACTGCAATCTCCCCTGCCCATTCCAGTGTGTCGCGCCATGTGATTAGTCATGCGCCATGTCCAGTGCTGTTGGTTCCTTTTGGCAAAGCAGGGAATTCGCCCACCAGTGGGGGGGGTGGTGTGAGCACGCCTGTGGCTGGGGAGGATGATCAGGTGGGTGTGATGTTGTGATGATGTTGATGGTACATTTCTCTCAGGCACTTGCTCAACAAGGATTGCAACTGTTTTCACATGCCACCCACCACCACCACCACCAACAACAACAACTAGGGTATACCTCTTCAGCGGCCACATAGCATCGGTGGGAGCCCCCCGGGCATGTCACCACCCACCACATCGCCGAGATGGCAGCCCACCAATGGAGGAGCGCCCCAGCAGCTCCTGTCACGAGACGAGCTGCTGCAGCTTGTGATACGTCAGGAGCGGCAGCTGCAAGAAAAGGAGCATCAGGTATATGGTTGATGGTGATGCCTCAATCATGGTGTGATGATACAAAAAGGGGTGCATACGTGCAAGCAAACCTTATGGCCGACATCCTATGTGAGACACATTACCCCCCGACCTTCTCTCCCGCTACAGATTGCAGCACTGCGAGCGCAGTTGATGAAAGGTGGCATTGGAGCAGCATAGGTAGGTACCCAGCCACCGCAGTCCCCTGTGTGACTTGTGATTTGACAACATGTTTCCGCTATTATTTCCATTTCAAAACCCCTCGTCATTCATTGCAACATATAAAAAAGCTTAGCAGCACAGCAATCAGCAAATTACACGCAGTCACACGCAGTAGCACCCCACACGTTGTCCATCTATACCGTGTTTGAGACACCAAGCCGCCGCAGCTGCCCTCCAAGAGGCACACATACCCTATAGCCAAACCCCCGACAAGTGAGTACGCTGGAAAACCCATCGAATCCATCGCGAATCCATGGAGGACAGTCAAGACTCGAGCAGTAGATGCAGCAAGACAAGTAGTAGTAGTAGCCCCGTGTTTGAGCCCACATATAGCACTGGATTTGAAGAGTTGCGACCCTGGGGAGCAGGACAGAAGTTTCGTTCAGCGGCATACGCAGACGTATGTGTGGAATGTTGGCCATCGCATGTGGCGTGGTGGGCGCCTGTCACCTATGGCGCGCATGCATGTGGTATTACTGCGTTCTCGTGTTAGATGTTGTCCATCTAGACCATTCGAGGTCTGTTCGTCATCGTAGACACTGGTTCACCATACACCTTCCCTCACCCTCACAGTGCTGCAAGAAACCATCTTGACAGGAACCACTAGGCTCGTCTCTCTACCACCACCATCGTCTCTCTAGCAAACAACAACAGCACACGTTTAAGCCACCATGACCGTCACTAGCCAGACCACCCAAGAGGTCTACCCAAGCCCCTTTTTCGAGGGATCTGAAAAACGCATCGAGCTCACATTCGACCTCGGCCAAGATGCACCAGTGGGGGGCCTCCGCGCCCTCCCCCGTGCCCAACTTGACGCCATCTGCACGGCTGCACACTGTTGCATTGTCAGCGTCTGCGCCAACGAATACTTTGATGCCTATGTGCTGTCTGAGAGCAGCTTGTTTGTGTATCCAAACAAGATCATCATGAAGACTTGCGGCACCACGCGCCTCCTTGATGCTGTGCCACTGATTCTCGACCTCACTGCATCCATTGATGTGCACCCCGCCAAAGCACGCTACTCACGCGCCTCCTACTTGGCAGCAGAGCACCAGGTATGTGATGATGATCGGCCCCAAACACCATCTGTATGTCCCACACCCACCACCACCCCCCGTACCTACACAGCCTGCACCTCATGATTGCTTTGATAACGAGGTGACATTTCTGGAACGTTACTTTGGTCAATTGCCAGGTGGCAGCAGTGCCCATGTGATGGGCGACGCGCTCAATGGTCTCCAATGGCACGTGTATGTTGCCGACAAAGGAACCCAGCGGTATGTGTGGGATATATATTCCCACCCACTGCTTGTTGTTGGTCGACCGTTGTCTTCATCATCAACCAACCATCCCACAGCGAGTCACAGCGCCCCTGCTACACCCTGGAGGTGTGCATGACAGAGTTGTGCAGCGTCAAGGCAAGCCGTTTTTTCCGTGGCCACTGCTTCGAATCTGCCCGCCATGTCACCATTGACAGCGGCATTCGTGGTTTGGCACCCAATGCCACCATGGATGATTATGTGTTTGAGCCATGTGGCTACAGCATGAATGGCATTGAAAACGATGGTGTCATGACCATCCACGTCACCCCTGAAGATGATTTCAGTTATGCCTCTGTGGAGTTTTGCTGCTACGACTTGAACATGATGGGCAATGATCCCCAAGCAATCGTGCGCAAGATCCTCGACGTGTTTGGCCCCAACCAAGCCTCTGTGTCGCTGTCTGTGGACGGCCAAGCCAAGCACACATGGGCAGATGCGTTTGTGGTGCCCCAGGGGTATGCATGCAAGTCTGCATCCCTACAAGATTTGCGCGGCGGTGGCTATGTTGCCTATTTCGTGCTTGGTGCCATGCATCGTTACGCCAAGCAGCTGCCAGATGACTTGGTGGGCATCCACTCGGCAATTGTGAACAGCAATGGTGTGGGCGATGGTGTTGTCGTCAGGGATGATGGGGCTGATGCCACCCAACCACCCAGTCCCCGAAGTGTGCTCAAGACCCTACCCTCGTACGGTATCCTCTCATCCATGTCGTTGTGTGGCGCAGACAGCGATGGCGAGCACAGCAGTGCCAGTGACTCGTTGGCAAGCAGCCTGATGGGGCTTGCTGGATTGTCTGGGGGTGCTGAACCATATGATGGCACATCCAATGCCCCCTCGCGTGTGGGATCCCCCCGTGACACGTCTGCATTGTACGCAACCCTTGCAGCGCTGGATGCTGTTGTCCTGCCAGAGGGTTGTGTGGCTGATCTTGACATGTTTGCTTCGGGTGTGATTCGTCGTCATGGCCTGGAGGACAGCTTTTACGTGTATGACCTGGGTGTGGTTGCGCGTCTGCACAAGGCGTGGAGTACAGCCATGCCACGTGTGACGCCGTATTATGCTGTGAAATGCAACACCGACCAGGGCCTGTTGCGGTATGTTTGGGGTGTTGGTGGGTGGATGTGTTGAGGTGTGTTTGGTCACACACATTATGTATACAGCACATGCACACCTCCACTCACACCACACAGTACGTTGGCAGCCTTGGGTTGTGGTTTTGATTGCGCAAGTGCAGCAGAGGTGGACATTGTGAAATCCCTTGGTGTCACCAGCGACCGCATCGTCTTTGCCAATGCATGCAAACGCCCTGCCGACATCCGCCACATGGCAGCAACCAACGTGCAGGTGTCCACCTTTGACAGCGTGTGTGAACTGGAAAAGATGGCACGATGGCATCCCACAGGGGATGCACTGCTGCGCATCCGAGCAGACGACCCAGAAGCACGCTGCCAGCTGGGCAACAAGTATGGCTGTGAAGCATATGAAGTACGTGGGCTGCTGGAAGCAGCGGTGCGACTGGGCATCAATGTGGTTGGGGTGTCGTTCCATGTGGGCAGTGGCGCAACCAATCCCTGTGCATTTTCTGAAGCAATTTCTGCTGCACGTGCTGCATGGGATGTTGCGCTGGAGCTTGGATTTGCCATGCAGCTGCTGGACATTGGTGGTGGCTTTGCAGCAGGGACGAGCGATGGGCAGGGGCTGGGGGATGTGCCTGCAGCGGTGAATGCAGCGTTGGACATGTACTTTCCCGTGACAGACAACATGCGTGTGATTGCAGAGCCAGGGAGGTATTTTGCAGAGAGCATGGCAACGTATCACACGATGGTGTTTGGGACCCGTAGCCGACCGGTGGATGGTGGGATGGTGGATGATGGGGTTGATGCACAACAGCACGAGGCACGTCACATGGAGTATTGGGTGACAGATGGGCTGTATGGGAGCATGAACAGCGTGTTGTATGATCATGCCACGCTGCAATGCCGGGTGGTCAAGGGTGCATCAGGGAATGTGGGTGGAAATCAAGATGGTGGCATTCCATCTACTGTGTTTGGTCCCACCTGTGATGGATTGGACACGTTGCTGCGAGATGTGAGGCTGCCAGAGCTTGGTGTGGGTGATTGGCTTGCATGGCCTGCCATGGGCGCGTATACTCAAGTGGGTGCCTGTGACTTTAATGGCATTGTGAGTACTGCCAGGCCTGTGTTTTATGTGGCATCAGGGGTCGTTTGAGAAGGAGATGATGTTGCTGGACGTTTGAGGTCGTAATGGTGGAGTATTGTGGTGGAATGTTTTGCGCAATTTTCTTGTCATTGTTGTCGTTTTGTGAGCGAGATAGAAGAAGCGATGTCACCCATTTGACATGTGTTGATGATTTCCTGTCTTTTTGTTTCTGTTGTTGTTTAGTTGTAACAAAAAATTTCTATGATAATTGCAACAGTGGTGTATCATCGTCCATGTCTTCGGAATGGAGGCTTGTTGTGTGGGCTTGTCCTTCCTGCCCATGAGCCTCGCGTGCCGTTTGACCACTTTGACCACTGTGACCAAAGATAGCAAGCTGTGTCTCCCTTGCCTCATGTTCTTGAAGTGGCTGTTGTTGAAGCAGTGGTTGTTCTTGAAGTGATTGTTGAAATGCACCCTGAAACATGCCAAATATGGTTGATTGGCTTTCGGTTTTTGTTGGTCGGAGGGGGTGCTCATGGTGGGTGCGTTGACTGCCTCGGCCACCTTTTGTTGGGGAGAAATCGTGTGTTTCTTGTGTGCGTGAGTGAATACAATGGGTATGTGCACAAACGGTTGGGCAAGCCCAGACACAGCGTCATGACGACAATGCTACCGGTCAACAACAAAAAACGTACCCGTTTCCCCGCCACACAAATATCCAGTCGCACTTGCAGAGTGTGTAAGAGCATGATGACGCACAGAATCCCCTGCAGTCATGTATGCTGACCTATGAATACGCAATAAACGACAGGGGGCTACAGGGACTGCATCAAAATCAGCAATGTAGGGACCAATTTGACCCTGTGAGTGTTGAGAGCGTGAGGGTGTGGGAGTGTGTATGAGTGTGTGGGAGTGTGTGGGAGTGTGGGTGTTGATGTGGGACATGGTGTGTTTTGTGGGACATGATGTGCAACACACATCCATGACACCAACACCCTCAGACTCCCCTACCCTTTCAAGGGCCCCCTGCCCCAATACATTCCAGGGCCCCAGTTCCAATTGGAAGCCTTCCTTTCCTGACTTGACCAACACCTTGCCCTGTGTAGGAGCAGTTGTTTGTGTGTAGGAACAATGGGTAGGAACAGTGGGTTGTGTATGATATATGATACAACCAGCTATATGTACGCATACACATACACACACATTTACCTGCAACACAACTGTACACTGCACAGATGGCTGCCCTCGTTCATACAACACCCATCCCTGCTGTGTTGCCAATGCCCATGGGTCACTGGTGGTGGTGGAGTGGAGTGGAGTGGTGTGTGTGGCACTCATAGAGGCCCCCTCTGCATTCCGCATGCTGGTGGAGTAGGACATGCTGGTGCGCAGTACTGCGATAGAGAGGGAATAGTAGGTGTGGGTGAACATGTGTGAGTGTACATGTGACTGTGGTGTGTAGTATGCAACACAACAACTGTAGGTGTGTAGTATGCCATACAACATCATATGTGCACACCAACACACCTGCTTGTATATTGCTGCAGCTCTCACTCTCCCCACTCACACCACCTCCATTGGCATACGTGTCTGTCAGCATTGCACCACTCTTTACATGGGCGAGTCGGTGGTCTTGTACAGACGCATCTTCACACACCCATACATCCGCATGCTCTAGTAATTGATGTAGGATGTGTTGATGCTGCCCCTGTTGTTGGTGTAGTTGTGGGAGTGGTGGGTTGTGATGTTTGGATGATGATACTGTCTTGCCCACACAGCCTACAGGCGTTGCGTTGCCACAACCTGTCACCCGCTCCCAGTATGCCCGCACCGACATATCTCTGTGCGTCCCTCATGAGTTTTTCCCATGCATTACACCCACATTCACCCCCACCCCCACCCCCACCCAGATATCTCAGCACACACCCATATGTACCAAATCCCACCCACCCTTACCCCCACCCACTCACAAAACACACCATGTGTCCAAACAAGGAAGGATGATGCACAGTCAAAAACGCACCCACTGCATCCACCTCTGCTGATGTCAGCACACCAGCAGCACACCCATATCGTGTTTCATATAACGATATCAAGTGGTTGAGGTGGGCCCTGCGACTGCGCCTGGCTGCTCTGGCCCCACTGGTGCGAGGTGGGGTGATGGTGGTGAGGGAGGTGGTGGGGTGGGTGGTGGTGGAGCGGGTGTGCCAGCTGGGGGGGCTATTGTCGTCCATCATGTCTGTTTCATCATGTATATCAGCCTAGAGTGGATGTGCGGATGTGGTGGTGTGTGGATATGGATGGATGTGGGTGTGTTTGTGTGATGGTAGGTATACACACACATACACATACACCCAACCACACCCATATACAACCCCCCTCCCAACACACCTGCATCAATTCCTCCAACACATCTTCCAGTGTAATCAACCCTACAACAGGTGTCTCTTGAATTGCGTAATACATAGCACCAAGAGGTGGGGGTGGCTGGCTTTGCACTTGGTTGTATTGTACTTGTGGGTGCGCCTTGTCTGTGGGGGTACCATGCTGCGTGCTGTGCACGATGAGCATGTGGCTACCACTACTCATGAGATGCTGTGTGTGTTGTTTGTGCATTGCGTGTGTGTGGTGTGTATTGTATATTGTGTGTGGATGAATGCATTGCGACCTGAATGAGTCACTGCGCACTCACTCAACTACTGTTTTCCTACACACAACGTAACTACTGTTGTTCTCAATGTGTGAACTACTGTTGTCCTCAACACGCTCACATAACACCCACACAGAAGCACCTCGTCTCACCCACATAGCACTCACTCCCATCACCCACACAGAAGCACCTCCCCTACACACCTCCCTTCCCTACACACCTCCCCTCCCCTACACACCTGTAGTACATGGTCGAGTTGCTCATGCGCATATATACGCCCCACTTGTGGCCCCCGAAAAGAAAGCATGGTGGTCAACTCAAGTTCATCCAGGGGGTTGACCAACACCAAATCCTTGGCATATAATATACCAATGACGTTTTCACATACACCTGGGGTCAGTGGGGTGGTGGTGGTAGTGGTTGATATACATTGCGATAGTGTTGAGGTGTGGTGATGGCAGGATGTATGGATGGTCAACGGTCAACACACAGAGTGGATGCAACTGTAATGATGTGCTTGTGTTTGCATGTTTGTTTGGACGAGCAACTGAAACCTCCGCCAAAAACATCTACATCACCCCCGAACACCATTGAAACAGGCATACTACCTTGATACACTGGTATGCGTGTAAATCCACTTTTGTATATAGCAAGTATAGTTGCAGAATCAAGTCGCAGTGCAGCATCCAACATGAAACAGTCTGACAGGGGTGTCATCACATCCTGAACACTGTGTGATGTGTTTGTACATGTTGACGTGTTTTGTACATGTTGTGCATGCTGTACATGTTGTGCATGTTAAAAACACATGTTGAGGATATGCAGACCCCCGTCCCACCCTTTTCCCCTACCGCTTGTGCTTATATGACATGGCACCAATGATCAGCTGCTGGTCCTGTACAGTGAGCCCACTTGTTTGCTGAGCATCAGGGTCTTGCACATGAATATCACTGTGAAAAAGAAAGGGGGGGAAGATGAAGGGTGGGGAGGGATTGAAGGGCATTGGTGAAGGGAGTCGCATGGACAACAGGATGAATTGATAGGGGGAAGAGTTGGGTTTGTGGATATGGGGTTGCTTGGGGGGATGCTTCCTGATCTCCAGCACATATCATACACACTAGACCACACACACAAAATTCACCCCCACACCTCCCAATACACATCCTACTCGACCTACATTAATCGTTTGAGTTCTTCTTGTGAAAACACATTTCCCATATCCCTTCCTAATGCCCAGTCAAGCATTTTGCTAATGGGCAGGGAAACTGGTAGGAAAAGCAAACTGTGTGTGGTGGTGTTTTTGTGTTGTTTTTGGTTTGTTTGAGTGTGTGTGGCTGTGGTGCAGCATGTAAAGTAACACATGTGTGCATGGTGCAACAACTTAGGCACATGTGTGTATGTATGCAAAACAAACCACACAACAGTACACACATACATGAAGAAATTGACAATCCATATGGAGTGGGCCCCCACAAACAATGCATGCCTGCTGCACACAGCTTGAGGCACCACCTCCCCTGTGTTTTGTGTATGTTTTGTGTGTATGCATGGTGTATGCATGGTGAATGTGTATGGTGGGTGCAAGTGGTGTTTGTGTGAATGGATGCATGAGCAGTAGACGCAGCTTGATGGTTGTGGGCGTTATACGATACCTACGAGAAATACTATAGACACACCCATGCATTAACACACACAAAACACGCAGCAATACCACACACAGCAATACTGCCCACCACCACATACCAAGTATGACGATGATGACAGTAGACAGCAGCAGTCCCACTGCACCACTGGTGATGTCAGACAACACAATTGATATAGCACTGTTTACACATACATTGCCAAACAACAGGGTACACAGCAGCAGGTTGCCCCTTGCCCGCACTGTATGGTGGGTGACGGTGATGGTGGGAGTCGGGGAGTAGGGGAAATGCGACTACACACACAGCACCTGGCATGATGCGCCGTGCATAGCGCTGCTCATGCTCTGTGCCTGCTTGTGCCACAATCTGTGTACCCCATGTGTTGGTATGGAAACTACTAAAAGTGTTGTATGAAACACAAACACCCAACACACCTTGAGTGCCATGGGGTCGAGGGACAGCAGCCCCAGCGTCAGTCCACTAAATAGTGCTGAAAGCGGCACCAAACATGCTGCAATGAGTATGGCCGCCCAGGACGGAAGTGACACGTCTGGTTCTTTGCCATAGTGGCGCAAGAGTGGATCACATGCAATCAGACATTCCTTCACAAGGTCTGTTGGGTTTTTTAAGTTGCATTCTCGAGCACAGTGGACAATGCGGTCCATAATTTAAGCGCTATGATGTGTGATGTGCAGGGGAAGTGTACGGGTTGGGGAGCATGATGATAGCGAGATGCTTGCTGTTGCTCTGTATGAGTGATGGTATGAGTGAGGGCGAGGCAAGCAGGTGTGCGTGCGATATTGTAACCTGCACAGTGATGAAACACACTAGTTTTTCGTTGCTGCTGCGAAACTATTTACCACAGTTGTTGCAACCTTCCACTTCCTCCAACCAACACGCTCGCCATGATATCCACAACCATCAGCAGCATCGCTGCGGTCTCCCTGCGCCAGCCCTGTGCACCATCGTGCTCACATGTGTGCTCACACATTCCATTGCGATGTAAAACACCCTCTGCACGTGTCAACAGACCCCAGTATCAAATTTGCCGTGCATCAGAGGTGTGGTGGTGTGACTTGGAACATAATTATGTGTGAACATATGCAGCAGCACCCTGCACATCCCGCACACCCCATCTCACACATCCCACACATGCAACCCCATCTCCCACCCGCAGGAGGTTGATGCCAGCAGCTCTGCAGACGTGCAAGAGATTTTACTGCCAGAGTTTGACACACCAGAAGCTCTGGAACCCACCATGCGCCTCATTCAAGCAGCCATCACTCAATGGCTGGACGAGGAATGGACACCCCTGCCAGAGCACAAGCAACTGGGTGAAGCTGCTGCCAATGTATGGCAATACTTGTTGTTGTATAGCAATACCTTTTTTTTCTTTTCGGATTGCCATGTATCTCAACACCCCCCCACCCACCCACACCTTGTCTTCTCCCCCCACCCACCTGTGCTCTAGGCATACCGAGATGTGCGTCTGACAGGGGAGCGTGAAGTTGGTTCAGTGCTGCTGGCCCTGAGTTCCCGCATGCTGGAATTCAACTACAGGGAAACCTTTGTCAATGCATTTGATGTGTCAAACAAGGTCATTGAATTGCTCATGATGGACATGGGGACGGATGTCTGCTGCACATCAGAGGAGGACAAGTCGCGGCTGGAATCTGTGAAACAAGCATTGTGAGGAGATGTATTGAGAGGAGTGTGCTGCTGTGATGATATGTTTGGTGTTGGAGGGAAGAGCGCTGTGATGACGACAGGGTGTGTTTTGTAATGAATGGCGAGCACGTGCTGTGTGGATGTATTGGTGCATCTTGTGTGTGCTGTAGCTGAGAGACACGAGCTGTGGGAGCCTGCTGCGATAGAAATCCGTTTTCATCAACCACATTATGTGAACATCACTTTGTTTTGTTTCCATTATCTACATGGTAAATTGCAATGCAGCTCACCGCGCACTATGATGCAACATATGGTTGTGCATGTGAGCACATGCACAAACAAAAACATGTGCACTCAAACGAGCACACTACTGTTGAGGTTTGCCACGAGTGATGATGATCATGATGATGATGGTACAGGGGCATGCTGCAGTGGGCAAAGCAGCAGGAGGCACAGTGCAATACAACAGTACAACACACAAAAACGCAAAAAACACAACAACACACAGCAACATACACACATACATGAAAGAACACACGCAACACACAACAACACACTGAAAAACACGCACACAATGAAATACAGTACAATACAACAAAACAACTAAGTGTGTGTACATGTGACAATCCGACATTACACAGTGTACACATATCTCAGGGGCCTATACATCCACAACTACATGCACCTATACATCCACAACAATACACATGCACAACCATACCCCCACCACACACTGTGCACGTGCAACCACAAAACACCCCCCCAAAACTCAGCACGCTCTATATACTGCCCCTCCGTGTGTACAATATCTCTTTCCTCTTCGTACACACAGAGCATTATACTCGCTGCTGTATGTTATGTACGTCGCTTTTTCCCACTCGACCCTTGCTGTTGTTGTTCAAATGGCTCTAAATAGGCAGTCCATTCTTTTGGGTGATTGCGGGCGTCACCAAGTGACTGCCCTAGCACCATGCCCACATCATAGGGGTTGGGCTCCTGTGTGAGAAATTGTTGTTGATGATGGTGGTTGTTATGGTATGTGGTGATGGTGCTGCTGCTGGTAGTGATGGCATTGTGTGGGGGGGCAAAATTGTATGCATACACAGGCTTGTCATACATACAAAGGGATAATGAATATACATGAGGGGTGTATGTACATGAGGAGTAACCCCTTCTAAGCACACACACCTTGGGCTCCTTGCGCAACATCCACCCCAGTTGCTTGAGTGTGCGTGCCCCCTTTTTGCTGTTGCATGCATGACACGCAGCCACCAAATTCCCCCATGACCAATCACCTCCCTTGCTGAGGGGAAGCACATGGTCAATGGTCAACTCATCACGACTGCCGCAGTATTGACACTGGTTGTTGTCGCGGAGCATGATATTACGTCGGTTTATTGCAACACGTGATTTGCCCGACTTTTTGCCCAGAAACACCCGCACGCGGAGTACAGCTGGGAGGAGAAACTGGTCATATGCAGAGTGCACCAGGATGTCATCATAATATTCAAGTACATCCACCTGGGTGTTGGGATGTGTGTGTGTGTGTGTGTGTGCACAGATGCATGTGTGCGCATAGTGCTTGTTGTGTGCTGCACCAAGATGATAAGCAGAATATGGTACACCACATGTACACACTCTCACAGTATACCTTGTCAAACAAGTCCATGCAAATTGCCTTTTGCCATGATATCACCTCTATGGGCCGGTAGCTGGAATCCAACACCAAGGCACGGTGGTGTGCCATGTTGAGTATGCTGGGTCGGTTGTCCGTGGCGGGGGTGGGGGGTGGGGGGAGCACCTCGAGCGTTGCTGCTGCACGTGCAGCCTCGGCAGACATGTAGTGCTCATGGAGGGATGTGGTGCTGCGGACGGCAGCCGTGATGGGGGAGGACCGTACGCGTGATGGCCTGTGTGATGAATGCATGGGGCTGTTGGCGATCGGGTGGTATTGTTGACAGCAATTGGTACGAAAACTGCTCGTACCGTTGCACACGACAATGTTGGGTGGGAACTATGCTACGATGCCCAAATGCGCTGCAGGATATTGTTGCTGGTGATACTACCATGGTGTGTGATCCTCAAAAGATATGTGAGGTTGAGAGGTTGAAAACGCAGTTGGTTCTTGTCGCAACAAACGCGCGAAAGTTGCTGAGGTTAAGTGCTCGAGGTGTGCAGAGCCTACACTGTTCTCCTTGCCATCACAGACAGGTCGGGGTCAGAAGCGAAATATAACACGCTCTGTGCGCGAGCAAACAAACGAGTAAACAACAACAGAGTTGGCAACAAAATTGCGTCAGCAATAGAAAAAAATCAGTACATTAATGAGGGTGGTGATGGACCAGGTTGCGCCTGAGGTCTGATCCCCGCCACTGCTTGCAAGCCAGCACCAGCTGCTACTGCCAATGCCATTTGTGCCGTGGCACATGCCTCTGCTGCATTGGATGGACCCGCACTGTTTGAACACTGCTGTGTATGGACAAGGAATGTGCTCGCACACTGCATACACTGCTGCAACTCTGTCCCCACACCCCCACGTACCTCAAAATATCCTGTTGCGCTTGCCAAGTCTGCTGCTATGCCTGCAAACTCTGCTGCTGCAGGTACAAGCTGCTGCATCGACTCCATCAGCCATGCTGGTGGCGTCGTCCATGTTTCGTGTGTGGATGCTAGATCAGCAACACCTGCCAAGTGGGGCGCAACGCCATTGTCCTGTGCCATCCATAGACCACCCTGTGTGTAAAGGGTTGTGTGTAGACCATCTTGTACCATGCGATCCATGCACCCGATCAACGTACAGTAGTGACAAGGCGTTCCAGTCCCTCTTGGGCCTTGGCTAATTTTGATGCGGGCAGGGCGGGCACACCAAACGCATACTGATCATCTGTGGATGATGGTGTGGAAGACACCACATGTAAACACAACCATCCCAGGTATTCTCACACTGCCGTGTTCACACTGCGGTGTAGCAATAGAGTCAGACAAACACACATACCCCGCGATGGCTCTGCTTGTGAAGCAGGGGATGGTGATGGCGCCATGCCACGATGTGATGCGTCAGCCCCCAGCCCACCCATGCGTCCACGTCCCCGTCCCCGTCCACGCCCTGCTTTTCTATCTTTAAGCTCTGTGCAAAAGTGGTTGTACACATACTATGCACGATACACATACAATGCACGATACACATACTAACACCCTTCCCCCCACCACACACACAAACCTATTTCTATGGCCTCTTCACATGCATCTCCCCGGAGCACCTCGCCCACCGGCATGCCATGTCGTGTACCTCGTCGCTTACCACTGAAGTGGAGTACACCAGGGTGCATATGTGGTGCATCATCCATTCGTACATGCAAGCACACAACAAAACACCCTGTCACACATACCGTTTTGGGGCTGCGACTGGTTGCACCACAGGTGCTATATACGTTGCCATTTGTGCTGCTGATAATGACACATCCACAGCATCGTTGTATTCCTGTGGGTGCAAGCGTAGCATAAGAATAAGCACAAGACTGCGCTTGTGTGTATACACACCCACCTCTTCAGGCAAGTCGCAGCGATTCCGAGCTGGGTCTGGATTCATATAGCAAAACCTGTGGTGGATTTGCCATGGTACCGAGCAGTGCCTTTACCTACCACCACCAATCCCACCATACAAACCATTGGGCGTCTTCGTCGACGATGGTACCCGGTGGCAACCGGCGCCATTTCTGACACGTTTGGTTGTCACATTGCGCCCAAACGTCCTCTTGTATCACGGGCACGTATACAGGGTCTGGATGTGTGCGTTTCATGCTAGTTTATGCTTGTTTTGCAAGGGAAATCGTGCTAGGTTGTATCGGATTGAGCTTGGTGGTGCTGGTCATGATCGATTTCACGCGCTGTTGTAGTTGCTTATTATTATGGCGAATGAGTATGAAGCATTGGGATGCAATAGAGTATGCGGGGTTGACTTGGCTGCACAAGTTAGTTGTGTACAGATGCGTGATATCACTGCTGGACGTGTTGCGCAATGCAGCAAAGGTCAGAGCAATACATGGAGAAGGAATGAAAGCAGTGCTGCTTACTATATGTTGTGCATGCAGCTGTGAAGTACAAAAATATACACAAAGTACACAAGTACACAAGTAGTAAGTGATCAAGTAAATGTAAGCACATTGATGTAAGCACTGCTGCCAACAAAAGCAGCCAACGAAAAGCTGCAAACCAGTATTGTGGTGCATCACAATCTATTGCCATTTGCCATGACAACGGCAGACGCTACCCCATCCTCTGCCGAGCTGCAGCGCCTGCACGACATCATCACAACAGCACGTCGCACAGCAAAATGTACATCACACGCTGCCATCCAGACTACACAAGGGCGGCGCCTCGACTTTGACCCGCCCAGCCCCCCTGCACCTCAGCAGCACAACTGTGTCTCGCCAAGCAACACTGACAACAGCCCTGTTGTAGCCATGACTGCACCATGCACCACCAATCGCCGCGCATCACGCATGGTGTTGCTCAGTGACGAGGAGGACAGTGATGAGGCTTCACAGCGGGGTGCAGTCTGTGCAGAAAATGATGATAGCAAAGGGTTGTTTGTTGTTGAAAGCCCTGTGGTATTACAAAGTGATGATGATGAGGGTGATGATGATGAGCAGTTTTACAGCTTGAGCAGTGACGACGACATTGTGATCTCACGGGTAGTGTACAATACCCCAATACAGCAGGTACATGGGGGGTCCATGGACTCGCTTGGTTGCATATGATGTGTAGCGCTCACATACAACATATACACAGGTGGGGAGTGCAACGACCCCAGCAGTGGTCATCCCCCCACAGACCACCCCCAGCAGTCATCCTATTGTGCATGCATCCAGCAGCAGCAGTGAAGATGCAGTGTACATTGCCCCACCCAGAAGCACAGCACGCAAAGCACAGCGGTATGGTTCTGTAAACCCATGTGTGTCCACACATCCACAGAGTACACATGCATGCAATGACTTGCATGTGACTGCACATTTCCATATGACTGCACATCACATTAATGCTACATCAATGCAGGCTTGCATGGACAAGTGATGATGATGATGAACACGATGCCAATACTACCATCAAGCAGAAACGCAACATGCCTCCTCATCACCCATCCTCAACCTTTGGCGACAATGATTCATCAACCCATGATAGCAATGCGTCACACAATGAGCGGACCATCCCTGCAGCAGTGTACAACACAGTGCCACGCACTGTGCCACCTCGTGCCTCCCCACCACCTGCCTCAAATACCCAGCAGCATGTGCCTAGGAGGGTTCGCACTGCAGGGCAATCAGCAGCAGCATTTGCACGTACTCGCCAAGCACTAGCACAACAGCTGTATGCAGAGTATGTGTGGTTGGAGGTCTATTGGGAGTGTATAGCAAGTGTATTGTGGGTGTTTTTTGGGGGGAATGAAGCGGCAGCAAATATACACCCTCATCACGTATTCCTACATGTACCTACCCCATTAGGTACAACACATGTGCATTTGATGGACGCCTTCCCAGTGACCTTGCTGTTTCCTGGAGCAAACACCTCAAAACCACTGCAGGCGTCACCCACTATAGCCGCATGGCCATGCCAACCACCAGTCATACAGATTTCCCATGTGCATCAGGCACAAACATATTCGCTCAATCCACACACGAGCACGCGTCATCCTCCTCCCCATCAGCTACACAGCATCCACATGCATCCACTACCCACCCCAATGCACAGTACACTGCCCGTATAGAGCTCTCCACCAAGGTTGTAGACAACGAGACCAAGTTGCGTCGCACACTCGTGCATGAAATGTGTCATGCTGCTGCCTGGCTGCTAGACCATACTGCCAAACCACCACATGGACCAGTGTTTCGCAGATGGGCGGCACGTGTGATGGACAGGTGTCCCGACCTGGAGGTGACGACATGTCACAATTATGAAATATTTTACGCATTTCGCTGGCAGTGCACCAATAGCTGGTATGTTGTATGCTCCGCTTGGGGGCCAGGGGGGTTCTGTTGTATGAGCCCACAAGGCATGATCCCTGCAACATCCAGGTGTGGCAAGGTATATGGGCGACATAGCAACTCGCTTGATGTCAACAGCAAGGTGTGTGGTGTGTGTAACGGCCGCTTGGTGGCACTGGGGCGCTTCAACCAAGACGGCACCCCCGCTGCGGTACGTGCCCCGACACCGTATAGCATTTTTGTAAAGGAGCATTTTTCAGCAGCCAAGGCACGGTGCCCAGCGGGCACGCCGCACAAGGAGGTGATGAGGGTGTTGGCTGACAAGTGGAAGACGAAACGAAAGGTCAATGACACCACAAGCCAACATGATTTGCAGGAGCGTTTTTCGCATCAGTTGTCCATTCGTGATTGATCGTGCGTAGTAATAACATCCTGATCTGATAACAACATCCTCGCTTTTTGTGCTGTTTGGGATCTGCCAACTGCATAGTCTTCATCATAACACAACCCTTGCACCCCACACGCCATCCATCCGTTATCCGCAATCATAATTCCAATGCAGCAGTAATGCACGCGTTGATGCATAGAAATACCCCATTGTTTTGTGTACTAGCAACTACGATGGCGTGCTGATGCACAAGTCACCAAGGTCTGCCACACGACTCTACACACAGCAAGCAGAAATGCTGCAGGAACTGAAAAAACGTGCCATCAAGGAATTTCAAATTGAGGTGTGCATTCTTCTTAGGGCGTGTTTGCGAGAGGTGGGGGACGTGCACCGATCACCATGCTGCAACAACCACCACATAGTGGCCCTTGTTTCTCGCTCGCCTCAAATACATCATTTGTGGCGCCATCTTCCAATACGTGCATGGCATATTTACGCAGCTCGCACATCGCTTGCACGCCCCACAAAAGCAACCACTGCCTGACCTGGGGTTTTCCCTGTTTCCGGTACGAGCAGTGTGTGTGTGGTTGGGTGTATTTTATCATACCATGGGGTTTCATCACACCATGAGCAAAATGCGTCCACAAACATCTCCTGCCAATACCCCAATAGGAGTTGGGCAAAAGGCAGGAATGGGTCAGTGAAACTATTTTTGGCTCCATGTTTGCATCCTTTATTGTATGGTCATTTTCCCCATTTTTCTTCCGACGCAAGCGCTTTTACACGGCAGTACTGTACAGCCGACTGCTGATGGTGCTTTGCAGTACGTATGGTGGTGGGGTTGACACCACAATCATGTACAACTCTTGTACAACCCTCCTCCCCCCAACACGTCCCAGTGTGTCAGAGCCTGCGCATCATTTCCTTTCTGTCGACATCCCTCCCCTCACCCAACTACCACTGCCGTGCTGGTGAACCCACGGCAATCCGTGAACCAGCCCAACGCTGGTGGGACCACATTTTCGTTGATGTTGGTCGCCAAAGCACCCATGGCTGTGGGGACTTGATTTTTAGCAGCCACACCACTTTTGCACTGGTTGGCACATTGACCTACACTGAATATGGATCCATACGCGCAATCAAACTGCTTATTTGGTGCTGTATGCTCACACTGTCTTGTTTAATCATTGCATCACGAAAGCATTATACTGTGGATGTTGTTGTTGCGTATTATACGGTGCCACTGGTGTTTTACACAGCACTGCGGCGATGGACCACCAAGCGACCCAAGGATGAATGGATGCATCGCCCTGCTATTGATCCACTGTTGTTGGGTGGTACTGGGGGAGCTGGCCGGGAAGGAGGGGGTCTGCAAGAAGTCGTTCTGGTGCCCATGAACGAGGTAGGGTGATTGTTTGCGTGGTGCAATTTTGCTTGAGGTTGGCGCACTTGAGGTACACCGGTGTCCCAAATGAACAACAGGTGGTGAATGCAGCAGATCGCACAGTGATAAAAGGTGGTGGTATTGCTGCTGCCAAGGAGGTAGGGCTGCCACCACGGGGGCCCACCATGCGCACGCGGACCACGGGCGCATTCACTGCCATGTCTGGTGCTGATGATGTAGAGACTGCCACGTATGATCGTTGTTGTGCATGGTTTTCATGACGCACTGGTGTCACGCTTTGCAACGCGCACTCTCAGGTTGTCGAGCAGCACGGAGGGTGTGTCCCAACCAACCAAGGACGCTTTTCAAGCTGCAACAAATGTGGGCTGCATAGTATCATAGTAATGCATTTGTCAATTCATTTTGGCCTGTGTAATACTCATGCGTACACAACAAAACGTAATTTCAGTTCTTCTCAAATGTTACTTGTACGACAGCACACTCCTATAGGCACATGTCACACATGCATGCACTGTGTCATTTACACAGCAACAGGCTCGCCATCCCACTTGGAGCCCAGCTCGGACAGCTTAGCATGCGCTGCTGCGTACTCACTGAAAAAGCTGTCTTGGTCGGCAGCATACTTTTCAGCATGGGGCCTGGGTAGGTGGGTGATATGCAGAATACATCAAGATCCATAACAAGAAAGAATACACCACAACACATACTTGAAACCAGGGTCGGTAAACAGTGCATCATCAGTGGGGAGCACCAGCAGTTCTGCATCCTTCTTCTCCTTGACCTCCTGTGTGCATTTCGTGACAAGGTGCTTGCAGTCAGACCAGGTGCATCGAGTGGGACATTCCCACCACAATTCCACCTACCACAAAGTAGCTGTTGTCAAACTTGAGCCACTCGGGTGTCCATGAGGTGCCACCCTTGGTACCGGGGCCATCCTTGGTGTACTTGGTGCCCTCCTCACTGCCAAAGCCAGAGCGGTTTTTGTAGGCACGGCCCAGTGTGTGGGCGCCAGAAAGTGCTACAATCTCCTGGTCTGACAAGCCCATGCGGTGAAACACCTTGCGCAGGTGCTCAGCAGGGGTGAGGGAGCCATCAGCAAAGGGAGGAGCAGCACCTGCCACGTGTGAAAATGTGTGCACAGGGTGTATAAGAGGTAAAGTGTGGCACCAAGCATACCAGGCAGGAGGCCATCATCTGCAGGTCCTGGTGCATCCACACGACCATAACGCATGGGAATCTTGGGGCCACCGGCCAGCTGTGTGTTGTTGGGCAGTGAGATTATGCACATGCGATGGGGGAGCTTTCACAAAGTGGCCAGCACGACGTACCTCAATAGACAGGGCACTGGCCATTTGGTACAAATCAGCATAGGTCACATCAGGGTACTTGGCCTTGAGGGGCTCCAGCAAACCAGTTGCACCGTTAAGACCTGTTGGCCGGAGTAAGAGTGTGTGACTACTCGAAAGGGGCCCCGTGACAAACATCCAAGACGCACCTGCATTGCATCCATAGCCCAGCTCTGGGTCAAAGCGAATGCTGCCGTTGGCGCCACCACAAGCTGGCCAGTCGGTCACCTCCTGTGCAGGGACACATGAGTGGGCATCCCGTAGGACCTTGCAAACCCAGATTGCTATTGCTCCTACACAATCTTGATCAAACACCTCACAACACACATTGTCCAAAACCTGCAACCACAAGCATCCCTCCATCTGCACACTGGCAAAAATCAAACACCATCGTGCACCATAGTAAAGTTACTAGCATCCATGCAAACCAACAGCAGAGCAGTACACCAGAAAACGACTGGTCAAATAACACAGATCTTGCGTTCTAGAGGTCACGAATTGAGATCACGCACCTTGTTGTAAGAACCACTGTCGTGCCATGCGAGGCGAATCATGATAGGGTTGCAGTGCTTCTCCTTGATCAGCGCCGTGAGATCGGCCTTGAGGGCTGCCAATTGTTCTTTGTTGGCTACCATTGTGGTTACAAGCCTCTGCCGAGCTCGAGTAGCACCTGTATTAACCTTGACCGGTCGTACAGTTCGAGGAAGGAATACCCTGGTGTGCATTGTTGGGTGATTTGTATTTGGCCATACAAAAACTGCACACATAAAACTGATGACCATTGAGGGATTACGTGCGCCTAATTGCAGCTGCATGTGAGGAGATTGCAGCATTGAGATGTACATAGTATTAGGATGATTTTGTACAAAGCTTGAACGTTGGGTTGGACACAATGGCAACAACATCATCGACCTCGCGTGAACACCAAGACTGGTATGTTGTGTTGCTCTTTGTATGCATGCTGGCAATCAAACAAACAAAACATCATCTATCATCTGCAGGCGTCATGCAGTGTCGGGCTGCACAGCAGGGCTGGTGAGTGTACTCGCCCTTCAACCCCTTGATGTTGTCAAAACACGACTGCAAGGTAGTACACACCCTATTGTTGACCCTGGTATTTTGGTCTGGTTCAGCTAACAAACTGCTTTGTAAACCACCTCACAGTGCAAGATGGGATGCAGTCTACGTTGCCATCCTACCGTGGCACGCTTGACGCAGTGCGCACCATGGTGCGACAAGAGGGCTGGCGCTCGTTGTATGCTGGTCTCTACCCAGCCATGCTTGGCTCATGTATGTGTGTTGTTTGGCACGTGGGTGACACACACTTTCCGCACACATGCAAACCTCCCTTCCCCAACACAACAGGCATATCGTGGAGTCTGTATTTTTATGCATATAATGCAGCAAAGCGCCGCTACCGCCAACGCCTCGACAGCCAACAGCTGCAACCCCATCAAAACATGCTCAGTGCCCTGGAGGCAGGTGCAATTGTGTGCATGGTCACCAACCCCATTTGGGTCATCAAGACTCGCTTGCAGTTGCAGCAACAAGCTGCATTGCGTGCATCCATCCACATTTCTCCAGTTGTCAAGGCTGCTCCTCCTGTTGGACAGACAGCTCGGCAGGTTGTTCCATACGCAGGCTTTGTCGACGCTGTGCGTTCGATAGCAAGGCAGGAGGGATTGGGTGGGTTTTACAAGGGCTTGGGACCATCCTTGTTGCTGGTAGGTGGCGCCTGGGTGTGGAGGAAGAACACAGTATAATTGCTCCACGCCCTTGGTAATCCCACCCCAAACCAGGTGTCTCATGGTGCTATTCAATTTGCCGTGTATGAAGAGCTCAAGCACCTGGCAGCTGCTGGCTATCAAGCCCCTGCATGGTTGCGCAATTACTCGAGTGCCCCCCATGTGGGTGGGACGAACGAGTCTCGACGGCGAAGAGTGGTGAGCAGCAGTGAGATTACAGCGGCAGGGGCATTGTCCAAGTTGGCAGCCTCTATAGTGACCTACCCATTCCAGGTCGTGCGCGCCCGATTGCAGCAGCGACAAGCGCGCGCGTTGCGGTATGGCAGTGCTATGCAGGTTGCACGGTTGACATTGCGGCGGGAAGGAATCCATGGATTTTACAAGGTAGGTGGACATGGTGCCGTATACAACTGAACATGCAACTAAACAATAAACACATCTATACACAGGGCCTGGTCCCGAGCATGTTGCGCGTCATGCCCCAGAGTGCCATAACGTTGCTTGTGTATGAATCAGTGTTGAGGCGGCTGTGAAATGCACAAATGCGCACATTAAACATGTAACATCAATGTATTGTCGGTCAAGTACGTAAAATACGCCTCCTCTCAACGCAGGGCCTCATACACCACTGTCAGACTTGAAACTGCAAAAACTTGCATCCATCAGCCACCTTTTCTTTTTACATGTGCCCACAGTTTTCTCTCACCTCCAACACAATTCAAATTGTCACGACACTCTCTGCTGCTTTCATCACTGCTACTTGGAGCATTTTCCAACCAACACGGTGCGTAACCGGTGCACACGTCCCGCCATTGTACAATATTGCATTGTGGGTGTCGCAGTTGTTTTCGCACCTTGTACATGTGCAGTTGCCCTAATACACATTGATCTACCACGATGACCATGTTGTGTGAAGTTGGGGTGGTTTAGTGTTGCGTTTCGCTCGCATCGTGTGCTGCGGGAGATGCCAACCCCCGTCGCGCTGTGTTGATATGCATGACTGCACGTATTTGTTTCCCTTAACAACCTCGTCTACATGTCTTGAATTGATTTCAGTGTGTTTACGCCGCCTTTACACTTTGCTTGCACTTATGTTCATTCTTGCATCGCCAACATCTTCTTGCAAATCCACACACAGGCACAATGATCAACACACTCGTGACCATCTTTCTTTTGGCGGGTAGCGCAGCAGCCCAGAGTCCCAGCCCAAGCCCTGGCAGCCCAAGTCCCAGCCCGAGCCCCGGCTCCCCAAGTCCCAGCCCGAGCCCCGGCTCCCCAAGTGCCCAGTCAAGCCCAGCACCATTTCCTGATGCAGGCCTTGGTGCCTCCACAACCACTGGTGGCCAAGCGGGTAGCTTCGGCACCTGGTACAAAGACGACATCGTGGTATGTTTTGTTTGTGGCAATGCGTGTGGGGCAAGGACAACACATCACAGTGTTGAATACATCCCCTCAAAAAACAGAACCACGAGTGCTACTACCGCGGTGACACTGCCGTACCCAACACTGTGGCAATCAACCCCGACAACTGGCCATCCACGGGTGCATGGGCAGGCAAGGCCAAGTGCGGCACATGCTTTGTGGTCTCTTGCGACAACAGTGGAAGCACCTATGGCATCCCCGGCTCCACCTCGTGCGCTGGTCGCAGCACCATGGTGCAGATTACAAACGCTTGCCCAGAGTGCGCCGAGCGAAAGGGCTCGTGGGGGAGCTGCACCACCTGCACCAACTTCCACGTCGACCTGTGGTTTACCACCTTTGCTGCGGTATGTTGAGCGTGTTTTGGGGGGATGACGTCCACTGTAACCGTACTCTCATACACCTCTCCTCACACACAGTTGACTGGCTGCGATCCCACTACTAGCGGCTGCAACCCCGGCTTGATCCCCATCAGGATTAGTGATCCCGTGCCATGCCCCGCCACCACCCCCAAGGTCTACTATCGCTCCTCTGAGGCCTTTTACCAGGCTGTGCAAATTACCGGCATGGATGGTGCTTTCCAGAGTGCAACCCTCACCAATGTGCCCGGCGTGCAGTTTCGTGTGCAGCTCTCCACCTTTGTCAAGGGTGTGTTGCTCAACATCGATGGCATGCCCAGGAGCAACCTGCCAGCCACCCTCAACTTTGTTGTCAAAGACATGGATGGCCGCTCGGTATGTGTGTGTGTGTGTGTTGTGCGTGACGGAATTGTCATTCGAGTGCTGTGGTCCACCTTTTTCTTCCCCTCCACAGGCTACGTGCTCAGTGCCAACAGGCGCTGTTGGTACCACCACACCATGCACGCGATTTGCATAATAATATGCTTGCATAATTAAAATATGATACGAGTGAAATGACATCATTGTGAAACCCTTGTCTGTGTGCATTGTGCATTGCATGACGTTGCTGCCTGCGCGTTGTGGTTGCCTTCACCGTTTGTGTGTGTTTGCTGCACGCACTGGTTGTCCCCAGCATTGTTTTCTTATGGCTTCTTTTGTGGATACTTGTTGCTAATGAAGGAGTGGCTGCTGTTGCAGCTAAATACGTGGTATTTCATCGTGATTCTTACGTGTGCGTATATTTTGTTTGCAACTGCTGCGCGTCCGTGCCTGGGCCCGCATGCGTGTTGGCACTGATAAAACCACCCACTTGCATGGTGATCATGGGGTGTGATTGTGATTATGTTTAGTTATTGCGGCGTATCAGTAGTATTGCAACATATTAGTAGAATATAGTTGTGCCTCGCCCATCAGCAGGCACTGTACACAGTTGTGTGGCATGTAACGATTTGATAACATCTTGGTTATGATGATATGTATTTTGTTGCAAACAAGGCGGAAAGCAAAGATGGGCAGAGGTTGTGACGTATTTCATGTCAATCCTGCGGGATGCGATGTGAAAATGGAGGCAGAGGGGTCCTGCTCTACGACAGTACACGTGCATTATCGACACAGAGGAGTTGCCAGGTGCAATAAAAATGGACAAAATTAGGAAAAACGACAAGATGGATTGCAGCTCGCAAGCGGGCCCGGTTTTACGGAATGCGAACGTATGCAGCAGCCCGCGCCTCCCTGACACCGTCAAAGCCGACCAGCATATCACATCCCCAGAACCTTTTCAAAAAAAATGCAGCGAGAGTTCACAGAAACTGGCTGCCTGCGCAAATGTTGCAAGCGTATGTGATGGCGCATACCATGTTGCATGCCAGGTGGCGTACCGTGTTGCATACCATGTTGCATGCCAGGCTGCATTATGGGCAAGTGCAATGCTGTTCATGTGCTGGCACTGAAGCTTCATCGTGTGCAAGCAAAAAAAAAAAAGCGTACGTGGCCCCGTCTGTCCGACAAATGCTGGGAAGTTTTCCCGCAATCTCTCCAGCACCGGTCGGTCTTAATATATTCAATTCTTTTGGTGATGGACAGACACAATTCCATTGGCTGCCCACCTCGCTTGTGCCGACCCAAATCCCAACACAAGGTATGTTGATGCCCCGTTGACACTGCACACCAACGAGCATCCTGCGGCATTCGGCTCGTCGTGTATGACCACAACCTGCCTCAAACTCCATCTGAATACCCCATCGCACATGTTGATCAATACCCAACACCCATCGCACCATACTCTGCATTGTTTCACGCTCAGGATTTGAAGACCACCATGATGCGAGTTGCCGCCCTCTTTGCCCTGCTCTCCGTAGCAGCTGCCATGGACTTTGGCACATTCTACCGCGACAATGCTGCGGTACGTTGTGAATGTTGGACGGGTTGTGTGGTGGAGGGAAGAGGGGGGTGTGGGGGGGAGGGTGGCTTGTCAGTCACACAAGGGTTTTGTGCACCAACCACTCTCTCACCATAAACAACACTTCCCCCAACACACAAACCCCTTTCAACACAGGATCATGCTTGCTTCTACCGCGGCGACACTGCTGTTGGCACCACAGTTGCCTTCAATCCTCTCAACTGGCCATCTGATGGCGCATGGGCAGGCAAGGCCAAATGCGGCACATGCTTTATCGTCTCTTGCGACAGCGCGGGAAGCACGTATGGCATTCCTGGTTCCACCTCGTGCGCTGGTCGCTCTGTGATTGCTCAGCTGACCAACAAGTGCCCTGAATGCTCCGAGCGCAAGGGCTCATGGGGGAGTTGCGACACTTGCAACGGCTTCCATGCCGACCTCTGGACCGACACCTTTGCTGCGGTATGGTGTGGGAACACTGCACTTCGTGTTGTGTTGTACCATATCCTCACTGTACCCCTTGTCCAACCACAGTTGACTGGCTGCGATCCCCTTTCTGGAGGCTGCAACCCCGGCATCATTCCCATCAAGATTGGTGACCCCGTGCCCTGCCCCGCCACCACTCCCAAGATTTTCTATCGCGACTCCCAGGGCTTTTACCAAAGCTTCATGGTGACTGGCATGCGTGCAGCATTCGTCAGTGCAAGCATTCCTGGCTTCAATTTCCGCGTGCAGGCCAATGAAATCAACGGTGTCATCTTGAATCTCGATGCGGTCCAGCCTAGCCAGCTGCCTGGTTCTTTCCCCATCACTATCACGGACGCTGATGGCGGTGTCTACACGTGCCAGGTGTCCAACGGCGCTGCTGGCTCGACATTCCCTTGCGGCGGTGGTGGCGCGATCCCCGCGCCAGTAGTCACTACGCAAACCGCCCCTGCAGACCCCGCCCCTGCAAACCCCGCCCCTGCAAACCCCGCACCAGCAGACACCCCTGCAGATACCACTGCCCCTGCTGATGGATTGGGTGGCTCAACTGCCGTGACTGCTGCGTCTACAACTACCGGCGGCTGCGACGCCCTGCGACCTGCCAACGGTGGCAGCAGCTATGCTTCATACAAGCAGTGTGCCCTTGCGACCCCAGGTGCATGGCCACCACAGCCTGTGGCAGGCAGCCTGGCCGAGTACCAGCAGTGCGGTGATGACAGTGCGATGCCATTTGCCACACGATGCGAGTCCGGGACCGTGTGCTGCCAGACCGTATCCAACTATGCCCAGTGCATTGACCCAAGCGATGGGCCTGCTCTTGCCAAGTGCACCACCAAATATTAGACGCTGTCATGACAACAATGTATCCTTGTTGCTTACGTTTGTGAACAAATACTGCTTGTGGAAATGCAAACTGCTGTGATCAAATCCAACCGACTTTTTAATTAGTGGGTGCAACGCGTGATGTTGTGAATGATTGCCACCATTCTCATATAATGCACATCTTATCACACACATCATCGGGGCCATTTGGCATGATGCCATTGCATATACCACCATCAATTTATCATGTGATTTGATTAGGGTGCCTTTTGAGTGTCGATGTGTACTGTTCCTTCCTTCTTATTGGACTGCACTTTGTTTTTTGTCTGCTGTTTCTGTTGGAGCGTGAACGCTTTCACCGTTAGTACCTAGTAATGCATTGTAGTAACACACAATGAAAACACAGAAGTGGTGATGGGATGGCCGACTGACACTGTACGTTCAGAGGCTCCTGTGTGATTTTCATTCTTGTCTCTTCCTTCATTTTTTTTGCACTTCTGCTATAATCATCAGGAAAGAAAGAGACCACCTGCAGCCCGTTCTTCCTCTGCAAAAGCTTCTGCTAGAACCTGTGCACATCTCTTTCAGGATCTGATCTGTTTCTTCCCTGTCGTCCCTGTCTTCTCCTGTCCCTTCCTGTCATGTTGCCGTTGGCATTGCTTAAAACTGCACAGGGACACCCAGTGGTACGCGTAGGAATGGACAACGCTGTTGTGATTGGATTGCAATGTTTTCTTGCTCACTCAACACTCCCATAACAAACCAGTTGATAGAACTGAAAAACGGGGAAACATACAACGGACACATGCTGCAGTGTGACACGTGGATGAATGTGCACTTGCGAGAAGTGATTTGCACAGCCAAGGTACGCAGTCATGGGTGTGGTGCAAGCACCATACTGTGTACTGAGCCACACCAATGGGCGCCATCCCTGCAGGATGGTGACAGATTCTGGCGCATGCCTGAGGTGTATGTGCGGGGCAACACTATCAAGTACATACGGGTACCAGACGAGGTGATTGACATGGTCAAGGAGGAGAGCTTTCGCAGAGATGGTACATTTGCTTGGTGGGGTGTTGTGCTGATGTTGTTGACAATACACGACTTTTCAATAAACACATACACAGACAAGCGGCCAGCAATGCAAGGGGGTCGCGGTGGCCGAGGCGGTGGTCGAGGACCTGTTCGTGGTGGGCCAGGTATGAGTATGGGTGGCAGACTATGGGGCTGTGCACAATGGACATTTAAACACACACACACACACACACACACACACACACACACACACACACACACACA
>VFQP010000610.1_pt1 | contig 62359 bp, 40 predicted proteins | sample 3512351 | NCBI WGS metagenome assembly VFQP01 (sample SAMN10412372, study PRJNA504923) | tailings metagenome | isolation source: Relicate 1 Philex TSF1 revegetated site | place: Philippines: Tuba, Benguet | collected 2017-08-29 | reverse complement strand
GATAGGAACAGAGAGGTTACCCAGGACGATACCTGAGCGATCTTACCCTTTTCCATTAGTGACGCTGAATTACCTCTCCAACTTCAACGGGATAATCCGATTCCAGGATATCGGCGCCTTTCGCAAATATGTCGCGATAAGCCGCAGCACGTTCTTCTTTCGAAGAGAGTTTATCATAAACCGGAGCGGCGGAGATCATACACATTACATCACGGGAATGCAGCAGATCAAACATGGTCTTATTTTCTGGCTTATTCTCTGAACCGATATAAGCGATCATATTCTTCCAGGGAATACGCGCCGCTTCATAAGTTTTCAATGCTTCTTCTGTTTTCACAAAAGCAGACATCATGATCTGAGGGTTAGCCTGATAATAAAACGTTGCCTGTTCGGCCGTGTGAACAGTCACCATCACAAACGCTGCTGCATTGTTCTTACGGATGATCTCCGCTGTCATTTGCGGAGGAACATCTTTTTTATCGAGATTGAGGATTGTTTTTCCTTTTGCCCAGATGATCGCTTCCTGTAATGTTGGAATGCGATAGGGCGTAACGTTTCCGTCCTTGTCTTTTAGACGGAATTGCTTTACCTGTTCCCAGGTGTAATCAGATAGCTTTCCTTTTCCGGTAGTCGTCCTGTCGAGGGTAGCATCATGCAATAAAACGATCACGCTATCTTTGGTTAGCCGCGGATCAATTTCAAAGAATGCAGGTGTGTGTTTCAGAACATATTCAAATGTCTCGATGGCATTCTCGGGATATCCTGCAATATGACTACCTCTGTGTCCGCTGATGATCGCCTTATTCTTTCCAGCATATTTAAAAAACGCATAGAGATCATCACTGTTTCTTATTTTGAGCGTTTTCAACTGGGCCGACAAAGCGGTTACAAAGATCAAACCCGTAAACAGCAATGATATTTTCTTCATGACTTTCACTTAAGTTTTGAGTTCAGTAATTCGAGTGTGAGAATTCCATCCTTATCTAACGAAAAACGGGTGATGGAAGAATTTTCCTGTACCAGTTGCCTGTAGTTCTTTAAAGGCATGCCGAGTTTATGTGCGAGATAAAGACGGTTGATACCATTGTGGGCAACAACCATGATATTTCCAGCTGCATATTTCTGCTGAAGGGAATGAAAGAAATCATCCACACGGGAAACGATCTCACCACCGGTTTCTCCTGTACCTCCTGCGCGATGAATGGCTGGATCAGTCATCCAGTCAAGCCAAAGCGATTCATTCTCGGCTATAAATTCTTCTTTAGTTTTTGTTTCCCAGTTACCAAAATCGGCTTCGATCAGTCGATCATCTTTGATCGCATTGCGACCGGAAGCAACGCAGGCTGTTGTATACGCACGTTGAAGCGGTGACGAATAAACAGCTGTCAATTCAATCCCTTCCATCTGACGTTTTACTTCTTCAGCCTGACTGATGCCTTTTTCAGTAAGAGGTATATCGGTTCTTCCGCAATAGCGGTTGTTATCCGCATTCCATGCAGTTTGTCCGTGTCTGAGCAAATAGATATTCAGCATATTCAATGCAGGATCTTCCTGTTTTTAAGTTCTTCGATAAATGATTTGTATTGCTGATCATACGCTTCAACGAGGCGAAGATCGGGCTGTATTGTTAATTCAGGATTAACCATTGCAGCTGCAGCCTGCTCCAAAGATGCGTAAAAACCGGAAGATGCAGCAAGCACGGATGCTCCGGCGGCTCCTGATACATTTTTCATCTTGCAAACTGGAACATTCAGCACACTGCTGCGGATTTTCATCCAGGTGTCGCTGTTGGTGCCACCTCCGGCGGAAAAGATCTGTGCGATCGTTTCGCCTGAGAGTTGCGCGATCTTTTCATATGCATAACGTTCTATAAAAGCAACCCCTTCCATGCAGGAGGTAAATTTTTCGACCGTATCTCCATCAGGCCAGAAGCCCGTTGCAGTGGGAGCGACAAATGGAAAACGCTCGCCGGTTTGTATCAACGGCCATGCAAGAGATCTTGCAGGCAAATGTGTGGCCGCCTGTTGACCAAGCTCATTCAGGTCTTCCCCGGCAAATAAGCGGCTCACCCAATCAGCACCGGTGTTGCTGGCTCCGCCGGGCATCCAGTAACCGGAAGGATGCCGGTGATTGTAGATAGCACCCGAAGGATCGATGATCTCTTTTTGAGTAACTCCTTTTATGACTAAAGTTGTTCCAATTGTTGTATTCCATTGACCGGGACTAACCGCTCCGGCTGCAATTTGTGAAGCGCAACCATCGGTTAGGCCGGTGGTAACAACTACTTCTGCTGGTAATTTCCATTCTTTCGATAGTTTGGGTGTAACCGTTCCTATCTGCGATCCGGAAGGCTGTACGTGCTGAAGCCATTCTTTCCGGATACCAACTTTATCAGAGATGTAATCAGGCCATTTGAACTGATGGATATCATAACCTGATTTCATGGCATTGGAATGATCGGTTATCCCATATTCACCACAGAGTCTTCCCGTAATAAAATCTGCGGCATGAATGAACTTATGTAACAGGGAGATTCGATCAGGAAAATTATTGAGGAACCAGCGCATCTTGGGTAAACCGCTTGACGAGTTGAAAGCGGTATAACCGTAATGCATTTCTTCCTCTGCGATTTTTCTACAGAGAGCAGCTTCCTCGGTGGATCGTGGATCACTGTACATGATCGCAGGATGCAGGGGATTGAAAGACTCATCGACCGGAATGATGGTACCGGAAGTGGAAGTAACAGCTATCGCTTTTATCTGTGCAAGCGGGATGCTGTTCTTTACATCATGGATCAATGCTGGGATCAGCGCTTTGCAGGATTGCCACCAGGTGTCCGGGGATTGCTCCTGCCTGGAGTTTTCGTTGAGGGCGAACACTTCTTCTTTTGCAGCGAGCTGGGTTCCTGTTTCGTCAAGTATTACTACCCGCGCACCTTGTGTGCCGATGTCTATTCCTATAAAGTATGCCTGGTTCATTTCATATTGCTTTGCGTAGGGTTCCCGCAGATTACGCAGATCAAAGCGCAGATACGCAGATTCTTCTGTGTTATTTGAGAGTTATCTGCGTATCTGCGCTTTGATCTGCGTAATCTGCGGGAACCCTACGCCTGAATCACTTGTTAATTAACTAATAGAGCGAAACTGTTCCCTTGTTCGTTGCCACTCTTTATAATAGGATCTGTACGCTTCAGTATCTTCCGAAGAGTGTACTGATGATTCAACCGCAGATTCCTTCTGCTGAACACTCACTCCGATTGCTTCATTGCAAAGCATTGCTGCACCAACTACGGACGCCTGCTCAAACCCTTTCCGCACGCGAACTTCATTTCCGGTAATTGCGGCAATCATACCCCGCAATGTTTTGCTTTGCAATCCGCCTCCACATGCCCAGATATAGCCGGCATCATGACCGGACACATCAGCCAGCACTTTATAATTCTCTGCAATAGAGAACGCGATATCCATTAATGTGGACCAAACAAATCCAGCACGGGTCAATTCATGCGCCACCGGAACAGGGATCACAAACCCGCCACGGATCACAGGCTTCTTCTCTCCTGCTATCATTGATCCTAATGAAGCGGAACAATGTTTGTATGTATTTTCGGCCAGTTCCTTTTCTATCACCTCATATCCTTCATTCGGATAGAATACTTCTTTAAGCCGCTGATAGTTCAACCCTGTTACGCCCGCATTTGCTTCGAAAACAAAACGGCCTTCGGCAATATCACGACTTGTCCAGGTACGTTCATCTTTATCTGTTATATAATTTCCCTCCAATTTTACAACCGGTGTTGTTGTTCCCGACACGATCACCACATCGCCGACAGACGGAGAGGTACTTTTGATCGCCATTTGCGTATCACCGCCTCCCGTGATCACAAGCGTTGTCTCATCGATCTTCCAGGCATGAGCGATATCAGCTTTTATTTTGCCAGCTACGCTGCCCGATTGTGAAAGAGCTGGCAACAGAGCAGGAGCAATATCAAACAGTTTACATAATTCATCACTCCACTTCCCTTTCTCCACATCATACAACAACGTTTCAGAAGCCTGCGAATGTTCATATAAGGGAACGCCACTCAGCTCCCACGCAGCCCAGTCGCTGATGCTGAGGAAGAATGACAATTCATTCCAGATCTCTTTTCTCCGCTCACGGATCCCGACGAGTTTATAAGCGGAGAACAATGATGTAGGATATCGACCGGTCAACTGATAGATCCTGCTTTTATCGTGACAGGCATTCTCCCACTCACGACCACGATGATCGATATTGGGAAGACCGATCACGGCTCTGCCGCTTTTATCAATCAACACAATTCCTTCCCGCTGACTGGTGGTTGTTGCCGCTTTAATATGAACTTCACCAGCCTGGCGCATTGCTTCAGCGGTCAGCTGTTGTAATTGACTCCAGAGTTCTTCCGGTTTAAAATAGATGGATTCAGGGTAAAGTTCATCACGATAGTAACGGATATCTGCTCTTGCCACACCAAGAATTTCTCCGGATGGATTAACAATTGCTGAGCGCACATTCCCCGTTCCTATATCTAATACCAGGTACGCCTCCTGTTGTTTCATTTGGTACATTTTATCGCTGAATATACGATGATAAGATCTCTTTATTTGCTAACCGGTCTGCACTATGGTTTCCATGTACAAACCATTCGGTCAATACCACGTTCAGAATACGCACATGATGATCTTCCACTTCATGTGTTGCACCCGCAATATGCGGCGTTGGTAATACATTCGGATGATCGATTATCTTATAGTCGAGCTCATCCGGCGGCTCATTGTCGAATACATCCAGTATCGCTCCCTTGATCTTATTCTGGGAAATAGCTTTGTAAAGATCTTCCCTGTTTACCACCACAGCTCTTGCGGTATTGACAAAGATCGAATCAGGACGCATGAGATTGAAATACTTTTGATCGATCATTCCTTTTGTATCAGCCGTTACCGGCAGGTGAACAGATACGATATCGCAGGTTGCGAAAAGTTGATCCAAACTTAATTTCTGATAAGCAGGAAAAGCGGAAGCCTCCACATAGGGATCATAAAAAGCGATCGGGCATGGATAGTTTTCCACCAGTTTAGCGATTAATTGTCCGATCGCTCCAAAGCCAACCAGCCCTATCTTTTTACCGGCTAGCTCATTTCCTTTGAATTCAAGATACGATGTATGTGCGCCTTCATCCCATTTACGTCCGCGCAACCATGTCACCGCGGGAAGTGTTTGCCGCATAAATGTGATCACATTGGCGATGAACATTTCTGCTACTGCCTGTGCATTGCGCGCAGGCGTATAGAATACAGGAATGCCATGTTTCGTTGCTGTTGCCAGTGAAACATTCGACGGCGTACCTCTGCACACTCCAATAAACTGGAGATGCGCATTGGCATTTATAACTTTTTCCGTAACATGATCATGTTCTGTAATCAGCGCCTCTGCTTCGGTTTCATATAAAAGCGCCATCAACTCATCTTCGTTGTAAGCACGTCCATTTTGTTTCCATGGACGATAGATCACCTCTCCAAGATCCTGTTTTACTTCAAACAACCCTCTCTCATGATAAGGCGCAGTTACTAGTATTCTCATATATCGAATTAATTGTTAAGAAAAAACATTTGAATTTTCATGAGGACAATACAGACGTTTCCGTTATTGTAAAGTCTTTCTTATTATCTATTTCTTCAGGCAGTGTTATAAAATGTGTAAGTATGGCGCTGACAAAATAAAGGCCGGCAAGGATCCAAACCACACCTTCCGAACCTGCAGAACCTATAAACAGTGCAACAATGGCTGGTCCGGTGAAAACGGCAAGTCCTGCACCAAGATTTAAAATTGCCATTGCAGCACCTTTATCCCTCTTTACGAGTGAGGGAACAAGTGCAGACAATGGCACATACCCGGCCAGACATGCCCCCCAGGCAATACCTGCCAGCATTACTAACGCGTAACTACCATTACTGTACTGAGGAACATAATAAAGAAGTAATGTGGTGATACCACAACCCACACCGCCAAACCAGGTGATCGTTCTGCGCCATCCAAGCTTATCACCAACAAAACCAAAGATCAGGTTGAAAGCAATATTGCTTGTAAAGATCGTTCCCCATATATACAGCCATTGTGTTGTATTAAAACCATGCGCAGCCATATAGGTTGGCAGAAAAACCGGGAATGCAAATTGTGCTGTTGTATTGATTACACGTACAACCCCGCCGATTGCAACTTTGGGTTCAGCACGCACAATCGTTAAACCCTTCACCAACTCTTTCCATTTACCGCCCGAACTTTCTGTATTAATTTTAAACGGCGCTTTATTGATCACCAGTGCGAATAACGCACCAAGCAAAACCCAGAACACCGCACTCCATAAAGCAGGTATATGTCCCAACTCCCTGATCGCCCAACTTGAATAAAATGCACCGAGTACGTTCAACCCACCTGTAAAAACAAACCAGAACCATCCAACTGCACGACCAAGCGCATTCACCGGCGTTACATAAGAGATCCAAACAAGAAAAGAATAGGCAAATAACGGATAACCCAAACCGCGCAACGCATACGTCACAAGCATCACCGGAAAATCCAGTGATTCCATTCCGATACCGATAAATCCGGCTGTACCCGCCAGATAGATCAGCAAACCGATCAACATCGCTTTCTTTGGAGCAAATGACTCTGCCATCACTCCCGAAAACCAGGAAGCGATCGCAATGGTGACGCCATACGCCGTGAAGAGTGTTGCAGTTTGTTGTATTGTCATTCCTTTTTCGATCAGGTATGGACTAAGCCATCCCTGTTCCATCCCATCACCCATCATAAACAGTAATATCCCGAGATATCCTGATAAGAGGGATGAGGGTATTCCCATTTTTTTTGTTAGAAAGTCGTTCATATGCAGCAATAGTTTCGATGTTCGATGATCGATGGCCGGTGTCCGATGTCAGAATCGAACATCGAACATCCCTTATTCAAATTTCACCACATACTCATTCCTGGCGTCCTTTTTCCAGGCGAACTGTCGTGTTGTTGGTGATATTCCGAATAGGGGTGAAAATGTTTTCACCTTTACTGTTTTGTTGTCAGGGAAAAATTCAAGGATACGGATCCAGCCGTCGCCACCGTTTCCGTCGCGATGTCCGCCTCCCATTGACTGAGAATCGAACAGGATCTGGTGAACAGTTTTGCCCGCTTTGTTCTTATCAGCCCGATAACCTTCGCCCGAAATATGACCACACAGAACCATTTCAATATTGGATGAGGGCTGAACAAGTTTTTCAAACATCATTTTACCATTATTCGCCCCGGGGATTTTCATGCGCGGAGATTTCTGGATCTCGTTGTTGATATTGTATGGTTCCCAATAGATCCAGGTTACATCACCACTTGTATGGGCATCTTTTGCATTCAGGTATTCGTGTGTGCCAAGTATGACACGATGATCTTTGTATTGCGGAAGAGCCGCAACGTTTTTTGCCCACGTGAGTACTGTGTCGCGGGGGCCGTTCTCGACCGTCATAAAGAGATAGTCCTTCCCATTCAGGCCCTTGAGCTCATAGGCAGAATTCTCCAGTGTTGGTTGTCCTTGTTCATTCCGGGAATTCTGGACAAGGTATTTTTGATTGAGATGATTCTTTTCTGTAAAGAAATATTCGCTGAAATGGGAAGTGCGATTTCCCTGGCGATCTATACTGTAATCATGATTCCCGGTAGCTGCGATATAGGGAACTTTTCCATCCAGCCTGCCGAATGCCTTCGCGACCATTTCCCATTGAGCCTTTGTCGTCTGATCACCATCATAATCATTGGTGATCTTTTCATTATTCTCCACAAGATCACCAACGCCCATGACCATTTTGATATTAAGGGTATCGATATTGTCAACGATCCATGCCATCATCAGATCAACGATGGGCTGATTCCGGTTCCATTTGGCATAGTTCTGAAGATCGGGCACCATAATGAGCGACCATGATCCTTTCTGCTCTAATGCAGGTTTCTGATATTTCTCCTGTGAAAATGAAGTACTGGTGAATAATAAAAACAAGAATAACCAGGAAAGGGTCTGCTTTTTCATGATATGTTTTTAGTCGATAACAAGATCTGCCTGTAAAAAGAAATGATCGCTTGGGTATTTACCGTTTATATCATCTTTAATAATCAGTGCATCTACAGGCTTGATCTTCCCGCGGTACCAGATATAATCGATCCGCCCTTTGGATGATGCCTTATCATACTTGACACCCTGAAACTCATGGCCGGTATGCCCGGCTTCTTTTTGTCCGTGTATAGCTTCATAGCTTTCCTTCCATCCGCCATCTCGTACGGAAGTAAACACGTTGCTGTCAAACCGGGAATTGAAATCACCTGTCAGGATCTGCGTATATTCAGGTTGATACTGCGCGCTTTCATCTACCACCATCTTTGCCTGCCGGATCTTTGCTTCAGCAGAGATATGATCAAGATGAAGATTGACTACCCGAAATTCTTTTCCCGTTTTCTTTTCGCGGATGCGGATCCAGTTGGCATGTCTTGCTCTCGCAGTATCCCAGGATTTGCTTCCTGCGACAAGCGGTGTTTCAGAAAGCCAGTATGTACCTGCAGTCAGCAATTCATAACGATCTTTTGAAAACAGGATCGGGTTCTTGGCGATACCGTGATAACCGGTGGGGTGCGCATCCATCTCCGGTCCGTCGAAACCGATCAGTTGATAAGCCGAAAAGAATTTGCGGCAATCATCTGCCTGTATCTTCAGCACTTCCTGTAAACAGATGATATCAGGTTTATGATTTTTGATCACTTTCAGGCAGATATCTTTTCGTGACGACCATCCAAGACCTTTTGCTTCATCTTCATCCAATGCCACACGGATATTACAACTCAGTACGCGATGCGATCCGGTACTTGCTTTGCCGGATACTTCTTCATTGCTGAACGAAGGCAATGCAGGCAGCAATGCAGCGGCACCAAGACCTTTCAGAAAGTTTCTTCTGCTGGCAGACATGTTCTGTTGTTTAGTTTTATTTATGAAACCAGTTCTTCTTTTTCAATACGCAAGTAAGCGCCCTTCTCCAGCAACTCCTGTTGCAGTTTTTTTACATCGATATCCGCCGGTTGAATTCCTAATGTCACCGCCATTTTCGCCGCGCGGCCCGCAGCTTCCCCCATTGCCATGCATGGAGCCATTACACGGATCGCAGACATTGCTTCGTGTGTGGTGGAGATACAACGACCGGCAACGATCAGGTTTTTCACGTTCTGTGGAATAAGCGAACGGAAAGGAATGTCATAACAATCGCCACACCATTCAAGCGTACATCCACCACCCTGCGGGTGATGTATATCCAACGGATAACTTGCTACAGCGATCGCATCATCAAAGTGACGGCAGGTCATAATGTCTTCACGCGTCATGGTGTAATACCCCTGGATGCGTCTTGTTTCGCGGATACCAATGAATGGCGCGGTCTTTAAGAAATAAGCATTTTCAAAACCCGGAACATAATCGATCAGGTATTTCTGAATATCGTTGATCTGTCTTCTTCCTTCAATTTCACCATGTGTGAGGCTTCCGGGATCGGTTCCATTTACACCGTTTACCCGCGTCATGTTCACCCATACTTCACCTTTCCGAAGACCGGTGATCAGGATCGTACGTTCAACATTCAGATCCAACCCGTCATCCTGTGCCTTCTTGATGAGATTACGCATGCCCACGAGAACGAACTGATTATTCTGTCCAAAATATTCCGCAGGAATAAAATCCGTTAAATAAGTACGCGGCTCTTCTGCAACACTTGTTCTGAGTTTTTCTGTATCAACACCACCAAGACAGAACATCAATGTCGGAGGCTGCACACCACCCTGCTCATTCCCGTATTCACAAGGTACGCCAGCGCGATATGCGATATCCGCATCGCCACTGCAATCGATGATGGTTTTCGCCAGTATAACTTCACGGCCTGCTTTACTTTCAATGATCACACCTTTCAGTTCATCTTCTTCCATCACTACGCCGGCACAAAATGCATAGAATAATACATCCACTTTTGCTTCGACGAGCATGTCCAGCGCTACTGTTTTTACTGCTTCCGGCTCAACCAATGTAAGACTCATGTGTAAGGGACAGGGGCGATGTTCGCTGGAAGCCTGTACGGCTTTCAGGCGATCGATCAGCTTTTGCGGAAGACCTTTAATGATCTGATTGCCCTTTTGTCCAAGGAAACCAAGGATCGGTAAGCCGATGGTCATATTGCCACCAACAAAGCTTCTGCTTTCTATGAGCATTACATTCAATCCATCTTCAGCTGCTGCAAGTGCAGCCATGATGCCTGAGGGACCGCCGCCGATTACGAGCACATCGGTTTCCTTTCTTACAACGAGATCTCTTGCGGGTTCTGAGATAGTTTTCATATTCTTTATTGTTTGCAGTTTTATATTGTTTGTTATTCTTCTTTTTCGATCTGCGTAGGTTCCGTGCCTTCACTTCGTTACGGCAGGCGGCACCCGCAGATTACGCAGATTAAATATTCTTTCTCCCGAATCTTTACTTTATCATTATACGCTCCGATATCTTGTTTCGCAGATTACCCAGATTGACTAATAAAATCTTGAGGTAATCTGCGTAATCTGCGAATCCTAATAAGTATATTTTCGATAATCAACTAGGCGTTAAAACATCGGAATGACAAGATCTGCGTAATCAGCGGGAGCCGCCTGCCGTAACGAAGTGAAGGCACGGAACCCTACGCAGGTCTTTCTTTTTTCACCATTGTCCGTAAGATCAACACCGCCAATGGATGCAGAAACGCCATCACGACAAATATTTTCTCCGCTCCAAGCTTTCCCATGAACTGTCCAACAAAATAATTGAACAGCACAGCGCCCAATGCACCGAATCCTCCAGCTATACCTAACACACTTGCCACATTCTTCACGGGAAAAGATTCCGCGACTACCACACTCACCGTAAACAACCAGCTCAAACAAGCGATTGCCACAATACTGAATACTGCCAGTGTAGCCCACGCACTTCCCAGGTAGGGAGTAAGTATACACAATGGACTAAAAAACGCCACGGTCGTCAACATCTTCTTTCTTGCCTTCAATGGCTCGTATCCTTTTCGTACCAGTTTATCAGACCAGGCTGAAGTTCCGATCGCACCCAGATCGGCAAACAAGAACGGGATCCATCCAACCATGCCAACCTGTGCAAGGGTGAGTCCGGATTCTTCCTGTAAATAACCAGGCAACCAGAACAAACAGAAATACCAAACCGGATCACTGACAAAACGTATCAAAAGTATTCCCCACAAACTCTTTGTTCCCCACAACTGTTTCCATTCAAATGCGGCTTTACTTACCGTGTCGGTTGAAGCTGTCGCTTCTTCCATCACCTGTGGAGGCGGATCTCTATAGATGAGCTTCCACAATACTGCAATCAACACTCCGATCGCGCCCATTGCGATGAACGCCGTTTGCCAGTTATATGTCAGCGCCAGCCACGCGATCACCGGCGGTGCGATAATGGCTCCGATCGAACTTCCCGCTACGCAAAGGCTGTTTGCCGTTGCACGCAATTTTCCCGGAAACCAAACCGTGATCACCTTCAACTGTGCAGGAAAATTGGTCGGTTCAGCCGCCCCGAGCAAACCCCGAAAAAAACCGAACTGACCAATCGACCTGGACAAGCCACCGCCTATACAGGCAATCGACCATGTAATAATGCCAAAGAACATCACCAGCCTCGCCCCAAACCTGTCAACCATCCAACCCGTCACCGGATACATCACTGCATAACAAATAGTGAATACGTTCAAAATTGTTGCATAGCCAGCATCATCCAGATTGAATTCGAGCTTCAACACTGGCTTCAGCACAGATACGATCTGCCTGTCAACATAATTAAACACGATCGCCAGAAAAATTATCGCAACGATGAACCAGCGGCGTTTTTCGGGGCTTAGCAATCCTTTCATATTGAAAAATCCTTTTCGTTTGTTCGTTGACCGTTGTCCGTTGACCGTTGTCCGGGTAAAACATCAAATGTATTCCGGACAACGGTCAACGGACAACGGTCAACGAATCTCACACAAAAACCGTGAACGCACATTAATACCCGGGATTCTGCACCAACTTATTATTCGCATCCATCTCAGACTTCGGAACCGGCCAGTATTCATCTTTATTCTGGCGATAAACGACATCCTGGGTGGTGAAATATTTTAATGCTTCCGTACGGTTATAGAGTGGCGTATAGCTATCATCGAAACCAGTGAGTACAGCGCTTGTCCATGGCTTTGCATCACGGTTGAGATATAAAGAACCATTCATAACAGTGTTAGCGATGCCCCAGCGACGGAGATCATACCATCTCAGTCCGTCATTGGCAAGTTCTACCTTGCGTTCGTAACGGAGGGCTTTGCGAAGTTGTGCCTGGCTGAGACCATTTGGAAGATCAGGCATGAGCGCTCTGCGGCGAACACGGTTGATGGCTGTATAAACCGTTGCATCTATATCGTTTGCTTCGATCTTTGCTTCAGCATATAGCAGCAGCAATTCTGCAAAACGGAAAATACCAACGTTCAGATCAGATACGCCACTTACGGAAGTTGAATTGAAATCAGCAATATCAACGGGTTTGCGCCAGAGATAACCACTAAATGAACGGAATGCATTTGTTGCATCAGCATTCGCCACGTTCGATGGAGTTGTACTCGTACCATTCAGTACCGGCCAGTAGTTCTTTGCCTGTGTTACCGTTGTGGTTGGTTCGAACTGGTATCCCATGTAGCGGGAACCCGGACGAACACAATACATATCCAAACGGGGGTCACGGTTCTCAAACGGTTTCGCTGCGTTGTATAATGGAGATTCTGTGATAGGCAGACCGTCTTTTGCCTGGAAGGTATTGATCAGGTCCTGCGTTGGCCCCCAATAACAAACACCCTTACCCAAACGTGAAGCTGAATAGTATTGCTGGTTGTGCGTATTGCCCGGGATCGTCATATTATACTCTGCAACCCAGATCCATTCTTTACTTGTTTTGAATCCTGCATGGCCAAAGATGTTGGATACATCCGGCTCACCGACGGTATGATCCTTGCCAACAAAATTTACAGAGTTATTGAATGGAGTCAGATCAAATAAACCATTCGAAAGTGTCAGTGCTGTATTGGCAGCCTGAGCAGCCACCTGGAATTGTTTTGCATAAAGCGCTACCCTTGCTTTCAGCATGTAGGCGGCAACACGTGAAGCTCTTACATGACCAGACTGTGGCTGAGACACCGGAAGTTTATCAGCAATTGCAGTTAGCTCATCGATCAGAAACTTTTCGATTTCATTTTTTGGCGTTCTTGCGACATTAGCATTGGCGAGATCTACTGCAGACTTCAATAAAGGAACATCTCCGTATAGTTCGATCAATTGAGAATAACAATATGCACGAACGAAACGAAGTTCACCATCGAGCTGACCATAAGCAGCGTCCGTCATGGTGCTTTTTAATTTCTCTAAATTATCGAGCACAGTATGACAACGCGCGATGGTCCGGTAATGAACCTGCCAGGGTTTATTTGTAAGGGCGTTATCAGTGGTAATAGCACTGGTAATCGGGGAAGTATAGTTTGTTCCCGGTCTTGCAAAACCTATGTCTGTAACGTTATCCATCACATGCCAGATAGGGGTGCTTGCAGCATCATGCTGACTGACCGACTGATAAGCGCCGAATAATCCCATTTCCGCCTCTTTCGCGTTAGCGGGGAATGCGCCTGTTGACGGACCATTCAAAGATGAACGGTCAATCTTGCAGGAAGAAAGCGCCAGGATCGAGCCCAGTGCCATTAATGCAATCTTATTTATAGTAAGCCTTTTCATTTGTGTTAGAATTTAATGTCAATACCAAATGTGAATACTTTAACCTGCGGATAGAAATTACCGCCACCGAGTGATACTCCATCTGCAGCACCAGCGTCATAGCCGATCTCAGGATCATATCCCTGGTAGAAATTGGTACTGGTTAAAAGATTCTGTCCGTTTACATAGATAAATGCACTCTGCAATCCAACACGTTTCAGGAAAGATTTTGGCAGATCATAACCCAGCTGTATGTTTTTGAGACGGAGATAAGAAGCACTTCTCATCCACAACGTAGAGTTCTGTGTGTTGTTGGTAGATGTTACAGATACACGTGGCAGTGATGCATCCCTGTTATCAACACTCCAGTAATCCAGCTGCCATGGCTTGATAGCGCTTGAGTTTGCCGCAGGAATTACATAGTGTGAGTTCAGATAACCGTCAACCTTGCCAACACCCTGTACCAGGGCGCTCAGGCGCAGGCCTTTCCAACCGAGATCAAGGTTAGCGCCATAGGTGTAACGAGGAATCGTGCTACCGATGATCACTTTGTCGGCATCTGTGATCTTACCATCAGGTATTGCTTTACCGCTTGCATCAAATGCGCCGGCGATATCTACATATCTTACATCACCAGGCTTCAGTGTTCCGATCTGAGTGGGGCCGGCATTGATCTCTTCCTGTGATTGATAGAAACCATTGGCGATATACCCATAGATAGAGTTGATCGCATATCCCTCCTGCTGGCGAAGCAGATCACCGGAAGTCTGACCTTTCATATCAATGATCCTGTTTTTTACATCAGAAACATTGAAACCGATACCCAACTGGAAGTCGCCGAATTTATCATCATAACGCGCAGACACTTCCCATCCTTTGTTGCTCACCACAGCTGCATTCTGATAAGGAGATGCAAGACCGGTCAGCTGTGATGTATTCAATTTAAGCAGGATCCCATCTGTTGTTTTATCATAATAATCAAAAGTGAAAGACAACTTATTGAACAGATTCGCATCAACACCAATGCCTTTCATTACTGTTTCTTCCCAACGGAGATTTGGATTTGATAATGTTGTCTGAGTGATCATCTGGAAAATATTTCCACCCATGGAAACGCTACCCAGTGATAATGCTTCAGCAAAAGGATAATAAGAAGAACCGATGTTCTGATTACCGAGTTTACCCCATGAACCTCTTACTTTCAGCAACTTCACCACAGGTCTCAGGTTGTCCATAAAAGACTCCTTTGACAAAAGCCATCCCGCGGAGAAAGAAGGAAACGCTGCCCATTGGTTATCTCCGATGAAACGGGAAGAGCCATCATAGCGCATATTTGCTTCAAAGAGATATTTTCCTTTGTAGTCGTAATTGAATCTGCCGAATGTTGATACAAGCACCCATTGGTTCTGCAAGCCATTGTTATCTTTTGTAGCATTATCCGCGCCGGCTGTAAGCTGTTCATATGTATTGTATACAAAATCTCTTCTGTAACCAGAAAGCAGTTTCTCATCATAGGTTTCCCTGGAAGCACCACCCATTAAACTGAAGTTGTGTCCGTTGAAACTTTTCTGTGCTGTTGTCTGGAATGTGTAAGTGCCATAGAAGTACCTGTATGCAGCCTCGGTAAGATCAGTGAAAGTATTGGCGGCGCCTGCTTCGGAACCATCTTCATAATAGGTCATCACGCTTTTTCTGAATGCATGAACGTTGCGTGTCAGATAACGCGGAGCAACAGTACCTGTTAGAGATAACCAATCGGTTGGCTTGAGCGTCATGCTCAGGTTTCCCCAGAACTCGAGGTTATTTGTTTTGCGATTGCCTCCGTCTTCAATATAACCAACAGGGTTGATCTTTACCCAGCCATCAGACCATTGGCCATTATTACGGATAGGAATGTTTGTAGGCATCCTTCCGAGATAGTTCCAGATGGTACCTTCATCAGCGATCTGTGTTCTGTTCTTGTTGGTAACAGCCACATCGAATTTGATGCTGAATTTATCGCTTGGAGTGATATCAAGATTGTTCCGGAATACGTAGCGCTTGAAATCAGTGTTTTTGATCAGGCCATCCTGCTGTACAAAACTTAAAGAAGGAGTGGCGCGAACGATACCGCTGTTGGCCGATACAGAGATAAAATGACTATGTGTTAAACCGCTTCCCTGGAAGATGGCATCCTGCCAGTCATAGTTAGAAGGATTCGCTTCGTATTTCTGTCTGAAGTTTTCTATATCCTGGTCGCTGTACACCTTGATATTATTGTCATTCATACTTGCGTCGTTGAATACGCGCATGTAGGTAAGACCGTCTGTTACTTCAGGGATCGCGGTTGGCGTTTGTTTACCAACATAACCGCGATAATTGACGGAGAGTTTATCTTTTGCTCTTTTTGTGGTGATCAGGATGACGCCATTTGCTGCACGTGAACCATAGATCGCAGCGGAAGCTGCGTCTTTTAATACAGACATTGATTCGATGAGATTCACATCTACATCGTCAATGTTGCCGGCTACTCCGTCGATGATCACAAGCGGGTTACTGCTTGAGCCACCGAATGAGTTGATACCTCTGATGCGGATCTGGGAACCGTCACCACCCGGCGCACCGGTTTGTGAGGTAACAGTTACACCGGGAGCAAGACCCTGCAACGCTGCAGAAGTTGAAACGTTGGGACGTCTTTCAATCTGTGCACTACTGATGGTAGAAACAGAGCCCGTTACATTTCCTTTCTTCTGTGTACCATAACCAACGACCACCACTTCATTCAGACCAGCTACATCTTTTTGAAGAGAGACATTGATGGAACTAAGCTCACCGATCGCCACTTCTTTTTCGGTATAACCGACCATAGAAAACACGAGTGCTTCAGCCGTGTTAGGAACGTTCAGCGAGTACCCACCATCTGCATTGCTGACAGTTCCGGACGCGGCTGTTCTCAAACGGATGTTCACCCCTTCAAGAGGCTGATTGTTTTCATCAGTTATTTTTCCGGAGATTGTTTTGGACTGTGCTGCAGCCTGCACAGTAAAGAGGAATAAGCTCAGGATACAGAGAAGCCAGGTTCCTGTCATTCTGAGAGCATTGCCTTGCTGCCGCGGGTGGGCAAAGCAGTGATTTTTTTTCATAACAGCTTAGTTTTTGAATACTTTCTAATTTTTCAATGCCATCAATTCCTTTTATTTTGTTTCAATTTGCTTCAATAAGGATTGATTTTGTGCAAATAACCACACCGTATTTAAACAAAATATTACCCGTCTTTAAACAAATTGTTATGAAACTGAAGGCTTAGAAAGAGCAATCGATATAAATATTTGACTAAAAAGCAGATATTTGCTTTCAGTATTTCCAATATTATAAACCAAATGTAACAAAATTAAATTCAATAAAACAAAATAAAAGCAAAAGAAAGTATTTGAAAGTTTAACTGCCGGGATAATTCCCCAGCGCTTTACCAAATCGTAAACTCTTTGTAAGTCTTTGAAAATATTGGGAAATAACTTCACATTTGCGCAACGAAACTTTATTATATGAAAACGATCACAGACAGGCACCAATTCATCCTGAAGAAGTTAAGCGAGAAAGGACAGGTAAGCATTCCGCAACTGATCGACGAGATGCAGGTCAGCGGGGTAACGATCCGTAAGGATCTGAAATTACTGGAAGAAAAGAAGCTGTTATTCCGCACGCGCGGCGGCGGCTCTATCAATAACCCCTATGCTATCGAGCGTCCGATCAATGAAAAGGAATTCATTAAATCGGAAGAAAAAAAGAAGATCGCAAAAGCGGCACTAAGCCTGATAGGTCAGAATGATTCTATCATTATCGCCTCCGGCACAACCGTATTCGAGCTTGCAAGACAGCTCCACCCCGAGAAAAGGATCATCGTGATCACACCTGCACTGAAAGTTGCGCTGGAACTGAGCAACCGTCCGAATGTGGAAGTGCTGCAGCTTGGTGGACTGGTACATCAAAGCTCTTCATCAACTGCTGGTTCATTCGCAGAAAAAATACTGGATGAACTATCCTGCGGTGTTCTTTTTATTGGGGTAGATGGGATCGACCTTGATCATGGCCTGACGATCACCAATATCATGGAAGCAAGTCTTAACCAGAAAATGATCAGGCTGGCACAGACAGTAGTGGTGCTTGCAGATAGTTCGAAGTTCGACAGGCGTGGTTTGGGCAAGATCTGTAATCTTGAACAGATCGACTACATCATTACAGATGACCAGGTGAGCAGGGATATGGTGAACAGGATTGAGAAGATGGGAACAAAGGTGATCATTGCGGAGTAAAACGGAAAATACATTTCCAGATCTGTATGTCATAAAGGAACGCAGCGATCACAAACATGGGAAAGCATGTATCGCAGCGCTCGCCGGATATTGCTGCGTTCGCGGCGCTCCTTTACGTCAGTCAACTAAGCCTAATTCTTCTTCAAGACACTTGCCTGTAGATCTTTCGCCGGCTGATACTGTCTTTTCGCAGATAAATCCAACCAGGAATTAAACTGTCCGTCATTTTTTGCTACGCCTTTTCCATCTCTATACAGCAATGCGAGGTTATACATTGCGATCGGTTCAAGCAGGTCTGCTGCTTTTTGAAAAAGTTTTGCCGCTTCAGCGGGATCATTTTTTTCTGTCAGTGTGCCCAGCAAAGTATATGCAGAGGGAACACCGGCTTTACAGGCTTTTGTCAGCCATTGTTTGGCAAGCGCTTCATCTTTTTTCCCGGATAAACCGTTTGCATACACATACCCGATACTGTACATTGCTTCAGGATAACCGGCTTTTGCAGCCTGCTCGATCAGTCGCGCTCCGCGAATGCTGTCTTTTATTGGTGGAGTGATCTGCAGGTAAATATAGCCGAGCCAGTAATCGCTGATGGGACAGCCTTTATTTTCCGGCTTGCTCAGCAAGTCCATTGCATTTACCACATCATTCCTTGAGATCGCCAGATAACCGTTACGGGCGTTGAACATAGCGGCTGCATTGCACGCAAGCGAGGTCTTTCCAGTCTTATACAGGTAATAAGAAATGCCGTTTTCTTCAGCAATAGCCCGCCCATTCCTGAATGTATTAATATTTCTCTTTTCAAATGGAATGATCAATTTTCCGGTCTTATCAATCACACCGCATTGTTTATTATAGTCAAACGCATCCTTGCCAAGGTACACTACGGCCACGCCATCATTAAAATAGCTTGTTGACATAAAGGTGGGCTTGATCACCATCTCTCCTTTCCTGTTGATAAACCCCCAAAGCTTTTCATGATTTTGCACGGCTGCTAAACCTTCCACAAAACCGTTTGCTCTTTTGTACGTGGGCTTGATCACCACCTTTCCCTGCACATCCATAAAACCAAATAAACTATCCTGTTCAAAAGCGATCAATCCTTCGCGCAAAATGGGTTCCCTCGGATACCGTGGAGCGTACAATGTTCCCTTTGTGTCAACAAGCCCCCACTCATCTTTATCACTATTAAATCCGTAAGAACCTTTGATCTTGACCGCCCAGTATCCCTGATAAAAAGGCTGGATCGAAATAAATGGCTGTGTGGTGATGCGCTTTCCTTCGCGATCGATCACTGCAGTGTATGACCGGTTACCGGTGGCTGCAGTACCGGAAACAGTAACTATCGCATAGCCATTCCTGAACTGGGCGCCGTAAATGTATTCGGGCTCTACCACCATCTTGCCGGAAAGATCAACATATCCTTTTTTGAAAGACTTTACGCCATGTCCCATATCATATGGAACAGATACGCAGGCCAGCCCTTCCGAAAAATTATCTGCGTCAAGAAAAGGTCCCGGGATCTTTACGGCACCGCTCTTATCAATGTACTGCCATTGCTTGCCATCCACACTTACCGCTGCCAGTCCCTGCGAAAATGATTTAGCGCTTGAATAACTCAAAGGGATCTGGTATGCCCCCGCCTTGTTGATATACCCATACTTCATGCCTTTTAAATAATCGCCGATGGATACCAGCGCCAGTCCATCAGAAAAATCTTCTCCTTTATTGAACTGCGGAGGTACGAGTTCGCGACCATCCGGCAGGCAATATCCATATCTAACCGAACCGTAGTCGTCGCTCGAGCGTTGTCCGGCCCAAACCCTGCAGATCCCATCCACCGGCTGCATGATCAGGTTATATCTGCCCGGCGTTTTTGTGTTACCGGCCGAATCTGCAAAACCATGGAGTGCCACCTGCTGAAAACTGGCGAGATAACTGAACAGGTCCTGTGCAAAAAGATAGTTGTTCAGTAAGAAAGAGCCAATAAGGAGTACTGCATTTTTTTTCATGAGTCTGATGGATTAATATCCACCGCAAAATAGCAGGAGAGCTCCGCAGGCGCAACCGTGAAAAGGGGGATTTTAGTAGTATAAAGGGCCGTTAGTATCCTCCTAGTTGATGCGATTCAATGATATTGTCAACGGCAGGAGATTGCATTGCTGACTCAGACTGCTTCGTCGCCGATCATCATCACGACCAGCTGCCTGGCGCCATGTGCGCCTATGACCAGCGACTGTTCGATATCTGCGGTCTTCGATGGGCCGGCAATAAAAACACCGAATCCATCTTCATCTGTTCTGATCATATCATAGGCCTCATGCATTGTAGGCACCAGTTGTTTTTCATTTATTACCAGCAATAACTGATCAGTGATGAACGGCAGGATCCGGGAAAGCATCCTGGATTCCGGTAGCCATATAGCTCCGTTCTCCGCTACTGCTACTGAGCCCAGCATAAAAACCTGCTGCAGTTCATTCAGCACATCCAGTGATCCGGGAACAGGATCTATACCGCCTGCCTGGGGAATAAGATTCAATATCAGCGAGCCCGACTTTTTTGCTTCATTGATCGTTTGCTTTACATACCCCATTGATGGTACACGCTGAAGCAAGCCGCCACCCGCTGCGAGATAAGTTCCGAACTGCTCAGCAAGATTTTCATCCTGCGGGCGTAAGCCCAAATCAATAACCGGTAAAGGTTTCGATACCGGCTGATTGGCGGCAATTGCTGCGAGAATTGTTTCCCTTGCATTCATTTCTTCCTGTTTTTCAGGTACCATTCCCGGAAACTATTAGTTGGCGCTTCCGGCATTTCACGTTGTTTATACCAGGGGTTCAGTTTTTTTGATCTTGCGATAAAACCGGTGTACCGAAGCAGCCATCGCGCCGCCGCGCCTGCGAGACGATATAAGCGAGGCTTTGCCAGAACAAAACCCATCATCTTCATCCCGGCTTTTTTAGTTCCGCTTACATGACCTTCCGCAACGATCACCTGACGCCATTTCCAAAGCTGTTCGTGTATATTGATCTTGACCGGGCAAACATTTGTACAGGAGCCGCAAAGCGTGGATGCAAACGGAAGGTCTGCGTTTGCCTTCATATCCAGATTGGGGTTTAAGATAGAGCCGATCGGACCGGCAACTGCCGTATGATAACTATGCCCGCCGCTACGCCGGTAAACCGGGCATGTATTGAAACAAGCCGCACAACGGATACATTTTAACGAGTTGCGGAAATCAGCCCGTCCTAGTTGACGTGAACGGCCATTGTCAACGATCACGATATGCATTTCCCTGCCGGGTCTTGCCCGGTGAAAATGGCTTGTATAAGCAGTAATGGCCTGGCCCGTCGCACTACGTGCCAGCAGCCTTGTGAACACAGCCAGATGCGCTGCTTTGGGAATGATCTTTTCGATCCCCATGCACGCGATATGCACCGAAGCCGCATGCGCGCCCATATCTGCGTTGCCTTCATTGGTGCAAACCACAATGCCTCCGGTTTCTGCTATCGCGAAGTTAACTCCGGTGATCGCCAGACCGGCATCCAGGAATTTACGCCGCAGGTGAACGCGTGCACTTGCCGCGAGATAACCCGGATCGGTGTTTCCAGCTTCCGTACCAAGATGTTGATGAAATGTTTCGCTCACATCCTGTTTCTTCAGATGTATCGCAGGCAGTACGATATGACTGGGTGGTTCGTTACGGAGCTGAACGATGTGTTCTCCGAGGTCTGTGTCGATCACTTCTATATTTGCGGCTTGAAGATATTCGTTGAGATGGCATTCCTCGGTGAGCATGCTTTTACTCTTGACTATCTTTTTCACGCCATGCTTGTCAGCAATTTTTTTGATGATCCGGTTATGATCGGCACCATCAACGGCCCAATGAACCTGTATTCCATTCGCCCTGGCATTCTGTTCAAATTCCAGGAGATAATGGTGCAGGTTGGATAAGGTATGTTCTTTGATCTCCGAAGCCCATTGACGGAGTTGTTCCCACTCCGGAAGATGATGCGCAGCCTTATCACGTTTCTGGCGGATCCACCAAAGCGTTTCATCATGCCAGCCGGTCCGCGCTTCATCATTGATGAACTCTTTTGCCAGCGCAGCATGGTTTCCTGTTTTCATATGGTAGCATTGAGGATTTCAGCAATATGCATGGTCCGTACAGATGAACCGGATCGTTTTAAAATGCCTTCCAGGTGCATCAGGCAGCTTACGTCACCGGCGGTGATCACTTCCACTTCATTCTTCAGTTGGTCATTGATCCGGTCCTTCCCCATCTTCACGCTCACTGCTTCCTCGAACACGCAGAAAGTGCCACCAAAACCACAGCATTCATCCGGCCGGGAAGGTTTAAGCAACATCAATCCCTGGACCATGTTCAGTAATTGTTCCGGTTTGGAAAAAGCAGGCAGCACCCTTTCCGTCATAGAAGAGGTGTGCAGGCCGCGCTGCCCGTGACAACTCACATGCAGCCCCACACGATGAGGAAAATGTGCGTCCAGCCGATCGATCTTCAGCACGTCTACCAGGAATTCCGTGAGTTCATAAATAGTGTCACGGATCTTTTCCGCGGCCCTATGATCATGCTCACTTTGCAAGTGTTCCTTTACGTGCAGCACACAACTGCCGGAAGGTGCTACCACATAATCAACCCCGGAAAAGTTTCCAATAAAATTCGCATCGCAACCTTTCGAGAGATCTGCAAAACCGCTGTTGGCCATCGGCTGTCCGCAACAGGTCTGCTTCAACGGATACACCACATTCAATCCAAGCTTTTCAAGCAATTGCAGTGTTGCGATGCCCACACCAGGATAGAACTGGTCGATATAGCAGGGAATGAATAGTGCGACGGTCATGGTTGGAGGGCGGGTTTTAGAGGTTTAAGAGGTTCAAGAGGTTTAAAAGGTTTAAAAGGTTTAAGAGGTTTAAAAGGTTCAAGAGGTTCAAGAGGTTTAAGAGGCTCATAAGCACACAACTTTATGTATTGTCTAAAAAACAATTCGGCTGCATAAAAACCTATGGAACCTCTTAAACCTCTTGAACCTATGGAACCTATGGAACCTCTTGAACCTTTTGAACATTTCCTTCGAACAAACTATCTCAAAAACGCCATCGCTACTCCACCATCGACGTTGATGGCGTTACCGGTTGATTTATTCAGCAGGCCGCCGGCAAAGGCGAAGCATGCGTTGGCGATATCTTCCGGGAGGATCACTTCATTCAGTAAAGTGCGTTTGGCGTAATAGGCGGGCAGTTCTTCTACCTTAATGCCATAAGCTTTGGCGCGGCCTTCGGCCCAGCCACCGGCCCAGATATTACTGTCGGCGATCACGGCATCAGGGTTAACCGTGTTAACGCGGATCTTATCCGGGCCAACCTCTGCCGCCATCAATCTTGTCAAATGTGCCTGTGCTGCTTTGGCAGAGCCATAGCCGGCATTGTTAGGACCGGCAACTACGGCATTCTTCGATACGATATTGATCACATCACCACCAAAACCTTGTGCCCGCATGATCTCCACTCCTTTTTTTGAAGTGATGAACTGACCTTTGACCAGGATATCATAAAGACGATCCCATTCTTCCAGTGTATGCGTCTCGATGCTTTTGGATATGCTGATCCCTGCGTTGTTCACGACAATATCTACTCCTCCAAACGCCAGGCTCGCTGCATCAAATGCCAGGTCGACAGATTCACTGTCCGTAACATTTAACATGGTGCTGTCCACCGCATCGCGGCCGAATAACTTGTTGAATTCAGCAACCGCTCCTTCAAGCCGTTCTTCATTCACATCATTTAATACAACACAAGCACCCTCTTCTGCAAACTTCTTTGCAATGGCTTTACCAATACCACCGGCGCTGCCCGTCACCAATGCTACACGACCGCTCAACGCTTTTGGCTTTGGCCGGCGTTGAAGCTTTGCTTCTTCCAGCAACCAGTATTCAATATTGAAAGCCTCCTGGCGCGGCAGTGAAGTGTATTCGCTTACGGCTTCTGCACCTTTCATTACGTTGATCGCATTGATATAAAACTCGGCGGCCACTCGTGCTGTTTGTTTATCTATAGAAAAACTAAACAGACCAACACCGGGATAAAGAATAATAACGGGATTGGCATCGCGCATGGCTGGGCTGTCCGCATGCTTGCATGCGTCGTAATAATCTGCATACATCTTTCTATATGCGTCGAACGCCGGGGAAAGCTTTTTTTTGATCGCTGTAAGATCGGATAGATCTTCATCTGGCGCAATTCTCAACACAAGCGGACTGATCTTTGTACGAAGAAAGTGATCAGGACAACTGGTACCAAGCGGTGCAAGCCCGTTCAGGTCATTTGAATTGATGAACTCCAGTGCACGCTCGTCGTCTGTAAAATGACCGATCATTTTTTGCTGGCTGCTGCAAAGGCCGCGCAATACCGGCGCCAGCTTCGCCGCTTGTTTCAAACGTGCTTCTTTGGGAAGCGACTGAATCTTTGCTCCTCCGAAAACAGGACCACGTTGACCGATATTTTGCTCCAGGTAACCCGCACACTTTTCCACAACCTCCAGGGTATTTACGTAAGATTCGAATGCTGTATCCCCCCAGGTAAACAGTCCATGACTTCCCAGCATAATGCCCCGGATTCCGGGATTTTCATCAAGGCATTGACGAAGCTGCAACCCAAGATCAAATCCCGGCTTCTGCCACCCAACCCAACCTATCGTTCCATTGAATAGTTCTTCTGTGATCCTCTTTCCATCTTTTGCCGCTGCGATGGCAATAGCCGCATCAGGATGCAGGTGATCGATATGTTTGAAAGGAAGGAAAGCATGCAGCGGTGTATCTATCGACGGAGCTTTGCTCGCCAGATCATAAATGCAATGATTGAACAGCTCCACCATTTCATCTTCGTGTTCAATACCTCGATAGATATTTTTGAGACTGCGCAGACGATCTACATATAATGCAGCCAGACCAGATTTTTTCAATGTCCCTATATCTCCCCCTGAGCCTTTCACCCACATTACTTCAGTTTCTTTTCCTGTAAGCGGATCTTTAGCGTTCACCTTACAGGATGTATTTCCACCGCCATAATTGGTCAAACGAAGATCAGCGCCCAACAGATTGGAGCGATAGATCAGCAATCCAACTTCATCGCCTGCAAGTTCAGCGGCTTTCTTTTCATCCCATAAGTAACTCACATGCTTGAAACGATCAGTAACAGTGCTCATATAATTTTGTTTGATTACTTGATTGATAAGGTATTTGTTGATCGTGTAAAACTATACTGTAAAAAAAAGATTTCTATCCTGCCTTATCCTTACGGAGGGTATTTATTTAACATCGATCGGTGTGGGTTTTCTCTTTCACTTCGCTTACGCTTGCGCCGAAGCTTCAGCGTAGGAGCACGGCGTAAGGAGCCCTCCTCCGCTTCGCTACGGCGGACAGAGCCCGCAGATTCCGCAGATCGGTCAGTTCGTTTACAGAATATTATTTATGCAATTGGAAAGGCTTGAAAAAGAATGCGCAGATTTCGCAGATACATCTCCGTATCGAAGAGCTATCTGCGAAATCTGCGCATCGGAGAAGAAGCTATACAATGGATATAAGAGTTTCCCAATGGGGAAATAACAGATCTGCGGAATCGCGGGACCCATACGCCAGGCGGAGTTAAGGGCGCCACCTTGCCCAAAACGAGGGCTTCTTAAATTACCAGAAACTGCCCGGGTTTACCCCTCCGACCGGTAACGCCCGTCATTCTTGAAACCTCCCAGTGTTTCAACCTGATCAATGATCCGGGTATGGGCTCATTGTTCCAGTGTTTATGAATTGCCAATGCGGCTCCAAGTGCGGTGCCCTGCACCATCGAGGTGGCATATACCTGCATAGCAGGAAACGCATCCGCCAGTAATTGCATATAGATCCTGTTCTGACAAAAACCACCATCGACATACATATTTCTTACAGTCTTCCCGGTCAATACCATACCCGTTGCGACGCGTTGCCGGTCAATGATATCAACGATCAACTGGTGATACGCATGCTCTGCAGAATCAAAACTGCTCAGATCGCGTGTGTGAAAAACGCACGGCGTAGTTGGCGATCCGAGACTTTCTGGTTGATCGATATTCGATCCATCGGTATAATGAATCCATTTGGCATCATAGTCGAGAGTACGGAAATAAACGGGGTTCACACCAAAGAATTCAGCAATACGATTTACCTGCGTATCATGATCATTCCCTGCAAAGTTCATGGAAGCTTTTACGGGATCACCTTCATAAGTAAGATAGCTCAAACAACCACTTGACAACTCGTCCGCAGTTGGTTTGTCCTGGTTGAACGGATTCAAACTTACCGTCCAGGTTCCTGTTGACACGATCACGAAGGGATCGTTAAATGAATGCAGGTAAGGGATCACCGCAGCTGAACTGTCGTGAAGTCCAACACCGACAGCCAGAGTGTCTTCTCCTTCCCCTGTTATCACCGCTGTATTACCCTTGATGACCTCATTCAACTTACTACGTATTCCTTCTTTTTCAAGCCAGTCATGATAATTGCGTTGGCTGAAGTTCCACATCGCTGAATGGCAACCGAGATTGGTCATTTCTGCAAATTTTCTTCCTGTAAGCAGGAAACTCAGGTATTGCGGAAAATGCAAGACTGAAGAAAGTTCATCAAACAATTCCGGTCTTTGCTGTTTTAACCAGTAAAGCTGAAGGCCTGCATTCAGATGGCCCATCATTGGTGAAGAAGTTTCAGTGGCTATTTTTTCTGCACCGCCGTGTGATGAAGTAAACTGTTCAAGCAGCCCGTCAGGATAAGGTTTGAGATAATTCAGTAATGGCATGATCCGCTGTCCATTTTTCCCGGTCAGCACGATCGATGCCCCGTACGTAGAAAAGTTGATCGCCTTCAATTGAAATACTTCAGATCGCTTCAGCGCCTCCACCTGGAGTTTGATCCAGTTCGTCAGTTGTTCGAGGTCTTCACAGGGGAATCCATCTTCATCTGTTGTCTCCGGAAAACTTGTTGATTCCTCCGCTACCACTTCATAGCGCTGGTTAAACAATAATAATTTTTTGTTTGTCTTACCAATATCAAATATGGCTATAACAGGTTCTCTTCTATTCATACAAATCAGTTGTGCAGGGAATTTCCATAACCAACCACTACGACTGCGAGGATGATCATAAAGATCCCAAAGATGATCGTATTTCTTGTTTTCTTTGTAACGCCGTTCCATTCCTTTAATGCAAAACCCCAACAGTTAGCCACCAGGATGATAAAGGCCATGTGCAGGATCCAGGAGCTGGAGCCATTACCTAATTTACTTTCTCCCATACCGTAAAACAAATACTGCATGAACCAGGTAGTGCCGGCCAGTGCGCAGAAGAAATAATTACGCAGTAATGGCGTCTTTTTATCGGTATAATCCCCGAAACTGCGGTTACGGAAATGCAGTACCAGGCACCAGATGAGGTTGGTGGTAAGACCGCCCCAAAGCAATACGATATAAATAACATTATTCCGGAAAAGGAAATTGATCTCTTCTGCTGGGTGAGCGGCTTTCCAGATCTGATTCGCTACATCCGCCAGCGGTGCACCGGCTTCGATGCCATAGTTGAAACCTGCACTGAGAATACCGGAGAGAATGCAGATGATCAGTCCTTTCTTCAGGTTGAACTCCTTCACACTCTCTTTCTTTTTTTCTTCAGGCAATTCTTTTTCTTTCTGGTAGCCCGCCTTCCCGCAAATATAGATTCCGACCAAACACAACACCACACCCACCAGCACTACATTACCCCAGGTTGTCGCCAGCAATTCGCTGAACGTGATCTTCCCGGGAACATTGGCCAGATCATAATAGATAGGCGGAGCAAGCGCACCAAAGGCAGACGTAAAGCCCAGCAATACGGAATTACCTAATGACATGCCGAGATAACGCATCCCAAGTCCATACATCAATCCACCAATTCCCCACAGACTTCCCCAGAAGAATGTCCAGAACAATGTATCGAATGAAGCCTGTGAGATGATCTCTGCAAACCCTGGTATAGTTAACCATGCTGCAAGTGGTGGAACTATCAACCAGGAAAAGAGACCACCTGTAAGCCAGTAGGTTTCCCATGACCAGCCTTTTACTTTTTTATAGGGGACATAAAAACTTCCCGAAGCAACACCACCGATGAAGTGGTAAATAATACCGAGGATAGCCTGCATGATCAGTTCGTTTATTGTTTAACCGTGAATTTATAAGAGCCGGAACCTATCCGGAGAATGAGCTTATCAGTTCCGTCAATTCCTTTACCAGGATTAAGTTGCTGGCTGATGGCTTTGCCGTTCTCCGAAATATTCAAGGCATTGAGCGTTGGGAAATACACATCGGCTGATGCATTTGCCGGAATGGTGATGTTCCACTCCAATCCGGCGGCTGTCTTCTTCCAACTGCTTTTTACCTGACCGTATTTTGTTTCCAGTGAAGCGTCTACAAACCCAAGTCCTTCCGGAAAATATGGGTTCATGATCACTTTCCTGAATGCAACTTCTTTTGAATCGGATTTGATCCCCGCGAGATACTCGTAATACCAGATCAGCAGGTCGCCGAGCAACATCTGATGATTGCCCGAGTTCATCATCGGGTTAGCCGCGTCACCATTCCATAATTCCCAGATCGTAGTAGCGCCTTTTTCGATCATATATCCCCAGCTAGGATAGGTTTTGTTGGTCGCGAGACGGTAAGCCAGGTCCCCCGCCCCATTTTCTGTCAAGCCTCTCATCAGCCACATGCCTCCAATAATACCTGAATTAACGTGATCATCGAATTCTTTCAACCTGCCGCGGATGTTCGAGAAGATAGCGGCACGGTCTGCAACGGGAGCCATCCCGAAACTTAACGGCAGCAGATTCGCCGTCACCGTATTGTTCGCATAGCTTTTCTTATCTGCATGATAGTATTTTTTATTGAAGGCCGTTATAACTTTTCCTGCAATAGATTCAAATTGCTGCGCGTCTGCGGTGTTACCGAGCAGATCTGCATATTGCTTCATCAGGTTCAGGCAATAGAAATAATAGGCTGATGCCAGCAGTCCGCCTTCGGTAATGCGGTTTGGATCGTTTGACCAGATCATATCAAGTCTTTCGGGTGGAACACACCAGTCGCCGTAATTATCTTTCAATACAAGATCATTATCACGATAACTATCCCACATATACAGGATCCATTTCTTCATCGCGGGATATTGTTTACGAATGCTTTCCTGGTCACCAAACTGTTTACGCAGCATTTCAGGGATCAGGATGAATGCACTTGGATAAGTGACGTTATCAGCATAGCGATCCCAGAAAGATGGAGCGATATCAGGAATGCTGCCGCTCTCTTTCTGTGAATCATGAATATCATCCAGCCATTTTGCATAGAGACGCGAGTTGTCGAAAATGAAACTTTCGCCATAGGAACTGATCACGCGATCGCCCAGCCAGCCTACCCGTTCATCACGCTGCGGGCAGTCAGTTGGCATACCGCGATAGTTGCCACGAATGGTCCAATAGGCGTTCTTAAAAATCCGGTTGATCGTTTCATCAGAAGTGTTGAACGTACCTGTTGTGGCTATATCGTCATAGATAACCTTTCCTTCGATATCTGTAACAGCAGGAGCATTTTTCACACCGCTGATCTCCACAAATCGGAAACCGTGATAGGTAAACCGTGGTTCCCATTTCACGGCCTTGCCGTTTGAAATATATTGATCGGTAACACGCGCTTTACGCATGTTATCCAGATAGATCGAATCAGTTCCTTTTTTCATTGTCTCTGCGAAACGCATGCTCACCGTATCGCCCGCGGCTGCTTTTATATTCAGAGAGATCCATCCGACCATGTTCTGCCCCATATCAACGATAAAAGTGCCGCGTGTTGTTTTGCTGATAGCAACAGGTTTGAGCACTTCCTTGATGCGTATTCCTTCATTCGGTTGTGATACGACTTTCACACCGGCAGGCAGCGGCATCAGGTCAACCGGCTTCCACGATTGCGCATTGAAACCAGTCTCAGCCCATTGGCTGAACTCCCGGCGTGCATCGTAGTCTTCTCCATCAAATTCGCTGTTGGCTATGATGGGGCCCTGATCCGAAACTTTCCAGCTTTCATCAGAAACCAGGAAGGAACTGCTTCCATCGTTGTATACCATCCTCACCTGCAGCAGCAATCTCGGTAATCCATAACTCACCTGGCCTATCTGCGTCAACGGATCAGGCTGACCATGATAGTTGCGCATGCCGAAATAGCGGCCGTTGCCCAGTATCACGCCAACCGCATTTTGTCCCTCTTTTATCAGGGAGGTTACGTCTATTGTATTATAGAATATCCGTTTGTTGTATTCCGAAACAGTTGGTGCGAGTACGTCTTCCCCTGCTTTCTTTCCATTGAAATAAAGTTCGTATAAACCCATTCCGCTGACATACGCTGTAGCAGATACCAGTTTCTTCTCTACCGGAAAATCTTTACGCAGATATCGTGCGGCAAGCCTTGTGAATACGCTGTCCGGCTGGTCTCTGTCATTGAAGCCATCAAGACCAATCCATTTTGCTTTCCATTCAGCTGAATCTAATAGCCCGACACTCCAGCTGGCTGTCTTACTCCAGCTTTCTTTCTGTTCATTCGTTACCACTTTTACTTTCCAGAAACACTGCTGATAACTGTTCAGGTTTTTACCTGCATAAAGAATATTCAGCGAATTGCCATCCTGTATCAATCCCGAATCCCAGAGATCAGCCTTTCCTTCTTCAAGGTCTGCAGGTTTGCTGGCAACCAACACCCGGTAAGCAGTTTGTGTGATATCACGGCCTTCACCATCCAGCTTCCAGCTTAATCTTGGCTTAACAATATCTGTTCCGGATAACTCTTCACGGCCTTCTACGGTAAGGTCTTTTACTTCCAGAGCCTGGCGGCTGCTACCGCAGGAAATTGAAGCAACAGTAAAACAAAGAGATAATAGTTTAATCAGACCTTTCATAGCAAGACCATTTATCTTTTAAAATTGTTTTTATAATAGCAGTCTCTAAGGGTTGATGGGCATAGGTTCCCGCTGATCGTATCCGCCAGCCACCAACACCTTAATAACATTATCCGGCATTGGACCATCTCATTTCAGTTGATACTGATAACTCAATCTTCCCATCGGCATCACACTCCCGGAAAGATAACTATCCATCAGATCCCGCGGATGTTCCAATCCATCAGCGACTTTGAAATAGAATCCTTTTGCACCACTGCCAAGACCGCTCAGGCCTCGTGGCAATTTCACCTTTAATGTATTGCCTTCGATAGTATAATTGACTTTTCCAACAAGTTTCAACTTATAAGAAGAATCAAGTTTATTAATGGTGAAATTCTTACCGTCTGCATCCTGGCGTAACAAAAACTCATATCCCTTCCATCCTTTTAAGGAAGGTGTGCCTGTTCCAATGTAAATATTCAACCCTTCTGTGCCTGGCCTTGCAGCTTCAAAGTCGTTCAATGTTTTTATCTCAAATAAAATATATGCGGGATCGTAAGAGACTTTCACCTCATCCAGTACATTTACCGGAGCGGGTCGCTGATAAGTGATCTTATCTGTTGCGCCAGGGAAATTACGTGCATAGGAAGTAGCGTCTACGTTGCGATACGATCTTGCACCGGCCGACACAGCGTTAGTCTTTTTGGGCGAAGTTTTACTTTCCGCAACCGGCAATCCTTTATACCTCCTGATGTTTCTGATCATCTGCAGATAGAAAGCATCTTCATAGCCATCCTTCATCGGCTCTATATCCCTTGAGTATTCCCTATTGGCAGCATCGCATAGCATGTATTCATCGCCGTACGGCTGCTTATAGGCGATCCATTCATTCCATCCACCGACGAAGATGGTGTCAGGATCCATTTTGATCGCATGATCCCATTGCCGTTGAAAGAATGTGCCTTTATCAACATCTGCGGCGATATTCTTCTGCTGATCAGGGTCCCAGCCGCGCCCCCAGTTGATCCAGCCGGATGTGATAGAACGTGACATCGGGACTTTAGGATGACTGGCTACGCTTACACTCATCACGCCTCCATGCAAAGGTTGCGGGAATTTCCATTCAACCCAGGGAAAGCCGTTTTCAAAAGAAGAATCGAATGGCCATTGGGGCTTTTTGAAGTAAAAGAAATCAAGTATCTCTTTACTATAAGGCTCAGGCTTATACCCGGTATCGCTTCGGGATTTTGCTTCTGCAATATCATCGTCCACCTCGGTATAGGCAATGATCATCGGCTTACCATTGACCTTGTACCATGCATTCTCGAGCCGGCGGGGTTTGTAAAGATCTTCATATAACACCCGCGTGGTCTCCATCGATTTGGAGTGAGTATAGAACACGGCTTTCGGAGCCTGCCAGCCCTGGCGTTGAAAATCTTCGATGATGCTTAACACCTTATCGTAAACAGCTTTATAGGTAACACGATTGGTAAGATCAAATGCGATAAAATCGATACCCGCCAATGTCAGCATTTTTATCTGCCGGCGGATCACCCATTCATCTGCGGAGTTGTAATAACCAAACAACGGCTCGCCCCAGAAGTGCGCCTGACCGGATGGACTTGTTGTTACATCCGTTGATTTCAGATCATACAAGAGTTTCAATCCATCAGGCATAGCAGAGATCTTTGTTGCGTCATACACGCCAGACGCATACGGCTGACCGATCCAGGGCCAGTAAAAAATGCCGACCTGCTTTACAGGTTTATATCCTTCAATAGCAGTAACAGTTCGGCCAAACTGATCCACGCCCGACATCTCCAGAGATCCTGTACTTAGCGTTTGCGAGTGTGCAGTAACACTGATCCCGGCCAATAATAAACCAACGAATGCCTTCATGATCTTACCATTTAGAGGTGAATGAATAGTCGCCTGATCCAACTTCATACACGGCAGCATTACCTTCCATTCTGACAAAACGGAAGTTTTTATCGCCTTTTATCTTTCTCTTTTTTTCGGTGATGGATGAAGCATCTTTTGTAGGAATGAACACTTTTGCAACAGCGTTTGCCGGAATGGTGATATTCATTTCCAGCGAACCATTGTTCTTTTTCCAGGAAGATCTTACGAGGCCTTTTACTGATTTATACTCACCACTTGCGTATTGCAGATCTGTAAGTACATACGGGCGAATAGTGAACTTATCAAAACCCGGAGAACTAAGATCCGGCAGAATGCCAAGAATATATTTATATAACCATGAACCAACAGAACCCATCATCGGGTGATTATGAGAATTCATAGAACCACCGGTTTCATATTCCCAACGCTCCCACAACGTAGTGGCGCCTTTTGCTAACATATAGCCCCAGCTTGGATATGTTTCCTGCGTTGCAATGCGGTACGCAACATCGCCGCGTCCATTTTCCGTCAACGCTTCCAGTAAATACTTTGTACAAAGATTTCCTGTAGTAAGATGATAGTTGTATTTCTCTACATCTTTCACCAGGTTGTCGATCACTCCCGGCAAGCGATCTTTATCCGGCATACCCAGGAACACAGCAAATGAATTGCATGATTGATTGTTTGACCCGTAACCACCCACTTTCCCATCCCAGAATTTATCATTGAATGCTTTCTTTGCAATAGAAGCCATGTTTTCATACTTCGCTTTATCCTCTGGTCTGCCGATCACTGCTGCCATTTGCGCAAGGAGGCTTGCACTGTAATAATAATAACCTGTCGACATCAATTCACCCGGCGTGTTTACTGAAAGTGCTCCATAAGCAGCGCCTTTCTGTCCGAACTCTGCGGGTGGTGACCAGTCTCCATAATAACTGTATTCAACAATGCCATTCTTGCTGCGGCTATGAAGAAAATCAACCCAGGCTTTCATCTTTTTATAATTCTGTGTAATGATCTCTGTGTTGCCATAGTATTCATAACTCTTTAATGCCAGCAACAGGAAACTTGCAGACACGGGATCGGCAGGTACACCACCCACTTTATACGGCGCTGTATCTTTAATACCGCCATCTTCTTCCTGCGTATCACCTACGTCTTTGATGAACTTGGCATACAGGCGATGCAGGTTGAAATTATAGATCGCCTGTTCGATGCGGACCGTCAGATCGTTCATCCATCCCATCCGCTCATCGCGCTGCGGGCAATCTGTGGGAATACTATGCAGGTTGCTGGCTTCTGTTCTTGCCACCATCTGGTTGATGCGGTTCAGCAGATCATTGCTGCAATTGAATTTGCCGGCCGGCTCTACGTCCGAACGTACACGGCGAACCGTGTAATCATCTATCACTGGTGCAGACTTCAATCCTTCCACCTGGAAGTAACGGAATCCATGATAGGTGAAACGTGGTTCCCATTCCTCCACCCCCTCACCTTTCATGATATATGTGTCGGTAGCCCACGCTGTGCGCAGATTCTCCTGGTTTACGGTTCCGTTATCGTACAATGTTTCAGCGAAACGCAGCGTGACCTTTTCGCCTCTGGCTCCCTTCACGCGGATACGCACCCAGCCAGCCATATTTTGTCCCGCATCAAAAACATAAATGCCGGGCTTCACTTCTTTTACATTAACAGGTTTGAAGGATTCCACCACTTTGATCGGCTCTAACTCCGCCGCAGCCATCACACCTCCTGGAGCTTCCACGACAGGAGCAACACCCCATGTCTGGTTGGGTAATCCATGAATGATCGTATCTGAAGGAAGGTTCCACTCAGGTTTTTCGAGACGTGCGTCATAAGCTTCGCCATCCAGGATACCCGCAGATACGACTGGTCCGAGTGTAACGTTGCGTACCGATGTTGAATTGATCACTTCCTGTGAACCATCGGCAAACGTGATCTCCAGTTGCATACGCAGTTTGGGCATACCGTACCATCCCGGTGCCACGGCAACGACCAACACATTTTCCTTTTTCAAAAACGGTTTGATATCATACGTGCTATAATAAACACGTTTGGAGAAATTACTTGTCGCCGGATCGAGTACATGATCTCCTACTTTCTTTCCATTCACTTCTATTTCATAATAACCGATACCCGCCATATAAGCACGGGCTTTGATCACTTCTTTTCCAAAATGAAAAACACGGCGGAAATAATGTACTCTGCCAATCCAACCGGAAGGAAAACCAACCCAGTCTCCACTCCAGTCGGACTGATGCAGCAGTCCCATTTCAAAATCCGCATTGATGGCAGGCCTTATCTCGGTATTGCCGGACCAGGTAATTACTTTCCAGAAATATTTTTTACGGCTCTCCAAAGCAGGGCCTTTGTAAACGATGCCTGACGATTGGGAAGAATTCACTTTGCCGCTATTCCATGCATTGCCTTCACCAGATGCAAGTTTTTCAGGCGAATCTGCCACCAGCACCTGGTAAGCTGTTTGCCTGAAATTACGTGGTGCATTGTCATATTCCCAACTGAATTGCGGACTGGATGCATCGATACCCAGCGGATTGCTGGCATTATCGCAACGAAGGTTGATCAGTTGTGCTGCTTGCTGAGCATTGAGTGAAAGGCTCGACACGCAAAGAAAAATTATGAGCAGGCGGGTGCGTACCCCAGGCCCGCGAAATTTAATGCTGGACATGCAGGATATTTATATGGCAATAAAATATAGGATGAGGTATAATGGGATCAGGCGATCAGCTTACGGAGAAAGCGTGAAGTCTTTACCGCATCGTTCTCCTTAATCAGCGCTTCTATTTCCGTGTAGTATGTTTCAACGATCTGTTCAAATTTTTTCACCCACAAGATGCTTTCAGAGATCGCGTCCACAGCATCTTCGCGGTAGGGATACTGGTCCATCGAGATCCATCCGGTATAGCCGGTTTTCTTTAACCAGAAAAGCAATTCAATGTATACGGTAAAATGTACACTGCTAACGATCATGTCATCATCCCAGCTTCCGTGATTATCGTTGAAGTGCATATGATAGAGCAGGTCGCCCGCTCTTTTTGCCAGCACTACGGCTTCAGCAACGTTTTCGCCGGCGTAAAAGCTGTGGCCCGTATCAATGGTCACGCCTACGTTGTCACAACCTGTTTCCTTTGCTGCAAGAATGGTGTCGGCCATTCTTGCATGATAGGAAAAGTTGCGCGGCTCTTTCGGTTTGTATTCAAGTGCGTATTTGAGAGAAGGAAATTCTTTCGCGAGAGTGCGGGTAGCTTCTGTAAGCCAGTTGCGCTCCTGGTCATAATCGGTAGCGAGAAGGTAATCATAACCATCCTGACCAAGCCAGAGGTTTACGATCCCGCAATCCATTTCCATTGCAACCTCACTCATCTGGCGCAGGTATGAGATGGCTTGCTTCCGGATGCCGGCGTCTATGTTGGTGATACTTCCTTTACCATATTCGGGAACAGTGAAGGTATCGGGAATGATGCTCGCGCACGCGATGCCGGCATCAGACAAACGCGCCTTCATGTCTTTTACATTGTCGGGCCTGATATCCCAGGTACCAACGAGCTCGATCCCTTCGATATGCGGCACACGCCCGATCGCAGCCTTGAGCATTTCTTCTGTAGATGGATTGTTCTTGTAACCGGGACAAAACCTGTCCCGCGTATTGCCAAGGTTCCCCAGGATAATGGCGTATTTATTTTTCATATCAATCGTTTTAAAGTAAAAATTCACCCCGCTTAACTGCAGAAAGCTTCCTCACCCGTTAAGCGGGGTTACTTTTGACTTTTTATTACATTTTCCATTCATAGTTCTTCCACTTACTCATCACCTTACCCAGTTCTTCCACCTGGTCATCACTGATCGGGATCATCTTGCCCAGGGTGGTTGAAAGTACAAGTGATTTGGCACTGAATTCAGCCACTTCAAGGTAATCAAATGCCTGCAGCAATTTGCTGGCCGCAACGATCACACATTCATTCTTCACGATCACTACAGGCGTTTCTGTAGAGATCATATCAGGGATCGTATTTACGCCACTGAATTGTTCACCAAACTCCACCATCTGTACATCCTGCAGATAGATCCAGGTTTCCGGGATGGTTCGCACATTAAATTCAGCGCCTGTTACCGCGAATGACGTAAGATAAGGACTCTGCGTAAGGATGATCGCATTTATATCAGGATGTTTTTCGTAGATCGCCTGGTGAAGGTGAGCGGACTTACAGGGGAACTTTCCTTTCTCCCGTTCGCCAGCTTTCATCTGAACAATATCTTCCGGACGAAGATCCCATTTTGAACAGTTGTCTGGTGTGATCAAAAAATCATTACCATCCCAGCGGGTAGATACCGTACCGAATGCGCCAAGCATCAATCCCTGTTCGCAAGCACGCCGCACGATCTTGATGATATCCAGACGGCGTTCGCGTTCTTCAGAAGGACGGATCACTTCTTCCATTTCCGGAAGATGATCCGGCAATTGATTGCTGTAGGCTTCGAGAGTTTTATTGGAGAGATAATGCGGTTTGCCCATCATATTTCCGTAAAGGATGGCACGCGCACTCATTTCCATGGATTCGAACTGCTGATAGGCATGGGAGATATCTGTTCCTCCGATCACGGTACCGTGATTCTCCATGATGACGGCTGAAACTCCCTGGCGGAATTGCTGCGCAATGTTCTCCCCAAGTTCAGCACTGCCCGGAATTGCATACGGCGCATAACCGATGGTACCGCAAAGCGATTTCAATTGCGGCAAAAGGTTCGTGTTGGGAACTTTCCGCACGATGCTGAACGCGACCAGCGCCGGGGGATGCGCATGCACGATCGCCCTGAGATCCGGTCTTGCCCTGTATATCGCCAGATGAAACGGATATTCTGATGAAGGTTTGTGCTGACCAACCACCGTTCCATCAGCACGCATGCAAACTATATCAGCCGGTTTCAGCAATCCCTTGTCCACACCGGTGGGTGTGATCCAGATATCACCATTGTCATCAATGATCGATAAATTACCTCCTGAAGTAGTAGTCAAAACACGTTTGTAGATGCGCTGCATAACGAGGACGATCTGGTCTCTCGGATGCATGTACGTTGTATTAAGCAAGCTGTCCATAAATTATCGGTGTATGTTATTCGTACATCGAAACAAACTTAGAGATCAATGACAGCATTCCTATCCTGTTTTGACCTGAAAAAAGGGAATATTTTTATTAGCTGAAATAGAACTTACACTTTTGGTGTTTGATACGTGTAAAATCTTATTTTTAGGACGGACCTTTATAAGACATGCGTAGTGCTCCCGCAGATTTCGCAGATGTATCCATCTGATCATTGAATGATCCGGCATAAAGTATACACCGATACCCGATTGCGCAGATCTCGCAGATCATTCAACTAATAAGCATTGATCTGCGAGATCTGCGAAACCGGATATGGATACTTTCTGAAGGATAATAGTTTCATCAGTCAGCAAGATAAGATCTGCGAAATCTGCGGGAGAATCAAACCGGTCGCTACCATTAAACCTATCCTGACAAGTTCATGTTAGACCTTCATTATTCAAACGATTTTGCCATGAAAGAACTCAGGATCACCGACCTCATTACAGTAGACCCTTACTCCGGAACAGCTAAATATCTGCAGATAGCCAATGCAGTGCTGAAAGAGATCCAGAAAGGACGGATCAAAGCAGGTGACAATATGCCTTCGATCAACGAGCTAAGCATTGAACTCGATATTGCCCGCGATACCGTAGAGCGTGGTTACAAGCACCTCAAAAAACTCGGCGTGATCAATGCAGTTCCCCGGAGAGGATACTTTATCGAGAATACAGAATTCCGCCGGCCACTCAACGTATTCCTGCTGTTCAATAAACTAAGCATTCCCAAAAAATCGATCTATGATGCCTTTGTAAGCACGCTGGGAGAACAGGCGGGGATCGATTTTTATGTTTACAATAACGATTTCCATCTTTTTAAACGAATGCTGGGCAGCAATAAGGAACATTACACGCATTATGTGATCATACCGCATTTTGTAGAAGGAGGAGAGAATGCGCATGAGATCATCAACACGATTCCTAAAGATAAACTTGTTATGCTGGATCGCATTCCCAAAGGCGTTACCGGTGAATTCTCCACCATACTGATCGATTTTGAAGACGATATCTACAAAGCATTGAATGATGCGATCGATCAACTGGTAAAGTATCATACACTGACGATCATCTTTCCGAATAACAGCTATTATCCGAAAGAGATCCTGAAAGGATTTACCCATTTCTGCCAGGACTATGCGTTTCAATATAAGATACAGAGTGATGTAAACGCATTGGAAATAAAGAAAGGCGAGGTGTATATTAATCTGATCGAAGACGATCTGGTGACGCTGATCGAAAAGATCAATACTACATCATACAAGATCGGTGAAGATGTAGGGATCATCTCTTACAATGAAACGCCCATCAAAAAAGTGGTACTCAGCGGGATCACTACCATTTCCTCCGACTTCCAGGAAATGGGTATGATGGCCGCCAATGCCGTGCTGTCCGGAAAGATCACGAAAGAGAAAGTGCCGTTCAAACTTACGGCACGTCCATCGCTGTGATGTATAAAAACAATTGCCCGTACTATATGATCCGATCAGTACTATTCAAATTCATACATATAACTGAGCCGACCCATTGGCATGGATACTCCGGATGTATAATAAGACATGATCTTTGACGGATCGTCCACTCCAGCAGCTACTTTAAAATAAAATTTATTTCCAGGATCAAGGCCTATTGCTGACCGGGGAACTTCGATCTGCAGTATATCATCAGCCAGCACATACTTTGCGTTGCCGCTTGATGTTGCGCTGAAGTCAGCGGCAAGCTTGCCGATCGTTGCCACACCATTACTGAAACCGGCACCGATACGGTAGTCGTAACTCTCCCATGCTTTGGAGGCAGGTTCACCTGATCCAATAAAGATATTTATCCAATTAGCAGCAGATGGATTGCTGATCTTCGACTTGCAACGCACAAAGAAGTAGATGTTCTTTTCATCATGGGCTACTTTGATATCCCTGAGCAGGTTGACGGGAGCTGGTGCACTGTACAGAAGTTTCTGCGTGGCTCCATAAGCATTGCGGCTGATTCTTTCTGTATTGATATTAACCGCGATCGCGGGAAGATCCTTCCACTGTGAAGTACCGGCGCCGATATTGATGGTTTTCTTTTTTGCGCGGTTGACGGCCGTGTTTAGTCCCTTATACCGGCGGATATTTCTGATCAGCTGGAGATAGAATGCATCTTCATAACCGCCGGTCATAGGTTCTATATCACGGGAATATTCTTTATTCACTGCATCCACCATCACCAGTTCGTCCCAATAAGGTTGCTTGTAAGCGATCCATTCATTCCAGCCGCCTACAGAAATCACATCAGGATTGGTAGCGATGGCATGATCCCATTGCCTTTGAAAGAAAGTTCCTTTATCGACACCACTGGTATTATTTGTTTTTGTATCAGGATCCCAGCCCCTGCCCCAATTGATCAATCCTTTTGTAAGAGAAAACGACATAGGTACGGAAGGATGACTGGCTACAGTCACATTCATTGTTTTAGTATGCAATGGTTGCGGAAAGGTCCATTCCACCCAGGGGAAACCATTCGGGAAGAAGGGTTCACTTGGCCATTGCGGATATTCAAAATGAAAAAAGCTCAAAATCTCTGCGCTGAGTATTCCGGGTGTGTAAGTATCATCGCCGCGTACCTTCGCCTCTTTCAGGTCATCTGCCGGATCTGTATAACCAATGATCATTGGTTTATCATTCACCTTATACCAGGTATCCGGGAACAGATTGGATTTGTACAGGTCACGGTAGATCTCGCGGATGGTTTGAAAAGAACGTGAATGCGTATAGAACGCGATCTTCGGCGGATTCCAGCCGCGTTGCTGATAATCGTGGATGACTCCAAGCAATTTCTCATAAACAGTTTTATAGGTAAACCCGTTTGTTGCATCAAAGAAAATAAAATCGACGCCTGCTGTGGTCATCATCTCCACCTGTTTGCGCATCACCCAAACATCATCCGAATTATAGTAACCCCAGAGTGGCTCTCCCCAGAAATGAGCCTGTCCGTTGGGACTGATCGCTTCATTTTGAAAGCTGGGGTCCGTTAAAAGGCGAAGACCATTCGGCATGGCAAGGATCTTTGTTGCATCATAAGCATTACTGGCAAAAGGCTGACCGATCCAGAGCCAGAAGAACATACCGACCTTTTTATCTTTTTTGAACGAAGAAACCGTATTGAAGCTACGTCCAAACTGATCCACGCCCACCACGTTATTCATACTCACGACAGATTCCACTTCTTCCTGATCCGGGGGTGACGGTGGCTCAGGAGCATCATTCTTTTTACAACTGCTGATGAGCATAGGCAGAACTATGGCTATTACCAATATTATCTGCTGTGTGATCTTTTTCATAACTGAGTTTATTATCCGTATTATTCACCGAACGATAGCATGATGTACTTTTTACATCATAATGATCCGTTGCAATTCGTCCTGCATAGATCGTCTGCTTATTGAAACAGTACCGGCAGGTCGGTCATTGCCTGATCGAACATCTTCTTACCGCCTTTTTCATTGGGATGATGATAGATCTGCCATCCGTAGCTGTTGCTGTAATCTTCCCAGTACATGGTTGTTTTATCAACATCCTTTCCATCGCCGGCGATTGATGTAGCCAGATCGAACCGGCAGCCATTCAGGCCTGTCTTCTGCCTGACAGTATTGATCAGTTCGTTTTCTTTTACCTGTGTGCCGCTTTCATTGCTGGGGATGTTGTTCAGAATCGGGACGGCTCCACGTGATTTGATATAATCAACCAACTGCGTCAGTTTAGCTTCGGTATTTCCTCCATTGGTACCGATGGTAACCATTACATATTTCGTTTCGATGAAAGGCAATTCATTTTTTATGTATTCCAGGACCATATCGATCTGCGCGCCACCGCGGCCGCTTGAGACAGCATTTCCGCCGAGCTGTCTGATCACCTGCTGAGTCCAGGCTTCCGGAAAATCTTTCGTTGGAAAATAACCTTCCGGCTGGGTGATCGAGTCACCATACATTAACAGCTTTACTTTTTTCTTCAAAGCATATACGTTGATCGATCTCACCAGCATCGATGTACCGCCAACCAGTGAGAAACAATAATGATCCCATTGCATCCCTACAGCAAACCCCTGCTGTAATACACCCTGACCAGCTCCACCCTGTCCATCATTCACTGCTTTTACTTCGGCTGATTCTTTTGTTTGCAGGTCCGTTATTTTCAACCGTGCTTCCTGGTACACATGATAGATCTCCACCAGGTAATCGTGCGCCGCATTGAAAAAAGAAACAGTTTGTGCTTTAACCGGATCAGTACCGATCAAGATCTTTTTATTGGGAAGATCCACATACGCATTGAAATCTCCCTGGCTGCTCCGGAACAAAGCTTTTGCATCAGCAGAGAACCTTACCCTGTAAGCAACCTTCCTTTCTGCCAGTGCGTAAAACTTATCCAGCCTCACCAGTTTGTCTTTCGCAGTAATCCGCAGTCCTTCTTCGGTATAAGCACCCGCATCATTCAATTGCAGCTCAGGTGTTGCATTGCTGTTGTTAAGCAGCTTTCCGTACATCTCTGCAAGCTGATCATCTACCGGCACGGCGATAACCTTTACCGGTATCGTTGTTTTGATATTTTTATAACTTACCGTTATAAAAGTTTCACCGGGTTTTAACGCTTTTACAAGGCCATTACTGACAGTTGCAATTGTGGCATCACCCGATGTCCATTGATAAGTTGGTTGATTGGCTACGGCCGGCGCTGCTGACGCAGTTAGCAAACTGTTCTCCCCTGGCAGTAATTCGAGGCTTGATTTATTTACGTTGATACTGCTCATAACATATTCGCTTGTTGTATGATTTTTCTTACAACCTGCGCTGCCAGTAATAGTAAGCAATGAAAATAAGATCGCTGTTATCGCTGTCATATGCCAGTTCATTTTACGTATTTTACTTCGGTTTTTGCTGAGGATAAATTGAAATGGTTGATGGTCTGTACAGCAATCGTAGCATTTGCACCTGCGGCGCCGTTTAAAAGATATCTCATCGGAACTACCTGTGGCTGCAATGTATTATCTCCATTCAGATCAAAGTACTGGTAATAACCTGTTTCAGGTAAGCGACCGACAAGCGCGCCGTCTTTGAATATTTCAAAACGCTGAATGCCTGATTCGATATCAGCATCGGCGGACCATGTCAATTCAATTGCATCGCCCTGTTTCTTTACCACAAGACCGAATGGTGGATCCGGTGGAGTTTTATCAGCAACGGTGCCGGTGGCATAATATTCCTTCCATGTCTTTGCGACCGATTCATCAGGAAAAAGGCAAAGGCCTTTTTTATTTCCCTGGTAGGTTGATTCTTTATAAAGCTGAAGTGTCAGTGTATCTCCCAGCCAGGCCTGTGAACGGTCGATATCTTTCATCGTGCCGCCCGGAGTTGCAGGAAGACGTTGTTTCAGCGCCGCTTCATAAAATGGGATAGCCATATACCGGAGATAACTCAGGTTATGATTCTGTGATTCATTCAGTGCAATACTGGCCGGCGCATCAAGGTCACGAAGTTTTTGAAATGCATGAATGGATGTTGCCTGGCAAAGTACACCAGCATCATTTGCATCATTTTTTCCGGCATGACGTGTCAGTACGGGAATCTTCCTCGCTGCTGCGGGATAATTCCATTGCGGATCGAATGCTGGCGAATAGCAAACGGCAGCAAGGATCCGATCAGGATAATCACGCAGCATGCCAAGCGTCCAGTGACCACCACCGGAATGTCCCCATAAAAGCCAGGGGATGGTATTGAGTTCGGGATGAGTCGAAGCGATAGCCGTTTGCTGAAGAACTTTCAGCAACGCAGGTCCGGATCCGGATCCAGGATCGCGCCATCCACCGCAATTGCCGTACAAGGCCGTCTCGATTACCGCGAGTTTCCATTTCCGCGCAAAAGCGCGGTATTGCAGATCATAGGGTTTTGTGATACCAAATTGCTCCATCCCGCACCCATGCTGCAGCACTAATACACCTTGCAATTGTTCAGTACGGGTTGGGATATAAATGCCATAGTCGGCATGGTCAGCGAAAGGGCAATCTGCACCCTTAAGCGTAAGCCTGATAACTGTATCGCTGTATACATTCGTGACAACCGGATCATCGGCTACCGTTACTTTCACCGAATTGCTTATACCAGAAGCACTGACCCTGATGGATGTTTCACCAGCAGCGATCGCTTTGATCAATCCATTGTTCACGGTTGCAATCGATGTGTTGGCGGACGACCACTGATACGCCGGTTGATTGGCCACAGCAGGAACAGCTGTGGCAGTCAGTTGAATACCTTCACCAGGCCTCAGCTTAACAGCGTAGTTGTCCACCCGGATCTCTGCCAGCTGATAGGTTTTGGCAGTCGTCTTTTTACATGCCATTCCCGCAGTGACAGAAAGTATAAGAACAAACACAATTATTCTTAGTATTCGGGTCTTCATGAGCATTCGTTGTAAGTATATTTGTTCTGCTTAATCGATCCTGGCCAGTTGAAAACTGTTGATGCTAAAAGACGACCATGGCAGTCCGTTGATGCTATATTGTTCTCGTAAGTTATACACCACACCAATATTCACCGGTCCCGCAGTTGCCACTGAAAAGATCATCTCAACTGTCTTATTCTGGTTTGCTGCAAGATTTGCATATCGATAAACAGATGAAGAGGCAGGAATCACTGCATAATCAGGTATAGAGCCTGCGGCCGTTACTACACCATAAGCATCAGCCGGGCCATCAGCGCTGCCCACAGAGATCTTCAATGAATAATAGCCGGGTTGCAGATTTACTGATTGATAAAGTTTGGCATCTTTTACTTCCGGGAGTCCCCAGGGAGCTGCAATGAATAAACTGACGCTATTGGGCTGACTGTTGTCGTACGTCACCTGTGCATTGGCACTGTGGGTCCAGTTCAGCAGTTTTTGCATACGGGGAGTTGCAGCATCAGGATAAGTGCCAAGTGCCGGGAATGCGGCAGAGCCATCCCCTTTGAACGGTTTGTTTGCATTGGCCATCGTTACGGGCACGCTTGTGGTCCAATCATCTTTTCCATTTGTCCCGCTGACATTTTGATTATTGTATGCATCTATCTCGGCAATCTGCGTGCTGGCAGCATTTTCATTCCACGCGTTCTCCACGGTAACGCGTACATAACGTCCGGATACGGTCTGGCCGACAGCTAAGCGCTGACGCAGATAACTGTCGTTTACCGTTGTCTGCAGTACCATCACCCAGGTGCTGTTGTCATTGCTCACTTCAAACTTGAGGCTCCTGGCAGATTTTGCATTCCCCTGGTAGTTCACATAATTGAATCCATCCATCAGCTTAGCGCTTCCCATATCGATGGTTACCCAATAAGGAAAGTTTGCACCGGATTGTGATTGCCACGCTGTATTGATATTATTATCGATCAGGTTTGCCGCTTCCATACCCGGTTGATCTCCTGAACTGCCGGCAATCGTCCACTCGCTTTTTTTGAAGTCGAGCATTGCAGCAGTTTTCAGATCAACATTCTCAGATCTGAAATCGTCTATCGCATCCGCTTCGGGGCGATAAATAGAATAGCAGTAATAGGCTTCGTCTTTATTGATATTGCTGATCGCGATGGTGCTGGCAGACGCGGGCATCAGCACGCTGTCCTTTTTATTGCTGGTGTTTGTGTAAACAATGCGAACGCCGGTCTCACCGGCAAAAGCTGGTTGAAATACGAGTTGGATGGCGTTGTCTCCTTGTTCGATCTGGTCAGACCATTTACGTGGTTTGATCTCATCCTGGTATTTGGCACCATAGACTTTGACACTGACACCTCTTGGTGTGGAAGAAATTCCTTCAGCGTTTGTTGTTACTACGCGCAATACCTGGTCATCTTCCTTGAGATCGTTTATTATAACGGTTTGTGCTCCCGAGGGGTCGCCGACAGTGAATTCTTCAAACTTACCGGAGCCGTAAAAGACCTTGCCGGTTTTTGCATCAGCCGGTACTTCAAACTCCAGTTTTGCACGGTATTTACCAGCGTAAGCTTTGAGTCCGTCAACAGGTATTGGGGCGGCGCTCTCATCTTTTTTGCAGCCGGTCATGGCGGTTGCAAAAAAGCAACCGAACAGGAAAAGGGGAAGAAGGCATTTCATATAGCGCAATTATTTTGGTGGTTGATTTTTGATTAACGCCATGCAGCGGGTTGCAGCATGCCGGTCATTTTTTTCGCATCTTCCAGCGGAATGGGCATGACAAGATATTTGTCTGTATAGGATTGATAATCGCGGATCTTGCGGCGTTGATAGCTGAAGCGGCTGTCATTCCCTTTGGTGATACGCATACCGGTTACAAAACGATTTGTTTCGCCCAGGATCTTCCAGCGGCGTTGATCATTAAAACGGTATTGTCCTTCCAGGCAGAATTCCACGCGGCGCTCGTTGCGGATCCGTGCGCGGATGAACTCCTGTGTATTAGCAAAACCCGGAGCGTCCTGGAGTCTGGGCTGATTTGCACGCTGGCGAATTGTATTCAATGCAGTCAGTGCGCCGGCGAGGTCGCCGGTCTCGCAGAGTGCTTCCGCTCTCTGCAGATAGAATTCAGCAAGACGGAAATATACCCAATGCGTTGGTTCTGCGGCTGAGCTTCCGCCGGGTCCCCAGAACTTCACCTGTTTGTCTTTTCCGCTATAGTAACCGGTGCAGGAGCGTTGTGTTTCCTGTGAGATCACATCATTGAAGCCATTACGACCCCCTACAAATGTTTCGATGATATACGGCTGTGTGCAGTTATTCGGCACGCCGTAATTGGTCATGTTATGTACAATATTGATATAAAATCTTGCGTCGCGGTTGGAATAAGGGTCGCCGCCTGTTGCTTCACTATAACCGAGGGCAGCGGCCCCGGGAGTTACTGTTATGCTGGTATGTGTTGCATCGTTATAGGTGACCGGCAGTGCACCGTTCTTCATTTCAAAACAATCAACAAGTTCCTGCGTGGGTGATTCACCACAGTTCCAGTTGTGGTTGATCGACGCATAGGGATAGCTCCCCACATCCACACCATTGGTATTGTTGATGCCGGCATTATTGAAGTTCGAACGCCAGATGACCTCGCTGTTGTAATTCTGAATAGATCCGATGAACAGGGTTTTGTATTCAGCCATGCTCACCAATTGATAGGTGTTCAGTGCGATCACATCCTGTGCAGCATCGGCAGCTCGTTGCCATTTTGCTTTATCATTCTCCGGATTATTAAGCGGGCTTGCATTATAAAGCAATACACGTGCACGGATCGCATAGGCTACTCCGTTATGCACTCTGCGGGCTTCTGCGGTTGTCTGGCGATCTGGAAGGATATGTGTATTGATGACATCCATCAGTTCCTTATCGATCTTTGTCGCGATCTCATCGTAAGTCGGGCGTACCAATTCATTCCAACCCTGGAAATTCGGATCAAAAGGTTCATCGATCCAGGGCACTGCGCCATAAAACTCAAGCAGGTTCATATAATACCAGCAACGGAGCACACGAGCCTCAGCCACCCATGTATCACGTTGTTCAGCCGTGATGGCAGTTGACTGCGGCAGGTATTTGATCGCATTATTGGCAAGACGGATACCGCGCCAGAAATCCGGCCACAATTGTTCGCTTGGGGAAGCCCAGAGCCAGTTGATCACCGGGTTAGAAAGGGAAAGCGAACCATTATGCCAGTCATAGGCATTATAGGTTGCCGCCCAGAAGGCGTTATCGGTCAAACATTCCAGTGGATTCATCACAAAGGAGATCTGATCACGGGCTGTATACAGTTCACCATATACTGCATCGAGTAACCCCTGGCTGCGGCCAAAGTTATTAAGCACTTTATCGATCGTTGTTTGTCCGTCAGGTGTTTTATCCAATACTTTTTCACAGCTGGAAATAACGATCGCTGTGATCATCATGATGGTCAGGCAAATCTTTTTCATAATCGTCTTTTTTAGCAGTAAACCTCTTTAGAATGTTACATTCAGCCCAACGTTATAGGCTTTGAATACTGGGTACAACAATTCATTGTTTTGTTCAGGATCCTGGTATTTGACCGGGTACCGGTCGAAGGTGAGCAGGTTGAGACCGTTGGCATAGATCCGCACAGCAGAAGCTCCGACCTTTCCTGCCAGCCGTCCTCCCAATGTATAACCTACCTCCAGGTTGCGGAGACGGATATAAGAGCCGTCCACCAGCCAGAAATCAGAAGCAAGCTTGCTTGCGCTGCTGCCCGGATCCAGTCTGGGATAAGTGATGGGCAATCCTGCATTGAGACGGTCCTCGCTCCAGGCTTCCTTATGCCATTCATTGAAATTGTATGTTTCAAAAATGCGTTGCCCGGTCAGCATATAACTTCTGCCTGCAACACCCTGCCACATCATGCTGAAGTCAAAGTTTTTCACCTTCAGGCTAAGTGCTCCACCAAATGTCCAGGAAGGCATTTCAGGCCTTCCGATAGGCACCTGATCCTGTTCTGTAATAACACCGTCGCCATTCATATCGCGATATTTCAGATCGCCCGGTTTGGGAGCCGGTCCTATGCCTGTCTGATCATACCAGTCAAGGATATCTCTTTCCGAATTGAAAAATCCTGCAGTCTTATAACCAAACGGCTGACCGAGCGAGTAACCGGTGCTGCGTAAACGATAAGCATAATCTTCCGGTAACAATACCTCACTCAGGTAAAGAATTTTATTCCTGTTATACGCACCATTCACCCGCACGTCAAGACGCACTCCACTTCCAAGATTCTTTGCATAACCCGTCACGATCTCGAAACCTTTATTTTCAATCTGTCCTGCATTGATCTTGGGAATGATACCGGAGCTGAACACGCCGCCTGTTCCAAACATACCTGTAGGTACAAGACCCGTTGCAGAGATGAGGATATTATTGCGGCGTTCGAGGAATATGTCTGCTTCAAAAGTGAAGTCACGTAATATTTTTGTTTCAAGACCAATATTGAACTTATTTGCTTTTTCCCACTCGAGTCTGTCATTACCGATCTGCGCTTCGTAGCTTCCATTCCATAAGGTAAGGAAGGCAAAACGCGAACCGTTCATGTTATCATTACCGACCTGGCCATAAGAAGCACGCACTTTTGCAAACGTCAGCCATGGCAATGCATCGGCAACAAAGTCTTCATTCGAAGCCACCCAGCCAACAGATACAGAGGGGAAGAAACCCATTTTATGACCCGGAGCGAACTGTTCTGAACCATTATAACCAAAGTTGGCTTCTGCAAGATATTTACTGTCGTATGCATAGGTGGCACGGCCAACAAATCCGACATAGTTGTAGGGTAATTCGATATTGATCGTACGTTGATAGCGGTTGAACAGGAGCATACCTGATACGGTATGTTTGCGGAAGCTGCGATCATAGTTCACTGACGCATCGATATTCACCTGGTTCCATTGCGACTGAGCCTGTGCATCCACCAGTGTTCCATTGGTCATCGTGCCGGTTGGCTGGTAGATCACCTGGTCTGCATTGTTCGGGTCAACTTTCGCTTCGAATAACTGGTACGTGCGCTGACGAACCTGTTGATTGATCGAGGTAGCATCATAAGAAGCGATCACGCGGCCAGAAAGACCTTTGGTGATAAAGTCAAACTTCTGCTCGAGTCCGAGTGACGCGGTGATCTGGTTGGTCATCGTGTTACGGAAACCGGATCGGTTCAGCATACCATAGGGAACGTTATTGATGTTACCACCTTTAAGCGGAGTGGACAGCACTTCTCCATCCGGCGTAAGATCATTATGATAATTGTTAGGAGTCTGGATCAGTGAACCGATCACGATCGAATAACCTGCGACGTCATTGAGATAGGAACCATTATTAGGAACGATCACGGGATCATTCTTCTTCTGCATATAGCCGCTCACGTTCAGGAACATCTTGAGCGATTTATTGATATCGATATCAAAGTTGGAGCGGAAGTTCACCCGGCTTGCCTTAGACGCAGGATCATAATTGTATTCAGAGAATTTCTCCGTTTTAAAGATACCTTCCTGGAACAGGTAACCCACCGTGGTGAAATAGCGCATCTTATCTGAACCGCCACTGAAATTAACATTGGCCCTGCGCATAGGGAAGGCATCTCTCATGAATTCATTTACGAAATCCCGTGTAGGATACAGGGCCTGGAAATCGCCTGTGCGGTAATGTTCAAGTGCAGCATCGTCATAGATCGGCTGACGTCCATTCTGCGTCTCCACCTGGTTACGCAATAAGGCATAATCATATGCGTTGGTCATTTTGGGCAAGCGGGTAGGCGCCTGCCAGCTTTGTTCAGCTGTTACATCGATAATAGGCTTCCCAACATGTCCGCGGCGGGTGGTGATCATGATCACACCATTCGCACCACGCACACCATACACCGCAGTTGCAGAAGCATCTTTAAGAATAGAGATCGATTCAACCTCACGCGGGTCAAGCGCTGTGAAATCACGTTGTACTCCATCCACCAGTATGAGCGGTTGCTGTCCATTAATCGTACTGCGGCCACGGATATAAAATTCCATCTGCTCACCGCCTGGTACACCCGAACGTTGCAGCACACTTAATCCGGGCAAGCGGCCTGCCAGCGCAATGCCGATATTGGCAGCAGGTGTTTGGCGCAGGCCTTCCGCTTTCATGGTCGAAATAGCCGCAACAACACTCACTTTCTTCTGTCGGCCATAACCCACTACCACTACATCCGACAGTTCACCAGCATTCGATGTCAGGCGAATAACGATGTCGGAGAATGAGGTTACCTGCACAGAACCAACATTGAATCCTACGTGAGAAACAGATAGCGTCTGTCCTACGGCAACACTAATCGCGAACTCTCCATCCGTTCCTGTTTTGGTAGAAACAGCAGTGCCGGCAACATTCACCGTTGCATCGGCAACAGGATTGCTGCTTGCAGAATCGATCACTTTTCCATGAATGACGGATGACTGTGCGAAAGTTTGTGTACTGAAGAATAAGGATAGTACAAATAAAATAGACAATAGGTGGAAGCTTCTCAGCTTCAGGCAATCGTTTGGCATAACGTTTAAATTAACGTTTGAAAAATGGGGAATCTTTCAATTTGCAATAAATGTATAAGACTAATTTTTTATTCTTGACCTGAACTGTACTGAAAAGAAAAAAATAATATCAGAACACTGAGCATGATTGAAAATAAAGAGTCAAAAGTAAAAAGTAATAAATGCTGACGGTTAGCGGTATTTGTTACCCTTGATTTTATTTTTAAGCTGGCAACGCGCTGCTGCCCGGCCGGGCAGACACATCTTTCTCCTTGTTTCCGCCTGAGAAAGGGCAGTCAGGAGAAAATGTCACGGGTGTTCATACCATTGCAGGATTGACAGAGTTAATGCATTAGCAGTGAGAATCTCTATTTTTTCCGGACCAACCGGCCCACTTCTCTTACCTGGCGATCACGTTCACTAGATGACGAGGATCACAAGTTGAACTGAGATCAGGCATTGTGTGTTTGCCGGAAGTTATGCAGTTTGCCACCAGTTATGAAAGGTCCAGCTCATCCTGGTGATCACGCTGGTGATTTTAAATGGGCTTTCGCTATCGCCAGAGGCAGTACCTTATCTCGGATGCCATACGGAATGATCATCATACGTAGTGAGTGTGTATGCTGTACTTTATTTAAGCCGGCCGGGGGACAGTACTGCCTGCTGCAGATATTACCTCAACTGTCACCACCAAAACCAATGCAATGAATATTTATATTTTATTAGCTCATCCGGATAGATCAAGTTTCAACGGGCAACTGGCAGATGCATATGAGAAGGCTCTGCTACTGCATGGGCATCAGGTACGAAGGCACAATTTAGGTGAGATGGAATTCGATCCGATCCTTTGGAAAGGATATGCGGTTATCCAGGAATTAGAAAAAGACCTCAGGCAGGCGCAGGAAAATATTTTGTGGTGTAATCAATGGGTGATCATCTATCCGGTCTGGTGGGGCTCCTTTCCGGCACTGCTAAAAGGTTTTATGGACAGGGTGATGCTACCGGGTTTTGCATTTAAATATCATCAGAAAGATCCTTTTTGGGATAAATATCTGACGAAAAGATCCGCACATGTGATCACGACCTCCGATGCCCCGGCCGTCTGGCTATGGTGGCAGTACAGCAATAGTGATATAAAAGCTGTCAAAAAAGCAATACTTGAGTTTTGCGGGATCAAACCGGTTAAGATCACCAGGATTGGAAGAGTGAAATACCTGAACGAACAGCAGCGAAAGAATGCGATAGAAAAAATTATACATATAAAAAGATCCTGATTTTACTACTGTAATGTCGATGCAATCTTTACGAAGAAGGTCATCGTTTATCAAGTTATGCAGGAAGCTTCGCAGACCGGGAAGGCAGTATGTATTACAAAATTATAATACACTAAAACCGTTGAGTGATCACGCCATATTTCTGCTGGCAGAAAAAAACGGAATAATTTGTCCCCGGTACAGTATCTCGATCGTTATACTGGAATAACATTAAAACTTAAAAAATGAAAGAGTTTGCATTGATCTTCAGAATTAGCGATATAGCAGATTTCAAACCATCACCGGAACAAATGCAGGAACGGATGAATTGGCTTGCTGGTATTGCAGCACAGAATAAACTGGCAGATAAAGGGAACACTCTTTTGCCGATACCGGGAAGCGCTAAAACTGTAAAAGCCGATAACGTTATATCGGACGGACCTTACACAGAAATAAAAGAATTCATCAGCGGGTATATAGTAGTAAGAACGGAAACAATGGAGGAAGCGGTAGAAATTGCCAGGACAAATCCTATTTTTAAAATTGGAGGCAATATCGAAGTGAGGGAGATACTAAAACGTGATTGATGCTACAGCATTCCGCACATAAAGAAATATTACCACACTTATTCCGACAGGAATATACCAAAATGACGGCCGTACTGTGCCGTCATTTTGGTTTAAGCCATATAGAAATTGCAGAAGACATTGCAAGCGAAACATTTTTAAAGGCATGTGAGAACTGGGCCGTCAATGGCATGCCAGAAAATCCGACCGCCTGGCTTTACCGGGTTGCAATGAACAAAGCCAAAGATCATTTAAAGCATGTCACGATCGCTCAAACAAAAATAAAACAGGCTATCACACCGGAAAGCGAACCAACGCAGCAATGGGATTTTGACCACCAGCATATAGCAGACAGCCAGCTGGCAATGATCTTTTCAGTTTGTGATCCAGGCAATACAACAGAGGCGCAGATTTGCCTGGCACTTCAGATCCTTTGCGGCTTCAGCATAAACGAGATGGCGGGAGCGTTACTCACCAAACCTGAGACGATCAAAAAGCGCTTACTCAGGGCAAGGGCAAATCTCCGGAACAATCAATTCAAACCTGAGCTGCTGAGCAAACCAGCCATAACTTTAAGGCTTGATACCGTACTGAGAACTTTATACCTGCTGTTCAATGAGGGTTATTTTTCAAACACCAATGACCTGCCTATCCGGAAAGAGCTTTGCGCTGAAGCGATCCGGCTTGCGCTCATCCTGGCTGAAAATCCGTTGACAAGCGGATCCCGGGTCAATGCTTTGCTCGCTCTTATGTGCTTTCAAAGTTCAAGACTTGATGCAAGATTGAATACATCCGGCGAAAACATACTGTTTGATCAACAGGACAGATCGTTATGGGATAAAACATTGATTGAAAAAGGGAATTATTATCTCGTTAATGCCTGTGACGGAGGTGAGATCTCAAAATATCACCTGGAAGCCGGTATTGCCTACTGGCATACAGCACAAACAGAAGAAAACAAGTGGCAATATATTCTGCGTTTATACAATGAGCTTATCCTGATCGAGTATTCACCGGCTACTGCGTTGAACAGAACTTTCGCTTATGCCATGGTGTATGGAAATGAGCAGGGTATCATCGAAGCAGAGAAACTCAACCTGTGCGGAAACTGTTACTACCATAAACTGTTAGGTTATTTATACGCAAGTATCAAAATAGACGAGGCAATAACTCATTACAGGAAAGCATTGGCGCTTACAAGATCTGCATCTGAAAAATCAAGTCTGAAAAAGGAGATCGCGGGATTGGAGAAGCTGTGAAAATGGCATACATCATTCGCGGTAGAATAATGCAGCCATAAAAATGTTATTGGATAAGAAATAAGATCCTTGGCTATCGACCTGCCCCAGCCTCTACTCCATTGCCGTCAGATTAATAAGAACTAAGGTCATTGTCTTGCTAACTGATTTGCGTGATAAGGCCTCCGATCAAGTCCGGGATTCCTTGTTACGCAAGGATTGCTTTGAACCTTAACCTGACGGATATGGCCTGTACCCATGATTCGCAACATCAGTGAGAAAGGTATCACAAACATGCACGGTCAGCGTTCCCTGATAAGTCCAAATAAAACTTTGCCGAACGGACGCAAAATGATAGATTTGAAATCGATTGCAAAATTTGAACTTGTCCTTGCCGGAGGTCATCACTAACAAAAGCGCCGCGGGATCAACAGTTCTATCTGCAAATAAAACAACGCTCGCGATATGAAAAAGGTAATACCAGCTCCATTCATATACCCGGTGGAATATAACCTGTCCGGTGACCGCCAGCTTCACCTTGTTCTTAACACTTAACACTTCAACTTTTAAATAATACCCTAAGTCCGGGATTTTTTTATGAGATTTTTTATATTAGTCATCTTGACAATTATTTCAGCCGACTGCTTTACCCAGCAGATCGCTGCCGCCTGGGAAGATCCTTCTCAAACTGACTTTCGCAAAGAAGCGCCGCGAAGTACATTTCTCCTCTATGATCAAAAAACAGATGCCATAAGGGATCAATACACCTCCTCTCCTTTTTATATTTCACTGAACGGCTTCTGGAAATTCCATTACAGTAAGCAGTATAAAGCACGCCCCGTCGATTTCTTTAAAAACACGTATGACGACGCTAAGTGGGACTCGCTGCAGGTGCCATCCAATTGGGAATTGAAAGGATTCGGCATTCCCATATATACGAACGTGGTTTATCCATTCCCCAAAAATCCTCCCTTCACGGGCGAAAACAATCCGGTAGGAAGCTACCGGCGTTCCTTTACGATTCCTGAAAAATGGAATGGTAGTGAGATCCTGCTGCATTTCGGATCTATCACCGGTTATGCCGTGATCTATGTGAATGGGAAAAAAGCGGGCATGACCAAAGCATCCAAATCGCCGGCAGAGTTCAACATCACTCCCTTTCTGACCAAAGGGAAAAACCTTCTTGCAGTTGAAGTATTGCGCTGGCATGATGGGAGCTACCTGGAAGACCAGGATTTCTGGCGAATCAGCGGCATTGAAAGAGACGTTTATCTTACAGCCGTTCCCCGTGCCGCGATCTGGGACTTTTTTCTTCAGGCCAGCCTGGATGCACAATATAAAAATGGTGAATTTACCGCGGCTATAGACATCCGCAAATTCAACCGCCAATCGCTGGCAGGAGCAAAACTCGCCGTAGAAATTTTATCCAATGAAGGAAAGGTAGTTTTCAGCCAGCAGAAACAGATTCCCACAAGCAATGACAGCCTGCAGACGATTACACTGGAAGGATCTGTTCCCGAACCGCTGCAATGGAATGCAGAACATCCATCACTTTATAATTGTATTATCAGCCTCACAGCAAACGGCCGCACTATATATACGGGAGCAAAGATCGGATTCAGGAAAGTAGAAATAAAGAATGCACAATTGCTGGTCAACGGTATGGCCGTGCTGATCCATGGTGTGAACCGTCATGAACATGATCCTGTAAACGGGCATGTGCCTTCAAGAGAGCTGATGCTGAAAGATATCCTGCTTATGAAGCAATTCAACATCAATGCAGTGAGAACATCGCATTATCCCAATGATCCGGCCTGGTACAAACTCTGCGATGAATATGGCCTTTACGTGGTGGACGAGGCAAACGTAGAGATACACGGAATGGGCGCTACGAACCAGGGCGGCTTCGATACCACCGTTCATCCTGCTTACCTGCCCCAATGGGAAGCATCGATCATGGACCGGGAAAAGCGATTGGTGGAACGCGATAAGAACCATCCCTCCGTTATTATCTGGTCACTCGGCAATGAATGCGGTAACGGAAAAGTTTTTCATGACGCTTACCTGTGGATGAAAAACCGCGACAAAACCCGTCCTGTTCATTTTGAACAGGCGGGTGAAGACTGGAATACCGATATCGTTTGCCCTATGTATCCACGCGTTGAGAGTATGGCTCGTTACGCCCGTGATACGTCAAAAAAAAGGCCGTATATAATGTGTGAATATTCACACGCAATGGGCAACAGCAACGGCAACTTTCAGCAATACTGGGATATCATCAACAGCAGCCCGCACATGCAGGGTGGCTTTATCTGGGATTGGGTAGATCAGGGCATGCTCACGCACACACCGGACGGACGACCATTCTATGCATACGGTGGCGACCTTGGTGGTTATCATTTATACAATGATGAAAACTTCTGCGCCAACGGCCTGATCGCTGCAGACAGGAGTGTCCATCCCGGAATCTATGAAGTAAAGAAAGCATATCAATCCATTCTTTTTAAAGTGAAAGATCTTTCCAAAGGTTTATTAACCATCTCCAACCTGTATGACTTTACCGATCTCGGAGAATATAAATTTGAATGGCGGTTGTATAAGAACGGAACGCTTCAATCCGCGCAGGACTTTCGGGTTGAACTTGCTCCTCACCAATCCAAAGATATCACGCTGGCCCTGCCGGATCTTCCTGCAGAGAGCAATGAAGAATACTATCTCAATGTTTACGCATTCTCCGTTAAAAATTCCGGTATCCTTTCCGGAACGCATGAGATCGCCGCTGAACAGTTCAGGCTCGCAGGAAATTATCTCTATGCCGGTGCAATAACAACGGACCTACAACTGACGGTAAAGCGGACTGAACGCTCCCTCAGTTTTGCTGCCGGCCAGGTTGCAGGAGAGTTTGATCTCAGGCGCGGTCAGTTCATCTCGTATACACTTGGTGGCAGGCGCATCATCAGCGGGTTTCCCGAACCATATTTCTGGCGCGCCCCAACCGATAATGATTTTGGAAACAGGATGCCTGCTTTGCTTGGCGTTTGGCGCAATGCCCATATCAACAAGAACATCAGAAACGTAACGGTAAATGACGAGGCAAAAGATCATGTCGATATCAAAGTGGAATATAACCTGAATGATGTTGGCGTACCTTACGAGATCAACTACTCGATCCTCCAGGACGGTTCTATCAAAGTGACAGCCGCGATAGACATGACCGGACGAAACCTGCCGGAACTGCCGCGGTTCGGCATGCGCGCTACGCTGCCCGGAAGTTTCAAAACCGTCGAATACTATGGAAGAGGCCCGTGGGAGAATTACAGCGACCGAAACACCGCTTCACTTATCGGCCGATATACCACTACTTCAGACAGCATGTACATGCAGAATTATATCCGCCCACAGGAAAGTGGTTACAGAACTGACGTGCGATGGTTTGAACTGACCAATGAACAGGGATCGGGCATACGTGTGGAAGGACTTGGACCTGTTTGTTTCAGCGCACTTAATATGACCGATGAAGATCTTGATCCAGGCCTTACCAAAAAACAGCAACATCCGGTTGATATAAAAATGCGGGGCAACATCACGCTGCATATAGATCATAAGCAACGCGGCGTAGGCGGCGATGACAGCTGGGGAGCATTGCCGCATAATGAGTACCGGCTCACAGAGAAAAAATATACCTACAGTTATGTTCTATCCCTGATCGGCAAAAAATAGCAGCATCGGGTTGATATAAAATAAAGATCTGTAAATAAAAAAACACTAACGATACACATATATGAAAATGAAAAACGTCTTTCTTGCAGTGCTCTTACTCAGCATACTTCAGACACAGAGCTTTTCGCAGGACAAAAAATTTTACATCTTTCTTTGCTTCGGCCAATCCAATATGGAAGGCAATGCAAAGTTCGAACCCATGGATACAACCAATATCGATCCGCGTTTTCGCGTACTGGCGGCTGTTGACTGCCCGGACCTGCATCGTGCGAAAGGAAACTGGTATACAGCTGTACCTCCGTTAAGCCGTTGCAATACCGGTCTTACACCGGGTGACTATTTCGGACGAACGATGGTAGCCAATCTACCTAAAGATGTACGCGTAGGAGTGATCAATGTCTCGGTTGGCGGATGCAGGATCGAACTCTTCGATAAAGACAATTACCAATCTTATGTATCCACAGCACCGAACTGGATGAAAGGAATGATCAGTCAGTATGAAGGCAATCCTTATGGTCAGTTAGTTCAACTCGCCAGGCTGGCACAAAAAGACGGTGTGATCAAAGGGATTTTGTTACACCAGGGTGAATCAAATACAAACGACACACTTTGGCCCCGGAAAGTGAACAAAGTTTACAGCAACCTCATAGAAGACCTCGGTCTTGATGCATCCACAGTGCCATTGCTCGCCGGAGAATTGGTGAATGCAGACCAGGGTGGTGTTTGTGCCAGCATGAATAATATCATCGCCCGATTGCCGCAAACCATTCCCAACGCTTATGTGATCTCCTCAAAGGGTTGTACGGATGCCGCCGACAACCTGCACTTTGATGCCGCCGGTTACCGGGAATTGGGCAAAAGATATGCAGAAACAATGCTTTCCCTTTTAGGGTACAAAGCAGGCACTGAACGATAATGCTTGTTTTTTATCAGCAATAATCCACGCATGCGTCATGATTTTTTTGTGAATACACTGTTATCGATCGATGAAGAATGGGCCACAATAGGGCCACCTGCCGTCGATCATAAATCTACATAAATGAAAAGTTTAAGATTTATATTGCCTGCACTGCTCTCTGTTGCATTTGTTGCAATAGCTCATGGACAGAACCCGATCATACAAACAGTGTACACTGCAGACCCCGCACCTTTGGTGCATAATGATACCCTGTTCCTTTATACAGGACATGACGAAGACAGCGCCACGCAAAAGGGTTTTATCATGGATGACTACCTGTGTTTCTCCACTACGGATATGGTGAACTGGACACATCATGGTCCGGTCTTTTCAACATCATCCCTGGGGTGGGCGGCAAAACACAATGCCAATGCCGCACAGGTTGCTTACCGCAACGGGAAATTCTATTATTACATCTCGCCCTGGAGCGCCTTACATGATGGTGGCGACTGCATTGCCGTAGGAACGGCTGATACACCCTATGGCCCTTTCAAAGATGCTCTCGGCAAACCCCTGATCTCGCCGGGGCAGACGACGTATTCAAAACATCTCTGGGAAGATATCGACCCTACCATCCTGATCGATGATGATGGACAAGCATATATGTACTGGGGCAACAATTCACTTTATTGCGTCAAACTTAATAGGGACATGCTCTCCTATTCCGGCGAGATCATGAGCTTTGACATCAAAGACAAAGCTGCTTTTGGTCCCGATTATGAAGAAGCTCCCTGGCTCTTTAAACGCAACGGCACCTACTACCTGATGTACGCAGCACATGTTCCTGAAGCCATTTATTACTCCACCAGCACTTCACCTACCGGTCCATGGAAATATGGCGGTGTGGTGATGAACGCAAAAGCACAGGGGTCCATCGGCAATCATCCCGGTGTGGCGCAATTCAAGGGGAATTGGTATTTCTTTTATATGAATGAAGATCTGCCGGGCGGCCACGACAAGCGCCGCGCTGTTAATGTAATACCTTTTGATTTCAATGCCGATGGCTCTATTCCCAATCTGTCACATGCAAAAGCCGGTATTACAAAAGCCCTGAAGAACCTCAATCCTTTTCAATCTACCCAGGCTGAAACAATGGCGTGGGCTGAAGGCGTTAAAACATCCGGCCAAAGCAATAACGGCATATACATCACACAGATCCGCAATGGGAGTTATATCAAAGTAAGAAGCGTTGATTTTGGCAAAGGAGCAAAATCTTTTGACGCAACAGTGGCTTCAGATAAAAACGGCGGAAGCATTGAGATCAGGCTTGACAGCCTCACAGGGCCACTGGTCGGAACCTGTATCATCCCCAATACCGGAGGACAAACTAACTGGAAGACCGCATCTGCAAAAATAAAAAAGGCAACAGGCGTGCATGACCTGTATTTTGTATTCAAAGGGAAGACAGACGAGCTTTTTAATTTTGATAAATGGAAATTCTATAGTAAATGAAAGGGTCGTGAATAAAGCGAGCAATGCATCCCTGCACACCGGATCGTTATTCGGCGGAACATATATCTTGAAATAGGTTGAAAGCTCACCGGTGGCAAACGTGGTGATCGTGACGGCCGCGGAACGGGAACGTTTGAATACATACCCAGGATTACTTCCCCCTCTCTCTCTTCCCGTACATAATGAACCCAACAATTATCGGGAGTTGTGCGTATGTCTCCCACTACGCACGACACTTGACTGTTGTTAGATTCATTATTGGATGTTAAACACAGACAGCCGAAAACTATGAATAACTAGCTTTACCCGATTTGTTTAGCAGATTAATGGCAATCAGATAGGGCATCAACAAGGTAAACGCCGGTATATAGGAAAGATAATTGGCAATAGCTAACGGTCCTGACAAAGTGCCCGGCAGCAGGTTGAGCAACGCGCCAAGGCAGGAGAAAAAGATATAAAGGAAAGAGCCTGCTTTTGACAGATCCCCCGTTAGTCTTAATGCGTAGCATAGAGTTGCAGTAGCAAGATATATTAAAGCCACTTCCGTCATTCGAATAATAGTAAAGACTTCAGCAAGTGGTACGTACCAGGCTGGTTTGACTGTTGCTCCCTCTGCTGAGTATCTTATAAAAGTATTGGTAAGGAAATATCCCCAGTATGCCATATTAAGAACAAACAAAGGCATAGCAATTCTTATGAGAACATTACTCCAGTGTGCATACTTGCTACCCGGAGTGTTTGCCAGCCGGAGCCTCAGATAATAAAACCCAATACCCATGCAAATTCCGCCGGCTATCAGGAAAGTATACCGTATTATCTGTTCATTTGCCAATAAGGCCCACGCAGCTGCGGTCTCGGGAGGAGGTCCCATGCCGCCAAAAATGGAAAATAGCATCCATGGAAAAATAAAAAACAGCGAATGTCTTGCCGATAAAAGGCTAAGGGATGTAGACAGTGCACGGGTAGCTAGCCCCATTACTATTACATTAAGCAGCCAAACTGGTATGTATATTCCAGGGCTAACGCGTCCAATAATGAAGGCAGAGGCAGTTGCCAGTGCAGGAACTGATAACAGGAAGATAAAACCGAGCCTTCTTAAGTTTTTCAATGCCGTGGTTTGTTAGTTTACTTTATAATACCTCCAGATATGTAAGCCAGCCTTTGAGATCTCCGGTATCTTACCACCGAAATCAGTTTTTGCAAAGACCGTTCTTTTTGAACAGCTGCAATTAGTAAGTTAAAAAATTTGCAACTGACTGTATCCACCACTGAGTGAGTAGCCGGATAACCGGGTTGAAATGGAGCTTATTTTGTGTGAAGCAAAATCACGAATCTTCAAATCTATTCACCTCCCGGTATGCTCTCTGTATGTTCGATCTACACCGAACATACAATTGCTGATGCTGACATTTAACCAGAGCCCGTAGCAGCCCAGAGCTTTTACGGATCAAGATCAAAAGTTGGGGGATGTGACTGAGTGGCCGAGTTATATCATTTCCTGTAGGATAAAATCCGGCCATCCGCTCCACTAATCATCCGGTCATTTTACTGCTATAAGAAAGAATTTATTTTAACCTAATTGAACGGGTATAATAAACTCTTGTATTTCGCCAACTTGTACCTCTCAGCTTTTGTTGGAGATCCGCTACTGTTCGCCGGGAAGTAAGAATGGCCTGTTTTTGCAACATTTGTTCATGATGTTTTTCGGAAATCTCCACTGTTATTTTCTCCGTATAAATGGTGATTATCCCTTGTTTTCAGCTGCTGACCGGAGCGATCTTTACACCGAAGAATTCTTAATGTTCACCGTCGTTTTCAGGACTGGTGGAGGAGGTCAGTCCTGAAAAGGGCGGTGACATTTTTTATTATTGATTGACAGATTAAAAAAGGAAAAAAATGAAATAGCAAGAATAAATAAACATAAAAATTACACGCAGTCGAAGAAGCG